>Ga0224512_10003502_pt1 | contig 13765 bp, 12 predicted proteins | sample SF_May12_sed_USG_4_FD_169103 | JGI IMG/M metagenome (GOLD analysis project Ga0224512, IMG submission 169103) | Sediment microbial communities from San Francisco Bay, California, United States - SF_May12_sed_USGS_13 | ecosystem: Environmental > Aquatic > Marine > Sediment | place: USA...
GAACGGCGGCACGCGCCAGCTTGCCCTGGGCTGGGCCGGGCTTGCGGCGGCGGCGGCAGGCACCCTCGTCATGTGCGCGGCGCCCTTCCTCGGCACCGAGCCGCCGGTGATGAGCAACTACGTGCCGGTGCTCGACGGCCCCGTGTTTCTCGGCGGCCTTACGCTGTTCGCGGCGGGGTGCGCGCTGCTCGTGGCACGCTCGATGCTCGCTGCGCGGCGCGTGGGCACGCGACCCGGCGGTGCCGCGGCGCTCGGCTTCGGGCTGAGCGCGGCCGCGGTGTCGGCGGCGGTGGCGCTCATCGCCTTTGCCTGGTCGTACCTGGCACTGCCCGCGGAACTCGCAGGCAAGGCGTACTTCGAAGTGCTGTTCTGGGGCGGCGGCCACGTGCTGCAGTTCACCTGGACGCTGCTGATGTTCGCCGCCTGGCTGGCGCTCGCCGAGGCGGGCGGCGCACGCGCGCCGCTCTCGCCGCGGATCGTCTTGCTGCTGTTCGCCATCGGCCTGGCGTCGGTGTTCGCGACGCCCGTGATCTATCTCGCCTACGACATCACCTCCGTCGAGCACTACCGGCTGCAGACCTGGCTGATGCGCATCGGCGGCGGCCTCGCCATCGTGCCCTTCGGCCTGGCGGTGCTGTACGCGCTGGTCACGGCGCCGCGCGCGCAGGCCGGCGAGCGCCCGCTGCGCGCCGCCCTTGCCTGGTCCCTGCTCCTGTTCGGCGCCGGCGGCCTCATCGGCCTGGCCATCCACGGCAGCAACGTGAAGATTCCGGCCCATTACCATGGCGCCATCGTCGGCGTGACGCTCGCCTTCATGGGGCTGACCTACCACCTGCTGCCGCGCCTCGGCTGCGCGCGCCCCGCGGCGCGCCTGGCGACGCTGCAGCCCTGGCTCTACGGCGCGGGCCAGCTCGCCCACGTACTCGGCCTGGCGTGGTCGGGCGGCTACGGCGTGCAGCGCAAGGTGGCCGGCGCCGAGCAGGCGCTGCGCGGTGCCGAACAGGTCGCCGCCATGGGCCTGATGGGCCTCGGCGGCCTCGCCGCGGTCGCCGGCGGGCTCCTTTTCGTCGTCATCGTACTGAGATCCCTATGGACATCGTCTGGTTCACGCTCGTAGCGGTCGCGCTGTACTTCGGTGCCGACCGCCTGCTCGACTGGATCGAGCGCAAGCGCGGCACGCGCTTCGAGAACCGGCAGGTGGCGTTCTTCGCCATCATCCTGCCGCTCGCGCTCGCCGCCTTCTGGCTGATGCGGCTGCTGTCGTCGCCGGAGGGGCCATGAGCGCCGCGCCGCGCGAGCCCGTGGCCGCGGGCGCGATCGCCCGGCTGCCGCTGTTCCAGCACGTCTCGCGCCCGCACCTCGCGGAGATCGTGCGCCACGCGCGCACGCTGCACGCCCGGCGCGGCGAGATCGTGGCGCAAAGCGGCGAGACGGTGCCGGGTCTGTTCGCCGTCACCTACGGCATGGTGAAACTCGTGCTGCACGGCGGCGCCGGCGCGGAGCGCGTGCTGCGCCTGGTCGGACCGTCGCAGACCTTCGGTGAAGTGGTGCTGTTCCTGCAGCGGCCGCTGCCGCTCGACGCGGTGGCGCTGGTCGACACGCGGCTGGTGCTGGTGCCGGCGGCGCCGCTGCTCGAGCTGCTCGAGCGCGACGCGCACTTCGCGCGCAGCCTGATCGCGAGCCTGTGCCAGCGCATGCACGAGCTGGTGTGCGATTTCGAGGCCACCACCATGCACGGCGCCACCCCGCGCCTCGCCGCCTATCTCGAGTCGCTCGCGCATGAGCCGGGCGCCACGCGCGTCACCCTGCCGGCCGCCAAGAAGATCATCGCGGCGCGGCTCGGCATGACCAAGGAAACCTTCTCGCGCGCCCTGCACGAGCTGGCGCACGGCGGGCTGGTGCGGCTGGCCGGGCGCGAGGTGCTGCTGCTCGACAGGGCGGGCCTCGAGCGCACGGCGCGCAGTTGAACGTCCGGACGGACGTTGACGCAAGTCAATCCCTGCAGCCGGCGCGCAGCCATACTGAAGGCGTCAATCTGAAGGAGGCCACATGTTCAAGCACATCCTGGTCGCCACCGACGGCTCCAGTCTTGCGGTCAAGGGCATCAAGGCCGGCGTGCGGCTCGCCGCCGCGCTCGGCGCGAAGGTGACGGGTGTCAGCGTCATCGCGCCCTGGCGCACGCCCATGTACTCCGAAGGCGTGACCTACGGCGTTCCGGTCTCGCCGCAGCAGTACAAGGAAGCTTCGGAAAAGGCCGCGCGCAAGGCGCTCGCCGCGGTGCAGATCGAGGCTGAGGCCGCGGGCGTGGCCTGCGCGACGCAGATCGTCACCGCCGAGCAGCCCTGGGCGGGCATCCTGCGCGTGGCGAAGGCGAAGCGCTGCGACCTGCTGTCGATCACCTCGCACGGCCGCGGCGGCCTCGGCGGACTGATCCTGGGCAGCGAGACGACGCGCGTGCTCGCGCACTCGAAGCTGCCCGTGCTGGTAACACGCTAGGCTTGCTTCCAGGGCGCGCCGGCGCCCTCAATTCAGGTCAGACACAGGAATCCCGCGCGCAGCGCGGCGCCCAGCTCGGAGGCGCGCGCCAGCCCGAAGACGCCCATGCCAAGCAGCAGCGCGCCGGCGGCGACGCGCAGGCGCGCAAGTCCTGCCCAGCCGCGCAGGCGTGACAGCGAAGCGCCGGCGGCCAACAGCCAGGGCAGCGTCCCTGCGCCGAACGCCAGCATGGCGAGCGCGCCCAGCACGGCACCGCCGGCGAGCGTCGCCGTGGCGAGCGCGCCGTACACCATGGCGCAGGGCAGCACGCCCCAGAGGGCGCCGGCCGCAAGCGCCGCCAGCGGCCCGCGCGCTGCGCACAGGCGTGCCACCGCCGGTTGCACGCGCCGCCACAGCGGCGCGCCGAGGTCCTCCAGCCGCGCGAGCACACGCCCCGCGCCGGCCAGATGCAGGCCGACGAGGATCAACGCGCCCTGCGCAAGAACGAACAGCGCGGTCTGCGCGGGCAGCACGTCCTGCATGAGTTGCGCCGCGCCGCCGAGCGCCCCGGCGGCGGCGCCGGCGAGCGCGTAGGTCGCAACGCGGCCGGCGTTGAAGGCGAGCTGCCGCCGCCACTCGGGCGCAGGGCGCGACGCGTCGACGATCGCGATGAGGCGCCGCGACGAGAAGGCGGCGACGACGCCGCCGCACATGCCCACGCAGTGCAACCCGCTGGCGAGTCCGAACAGGAACATCGCCAGCAGCAGCGCCTCCATGTCAGATCACCTTGGAGTACTCGGCGCGCGCCTGGCGCTCGCGCAGGTAGCGGTCGAACACCGCGCACACCAAGCGCACCAGCAGACGTCCCTTGGGGGTCACCACGATCCAGTCGTCCTGGAGCTCGACCAGGCCTTCGGCCTCGAGCCGGCGCAGCATGTCCATTTCCGGAGCGAAATATTTCTTGAAGTCCACCAGGTAGGACAGCTCCACGGATTCGATGGAGAGGCGGAAATGGCACGCCAGCCCCTGGATTACGGCGCGGCGCACGAGGTCGTCCGGCGTCAGCTCGAGGCCGCGCGTCACCGGCAGGCGTCCCGCGTCGAGCTCGCCGTAGTAATCCTCGAGGCGCTTTTCGTTCTGGTAGTACGTGGGGCCGATGCTGCCGATCGCCGAGACGCCCAGCCCGATGAGGTCGCTGCCGCGGCGTGTCGAATAGCCCTGGAAATTGCGCTGCAGCCGCCCCTGCGACTGCGCCAGGGCCAGCTCGTCGTCCGGGCGCGCAAAATGGTCCATGCCGATGTAGAGGTAGCCGGCGCGGGTCAGCCGGCCGATGGCGAGGCTGAGGATCTGCAGCTTGCTTTCCGCGCCGGGCAGGTCGGCCGCGACGATCCGCCGCTGCGGCTTGAATATCGTCGGCAGATGCGCATAGTTGTAGAGCGCGACACGATCCGGGTCGAGCGCGATCACCTGGTCGAGCGTGCGATCGAAACTGTTCAGCGTCTGTTTGGGCAGGCCGTAGATCAGGTCGACGTTCAGCGAGCGGAATCCCGCCGCGCGCGCCTCCCCCGCCACGCGGCGCGTCTGCTCCTCGCTCTGGATGCGGTGCACCGCTTTCTGCACCTGCGCGTCGAAATCCTGCACCCCCAGCGAAGCGCGGTTGAAGCCCAGGTCGGCGAGGAATGCCATCGTTCCCGGTGGCGAGGTGCGCGGATCGATCTCGATGGCGCACTCGCAGTCAGGCTGGCGCCGGAAGCGGCGCTCGATCGAGACCATCAGGGCCTGGATTTCGTCGCGCGCGAGAAATGTCGGCGTACCCCCACCCCAGTGCATCTGGCCGATCGGCTGTACGCCGTCCAGAGAGGGCTCGAGCAGCGCCAGTTCCTTCTCCAAGTACTTGATATACTGGGCCGATTGCGATTTGTCGCGCGTCGCTACCTTGTTGCAGGCGCAGTAGTAGCAGACCGTATCGCAGAATGGCAGATGGACGTACACGGACAACGGCTGGCTGAAGCCGCCGATATTGCGCTTGGCGTGCCACTGCCGCAGCTCGGCCTCGCCGAAGGCCTCGACGAAGCGGTCCGCCGTCGGGTACGAGGTGTAGCGCGGCCCGCTGACGTCGTACTTGCGGATCAGGACGGGGTCGATGACCAGATCGGAGGCGGGGTAGTGCATCGGGTGTCACTTTCCGGGGAAATTGCGGCGGCACCTTGATTACGGTCAAACGCAGCGTATTGCGCCACCCAGCGGTCCTCGCCGGCGGGGGTGCCGCCGTGGCCGCGCTCCTGGCCGCGAATACGGTCGCGTTCCTGCGCGGCATTGACGCGCCCTGGCTGCTCGGGACCGTGATCCTGGTCGACATGCTGGTGGTCAGCCTGAGCGTGGCGGCCACGCTCTGGGCCGTCGCCGTTTGGGGCGGGCAGAGCGACGTCAGCGAGGCGCGCCTCGCCGCCATCGTCGAATCGGCGATGGACCCGATCATCACCGTCGATGCGCAGCAGACGATCGTCCTGTTCAATCGCGCCGCGGAGCTGGCCTTCCGCTGCAGCCGCGAGCAGGCGATCGGCGTGCCGCTCGAGCGCTTCATTCCGCAGCGCTTCCGCGCCGCGCACCGCGGCCACCTGGAAGGATTCGACCGTACGGGGGAGACCAGCCGGCGCATGGGCGACTCCACCACCCTGTGGGCGCTGCGCGCTGATGGCGAGGAGTTCCCCATCGAGGCCTCGATCTCGCAGGCGGGCGAGCCCAGCAGCCGGCATTTCACGGTGATCCTGCGCGACACCACGCCGCGCCGGCAGCACGAGCAAATGCTCCTGCGCCAGCAGCGGGAACTGCGCGAGCTCTCGGCGCGCGTGCTCGAGGCGCGCGAGGACGAGAAGACGCGGATCGCGCGCGAGCTGCACGACGAGCTGGGGCAGCTGCTGACCGCGCTGAAAATGGACCTCGCCTGGCTGCGCGAGCGGCTGCCGGCCGCCGACGGCGAGCTCGCCGCCCGCGCCGCGACCATGGGCGCCCTGCTCGACCGGACGGTCGCCTCGACGCGGCGCATTTCCGCCGATCTGCGGCCGCTGATGCTCGACGACCTGGGCCTTGCCGACGCGGCGACCTGGCTGGTCAACGATTTCGCGAACCGCTCCGGCATCGCCTGCGAAATCGAAGTCGCCGGCGATGGCGCCTTCGCCGGCGTGGACGGCCACGTCGCGACCGCGATCTACCGCGCGGTGCAGGAATCGCTCACCAACATCGCCAAGCACGCGCGCGCCTCGCACGCCTGGGTGGCGCTGAACGCCGCCGACGGCCAGGTGTATTTCGAGGTCGAGGACGACGGGCGCGGCATCGCCGCGGGCGACGCCGACAAGCAGCGCGCGCTCGGCCTGAAGGGCATGCGCGAGCGCGTCGCCTACCTCGGCGGCACGCTGGAGGTGACCCGCGCGCCCCGCGGCGGCACGCGCGTCAGCGCCCGGGTTCCGGCGCGCAGCGGCGGTGCCGCATGATCCGCGTGCTGATCGCCGACGACCACGAGATCGTGCGCGATGGCCTGAAGCGCATTCTCGCCGCAAGCGCCGACCTGCAGGTGGCCGGCGAAGCGGCCGACGGCGACCAGGCGCTGGCGCTGGTGCGGGCCAACGACTACAACGTCGCGGTGCTCGACATGTCGATGCCCGGGCTCGCCGGGCTCGACCTGATCAAGCGCCTGAAGGCCGAAAAACCCGGGCTCGGACTGCTGGTCCTGTCGATGCACGGCGAGCAGCAGTACGCGGTGCGCGCGCTGAAGGCGGGCGCCTCGGGCTACCTGACCAAGGACAGCGCCGCCGAGCAGCTGCTCGTTGCCCTGCGCAAGATCGCCGCCGGCGGCGTGCACGTGTCGGATGCGGCCGCCGCCCAGCTGATCCTGGGTGCCGGCGGCGACGGCCCGCCGCACACGCGGCTCTCCGATCGCGAGTTCGAGGTCCTCAAGCTGCTCGCCGCGGGCAGCACCCCGGGCGACATCGCGCGGCGGCTGCACCTGTCGGTGAAGACCGTGAGCACGCACAAGGCGCGGGTGCAGGAGAAGCTCGGCCTCGCCGGCACCGCCGAACTCGTGCGCTACGCCCTGGAGCACAAGCTGCTGTAGGAAAAGTCCTAGGCCGCGAGAGCGCGTTTTCCGGCGCGCGACCGCGGCCCGCGCCGATACCGCGAGCAGCGCCATGCCGCCAAACTGGCGGCATGCATACGCAGACCATCTATCTGGTCGAGGATTCGCCCCTGGTGCGCGAGCGTTTGCTCGAGATGCTCGATGCCGTGCCCGGCGCGCGCGTCGTGGGCATGGCCGCGCGCGCCGACGAGGCGACGCAGGACATCCTCGCGGAGCAGCCGGACATCGTCGTGCTCGACATCCGCCTCGCGCAAGGCAGCGGCTTCGACGTGCTGCGCGCGGTGCACGAACGCGCGCCGCAGATCGACGTTTACATGCTCTCCAGTTTCGATTCCGATCCGTACCGGCGCCTCGCCCTGCAGCTCGGCGCGCGCGATTTCTTCGACAAGGCCCTCGACTTCGGGCGCGTACGGGACATCGTCGCCGCGCGCGTCGCACAGGCACATTGACAACTCCAAAAGGCACGCCATGAACTCGGTAACCGCCATCCACCCAGCCGCCGCGAGCAAGTTCGAGGTCACCTGTTCCAGCTGCAACCTGCGCGAGCTGTGCCTGCCCGCCGGCCTGTGCGACGAGGACCTGCAGCGCGTCGAGAACCTGGTGTACGCCCGGCGGCGCGTGAAGCGCGGCGAGGCGCTCTACCAGGCGGGCGGCGAGTTCAGCGCCGTATACGCCATCCGCAGCGGCTTCTTCAAGACCAGCCTGCTCGACAACGACGGCCGCGAGCAGGTCACGGGCTTTTTCATGAACGGCGAGTTGCTCGGCATGGACGGCATCGGCGGCGCCTACCACGGCACCGCGATCAGCCTCGAGGACAGCGAAGTCTGCATCCTGCCCTACGCCCTGATCGAGGACGTGTCGCGCGACATCCCGGCGCTGCAGCGCCGCCTGCACGCGGTGCTGGCGCGCGAGATCGCACGCGACCACGGCATCATGATGCTGCTCGGCTCGATGCGCGCCGAGGAGCGCCTGGCGACGTTCCTGCTCAACCTGTCGAAGCGCTTCCTGCGCCGCGGCTATTCGTCGACTGAATTCCACCTGCGCATGACGCGCGATGAGATCGGCAGCCACCTCGGCCTGAAGCTGGAGACGGTGAGCCGGCTGTTCTCCGCGTTCCAGAAGGAGGGTTTGATCGAGGTGCAGCAGAAGCACGTCCGCATCCTCGACATCGCGGGCCTGGAGCGCGTGCTGGCGGCTCGTCGCTGAGCATCGAATCTCGCCACCGCGCCACGGTGGCCCTCCGTTGCCGGTGGTGTAAATTCGCTGCATGATGTTGACGGCGGCGCCGCATTAGTGATCGTGCTCGTGCCCGTGGACGGGTCGCCAGCCGCGCTGCAGGCAGTGCGCCTGGTTGCCGGCTACCACGGCGCGCATCCGGCGTTCGTGCCCCTCCTGGTGAACGTGCAAGCGCTTCCGCTCAGCCTCTGGCCAGAGCCCAAGCCGGACTCCGGGGCGATCGAGAGCGCCTTGATCGACGAGGGCCAGCTGATCCTGAAGGCTGCTCTTGCCATGCTCGCCGCAGCAGGCCTGGACGTGAAAAGCGAGGTGCGCATGGGTATCGCCGCGCAAGCGCTGCTCGACGAGGCGGCTGCCCGGCGCGCCGAGCTGATCGTGATGGGCACGCGCGGCATGGGGCAAATTTCCGCCTTCGTGCTCGGTTCCGTGGCGACGCGAGTCGTACATCGCGCCAAAGTACCGGTAATCCTGGTCAAGGCAGACGCGCGCCTGCCGACCGCTTTCGGCCGCGAGCAGCGCGTGCTGCTGGCGATGGACGGTTCCGCGCACGCTAGCGAAGCGGCGCACTGGCTTGCGGGCCGGCCGCCGTGGCTCGGCGAGACGGCCGTGGACATGGTCTACGTGCAGGAACCGCTCCCCTTGTTCGCCGCGCTGCTGCCGCCGCATGACGATGTTCTCGCGCAGTGGGGCGGAAGGCTGAGCGAGGAGGCGACGCGCGAAGCGCGCGCGGCGCTTGCGGCCGCGGGCATCGAGAACCGCGTGCATGCGCCGGCCGGCGAGCCGGCGGCGAGGATCGTGCGCCTCGCCGGCGAACTGCGCTCCGATTTCATCGTCATGGGCGCGCGCGGCCTGGGCGCCGCCCACCACGCCTTGCTCGGCTCGGTAGCGCTGAAGACGGTGCACCTCAGCCCGGTGCCGGTCATGCTCGTGCCGTGAGGGTCCGGTGACGCCCGCCGCGCGCATCACGCTCCTGCTCGGCCTGTACCTTGGTTTCACCCTGCTGCCGCTCGCGCTCGCCGCCGCGCAGGGACTGCCGCGCCGCCCCTGGCTGGACGAGTTGTCCTCCGGGCTCGCGATGGCCGGCTTCGCCGTGCTGCTGACCGAGTTCGCGCTCTCGGGCCGCTACCGGCGCCTTTCGGCGCGTATCGGCATGGACCTGACGATGCGCTTTCACCAGCTGATGGCGATCGCCGCGCTCGCCTTCCTGCTCTTCCACCCGTTCCTGTACGCGCCGGCGTACAGCGAGCGCCCGGCCTATGGTGCAGGCGCCGCGGCGCGCGTCCTGCTCACGCCCGCGGCCACCGTCAGCGGCATGCTCGCCTGGATGCTGCTCCTGATGCTGGTCGCTTTCGCGTGGTTCCGCTCGCAGCTGCGCTGGTCGTACGAGGTCTGGCGCCTGTCGCACGGCCTCGGCGCGCTGGCGACCGCCGCATTAGGCGCGCACCACGTCCTCGACACCGGGCGCTACGCGCAGGACCCGTGGCTGCGCGGCTTCTGGCTCGCGGCTTGCGCCGTGGCGCTCGCGTCGCTCGCGGTGGTCTACCTCGTGAAGCCGCTGCTGCAGACGCGGCACCGGTGGCGCGTCGCCATCGTCGCGCCGGAAGCCGAGCGCCTGTGGCGCGTGGTGCTCGAGCCCGAGACGGCAAGCGATTTCCGCTTTGACGCCGGCCAGTTCGTGTGGCTCAAGCTGCACCACGCGCTCGGCCGCATCACCGAGCACCCGTTTTCCATCGCCTCGGCGCCGGGCCAGCTGCCGCGCCTGCAGTTCCTGGTAAAGGAGGCAGGTGACTTCACGAGCGCCATCGGCGGCGTGCTGCCCGGCACCGTTGCCTACGTCGACGGCCCTTACGGCGATTTCACGCTCGCCGGCCGCAGGGGCGTCGGCATCATGCTGATCGCCGGCGGCGCGGGCATCGCACCCATCCTGAGCCTCGCGCGCGAGATCGTCGCAACTCACGACCCGCGGCCGCTGAAGATCGTCTATGCCGACCGCTCGGCCGCGCAGCTCGTGGCGCGCGCCGAGCTGGAGGTCATGGCACGCGCCCCGGGGCGCGAGTTGCACTTTATCGTCGCCGAGCCGCCCGCGGACTGGACCGGCCTGCGCGGCCGCGCCGATCTCGCCAACCTCAAGGCGTGCATGCCGCGCAAGGACGCGCCCGGCTGGCTGTACTTCGTGTGCGGGCCGCCCGCGATGATCGACTCGGTCGAGATGAGCCTGGCCGAGCTCGGTGTGCCGCTGGGGCAAATCGCTTCGGAGCGCTTCGTCTACGACAGCGCTTTCGTCACGCCGCGCGAGCGGCTGACGCGCGGCGTGATCGCCGCTGTGGTCCTGGCGCAGGTCCTGGCGGTGCTCGCCTTTGTGATACGTTGACGCGCCCATGACCGCCATATCCGGCCGCAGCGCTTTCCTCCAGCTCCTCGTCGACGAGGGCGTCACGCACCTGTTCGGCAACCCGGGCACCACCGAGCTGCCGATCATGGAGGTGGTGCCCGACTACCCGCAACTGAGGTACGTGCTCGGCCTGTACGAGTCCGTCGTGGTCGGCATGGCCGACGGCTACGCGCGCGCTTCGCACCGGCTTGCCGCCTGCAACGTGCACGTCGCGCCCGGGCTGGGCAATGCCATGGGCGCGCTCTATAACGCGAAATTTTCGGGCTCGCCGCTGATTCTCACCGCGGGCCAGCAGGAGCAGGGCCACGGCCTGCTCGAGCCGCTGCTCTACGCGCCGCTCGTGCCGGTCGCGCAGCCATTCGTGAAATGGGCAATCGAGGTGACGCGCGTAGAGGATCTGCCGCTCATCATGCACCGCGCCGCCAAGGTGGCGCTCACGCCGCCGACCGGGCCGGTGTTCATCTCGCTGCCCGGCGACGTCCTCGAGCAGCAGGCCGAGCTCGACCTGGGCCGGCCGACGCGCATCGACAGCCGCAACCGGCCCTCCGACGAGGCGCTCGCGCGCCTCGCGACGAAGCTGCTCGGCGCGCGCAATCCCGTGATCATCGCCGGGCAGGAGCTCGCGGTGCACGACGCCTTCGCCGAGGCCGCCGAGCTCGCCGAGCTGCTGGGCGCCGGCGTCTACCAGCAGTCGGTGCCCTACTGCGCGCAATTTCCGAGCGAGCACCGCGCTTACCTGGGCGCGCTGACGCGCAACCAGAAGCAGGTGCGCGCGGCGCTCGAGCCCTTCGACCTGCTGCTCTGCCTGGGCTCGGACCTGCTGCGCATGTCGGTGTACAGCGCGGTCGATCCGCTGCCCGCGGGCATGCCGGTGATGCATATCAGCGAACGCGACTGGGAAATCGGCAAGAACCATCCCACCGAGTTCGCCGTGCAGGCAAACGTGCGCGAGACGCTGCGTGCGCTGCTGCCGCTCGTGCGTGCCGCGCGCCCGGCGGCGGCCGAGGCACGCCTTGCGGCGCTGGCGCTGCGCAACTGGAGCGCGAAGCGCGGCGCGGCGCGCCTCGCGGCGCTCGCCGCCGCCGAGGAAAAGCCGATCGACCCCGCCTTCCTCATGCTGCGCTTCGCCGAGTCGCTGCCGAAGGATGCCGTAGTAGTCGAGGAGGCGCTTACGTCGGCGAACGCCCTGCCGTCGCTCCTTGCGCGGCGCGACCCGCAGAGCTACTACGGCCTGGCGAGTGGCGGCCTGGGTTTTGCGCTGCCGGGCGCGGTAGGCGTGAGTCTGGCGCTGCCCGGGCGCCCGGTGGCGGCGCTCGTCGGCGACGGCAGCGCCCTGTACGGCATCCAGGCGCTGTGGACCGCGGCGCACGAGAAGCTGCCGATCACCTACGTCATCGCCAACAACCGCAGCTACCGCATCCTCAAGGAGCGGCTCATTTCCATGCGCAAGACCGACCGCTTCGTCGGCATGGACATCCGCGATCCGGAGATCGACTACGTCGCGCTCGCGCAGTCGATGGGCGTGCCGGCGGTGCGCGTCAGCGACCCGCAGGACTTCGCGCCGGCGCTGCGCGAAGCGATGGCGAGCGGCGGCCCGCGCCTGCTCGACGTGCGGGTGGCGGACGGCTTCGGCGGCTGAGGCGGCGTTCAGCGCGCGCCGCGCAGGCGCTTGTGCGCCTCCATCGCCAGCAAAATCAGCAGCGCGATGGCGAGCAGCCCCGCCCACAGCTCGAGTGACACCGGCTGCACGCCCAGCACGCCGCTCAGGCCCGGGGTGTACATCGCGCCGATGTGCACCAGCTGCGCGGCGATCGTGCCGAACAGCAGCAGCTTGTTGCGCAGCGGATCGTGGCGCAACACCGAGCGCGTCTCCGAGCGGCTGTTGAATGCCTGCACGTTCTCGAACAGCACCATGAGGAGCAGCGTCGCATTGCGCGCCTCGGCTTCCGGCACGCCGCGCGCGAGCAGCCAGGCGAACACCGCGAAGGCGAGCCCGCCGATGACCACCGCGGCGAGCGCCACGCGCTCGATCATCAGCCGGTTGAAGATGCGCTCCCGCGGCGCGCGCGGGGGACGCGAGAGCTCGTCGCCCTCGGCCGGCTCGAAGGCGAGCGCCACGTCCTGGATGCCGTTGGTGACCAGGTTGAGCCACAGCAGCTGCACCGCCATCAGCGGCAGCGGCACGTTCGCGGCGAGCGCCAGCATGAACAGCACGATCTCCGCCGCGCCCGTGGACACCAGCAGGAAGATCACCTTGCGCACGTTGGCATAGGCGACACGCCCTTCCTCCACCCCGGCGACGATGCTGGCGAAATTGTCGTCGGTGAGCACCAGGTCGGCGGTCTCGCGCGCCACGTCGGTGCCGCTCGCGCCCATCGCGACGCCGACTTGCGCGGCGCGTAGCGCCGGCGCGTCGTTCACGCCGTCGCCGGTGACGGCGACGAAATGGCCGCGGCGCTGCAGCGCCTCGACGATGGCGGTCTTGTGCTGCGGCTCGACGCGTGCGAAGACGCGCGCGTTTGCGACCAGCGCGTCGAGCGCCGGCTCACCCTCGGCGAGCGCCTGCGCGATCTCGGGGCCGGTGACGACCTCGCGCGGCTCGCGCGCGAAGCCCAGGTCGCGCGCGACGGAGAACGCGGTGACCGGATGGTCGCCGGTGATCATCGACACGGCGATGCCGGCGCGGCGGCAGGCGTCGATTGCGCCGCGCGCCTCGGGCCGCGGCGGATCGCTCATCGCCACGAGGCCGATGAACACGAGCCCGCGCAGGTGCTCGCGCGAGAACGACTCGTCGGCGCGCAGCCCGAGCGGCCCGTCGGCAAGCGCCAGCACGCGGTAGCCCTCGCCGGCAAGTGCGGCCACCTGCATGCGCACGTCATCGGCCTCGAGCGGCGCCTCGCCGTCCGCGCGCGCCATGCGCGAGCACATGGCGAGCACCGTCTCGGGCGCGCCCTTCACCGAGGCGCACGCGCCGCCGGCCTCCGCGTTGAAGCTGGCCGAGAACGCCTGCTCCGGCTCGTAGGGGATGGCGGCGAGCGGCGGCGCAGCCTCCTCGGCGGCTTCGCGCTCCAGGCCGGTCTTGCGGGCCATGACGAGCAGCGCCGCGTCCACCGCGTCGCCGCGCGCCACCCACGCGCCGTCGCGCTCGGCGAGCACCCCTTCGTTGGCAAGCACCGCCGCACGCGCGAGGCGCGCGAGCAGCGGCTCGCGCCCGGCGCGCTCGGCACCCTGCGGCACGAGGAAGGTGCCCTTGGGGGACGCGCCTTCGCCCGTGACTTCCCACGGCGGCTCGCCGGGGAACTGCACCCGGCGCACGGTGAGCTGATTTACCGTGAGCGTGCCGGTCTTGTCGGAGGCAATGTGCGTGCAGGAGCCGAGCGCCTCCACCGCCACCAGGCGCCGCACGATCACGTTGCGGCGCGACATGCGCTGCATGCCCACCGCGAGCGCCACGGTGAGCGCCACCGGCAGCCCCTCGGGGACGGCCGACACGGCGAGCGCCACGCCCAGCACGAACACCTCCACCAGCG
>Ga0224512_10003503_pt1 | contig 13765 bp, 11 predicted proteins | sample SF_May12_sed_USG_4_FD_169103 | JGI IMG/M metagenome (GOLD analysis project Ga0224512, IMG submission 169103) | Sediment microbial communities from San Francisco Bay, California, United States - SF_May12_sed_USGS_13 | ecosystem: Environmental > Aquatic > Marine > Sediment | place: USA...
CAGAAACTCTCGCCGCATCAGATCGAGCTCGGGGAGGTGCTCGCCGTGGCTCAACTACGGGGGCATCTGCCACCGAGCCTCGTGGCGCTCGGGATCGAGCCCGCGAGCATAGAGCTCCACGACGGCTTCTCCAAAGAGGTAGAGCGCGCGATCCCCGAGCTCATCGTGGCGATCGGATCACAACTCCAGGCGTGGGGCCATGCATCCCCCGCGATGTCCGATGCATGAGATGAGTGTGGCCCTCGAGATCTGCCGGATCACCGAGGCTCGAGTCGGGCGAGACTCTCTGCCGCGCGTTCGTGAGGTCGGTGTGATCGTCGGCCGCCAGTCGGGATTGGAGCCCGACAATCTCCTGTTCTGTCTCGACGCTCTGCTCGGGCGCCCTCCGTTCGCGGGTGCCCGCACCGAGCTGGAGGTCGTGGCCGGCGACGAGCTGAGTGTCTCGTACCTGGAGGTGGACGATGGCGATCCGCCGCATTGAGGTCCGTGAGCGCGTCATGGAGCGCAACGATACGATCGCGGGAGAGGTGCGGCTCCGTCTCGGCGAGCATGGTGTGCCCGCGCTCAACCTCGTCTCGTCACCCGGCTCGGGAAAAACGCTGCTTCTCGAGCGAACCCTCCAGGACCTCGGACGTGAGCTACGCATGGCGGTGGTGACCGGCGACGTCCAAACGCAGAACGACGCGGACAGAATCGCTCGGTGGACCGACGACCTGGTACAAGCCGTGGTAACGGGTGGGGCGTGCCACCTGGACGCCCTCCAGGTGTCGAACGCGCTCGAAGCGTTGGACCTCGACGCCACCGATCTGCTCTTCATCGAAAACGTCGGCAATCTCGTCTGCCCCGCGAGTTGGGATCTGGGTGAGGCGGCGAAGGTCGTGCTTTTCAGTGTCACCGAAGGCGAGGACAAGCCGCTGAAGTACCCGAAGATGTTTCGAGAAGCGTCGTATGCGGTGCTCACGAAGGTCGACCTCCTCCCACACGTCCCGTTCGATCTCGAACAGGCGGTCGCATATGCGCGCGCCATCAATCCCGCGCTCACCTTCTTCCGCGTCTCGAGCATCGACGGGACCGGACTCGACGCGTGGTATGGGTTCCTTCGAGAACTTCATCAGAGTGGCGGGTCGATGCGTTGGGAACGCCCGACCGGGCAGGGCGTCGGGGCAGCAGTCGACGCACGCGCAGGATACGCGTGACGTGGGCGCGCCGTCGACCGCCGCCGCCGCGCTTGCACGTTCGGCGGCTCCCGAGGGAAGCCTCACGGTGTCGACGCGCTCCGCGGAGCCACCGGCCCGAGCCGTCGAGTTCGAGGTGGCGGGCGTGGTCCAGGGGGTGGGGTTCCGCCCCTTCGTGCACCGATTGGCGCTGAGGTTCGGCCTCGTCGGGTGGGTGAGGAACGAGTCTGGCGCCGTCCGCATCCGGGTGGAGGGTCGACCCGGTGATCTGGACGGATTCGGTTCCGCGCTTCAAGCCGAGCTGCCCCCGCTCGCGCGCGTCGATCGATGCCTCGCCCGGGACGTGGACGCTGTCGGCGCGACCTCCTTCGTGGTGATCCCGAGTGATCTCTCGCCGACGGGGCGTCTCCCGGTCGCTCCGGACGTGGCGACCTGCGCGGCCTGCCAGGCGGAGCTGCGGGACGCCGAGAATCCGCGCCACGGTTACCCCTTCATTACCTGCACCGATTGCGGGCCCCGTTTCACCGTGATCGAGGAGATGCCGTACGATCGGGCTCGCACGACGATGCGCGCCTTCGCGCAGTGTCCGGAATGCTTGGCGGAGTATGGATCGCCGACCGATCGGCGGTACCACTCGGAGACGAACTCGTGCCCGACGTGCGGTCCCTCGGTCTGGCTGGAAGTCCCCGAACGCTCCAATTCCGGCGCCGATGGCGACGACGCGGGAGCGTCCGCTTCCCGGCTCGGTTCGGTGCGAGGCGGCGCGGCGATCGCCGCTGTCGCGGATGTGCTGCTCAGCGGCAGGATCGTGGCGATCCGCGGGCTCGGCGGCTTTCACCTCGCGGCGCGAGCCGACGACGAAGCGGCGGTCCAACGTCTGCGCTTGCGAAAGGGGCGCGAGGCGAAGCCGCTGGCGGTCATGGTCTCCTCCACCACGGAGGCCACGCGACTGGCGCACGTCGATGAGAACGAACGACGACTCCTCGAGTCGCCGCAGCGTCCGATCGTCGTCGTGAAGATCCGAGTCGGTTCTGGGCTGGCGCAGGGGGTGGCCCCCGGCCTCGACTCCGTCGGCCTCATGCTCGCCTACACGCCCCTCCACCATCTCCTGCTCGACGCCGTGGGTGGCGTTCCTCTCGTCATGACGAGCGGAAACGCGAGCGACGAGCCCATCGCGATCGGCAACGATGAGGCACTGGAGCGCCTCGCACCGATCGCGGACGCCTTCCTGCTCCACGATCGAGAGATCGTCGCGCGGTACGACGATTCGGTGCTGCGCGTATCGGAGGCTGGGACCATCGTGATTCGTCGTGCGCGAGGCTACGCTCCAATGCCTCTGCCCCTGCCGATTCCGGCGCCGGAGGGCATCCTGGCCGTGGGGCCGCACCTCAAGAACACGTTCACGTTGGCACAGGGGACCGACGCTTTCGTGAGCCAGCACATCGGTGACCTCGAGTCGATCGAGAGCCTGGCTCATTTCGAGGATGCGCGGGACCGGTACGAAACCCTCTTCCACCTCGAACCCACGCACGTGGTCCGGGATCTCCACACCGGTTACCTGTCCACGGCGATCGCCGAGCGGAGTGGACTCAACCCTCTGCCGCCGGTCCAACACCACCATGCCCACGTGGCGGCCGTCATGGGCGAGCACGGTGTCCGGTGTCCGGTGTTGGGCCTCACCTTCGACGGGACCGGGTACGGAACGGACGGCTGCGTGTGGGGATGCGAGTTCCTGATCGCCGATCTCGCGGGATTTCGACGAGTCGGTCGGCTACGATACGCGCCGCTTCCGGGAGGGGACCGTGCCGCCCGTCAGCCTTGGCGCTCGCTCCTGGGGTACGCGTCGCTCGATCCGGATCCGGTCGAGGATGAAGGGTCCGGCCGAGAACGGCAGCGAGTCGTACCACTGGCGATTCCGCGGTGGGCTAGGCCGGCTCTCGAGGCGGTAGACGCCGAGGAAGTCCGCATCGCCACGAGGCAGATCGAGCGGTCGCTGAACGCACCCCGAGCCTCGTCTCTAGGCCGCCTTTTCGACGCGGCGGCTGCACTTCTCGGAATCCGCCTCGAGAGCGCGTACGAAGGCCAAGCGGCGATGGAGCTCGAGACGCTCGCGGCGAGCCGTCCGGGTCGGCGGCTCCCATTCCCGGCGCGCACGGACGAGGTCGGGATGCAGGTGCTGGATCCGGTGCCGCTACTCCAGGCGATGGCGGCGCACCGCCTGGGGGGCCGCTCGGTCGGCGCTCTCGCCGCCGATTTCCACGAGACGATCGCGGCCGCCTCGGCAGATCTGGCGGTGGAGCTCTGCCGAAACGCCGAGCTCGACACGGTTGCCCTCGGTGGAGGCTGCTTCCAGAACGTGCGGCTCACCGACGGTGTCACTCGTCGGCTGACGGAGGCGGGCCTGCGCGTGCTCAGGGCTCGCAGCCTTAGCCCCAATGATGGTGCGGTGAGCTACGGGCAAGCGGTCGTGGCCGCGGCCCGCCTCGCTTTATCACGGACTTAGGAGAGGACCATGTGCCTCGGTATTCCTGGCAGGATCACGGAAATGACCGACGATCTCGGACTCGCGGTGGGCACCGTCGACTTCGGAGGTGTCCGACGCGAGGTGTGCCTCGAATACGTCGCCGATGAGGTGCGGGTCGGCGACTACGTCGTCGTTCACGTCGGTTTCGCGATCTCGAAGGTGGACGAGGAGGAGGCCCAGAGGACGTTCCGCATCCTCCGCGAGATGAGCGAGCTCGACGACCTGGATTGGCTGGCGGAAGTCGCCGACGCGGCAGAGGCGGTCGAGGTACCACAGCCGGGAGCGGGCTCATGAGATATCTGTCCGAGTATCGAGACCCCGACCTGGCGCGGCGTCTGGTGGATCGCATCCGCGACACCGCGACGCGTCGCTGGACGCTCATGGAGGTGTGCGGGGGACAGACCCACACCATCGTGAAACAGGGGATCGACGAGGTGCTGTCGGAGGCAGTCGAGATGATCCACGGGCCGGGCTGCCCCGTCTGCGTGACGCCGCTGGAGCAGATCGACCGAGCCCTGCATCTCGCCTCGCGACCCGATGTGATTTTCACGTCGTTCGGCGACATGCTTCGGGTCCCCGGAAGCGAGTGCGATCTGCTGCAGGTCAAGGCACGCGGCGGAGAGGTGCGCATCGTCTATTCGCCTCTGGACGCGGTCGAGATCGCGCGCGCCCATCCCGACCGGGAAGTGGTCTTCTTCGCCGTGGGCTTCGAAACGACCGCGCCCGCCAACGCGATGGCGGTCTGGAGGGCGCGACAACTGGGGCTCGACAACTTCAGCGTTCTCGTCTCGCACGTCACCGTCCCGCCGGCCATGGTGGCGATTCTCGAAGACCCGTCTTGTCGGGTGCAGGGATTCCTCGCGGCTGGACACGTCTGCACGATCATGGGTTGGACCGAGTACGAGCCGCTCGCGGACCGCTACGGGGTGCCGATCGTCGTCACCGGCTTCGAGCCGCTCGACATCCTCGAGGGCATGTGGATGGCGGTTCAGCAGCTGGAGGAGGGGAGGCACGAAGTCGAGAATCAGTACGTACGGTCGGTACGGCGTGAGGGGAATCGACCCGCTCAGGATCTCGTGGCGAGGGTCTTCCGTGCAGTCGATCGGGGTTGGCGCGGGATCGGGACCATCCCGGCGAGCGGTCTCGGGCTTCGCGAGGAGTTCGCCGCCTTCGACGCCGAGCTGAAGTTCGACCTCGGTCATGTGCGTGCGGAAGAGCCCGTGGCATGCCGGGCTGGCGACGTTCTCCGCGGCCAGATCAAGCCGTTCGAGTGCTCGGCGTTCGGAACCGAGTGCACACCGGAGCGGCCGCTCGGTGCCCCGATGGTCTCCGCGGAGGGAGCCTGCGCGGCGTACTTCAACTTCGGGCGACTACGGCAGCCCGTGGGAGGCGCGGTATGATCGTGCCCTCGACCCTCCAGGGACCGTCGTGCGCCGTACCCCATGTCGAGCGGCAGCGTGTGCAGCTCGGACACGGGTCCGGTGGGAAGCTCAGCGCCGCGCTGCTTCGAGAGCACTTCCTCCCGCGGTTCGGCAACCGTTACCTCCATGAGCTCGGCGACGGCGCGGTGCTTCCGCTCGGAGGAGACGAGGTCGTGCTCTCGACGGATACCTTCGTCGTGAATCCGCTGGAGTTCCCGGGCGGCAACATCGGTCACCTCGCGGTGCACGGAACGGTCAATGACCTGGCCATGATGGGCGCCGAGCCGAAGTACCTTTCGGTCGGGTTCGTCCTCGAAGAGGGCCTCGAGCTGGACGTTCTCGCGACGATACTCGATTCCATGATCGAGGCGGCCCGGGCGTGCGACGTCGAGATCGTCACCGGCGACACGAAGGTGGTGGAGCGTGGCAAGGCCGACGGATTGTACGTGAATACCACCGGGCTGGGACACGCACCCGGAGGTTTCCGGCCGGGCCCGAGGCGGGCGCGACCGGGTGACGCGGTCCTCGTCAGCGGCCCGATCGCGCGACACGGCATGGCGATCATGGCAGCCCGCGAGGGCCTTGCCTTCGACGCCGATATCGAGAGCGATACGTGCTCCCTCCTTCCGCTCGTGGCTGCGCTACGGAAGCGAGTCGGTGACGGGGTGCGCTGCCTGCGAGACGCCACGCGGGGCGGCGTAGCCTCGGCGCTGAACGAGATCGCGTCGGCCTCGGACGTCGGCATCTTGCTCGAGACCTCCCCGCCAGTCCCCGGCCCGGTCGAAGCCGCATGCGAGATGCTCGGACTGGACCCCCTCTACGTCGCGAACGAGGGCGTCATGGTCGCCTTCGTGGCGCCTGGGGTGGCGGGCTCGGCCCTCGCTGCATTGCGGGCCCACCCCGCCGGCGCGGAGGCGGTTCTCGTAGGTCACGTCGTCGAGGAGCACCCCGGCATCGTGGCACTCCGTACGGGGCTCGGTGGCACCCGTGTCGTGGACCTCTTGCCCGGGGACCAGCTTCCCCGAATCTGCTGATGGCCGGGCTACGCTCGACTTCGATTGAAAGGAGATGATTTCATGAAGACGGTCTCGATGGCGCTCCTGACAGCGACGCTCGCGCTCGTCGCCGGACCTCGATCCCTGTTGGCCCACGGGGGTCACGTGGGAGGACACGACGGGCCGTTGGGTGCTTTTCACTGGCTCTTCGAGTCGGGGGCCGTAACGGCGGGGATCGCCCTCGTCGTGGGGCTGGTCGCGGCTCGGATGTGGCGCGGGCGGGCGGGGGCGAAAGCGTAGCATTGCCCCGGAGCCGGGAGTTCGTTTCGTTCTGGGGTCTTCACGACTTTGCTCGATCCCCAGGACCGAAATGCACCGTTTCTGCGCCCTCTCCGCGTACTCGATCCAGATCGTGCTCGTTGCCGCCCTCGTAGCCTGCTCGGACGAAGAGGTGCCGACGATCCCCGAAGGCCCACTCCCCCCGACCTTCTCCGCCGTGCAGCCCGACCTTTTCGGTGCGACCGGTGCCCAGCCGAACGCTTGGGCGGACTACGACGGCGATGGTGATCTCGACCTCTTCGTGGGCTTCCGTGGCCTCGAGGATCGCCTCTACCGAAACGACCGCGGGACCTTCGTGGACGTCGCCGCCGACCTCGGACTCGCCGATCCCGAGGAGACTCGCGCCGCGGCGTGGGGTGACTACGATCTCGATGGCGACCCGGACCTCTTTATCGGGCGCGCGGGGCCCGACACGCGAAATCGGCTCTACCGTAACGACCGGGAGGCCGGGTTCACCGACGTCGCGGCGGAGGTCGGTGTCGACCGGGGCGGGGTGACGCGACAGCCCGCCTTCGTCGACTACGACGGCGACGGGGACTTGGACCTCTCGGTCGCCTTTCGCGACGGGCCGAACGCGCTGTTCCGTAACGACGGCGGCACATTCGTCGACGTGGCCGCGCAGTCTGGCGTCGCCGACCCTCGGCGCGCGGTTGGTACCTCGTGGTTCGACATGGACGGCGACGGGGACCTCGACCTCTTCGTCGCGAATCAGAACGGCGACGAAGACGCGGTCTTCTACAACCGCGGGGACGGCACCTTCGAGGACGTGACCGCAGCGTTGGCGATGGGACGGCCTGGTCGGCCGGAGGACGAGGGTAGCGTTGGCACCGCGGTGGCGGACTACGACAACGATGGGGATCTCGACCTCTTCGTCGCGTCATACGGACCCGACGCCCTGTGGCAGAACCAGGGCGACGGCACCTTTACCGACGTCGCCCCTGGGACGCCCCTCGCGGAGAGTCATCATTCCGTGTCCGCGGCGTGGGGTGACTTCGACAACGACGGGTGGGTCGATTTGTTCGTGAACACACGGGCGGCCGGCGAGCCGGAGGCCAAGGACTTCCTGTTCCGCAACACCGGCAGCGGCTTCGAGGACGTCACGCCGCTCGCGATCGTGACCCGCGGATCAAGCCACGGAGTGCAGTGGGCGGATTACGACCTCGACGGGGACCTCGATCTGGCGCTCGCGAACAACGAACCAGGTACGAGCCATCCACTGTACCAGAATACTCTCCCTGCCATGCGAGGCGGCTGGTCACTCCAAGTCGGCGTCACGAACCCACGCGGGATCTGGAACCGAGCCGGAACCACGATCACCCTCACGCGGGAGTCCGACGGTTACGTGACGTCGCGGCTGCTCGACGCGGGCGGCGGCTACGCATCTCAGGGGATTCAGCCGGTCCACTTCGGGCTACCGCCGGCTCCCGGTCCGGTGAGCCTGAGCATCGTTTGGTACGAGGCGGGTGCCCGGCGCTCGAGCACGGTGTCGGGGATCGACCCGGGTGCCTTTCGGGGCCAGTGGGTCGTCCTTCAGCTGGGAGTCGGCTAACGACCGATCGGGATCGACAGGACAGGCGTAGAAAACGCTGGTGTCGCGTGGGGCTCCGCGGTGGGGTCCGCGCTCAGCGCGCCCACGGCCCCGCCCACGAGCACTCCGGCCGCGGCCCCGATCAGCGAGGCGGCCCAACGGGTGGACGAGGTGCCATGACCGATGAATGCCTCTGCCGCGAGGCCGACTACGGCCCCACCGATGGCGCCGATGGCCGCACCGTAGATCCCGTCCCTTTGGCGGACGCCTCGCACGCTCAAAGCCGTGCCGCCGACGCCTGCCGCCGTGAAGCCGATGATCCAGACGGTTGCCGCCTGCGGAGCGGTGTGGTATCCGCCCTCGAGTCGGCCGATCGCCGCCGTCGCACCGGTGGCGAACGTCACGCTTACCGCCCCCAGAACCACGGCGCACTCCAGGCCGCATGGATGAGAGAACTGCCCGGCGGCGTCAGAGGGCGAACCGCCGATCCCGAGGGCCACGGTCGCGACCGGCACGCATATTCGCGCGATCCGTATCGTCCGTTCGCGGCTCACGGCGAGCGTCCTCGGAGGCGAGCCTCGGGGCAGCTCCGGCCCGCCTCTACGGCGAGGGAGCACGCGAAAACGGGACGCACCGCGTCGTCGTCTGCCAGGGCATACGTCACCACGCGGACATCGTCCCCGGTGAAGTCGAGTCGCATGTATCCATGCGCCGACGTCGCGTACCGTGTGCCTTCGATCCTCTTCGCAGCGCTACTCTTCGACGCCGATCCGCTCACGAGTTGAAAGTAGGGACCGTCTCCGTCGCTCATGCGGATGACCTGCAGCGAATGGTCGTGACCACTGGCGATCGCGATCGGCACGGCTCCACTCTCTCGGATCACCCGGCGCAGTCGTTGGATCATGTCGGAATAGCGGCCCGAGCCGAGGTCCTGAACGCTCATTCCGCTCTTCACCGCGAGGTAGTACAGGATCGGGACGTTCTCGAACAGAGAGACGTTTCCGCCGTGTGGGCCGCCCGTGGTCATGGGATGGTGCGCGGCCAGGATCAGGCGCCCGCCGCGGCGTGACGCCAGCGCCTCCTCGAGGCGTTCGTAGAACCGATCGACACCGCCGCACGGATCGTTCGGCCTTCGTAGGAGCCATTCCGTATCGATGAAGACGAGGTGCACATCGCGGGCGACGTCGACCACGGCCGGGGCTGCGCACGAGTCCGTGGGGAGGAGCCTCAGCTGGCGGCCTGCAGCGATCTCGTCGATCCACCGTCGCTGGACCTCGATCGCGGACTGTCCGTCGGGATCCCCGGCGCCCTTGCCCCAATCGTGATTACCGGGGAGGAAGATCCCCTGAATCCCCGGCGCGTCCGGTACCACGTCGACCTGCGCCGCGAGCAGCTCCCGATCGACGCCTCTGAACTCCGGGCGAGCGCCCACGTCGTAGATGTTGTCACCAAGGAACGCTACGAGGGCGGGTGTCCCTGGGTGCCGGCCACGATGATCCTCCAGGTCGGACCGCACGGCGGCGAGCACCCGGTCCCGTCCGGGGCTGTCGTCCCCCGCGTCGCCGACGAGGTAGACCGAGGCGACGACGGTCGGAAGCGGAAGAGGCGGTGCGGACGTCGACTCGTAGGAGGTATTCGACGCGCAGGCCCCGAGCAGCGCGGAAGCCGAGATCAAAGCGATGGAGCGGATCATGCGAATGGACTGCACTCCTCGAGGCGAAGTTCGAGGTCCCATACACTGACAGATGCCAAAGGAGCGATGTGGGCCTACGATGATCCAGCGGGTTGGGCCGAGTGCAACGAGAACCGTTGGAGAGTACACCACATGAAGCGACTGATTGGGATCGTCATCGGCCTCGGGTTGGTGGCGGGTTGCGTGGACCAGCAGCAGGATTCCTTCCGGGTCGCCGTGGCCACGTTTCAGCACGAGACGTGCACATTCTGCCCGGGCGGAGACGTAACGGCCGAAGACTGGCGGCGGCGCCTCACGGGAGATCAGGTGCTGTCCGCGGGCTCGTACGTTCGGGGGTTCGTGTCTCAGGCCCGCGACTATGCGGACATCGAGCTGGTGGGCCTCCGCTCGCCCGACGACGTGTTCGGTGGGTCGTCGAGGAGCTGGAACACCGAGGAGGCATTCGACCTCTTCGTCGACGAGATGCTCGAGGATCTTCGTGCCGCCATGCCGGTGGATGGAGTCTATCTCGCTCTCCACGGCGCGATGGCCGTCCGCAACGTACCGCGTCCGGAGGCCGAGATTGCCCGGAGATTCAGAGACGTGGTGGGTCCCGACGTGCCCATCGCGGCGAGCTTCGACCTGCACGGCAACGAAGACGCTGCGTTTCTGGAGCACGCGGACTTCGCCTTCGTGACCAAGCGCTATCCCCACTACGATTCGGCGATCCAAGGCGCGCGCGCCGCCCGGGCGTTGCACCGGGTGATGTCAGGGACGTACGAACCGACCACGGCGACCCGAAAACCGGGGATCATCACGGCTACCGTGGTGCAGTGGACCGGGCAGTCGCCTTCGATGGACATCATGGAGAGGGCGCGTCGGTGGGAGGCTCGAGAAGAAGACGCCTTCGTGAGTGTCTTCTACGGCTATCCGTGGTCGGACGTCCCCGATGTCGGCGCCACCGTGCACGTCATGACCAACGGCGACCAGGCGCTGGCGGATCGGATCGCCGACGACATGAACGACTACATCTGGAGCGTGCGAGAGGCCTTCGCCGGCGGCTCGTACCCGCAGCCGGACGAGGCTGCGCGGGTCGTTCTGCGGGCCGTTGAGCGAGGCGCCACACCGATCGCGGTGGGCGACCACAGCGACCGCCCCGGAGATGCGACGCACATCTTACGTGCCTTCGAGCGCGCGGGGGTGGAACGCGTGCTATACGGCGCGATCAGCGACGCCGAGCTCTTGGATTCGCTCGTCGCCGCCGGCGCTGAGTCGGGAGACCCGTTCGACGCCGAGATCGGCGGCTTCACGCCATCGGGTGGCACCCCGGCCCGCGTCGCCGGGCGACTCTCGTATCTCGGTGCGTGGCAGGGTTACGACCAGGTGGCCGTAGTGGAGTTCGGGGCCGGGAACGCCGTGATCGTGGTTCCGGCGTATACGCAGATCACCGACCCCGAATCGTTCCGCTTCGGCCCCCTCGACCCGGACGAGTTCGACGTCTTCGTGGTGAAGTCGCGGGTCCATTTCAGGAGGGGCTTCGACGAGACCGGCTTCGCGCCCACGATCGTGGTGGTCGAAGCGCCGGGTCCGTTCGTAGGGTCGACCTTCCTCGATGCGCTGCCGTACGAAAACGTCGACCTCTCGCGCCTATACCCGTACGGAACGCCGCCGGGACGCTGAGCGCCGGGTGACGCCTACGCCCGCAACCGCGTGGCACGCGCTCGACGTAGAGGACGTTCTCGAGCGCCTAGCGACGACGGAAGGGGGACTCGACGAGAGCGCGGCCGCCGAGCGTCGGGCCCAGCACGGGTTGAACCGACTCCGGCGCATCGCCCCACGCCCGGCGTGGCGAATCCTCGTCGATCAGTTCACCAGCGTCGTCGTGCTGCTCCTCGTGGCTGCTTCCGGCGTGTCGTTCTTGCTCGGAGACCCGGCCGAGGGGCTCGCGATCGCCGCGGTCCTGATCGTCAACGCGGGCATCGGCTTCGGTGTGGAGCTCAGGGCCCGTCGCGCCATGGATGCGCTCCTTTCGTACCAGGCGCGCACGGCTCGCGTCCGTCGCCGTGGTGAGCTCGCGGAGGTCCCCGCCGAGCATCTCGTCCCGGGAGACATCATCGAGATCGAAGAGGGAGACTTGGTGCCGGCTGATGGCAGGGTGCTCGAGTCGTCCGGCCTCATGGTCAACGAGGCGCCCCTGACGGGTGAGTCGTTACCGGTCGCGAAGGCCGTTCTGCCCTCCGAGCCTTCGATGCCGATCGCGGACCGCACATCGATGGCGCACTCCGGAACCTTGGCGGTCGGGGGCCGAGGGGCGGTGATCGTCACCGGCACAGGGGCGTCCTCCGAGATCGGCCGTATCGGCACCCTGCTCGAAAGCGTCGACACCTCGGAGACACCCCTCGAAGCTCGATTGCGCGTGCTGGGCCACCGCCTCGTCGGACTCACACTGGGTGTGGCAGCGGTCGTTTCGCTGCTCGGAGTGCTGCGCGGCGCTCCTCTCGGACTCATGCTCCAGACGGGGATCGCGTTGGCGATCGCCGCCGTGCCCGAAGGACTTCCGGCGGTCGCGACCATAACGTTGGCCGTGGGGCTCCGCCGGATGGCTGGTCGCAACGCGTTGGTCCGCCGTCTCGCGTCCGTCGAGGCGTTGGGCAGCACCACCGTCGTCTGCACCGACAAGACCGGCACGCTGACCGCCGGTCAGATGACGGTTTCGACCATCGCGCAACCGGATCGCCTGATTCGCGTGACCGGCGACGGGTACGCCAGCGAAGGGGACTTCCTCGAGCGCCGAGCACTGCACGGGCCGGCACAGGGCGACGAGGTCTCGATCGATCCCTCGGACGATCCCTGGCTCACCTCTCTGCTGTTGGCGTGCGCCTTGACCAACCGGTCGACGATCACGGAGCAGGGTGACGTCGTCGGCGATCCGACGGACGCGGCGTTGTTGGTTCTGGCTCGGAAGGGCGGTGTGGACGCCGCGGCCGCCGGTCAGGCCATGCCGCGCGTGGACGAGATCCCCTTCGACGCGGTCTCGCGCTTCAGCGCGTCGATTCACGAAACGCCCACCGGCCTCGAGATCTTCGTCAAAGGAGCGCCCGGGTCGGTGATCGAACGGTCGGACCGCTGGCTGACCGCCGGGGGTTCGCAACCACTCGACCAGGCCTCGAAGGGCCGCTTCGAGGAGCTGAACGGATTGGTCGCCAGTCGGGGACTCAGAGTGATCGCGCTCGCGCGTGGCAGCGGGCGGAAGCCGGAGGACCTCGAGCTGCTTGGCTTGGTCGGGATCCTGGACCCCCCCGCCGAGGGGGTCGCCGAGACGGTAGCCAACCTTCGAGGAGCCGGAGTACGCACCGTCGTGATCACCGGGGATCAGAGCGCGACGGCGGAGGCCATCGTGACCCGCCTGGCCACTCGCGCCGGCAACGAGGAGTCCATAACCGGGTGGGAGCTTTCGCGCCTCTCCGATCAGGAGCTCGAGGCCCGATGCCTCGACATCGGCCTCTACACTCGTGTGAGCCCCGGGGACAAAGTCAGGATCGTGGCCGCTCTCCAGCGCCGGGGTGAGGTGGTGGCGATGATTGGAGACGGCGCGAACGACGCGGCGGCACTCAAGAAGTCGGACGTGGGTGTCGCGATGGGGCAGCGAGGCACGGACGTGGCGAAGCAGGCGGCGTCGATCGTCCTGGCCGACGACCGTTTCCGCACGATCGGAGTGGCCGTCGAAGAGGGACGGGTGATCTTCGACAACATCCGGAAGTTCATCTTCTACCTGTTCAGCTGCAATCTGGCCGAGGTCGTCGTCATTCTGCTCGCGAGCGTGGCGGGAGCCCCGATCCCCCTCCTCCCGCTGCAGATCCTCTGGCTGAACCTGGTTACGGATACGTTCCCCGCGCTCGCGCTCGCGATGGAGCCTGCCGAGCCCGGGGTGATGAACCGCCCGCCTCGTCGCCCGGAGCAGTCTGTGCTTTCGTCGTCATTCGTCAGCGCCCTGGCCTTCTATTCGGTCCTGATCGCCGCCTCTACGCTGGGTGCCTTCGCCTGGGGGCTCCGCTCGGGCCCCGTCGATCGTGCGATGACGATCGCGTTCATGACGTTGGCGTTGGCTCAG
>Ga0224512_10003504_pt1 | contig 13763 bp, 9 predicted proteins | sample SF_May12_sed_USG_4_FD_169103 | JGI IMG/M metagenome (GOLD analysis project Ga0224512, IMG submission 169103) | Sediment microbial communities from San Francisco Bay, California, United States - SF_May12_sed_USGS_13 | ecosystem: Environmental > Aquatic > Marine > Sediment | place: USA: California...
GCGAGACGACTCAACGAACGACCAAGAGAAACGTTAAACTTCAAAACACCAGCCGAGCGATTTGGCCAATGTGTTGCATCGGTCAGTTGAATCCGCAGCCGAAAGCAGTCGTTCTTGAAAATCCGCTTCCGACCCACTGCTTCCGTTCCGCGTTCTTGCTATCCTACCGGCCCCGAGCCGGACAGCAGACATCCGCCGCCCGGGCGGAAACGGAAAGGTCTAGCCAAAACCGATCGTCGTAGATCTGACCGGGTAGACCACACGATTGAGATGTTGGGATTCTTTAACCCTCGTAAGGAGGACATTAAAGTGGATCAATCAAATTTGTCGCTATCTAAGACCCTATGCGCGGCAATAGCGGGGACCACACTTGTCGTTTCCACGACCGCAATCGCTGGGGACCAGTGCGCCGATCTCGGCCTCGGGAATGACAAAGTAGCCATTCACGCGGCCGTGCAAACGGCATTGAGTATAGTGGCACCCAATAAAGTCGACAACGGCGGTCTCGGCAATCACATGTGGGCGACTGTCGTCGACCGCGACGGGGTTGTTTGCGCCGTCGCGTTCACTGGCGCCAATCGAAACGAACAATGGCCGGGCAGCCGCGCCATTTCGGCCCAGAAGGCCAATACAGCGATGTCATTTAATTTGCCATCTGGTGCCGGGGGAACCGTGGATGCGTTATCGACTGCCAATTTGTGGACGCAGGCACAACCTGGTGGCAGCCTATTTGGTCTGCAATTCAGCAATCCGGTCGATACCGGCCAAGCGTACAAAGGCCCGCCGAAGAACTATGGCACCCACGCTGACCCAATGGTCGGCAAGAGGATCGGAGGAGTCAACGTATTCGGCGGTGGCTTGGGCCTATACAACGCCAGCGGCGATAAGGTGGGTGCCATCGGTGTAAGTGGTGATACCTCGTGTGCCGATCACAACATTGCGTGGCGAACCAGGAAGGCCCTGGGTCTGGACCAATTAACCACTGGTGGTGTCAGCGGACTAAGCCCATCACCCCGGGCGGACAATATCATCTACGATTTCCCTGTTGGCTCGACCCATGATGCCTCTGATACGAGCGTCAGCGGCTTCGGACATCCAATCTGTGGATTTGGTGAAAATCTAATCTTGTTGCCGGCAACACAATAGTCTCTGGTAGAATTTCAACGTGGCAGAACGGTGGCCCGGCTGTGCTGGGTCGCCGTTCTTTTCATTTGGTCCTCATAACAATGGATTGTGGTTTGTTACGATAAGGAGTGGGTAACGCGAATGACCGCCATGGGGGGGTAGATTCCGCCGCTTACCCCAGATGCCGCGAACGGCTGCTTTGACCATTCAGCCCAGCCTGCAGTTGTTCGCCGCGTATGACCGGACCTGGCCGAAAGCGGACCTTCACCGCAGACTAACAAGCATTGACCGAACTTCCAGACCTAAGCGATAGCGGTGCCAGAAAGAAAGCCCCCTTAGGGAAAAGGGGTCGGAGTCAATATAATTACCGCTCGCCTTCGCATTAAGCTCAACGCGCCAAAAAATACTAACGCCCGCCGCTTTTTCCCTTGTCTTTCCCTCAAATAGGCTTTTGTGTCTACTGGATCCCCGCTCCCCGCTTTCGCGAGGACAAGCTTCGCGGGGATGACGGAAGAGCGGGGGAGCGTCTTTAGATCAATGAAGCAGCGTTGCGGCCCGTTTAATAAACTCGCGTGCCGTGGTTATCGCTTAGACTGTACACGGCAGCAATGGATTACTTAAATCTTAGCTTCAAAAGATCCAGTTCTCGACCGATGACAAAGTCCGCAACCAGATCGGCCGACGAGCGCCGATTCCGCCAAGCGTTATTCATGACGGTGTCTTTCGTTACCGTGCTTTGGCTGGTTTACCTTGGCGCGGCGCTTTTCGAACTCAACCTCGTCAAGTACGGCATATACCCTCGCCGTATCAGCGGCACCGTCGGCATCGCTTTTGCGCCGTTTATTCACGGCTCGTTCTCGCACCTGTTTGCCAATTCTGTCGCGATTGTCGTTCTAGGCACCGCACTGCTTTATGGGTATCCACGCTCGGCCGGATTCGTTCTCGGATGCCTGTATGTTGGGACCGGCCTCGGCGTTTGGTTAACCGCACGAGACGCCTATCACATCGGAGCCAGCGGACTGACCTTCGGCATGATGTTCTTCGTGTTCATCATTGGCGCGATTCGCTGGGATCGGCGGGCGATCGCGCTATCAATGCTGGTATTCTTTCTCTACGGCAGCATGGTGTGGGGGATCTTTCCAACCGATCCTGAAGTCTCTTACGAGTCTCACTTCTTCGGCGCATTGATAGGCGTGGTTTTGGCGGTCCTATTCCGAAACAGAGATCCCGCACCGTTGGAGAAGCGATATAGTTGGGAAGATGAGGCGGAGACGCCATCCGATGGACCCGACAACGATCCTGCACAAGGCGACTCACTGAGAGAATGAAAAAGAGGTCGCAGTTAATGTAATTGCCGTCCGCCTTCGCATTGAGCTTAACGTGCCAAAAAATATTAGCTCTGACTTTTTTCGGTGATGCGTGACGCGTGACGCGTGATGCGAAACCGGGATTCGCGAGCAAGCTCGCTCCTACAAGCGCTATGCCTCAATAAAGATTCTCGGCCCCATTCCTCGCGGGCAGCCCTCTTCTGCCGCCTATTTTTTCAAAATATGGAAAAATGGGCTCCTTCCCATCTGTTCTGAGTAGATCTGATGGCCGGTACTACGGCATCCCCTGAAGCGTTGGCGCAGGAGTTTCTCGGCTGGCAGTGCCGGATCCGGCAGCATGCGGTGCGCCGGGACGGCGGTCGGCCGAGCAGCGGAATGCGGCCGCAGGTGTTTGTGGGGGATGGCGCGGATCCGCTGGGGCGGATTGTGGTGCTGATCGTCAAGCGCGACTGGGAGGAGCCGGCGGCGCGGTTACGCTTCATGGCGGAGAAGACCCATGATCCGGCGGATCGCTATGACGCGGCGCTCAAATACCTTCAGGCGGATTATTACCAGAAGCCGGGGACCTTCTCCGAGCAGATGACGGCGCTGTTCGGGGCGGGATCGGGTTGGGTCGAGCGGTTGCTGGATGCGGAGCGGTGTGTGCTTTCCTTCGACCAGTACGGGCAGGCCTATCGGTTGAGGTGTGCGGTGCGGGCGCTTTCGGAAGATGAAGGGGGGTATCAGCTCACTTATTGGCATAACCGCTTGTTCAATCCGGCGATGCCGGGGGATGTGCGGGTGCTGGGGTTTATGCCGGATTTTGCGGGGGCGCAGATCAGTCCTGGCGTTGAGTGAGTGGTGTTTTGTCAGACGCCTTAGATAAGGAATACGAGATTGTCTACTGGATTCCCGCTCCCGCCTTCGCGGGGACTTAGTCCCCGCTTCCTCCTTCGCGCTGCCGCGCTACGGCAGGACAAGTCGGCGAGGCTAAGTTCGCGGGGATGACGAAATAGGGGGGATGACGGGCCTTTTGGTGCGCGCGGCGCAACCGGCATGGAGCGGCAATGTCTACTTTCGACCCTGAGCGGTCATTGAAGCACGAAGGTTTTAACGTCTGCTTTTGGCGAAGTGGGGCCTCAGGTTCAATATATAAACCTGCAGGCTACTCAAGGTGACACCGTGAAGGTAGCCGCCCCTGCGCGTCCCTGCGCTCGCGGCATTAGTGCGTTCATGCACGTCACTAACGTGCCGGGCAACACCCTCTGACGCGTTTTGACACCACCGGATTCCTCGATAGCCCCGCGGTCACGCATCGAAGCCGATTGGGGGTCACAGTTACGCGCGGATCCACAAGCAGTGTTTCCGACACCGACCCGACAGGCCTAGTCTACTGCATCAACTCGGCGGCACTAAAGGTGGGCGAGTAGGCCGAGCGATAGGTCCGGCGGAGAGCCCGCCGTCGACCGGCCTGGCTCGCGCTATTCGGAGACCTTTGCCTGCGGCCCGGGTACCCTCGGACTCTTCGGCGACCGCGCGCGGGTAGGTGGCCAGGTGGGTGTCGAACTCGATCGAGTCGTCGATCTTCGCCAGCACGTGCGGCATCTGACGCTGAAAGTGCGGATACGTCGCCATCATCATCTGGGCGAACTCGAACTTTCGCCACCCCAAAAGCAGGCTACGTAGGGTGTTTCGCCAATAGAGCCGTCGCGTCTTCTTCCTGAGGCCCAGGTCTCTCACTGTGCAGAACAGTCCGCGTACCACCCGTTTGAACTCCCACCAGCCGACAGGGTGACGGCGCGCAATCTGCATTCTCGTCGTCGTTGCGAGCACCCGGTCCATGAACGACATCGGGTTGTAGAGGACGCGCACGACGTTGGCCAGCTCCCGGTAGATTTCCACCCGGTCGCGGGACGTGACGAAGTTCAGACCCTCGGCGGTGTTGTCGTTCCCGTCGCTTCGAGACTCGAACGATCCCTCGCCCACGAGCCTTCCGTCCGGGGAGAGCAGGCGCCCCTCGCGGGTGAGCCGGCGGGTGAGCTGCGTGGACGGCAGGGCCGACAGCAACCCGACCATGGCGAAGACGATGCCGCTCTGCTGGATGAATGAGATCATCGATTCGTCGCTCCTTGCCCGCTCGCCGTCGAAACCCAGGATGAAGCCAGCCGTCACCGAGATCCCGTACTCGTAGATCTTGTCGATCCGGTCGAGGAGCGGTGCGCGGGTGTTAATCCGCTTCTGGGTGCGAATCAGGAGTGCGGGATCGGGCGTCTCGATGCCGATGAAGACGTACCGGAAATCGACGGCGCGCATCGCGGCCAGAAGCTCCTCGTCGTCGGCGAGGTTGATCGTTGCCTCGGTGGAGAAGTAGAACGGGTAGCGTCGGCGGCGACACCACTTCTCGAACTCGGCCAACATCGGGCGGATCTTCGGCTTGTTGCCGATGAAGTTATCGTCGGCGATGTCGACCCATCCGCGGTAGCCGAGCTGGTAGAGAGACTCGAACTCGGCGATGAACTGCTCCGAGGTCTTGACCCGCGGCCGGCGGCCGTAGAGCTCGATTATGTCGCAGAACTCGCAGTTGAACGGGCAGCCGCGCGAGAACTGCACACCCACGTGCAGGTAGTCGTCGAAGTCGACGAGATCGAAGCGCGGGATCGGACTCGTCGTGATGTCGGGCTTGTCCTCACAGCTGAAGATGCCACGCGGCTCGCCGGCCCGCCATGCGTCCAGCCACAAAGGAATCGTCGCCTCTCCTTCACCGAGGACCAGGGCATCGGCCTCCCGGTAGACTTCGGGCTGATTGCTCGGGTCCGGTCCGCCGACAACCACGTATTTTCCGGAACTCTTCGCCCGTTCGATGGTGTCCAGGATCCCGGTCTGCTGCTGGATCATTCCCCCGACGCAGATCAGATCCGCTCGCGCCCACTCCTCGTCATCCAGCTCGCGCACGTTCAGGTCCACAAGCCTGATCGTCCAGCGCTGCGGAAGCAGCGCCGCCACGGTAAGTAGTCCTAGGGGCGGCGCCTCCGCCTTTGCGCCGACCGCCCGGGCCGCCTCCACGAAATTCCAGAAGTTCACGTCCTTGAACTTGGGCTGGATCAGCAGGCAGTTGAGCGTGTCGTCAGGGGACATGGGTTGATTCGCCGCCGCAACGTTGGAGGATATTCAGCATAACCCAGCCATTTCGCGAGAATCCACCGGAAAAACAACCGTCGCGGGCACGATTCCCCGGCTGAAGCGCGTATTCAAAATTGCCATGCGGACCTGTCGGCACCGTGGTAGGACGGTGTTGAAGATACATCGGGAAAGCGAACCTTCAAATGACAACGTCCGAATTCGACGATTGACTGCAGATGGCCGAAAACAGTCATTCAATAGTTTTATGGTCGTGGCGTTGGGTCACCCATCCAAGTAGTCGTTGCAGATTGCTTGAGTAGTCGACCGGTCAGAGTTCGCGGGCAAGCCCGCTCGCATAAACACTGCGCTCTCCAGAAAGTGAATGGACCCGTTTCGACCGCCTCATTACTCTATAAGTCGATTTAAATGAAGATTTTCTTACTGGATCCCCGCTCCCGCCTTCGCGGGGACTTAGCCCCCGCTTCCTCCGTCGCGCTGCCGCGCTTCCGCCTTCGTGCTCCCGCGCTATGGCGGGACAAGTCGGCGAAGCTAAGTTCGCGGGGATGACGGGAGAAAGGGGATACGGGCGGCGCCCAGGCGGGCCCCTTGATGAGCCTATCAGCTAATGCTTGGTCTTTTGTTTGGCGCCCTTGCATGTCGCAAGGTCCAGGGTGGTTTTTGAAAGGCGCTGCACCAGGGTCTGCTGAAAGGCTTTGCTGAAACGCATCTGACAGGGGAGCGATGCCCATTCCATTAAATTCGAGTCAACTTTCATTACCGATACATCACTGGTAGCGATGACTGACGCGGTACGTTTGACTTTAGACAAGTAACCCAGTTCTCCAACGCAGTCTCCGGTCGTCAGTTTACTCACCTCGGTGTCACCGATGACGACTGATACATCACCGGAAACAATAACAAAAAAGGATTGCTCCAAATCGCCCTCAGAAATTATGTGGTCCCCGATTGTGTACCGTTCCCATGAACTGACTTCAAGCAGCTCGTGTATCTCCTCATCCGAGAAATCATTGAAGAAGTGCAAACCTCGCGCCGCCTCGAATTGTTGCTCCTCCGTCCACTCTGACGGTGGCCGCCTGGACTCTTCCAATAACTTCGCCAGATCTGCTGCGAAATCAGCCCCGCTTTCGTAGCGTTTTTGGGGTCGTTTCTCCATGGCGCGAGCCACGATATTGGCGACTGCTTCGGGCACTTCCGGACGAATCTCTCTCACCGGCTTGGGAACCTCAGTGACGATTTTATTAATAAGCCCCGCCAGGGTCCCCGGTGAGAAGGGTTGTTTTCCGGTCAGCAGCTCATACATGACAACGCCGAGGGAATAGAGGTCTGTCTGGTTGGTCAGCGGGTCGTCACGAGCCTGTTCCGGGGACATGTACATTGGTGTACCCATTCCGCCCATGAGCTGGGTCTTATCCGTGTGGGTCTGCTGTGCGATTCCGAAATCCCCGATTTTGACCTCGCCCTCCTTGTTGAGCATAAGGTTCGCCGGCTTGATGTCCCGGTGCAGCACCCCGCGCCGGTGTGCGTAGTCAAGGGCCTGTGCGCACTGATGCATTAGCCGCAAGACGTCCTGGATGGGCAGCAGCTTGCCAGGTTTCGTATATGTCCTCAGAGTGTCGGCTCCGTCAACGTACTCCATCACGATGTAGGGCTCGCCGTTAGCGTCTCCGGCATCGTAGATCCGCACGATATTCGGATTGTCCAGAGCACCCGCGGCCTGCGCCTCATTGAAGAATATCTTTCGGGCGAACTCGTCCGGAAAGTTAGCTTCGGCCGTGTCGAGGACGCACACCTTTATTGCCACCGGTCGATCGATGAATGGGTCATGGCCGAGATACACGGCGCCCATAGCGCCGCGGCCGATAAGGCTGCGCACCTCATACTTGCCAATTTTCTCTGGATGATCGGGCATATCCGGCTAGGCAGATGACCGTTAAGTGGTCAATTGACCCCCGCGCCCCGTCTAAGGGCGTGACCAACGTTGAAAGGTTAGACCATGAATGGTCTCAGAGCGCGGATCTCGGCGCGGGAGGCTCGAGCGAGGAAGGCGGAGAGTCAGGCCGTAGCGGACCCCTGATTGCCGGGTGCCCGCGACCCGTGGCAGCGTGGGAGTCACCGCCTTGGGTCGGTCATGACTGCCTGAAATTGCAGAGATTTGGCAACTATACTATTCCTGATAGATGCGAAATCCGTACCGGGTCGCGAGCTTATGGCTGCCCCTACATATGCTGGAAAAAGGTCCAGAGCACATGGCCCGTCTGAATCATGACTCATGGGAATTCTTTTTGTATCCCGTGATACCGCCCTGTAGTCCCTCTACCCCATCGTGAAATAGGAACACGCTGTTGGAAAAGCGCAAATTCATTCGTCAACCCGTCGACTTGGAGGCTCGGATCAGCCTCGAGGGAGGGGGACAGCACACCTGCCGGATCAAGGACTTCAGTCTCGGCGGCGTTTTTGTGGCCTGTAGCAGCCTGACGGATGACGGGCCCGCGGATTCGGAGTCCTCGGCAGTGGAGCATCAACCCGTGGAACTCCAATTCTCGGCTGGATCCAGGGGAACCAAGCGGAAGTACCGAATCGGTGGCCGTCTGACCAGGGTCTTGAAGAGCGGAATCGGCATCGAGTTCGTCGACCCCGACCCGGCGACACTCCTGGTCATGCAGGAGGCGGCGAATCAGGACCGTAAGGCATTTCTCGAGACGCGGGCGTCGGAAGCGGCCAGGGAGAAGGCAGCCGCGGGCCCAGGGTCCAAAGAGACGGGCGATCGTGCTGGCATCATGGAGACGCTGAAAGAGCTGGTCCGCCAATTCCTCAACGAATATCTTGAAGAACTTTTCAAAGACGCGAACGAGAGGCTATTCAACTCTGCCAAGACCGCGCCAAACAATGTCGAGGAGAGAGCGTGTTTCGACGCGATTAAGGAAGTCGAAAATATCAAATCTCTGGTGGAGCAGGCGTTCCTCGACGCAATGTTGGATCACGTAACGCATCTGGGAGACCATCGGCTCGCCGGGCCGGAAGTGCCGAAGCAATTCGGCGGGGAGTTGACCCTGGTGGACCCCGAGAGGTTCCAGGACTGGCTTCGAGTAAAGCGCATTCTCGAAAGGGCAGAGCCCAAATACAAAGACACGCAATACGAGCTTCTCGCTCGCTTGTCGGCGGTCTCGGATACCAAGATCGATCAGTACAACAATCCCATAGGGCTGCTGGAGATCTGCGGATCTTTCTTCGACTCGGTTCAAGAACTGGGTGTGAGTGTCGTTGCAAGGAACGCCGTTTTCGACGCCTTGGAAAGCACTATGGTGTCGGACTTGGGAATGCTTTATGACAATGTAAACAGCATGTTTGTCAGTCAAGGCATTCTGCCGACGGTGGAGCCGCCTAAGCCGATAATTCCAAAAAACCCAAGAACGGCGACCCCTCCGGATGCGGATCAGCCCGCATCGCCAGGCGCCCCCGAAGGTCCGCCACCTCAAGGTGCGCATGTTCCGCAACGCGCGTATGCCGGCACGGCCCCGTCCCACGCGGGAGCGCCGCCGCCCCCGGGGTCTTCCACAGACCCGGCGCAGACCGGCGCGCATGCCGTATACCCTGGCGGGGCGCCGTCAGCGCCGCCTCCTCCGGCCACCGCTGCCCCCGCTGCGCAGCCGGGTTATCCACCGCCGGGCACTTCGCGGGCCGCGGGTTTGACCTCACCTGCGCCACCTCCAGGGGCTCAATCGGGACCCGCGCACGCACCGGCGTCGGCGGCTTCACCTCAGCCTGCACACGGCGGAGGCGCCCCGGCGGGATCCGTGGGAGCTGGCGCAAGTCCGGCGGATACCTCAGCGCAGCCCGTTGCTCCGGTGTCCAAAGTGCGCTCGCCGGGACGGCCACAGGGCGTGACCCCATCACCGGGCTCCGGCGCTCGGCCGACGGCGTCCGCTTACCAAGCGGTGCATACCCTCCTGGGGCTTCAACGACAGGCCGGCTCAACGGGAGTGCAGTCTGCTTCGGCGGCGCCGCCGGGGACAGCTTCTGGCGCGGGCACGCCCGCCACCGAAGCGCCCGGGCCGCCGACCTACGCCCGGGACGAGATTATGCATGCACTCTCTGGCTTGCAGCATGGGTCCAGCGCCGGCGGCGATGTACCGGACGGGATAGATCTAAAGGAACGCATCCGGTCTACTTTGGAAGCGCAGCAACCGAGCGGCGTAAGCAGGCAGCTGGGGGAAGCGGAGAATGACGCCATTGACCTGACTTCCGGACTGGTGGAGTCCATCGTCGACGATGTGCTCGTCTCTGCTGAAATCCGGCCCCAGCTCAAACGCCTCGAGGTCCCGCTTGTTAAAGCGGCCATGAAGAATAAGGGTTTCTTTGCGGATTCCAACCACCCCGCGCGACGGGTTGTGGACCAGCTTGGCGCGCTCAACATCCCGAAGGGTGAGGCCGGTACCAAGCTGCAGCAGATAGTGGACAAGGTCGTCAGCCAGATTACGTCAAGGGAAGGCGACGGATCATCGGAGTTCACCGATGCTGCGCACCAGCTTGATGCAGTTGTTAAGGCACAGATGGCGACTTACGAAAAGAACGTACAGTCTGTTGTGGAAGACTGCGAGCGACAGGAAGAAATAATTACATCCAGGCGCAAGGACGCGTCAGAGGCGGACGATGCTGGAACCGAGACGCGGGCGGCGATGGCGATGACCAAGGAATGGCGGCAGTGGCTCGAGCGCGCCCGCCGGTTTCGAGTGGGCGACAGGGTCCTCTTCCATAAGGGAGGGCGCGCACATCAGGAGTCCCTGGCGTGGGTGAGGGATGACCAGAACAAGTACGTATTTGTCGACGCCGCGGGCAAGAAGGCCTCGTCGATGATCCGACAGGAACTCGCGATGCAGCTCAAGCGTGGCTTGGTTCAAGTCCTGGAGGAGGCGGCTCTGCCGGCCATGGAACGGGGCATGCATATGATGATGCGGAAAATGCATGAGAAGCTTGTTTATAAAGCCACCCAGGATGCGACCACCGGCTTACTTAATCTCAAGGCATTTCAGAATCGGGTCGAGCGCGTTATCAGCGACGCCCGTCAAACCCACTCAGAGCATTTGCTGTGCCATTTGGATCTCGACCACTTTGGTAAGATTAACGAGAAGTGGGGTAAAACTGCCGGTGATAGGTTACTTGCGCGTTTCGGAATCGTTCTAAGTAAGAACGTAGGCGACAAGGGTTTCACGGCCCGTCTTCGGGAGGACGAGTTCGGGCTTGTGTTGGAGCGGTGTTCATTGGAGAAGGGGTACGAAATTGTCAATAGACTGGGACGCGCCATCAGTAGCGCACGCTGTTACTGGAAGGGCGAGTCTCTGCCGCTCAGCGTGAGTATCGGCGTCGTCTCGATTACGGATCGAAGCGAGAGCGTCACCGCCCTTATGCAGGCCGCGGAAGCCGTCTGTGCCAAGGCCAAAGAGGCGGGTCGGGACCGTGTAGAGGCGTTTCAGCCCGAGCCGGACGAGGCCGAAACTGGATCCAATGTCACCGTCACCGTCGAGGACATTGCCAAGATTTTGCAGGGAGATCGGCTTCAGCTGATCTGCCAGCGGCTCGAGCCCATCGCAAAGAACGCTGACCTCAAGCCACACTACGAGATTCAACTGGCGATTCGTGACGAGAAGGGCAAACTCTTCTCACCCGAGGCCTTCATCCGCGCGGCAGAGCGTTGCGATCAGATTGCTCAAGTGGATCGCTGGGTAATACGAACGGCACTGCAGTGGATGGCGAAAAACAAGCGGCGATTGCTAAAGCTCGGTGGCTTTTCCATCAATCTCTCCGGTCCTGGTCTAAACGACGATACGCTTACGCAATACGTGCTGGACCAGTTAATGGAGACCAAGGTGCCGCCCGGCAAGGTGCTGTTCGAAGTCACGGAGACCGCTGCGATCGAAAGGTTGTCAACGGCCGAAGAATTTCTTCGGACAATGAAGGATTTCGGCTGCCGTTTCTCGCTGGAGGATTTTGGCTCCAGTGACTCATCCTATGAGTATTTGAGGCGTCTGCCCCTGGATTACGTAAAGATCGATAGAATGTTCGTGAAGCAACTGGAAACCAACCCCAACGACTACGCGATTGTGAAATCAATCACGGAGATTGGCCATTCTATGGGCATGAAGACCATCGCTGAATTCGTCGAAAACGAGGCGACTCTGGGCAAACTCAAGGAGATCGGGGTTGATTACGCTCAGGGATATGGCGTTGAAAAACCTATGCTTCTGCAAAAACTGAGCTGACCGCAGCCCGAAACCGGTTTGCCCTTGAGCGGCGCCCAATACGCTGCACCGGAAAAATCTGCTAATCGCGTTGTCCCGGGTCTGGCTCAAACACGGGCTCGCCGGGCGGCTCCCCTGACATCTATTCGCGGGCAAGCCCGCTCCCACACGTGCTCTGCCCTTTCAACTATTCTCGACGCCTATTTGGCTTCTCCGCGTCTTTGAGCGGCGTCTTTAAGAAAAGATTTTCTTACTGGATCCCCGTTCCCGCCTTCGCGGAGACTTAGTCCCCGCTACGGCGAGGCAAGTTCGCGGGGATGACGAAAGAGGGGGGAATGCCGGCGGTGATCCCTGCTCCCGCCCCCGCCTTCGCGGGGATGACGATCTGCTCCAATCGCCGGTCCCCGCCAAGGCGTGGACAAGTTTCGCGGAGATGATCGAAATCAAGGTGCGCGCGGCGCAGTCTATATTAAGATGCGTGCACTTCCGCGCCGATATCATAAGGGGCGAATCTTTGACGAAAAGTAAACGTCGCGGCGGCGGCGGGTTCCGATCACGGCAGTCCGAAGGTCGGTCGAAGCCTGCTAACTCTGGCGAGTGCGAAACATGCGGCGCAACGCTCGCGCCCGATGCGAGATTCTGTCAGCGCTGCGGCACACCGCTTCCCGGCACGCCCGCACTTGCCCGCACCAATCCGAAGCGCACCTCGATCCTGATTTACTCCGTTGCCGTGGTGAGCGTAATCGGTGCGATGCTGGTTGCGGTTTTCCTCACTTACAGCAATCGCGGCGAGCAGGCACCGCCTGCGGTGGAGAATGCGGCGGTAAGTCAGCCGTCAACGGTCGACCTCTCGACGATGGCGCCGCGCGAGGCGGCGGATCGGTTGTTCAACCGGGTCATGGGCGCGAGCGAGCGCGGCGATACGCAAGAGGCGGCCCAGTTCGCGCCGATGGCGGTTGCGGCCTACGGGCGCGTGACGAATCTCGATGCCGACGCGCACTATCACCTCGGCCTCCTCTACCTGCAGCTCGATGAACTGGACCAGGTACGCGAGCAGATCGCGATCATGAGGCAGAACGCGCCGCGGCATCTGCTCGCGCTCCTGCTCGAGCACGAAGTCGCATCACGGGCCGGCGATACTGAGGCGGCGGCGCGCGCAGCAGGCGAATTCGCCGCGTCCTATGGGGACGAGGTGGCAACCGCTCGCCCGGAGTACGAGGCCCACCGGTTCGCCATCGACCGCTTCCGAGCAGCAGGCGCTACGCCTGAGCTCGGATCCGTGGCGGCGGCTCGGCCGGCGGCGGCGGAAGGCGGTGCAGCGCTGTTCGAGCGCCGCTGCGCCGAATGCCACGGCCTCGGGGCGAAAGGCACCGATAAGGGCCCGCCGCTGGTGCACCGCATCTACGAGCCGAGTCACCACGCCGACGCGGCCTTCTATCTTGCCGTGCGCCAGGGCGTTCGCGCTCATCACTGGCCGTTCGGGGACATGCCGGCGGTGGAAGGCGTTTCCGACGAGCAGATCGCCCGCATCCTCGCCTACGTGCGCGGGCTGCAGCGGGCGGCCGGCATCGAGTGACCGGATTAAGCGACTCCGTTCTGCGCCTTTGTCTTTCTTACCGTCGCTCCCGCTTTTGCTGATGAAAAGTAGTGCGCGACGCACCCTACGTCGATTCGAGGACGGCCATGCCACGCTCCCACAGGCGCCCTGCCTTTTTTCTAAGTGTTACGACCCCGCTCAGCGCCTGTGCCTTCTCCATCGTCATTCCCGCGGAAGCGGGAATCCAGTAGATAATCGTAGGGTGCGTGCAACGCGCCCTACACATGTTGAGAGGTGCGTTCATGAAGATTGACGGCGGCTGCCATTGCGGTCACATCACCTACGAGGCCGAACTCGATCCTGAGAAAGTCGGGATATGTCACTGCACCGACTGCCAAACCCTATCGGGCTCAGCGT
>Ga0224512_10003505_pt1 | contig 13763 bp, 5 predicted proteins | sample SF_May12_sed_USG_4_FD_169103 | JGI IMG/M metagenome (GOLD analysis project Ga0224512, IMG submission 169103) | Sediment microbial communities from San Francisco Bay, California, United States - SF_May12_sed_USGS_13 | ecosystem: Environmental > Aquatic > Marine > Sediment | place: USA: California...
GGTTTGGCAATCTCAGTTGGTTTTGCAGCCCGGACCGGCGTGGGTCTGCGTTCGAGGTCCGCTTTTTTCGCTCCCGGATCCCCGACTGTTTCGATCTCCCCTTTTTCCGATACGCTTGAAGGTATTTTTTCAGCCTCCGGACTTGTCGCTTGCTTTGAACCCGTATCCACGGACGGATTTGCGTTCACACTTCCAATTTTCGAATATTTAGCCGCGCCAGGGGCGTCATCGGCTTTTGCAGGGGGCCCGGTATTTGCAGAGGCGATTTTTTGCAGCTTTTTGTCGTCGGAATCGACGGATCCGGGTGCTTCGTTTGAATCTTTATTTTCAGCTTTGTTTTCGAAGTCCTCTGCCTTTTTTGGTTCTTGTGCCGGCGGAGTCGGAGCGATCTGATCGATGGGTCCCGGGGTCGCTGAGGATTCCGGGAAAATTGCTTTTTTGGCTTTCGAGCCCGCTGCGGATCGGTCTGAAGGCACCTTGCTGTAGCCGACCGGCTTATTCAAGTTTGCTATTTCAACCGGCTTTTCTCCAGTTGGCGCCTTTGCTTCTTCAACGACTTGATCAGGTGGCACAAACACGCCGTTTGCTTTCACCCTGGTGTATTCGGACGGTACCCTGTCCGATTCTCTGATGGGAGCGATTGCGTAGTTCTGTCGCAACAGGGTACCGCCGCCTAGAGGGGTGTTGAGTAGTCGGGTCCAGCCCCTTGCGGACCGCCGGCGCCTATCGTCGATCAGGTAATAACCCTTAGGTAAGGTGATCGGATCGAGCGACAGGACGATCGATCCTGCCTCAACTGCCGGGAAACTGTAAAGTCCTGCTGAATCAGTGGTTACCGATCGTCCGTCAACTGTGAAAATTCGTGCGCCGACGACCGGGCGTTCTCCCTTGTCAAAGTTTCCGTTGAGGTTTCGATCTTCGAAGACCCTGCCGATAATCAGCTGCCGCATCGAGAACACTCCGCCTCTGACGCGCACCGCCGCTCTTACAGGCGAGGTGGAAACCTCGCTTCCGTCGGGCTGAAAACCATTTGCCAGCGCAGAATTGTAGTGGGTCCCCTCCGCGGCGTCCGCGCCGATCCGGACGCGGTAAGAAATCGTCACCGACGCACCCGCGGCGAGAGTGCCCAAACTGAAGGTCAGGGTGTTTCCATCAAGCACCGGCCGGTTATCGACAACGTTGCCAGCGGATTCGATTCGTGCAGTGTTCTCGATATAACCGAACGAAACCGGTAAAGTATCGCGCACGACTACATCGTCAATCGCTGATGCGGCGGAATTCTTTAGCTGAACCCTGTAAGTTACTATGTCTCCGATCTGCGCCGACGATTTGTCCGCGCTTTTATTGATCTCGAGCGTCGAAACCTCAAACATAGGGATGTTAAAGACGAGTGCCGCAAGAGAGTCGATCCGGACTGTCTGCCGGGTCAGTTGAAATCCGCCGGGAACCGCTACCGCCTGACCGTCAAGCGCCCTGATCGTGGCGCGAAAGAATTCGTTCTCATCGCCGCTGGACTCGATCGTCACCTCCATCAAACGCGATCGGAAGCTCGGTGCCGTCGCCGTGATAAAATATCGCACCGGGGCATTAGGACTTCCCGTCTGATTCGAATCGAGGCCGAAGCTGAACTCACCTGAACTGTTGGTAATAAAAGGATTATCGTTTTCGGGATTGGTCTCGAAACCGCGCTTCGGATTAAGCGGAAGTGGCGTGCCAACCTCGTCTGTTGCGATCGTCACGATTGCGCCGCCGATCCTCACGCCGCCGCCTGAGTTCCCCGCATAGACGACACCGACCGGATTTACGACGACGATCGCCTCCGACGATTTAACAGATGGGGCGTTTTCAGCACCCAGATTCGCAAAATTTACAATTCCGTTCCCGCTCGGACCAGTTCCGCCCAGAATCGCTCGAAATTCTATCTGAGTAACGGCGTCGGGAGCAATGTTCGGGATTTTTACATCGATCCGGGCAGCCGTTGCGGTTCCTTCGTCAGAATCGTCCGCATCGGAAAGCAGACGTCCGTTTAACCTTAGTGTTTGTGGTACATATCTTAGTCCTGACGGCAAATCATCGGCGATCAGAACCTGTCTGGCAGCCACCGAGCCGCGGTTACGGAATAGAATCTTGTAATTGAGCGTCTGCCCCGGAGCCGCGATATACCTTGGGCGGTCCTCGACGAGTTTGACGGGCGGTAAATTAGGGTCGTTCGGCGATGTCAGAACCACGCCGTTACCAACGATGTTGATTATGGCGCCGCTGTCCCGGGCATATGTTTTGGAATTCGGATTCGTCCGCGACGAACGTGCCGAAAGATTGATAAAAACCAGCGCGCGAGGTGTCAAAGGCCCGGTTTCAATGGCGTACAGGACATTGATGCATTCGCCGGGAGCGAGTTCGGGAGACGGTGTCTGGTCGAGAGAAACCTCAGTGTCACCGGGCGTTATCGTCCCGGAATTGTCAATATCGAAATAGATTTGACTGATTGTCGCCGACGAAGAAATACGCGATTCAGTCGGAACAATTGAATCTGCCGAATTTCCCGTATTACAGACGCGGAATACGCGGGTCACCTGTGCGTTTGGCGCGATAATCTCAGAAGGCTCGGTTTCATCCGGTGTCACCGAAACCGCCGGAACCGCAAGGACCGTTACTTGCACGGTTTCCGAAACTGTCTCGTACGAATTCCCCTCGTTGTCCTCGTAATTGGCGCTTGCGCGATTGACAATTACCGTACCGGCCGGTGTTTCTCCGTCATTAGAAAGCGTATTTCCGGAAAAAACCGAGAACAAAACCACAAGCGCAAAAACACGAAAAACCGCCGAGCGGATTTTATTGTCTTTTAGCTTTGAATTGATCGAAACCATGAAATTTCGAAAGAAATTAGGTTTGCAAATTGAAGAGAAGACAGCGGTTAGCCGATTATCTATTTAACTAACCGCCGTCTTGTTTAAGGTTTGGGAATCCAGCTTAGTTGATGGTCCGCTGGAATGAGAATGCTCCGCCTGCCTGTGGCGCGAGCGTCGGGATTGTGTCGACGAGCAAGGATGAACCCGCTGAATCGCCTGTGATCGATCCGCCACCCGTATCGGCGGCAGAACCGACGATATGAGTCGTCGTCGCACCCCACGTATTCGGCGCGGCGTTACCGTCCTCGGTAATGACGATGTTGCTAAGCGTCAAAGTACCGTTTCCGGTTCCACCGGTCGAGGTGATGTTGGTGTAGCCGATCGTATAAGCAATAACCGCGCCGGGCACGGCATCGGTCGCCCCTCCGACACCTGTGGAATTGACCACCGTGTAGGATTTTGTCATTCGCAGAGCACCGGTATAGAGCCGGTCAATGGTCTCGTTGAATGCAGCAGGCGTAATCGTTGACGTTGCTCGGATTACGGACGGATAAGCCGTCAGTACAGATTGTCCGGCGGGTGCCGTTACGCGTACGAGGATGTCCGCATCTGCACCGAAATTAACCGCCAGACTAACTGTATTCGTCGTCAGGACCGTGTAAGTCAATCCCCCGTCGACACTTACCTCGACGGTAAACGAAGCAGGCGCACTTTGGCGGCTGATGACGAAAGTGTCATTGGCATTTCCCGTGTTACGGATGGTATTTCTAAAGACCACAGTACCCGCTGCCGTCGTCGAACCACCAAAGGCGACTCCCGCGATTCCCGTGTTGACCGAGAGATTCGTGTAATCGTCGTTGCTGTCGGTCGGTCCGACCGCAGTTGGCGAAGCAGAGGGCCCGATCAACACACTACCGATCCTTATCAGTGTCGTGATGACCGGAATACCGTCTCCGTCCACGTTACCCGGCTGATTGCCTTCGTCGAAAGTGGCATTTCCGTCGCCGGCGTTGGCAACAGAATCACCCGATTGATCCGTGATCTGCCCAGCGACCGTGTTTGTCGCAAACACGTCCCCGATTTGCACGATATCGAGCGTCGCATCGGCGGTTGTGATTGTCACGGCCATGTTTATCGGCGTCGAACAGGCTGCGATACCAACGCTTGCACCGACGTTAAATGCAACCCTTGTGACATCGGAAAGCTGCGCTGGGGGTGAAGTCGTCCATGTCGCCGCAGTCGGGGCCGTTGCGATTGGCGAAACCGTGTAAAGCGTACCGGCGGGGAAAGTCTGTCCCGTCGCCAAACTCGTTCCAACCGGTATCGGCGCAAAGATAAAGACTCCCGAATTCGAGCCGGCTGGTGCTCCGGCAAGTGTTATCGCGTTTGCGGGGCGAAGTCCGTTGTTGCAGACCTCCCAGCCATAGGTGATGTTTGAGCCAAGTGCTACCGGCCCGGTTGGATAAGTAAGGTTTAGCTGGACCAGCGCGTCAGTATCGACCGTTGCGGAAATGTCTCCGCGGGCTTCGCGCAGTCCATTGACAGAAACGGTGGAAACCGTCCGGACTTCGTTGGCCGATGTGTCGGCAGCCTGGTTGTCGTAAGTCGGCGCACCGGAAGCGGCGTCACCAAGCTGTACGTTGACAGTGGAGCCCGGGCTTGCACCCGCGTCGACATCGACTTCCACGAGAACATCGATGAAACCGTTTTGAAGCATGGCGGCCGATAAAACATCGGCGGCGTTACCGAGAATATCGGTGTCGCCCGCGTCAATCGTACCGCTCGTGTTAACGTCGATAACGGCTCGCGACAGCGAAGCTGAGCCCGTAAGTATAATGCTCTGACCACTTGCCAAGAAACGAACCTGATCCGAGAAGTTTCCGATATTAGTTACACGGAAGCTGTAAAGCACATTCTGCTCTCCGGGCACAATCGAAGCGTGAGTTCCGGCATCAGGCGTGATCCTAAGGCCGGAAACGTTGGCCACAGTGATCGTGACCGTATTGGAAACGGTGGAATAGTTGTTTCCCGCACCGTCTTCGTATGTGGCAGAGGCTTGGTTTACTATTTGCGTTCCGCCGGCGGTTTGGGCATAGGTTGTGCTGACAAACATCGCCAGGCCGAGTGCAAAAACCAAAAAGCGCGACGCGCGCTGCCAAATTTCCGCCACGAGATTAACTGTTATCTTGCTATTCATAGCTGTTCTCCATTTATTGTTCTTCAATTTAATCAGTGGCTTGCTTTATTTGACGCGGACACGGTAGGCGGCATCGATCTTTTCGTCGACCGCCAGCGGGGCCTTCCACTCGTATTTGAGGTGTGTGTACATCGAAACCGGAGCGGGAACCTTTTTAACCGACCCGTCGGCCTGTTTCATGTCCATCATTGGTTTCAACGAGAATTCTTTCCCGCCGTCGATGCTGTAGGTAACCCTGGACGGCTGGCTGCTTTTGGCAGAATCGGCGACAAAACTCGTTCCTTCCGGGATTCGACCGACGACGCGGTAGTTTTCAGCCGCTGCGTTGCCTTTGTTTACTGAACGGATATTCCAGTCCAGGATCTCGCCGGCATTGACTGCCTTTACTTTTTCAACCGAGAAATACTTATCTGCGCGTTGCACGACGCCTGAGATTTGAACTTTTACATCGGGCCGAAGGATGTTTAGGGCCCGCCCGATTTTTTCGTTGGTTGCGGCGAAAGCGATCATCCCGCTCAACGCAAGGATCGCGATGGCAAGTTTGAACATAAAAATACCTGGCTTTTGATCTTTCATTTTGTCTCCAAATTCGTATATTTCGGATCTTTCTCACAGAAATCCGGTAGTGAAATTGGATTGTCTGTGACAAATGTAGAATTCGTCCGCCTTGGGACTGAATCCGCGTTTATCGATCCAGATTCGGGCAGAAAAATTACGTGGATGTGACCGGAGTCCGATCTGAGTGGTTCTGTGGCTTTGTGGAAGAGGGAGATCTTGGATAACGGCAATTGCCGTGCCATTAAGAATTTACTTGAATATATCGAACTTAACTGTTGTGATACGGCTGGTTATGCATTTTGCGAATTTTGCGCCGAACTTTGGATCCTAGTCAAAAAGCATCAATAATTTGTCACAGGCGGCTTCAAAAGTGACAAAATTCGGTATTTTCTTGGTGCTCACGCGACGACAATATGCTTACCCTGTCCGGCCGGTGTCTTCCAATGAGTTCTTAATCCAGACGATACCGTGTCCGCAGTTCGTGGTTCTGAGTCATCATAACGAGCACGCCGCGGCAAGATTCTTCGATATGCCAGCCGGAAGTATCGGTGAACTGTCCTATGCTGCCGGTCCTTTACAGTATTGAGCGTCCCAGCGGCGGGCTGACCATTTTTTCCGGCGGATTGCAGATAAAGAATTAGGACCGAACCGGCATCGATGCGATCCGTGTTTCAGAAATTTCGGGCGAAAACGATCATGAGTTCGCCGATGCGGGAGCTGCGGCCGGCATTTATTAACTTCGTCGATCAGGCCGGGCTCTCGAAAACGGCATCTGACGATTCCAGCGCCTCCGGATCCAGATTGCTCAACATTGTATCCCGATGTATATACAAGAGTTCGGCGATACGGATCAGGTTGCGAGTAATACCCGCGACATTATCGCTGTCGTTGGCAAGAGATGTAGCCATCTCGCTGTCGATCAAGCCATTCCTGATCAACTCGTCGAGCCTCCCGTTTACAAGAACATCGCTCTGTTTTGCTTTCTCCTTAAGCTTCAGTAGTTTTGGCAGATGATTGAGCGGATTATCGGAGTGCCCCGTCAGGTATACACGCCTGAGCACTTTTGATACTTTTTTGCGCAGCTGGTTGTATTCTGCACGGATATGCGGGTTATCGGAGGCCATGAATTTCGAAATGTTCTTGTGGAGCCCTTTCGAGTTCTTTATCGACTCGACAATATAACGGTTGGCGACCTTTAACTCATAAATCGACGATGTTTTTTGAGCCGAAAGCTGAAATTCTCCCTGAACGCGGGTTGCAAACTCGATTATGCTGCTGTAGATCGATTTGACCTTTTGATAATAGATCGCATCGATATCCATTTTCATTTCCTCCGTCGATGCACTGATGATTTCTTTTAGCTTTTGACCCGACTTGATGTCCTCGCGGTGTATGTTGAGGGCATGCGATACAATCTCGAAGCACGGGCCTTCGAACAGCCTTTTCGTCTCGTCGAACAAAGCGCGGATCGCGGTTTGTGGATACTTCAAAGCGCTTTCGCTCAGATATTTAGGCTCATCGATATCACGTTCGGGATCTTTCGTCTCTGGGACCATCCATTCCACGATTTTGACAATGCCCCCAACAAACCAGATCAGGACGAGTGTGTTAAAAACATTAAACGCAGTATGAAACGCGGATAGCGATACGGGAATTGCCGTCGCCGTGGCAAAAGCCGAGACTCCCTCAAAATGAACGAATGAATCGACCGTTCTCAAGAAAGGATAGAAAATAAGGAGCATCAGAATCACGCCTATCGTCTGAGAAATAAAATGGGCGCGGGCAGCCCGCTTCGCGTTGAAATTCGCTACAATCGATGCCAGATTCGCTGTAATCGTAGTCCCGATATTTTCGCCCAAAACCATTGCGGCGGCCATATCGAACGGCAGCCAACCCTCATTGCACATAACAAGCGTCAGGGCCATCGTCGCGCTTGATGATTGAATGATAAGCGTGAGAATTGTTCCGATAAGCAAGAAAAGCAGTACGGACGCAAAACCCATGCTCGTATAGGCGGTCAAAAACTCAAGTGCCTGCGGATGACTCTTGATGTCGGGAACGGAGTCTTTCAGGAACTGGAGGCCTATAAAAAGAATGGCAAAGCCAACGATAAACTTTCCCCAGTTTCTTACACTTTGATTCTTTGAGAAGGTCAGGAAAAACCCCAACCCGACCAAAGGCAGCGCGATCGCGCTCATACTGACCTTGAAACCGAGTAATGTAATCAGCCACGCGGTAACCGTCGTGCCAATGTGAGCGCCGAGAATTACGCCGATTGCCTCCGAAAGCGTCAGCAATCGCGCATTTACAAAACTGACCACCATCAAGGTGGTTGCAGATGAAGATTGAATCACGGAGGTGATAAGAAACCCCGTCGAAACGGCAAAGACCCTGTTGGAGGTCATCGTCGCCAACACGTTGCGCATCCGGTCACCGGCCGCCTCCATAAGCGAATCGCTCATGACCTTCATTCCGTAAAGAAAAAGCCCGAGCGACCCGAAAAGCGTGATGACGTCAGTAATTCCGTAGTTCATTTCGAAGCGCGTTTCCTACCTGGTCCAGGTTACAAGCAGTTATGCAAAGATACTGGCACTATAAGGCCACTTAGCGTAAGGATTCAATGTTAGTCGCCGTATTTGTTGCTATTCTAACCGATTTTAAAGATACGGGTTGCAGATGGTTAGCCTCGAATCCTATTTGAATTGAAAACGAATGTATATGATCTGAATCACACCCATCTGTTCTTTATAGGTGATATATTGGCAAATCGGTGTACAATAACTCAAATCTCATGAAATGAATCAGCGACGCCTATGGAAACCTTTTATTTGGTTATAGTTATCGTTTTGTTCTTCCTTGCGATATCCGACCTTATCGTCGGTGTCAGCAATGACGCGGTGAACTTTCTCAACTCAGCGGTAGGATCAAAGGCCGCGAGTTTTCGAATCATCATGGCCGTTGCGGCTGTCGGGATCCTAATCGGATGTACGTTTTCGAGCGGAATGATGGAGGTTGCAAGAAAAGGGATTTTTCACCCGGAACATTTCTATTTTTCCGAGATCATGCTCCTCTTTTTGGCGGTGATGATCACTGACGTGGTGCTGCTCGATGCGTTTAACTCGTTCGGTATGCCGACCTCTACCACGGTTTCGATTGTTTTCGAACTACTGGGAGCGGCGAGTGCGTTTGCGTTAATCAAGGTTTATACCGAAATAAATCCGCTCGAACTAAGCGAATACATAAACACAGGCAAGGCGCTGGCGATTATTTCCGGCATCCTGCTGTCAATCGTCGTCGCGTTCACAGCGGGCGTAATATTTCAATATCTGACCCGTTTGCTGTTCTCTTTCGACTACAAAAAGAGCTTCAAGTTTTTCGGCGGGATCTGGTCGGGGTTCGCGATTACGGCAATTACCTACTTCATCCTCGTCAAGGGCGTAAACGGTGCGTCGTTTATGACCGCCGAAATGAAGGAAGGTATCCAGGATAATGCGTTCTTGATAATCTCCGTTAGCTTTGTTGCGTGGTCAGTGATACTCCAGGCTGCGGCATGGCTGACGAACCTGGACATCCTCAAATTCGTGGTGCTTGTCGGGACCTTTTCGCTTGCAATGGCATTTGCCGGCAACGACCTCGTAAATTTTATTGGCGTACCGCTGGCCGGCTTCAATTCATATGAGCTTTTTTCCGCCGGACAAGCTCTGCCGGAACAATTTCAAATGGGCGGGCTCGCGGGTAAGGTTCCAACGCCGACCATCCTTCTTCTCCTGGCCGGCGCCGTAATGGCAATCACGCTGTGGACCTCCTCGAAGGCGAAAACCGTTGTTAGAACCTCTCTCGATTTGGGGCGTCAGTATGACGGCCATGAACGATTTACCTCACATGCCGCGTCGAGGAGCCTGGTGCGTACCTTTAGTACTTTTGCCCTCGCGGTTAACAATTTACTGCCACGAAATTTGAAGAACTGGGTCCTGCTGAGGTTTGACCAGCGCCCGTTTGTTGCCAAACAGGCACATCTCGGAAGCGACGCCCCGTCTTTCGATATGATCCGCGCTGCAACAACCCTTGCCGTTGCCAGTATTTTGATATCCATAGGGACGGCCTGGAAACTTCCGCTATCGACGACCTATGTGACGTTTATGGTCTTTATGGGAACATCGCTCGCCGATGGAGCGTGGGGTCGCGAAAGTGCGGTGTACAGGGTCTCGGGCGTGCTTTCGGTCGTCGGAGGATGGTTCTTCACGGCTTTTTCCGCATTCTCAATTGCATTCGTCATTGCAACGATACTTCATTTTGGCGGTATTCCGGCAATTGCCATCGTTCTCGCTGCGGCAGGTGTCGTTATCTACAGGACACACCGATTCCACGGTAAGCGGCTCGAGGAGCAGGTCGAGTTTGAAAAGAGTATCGCGGAAGGGACTCTTTCGAGAGCCGATGTCCTCGGCGTTACAGCGAGAGGGCTCGATAATATCCTCGAAGGGCTGATGGAAATCGTGGACGAGACCCTCGCAGCACTCGAGAAAGAGGATCTCGCAAAACTTGGCCGAATTTACAAGGAATTTATTTATCAGCACAAGCGCACGAAACGCGTTAAAGATCTGATGAATGACACTCTTGAGAAGATCGAAGACGACGATGCCGCCCACTTCTACATCCTGACCGCGGATTATCTTAATGAAATGGCGCATCATGTTGAACGAATAATAAAACCGAGTCTTGAGCATGTGGACAACAACCACAAACCGCTATTGCCGGTACAGATCGAAGAATTGAGTTCGGTAAACGAGGAGTTGAAAAAGCGGATCCGCGGGACAGTCCGTTTGTTTGGTACTTTTGGCGAGGAAGAACCTGACGAGACGCTGAAGTACCTTAAGCCCTTTAGCAAACAATTGATGGAGGCGAGAAAACTCCAGATCAAACGCATAAAAAATCGCGAGATCGGTACGAGAAACAGCCAGTTTTATCTAAGCCTCCTGGGCGAGTTGCGCAATCTGGCGCTCTTTACGATGAGGCTTGTAAAGGTTTACGAAGACGTCATCGCCGTCCCGGTCACGGACGCTGGCGAAGACGTCCAGACCGATCAGATCGTGGCCGATGAAGCTGTGGTACCGCTATTGGAGAAAATTCCGGTCGACGACACCGAAGGCGGCGATACCAACGATCCGGAAGACCCGGAATCCGGTTCGGAGGATCGAACCGCGTGAACAGGTCAGAACATTTATGAACAAACTTTCGTTGGGCAGATTATTTTTTCTGGCGGCTGCCATTGCCGCCCTTTTTAGCGTGGCTCCCGCGCAGAAACCAATCGCTTCTTCCGATTCCGGCAAACGATCCGCGAGGCTTGTCGTTAAAAATGCAATCGTCATCAACGGTAACGGCAAACCGGCGGAAGGCCCCTACGATCTCTTGATCGAGAACGAAAGAATTTCGCGAATTGCGCGGCGGATTGACCCGGAAAAGGATGATGTCGTTTTGGACGCCGCCGGAAAATACGTAATGCCGGGCCTGATAAATCTTCACGGGCACACCCACGATGAGCGCGGAGGCGTACCGCAGCCGGTCGACTACTGCATGAAGCTCTGGCTTGCGAGCGGTATCACGACGATCCGCGATCTCGGTGCCGGGCCCAAGACGCTTGCGTGGAAAAACCAGAGCGCGAACAACGAGATTATTTCGCCGAAGATCTACGCCTACGGGGTTTTTAACCGCAGCCCTAATCCCTCGACTGCAGAGTCCGCCCGACAACGTGTGCGCGATCTCAAATCCGAGGGTTACGACGGCATAAAACTTTTCGGTGTCGACCGCGACATCATGTCGGCGATGCTGGATGAAGCCAATAAACAGGGCATGCGGGTAGCACATCATACCGGCGTCGAAGAAACCAACGCCTGGGACGACATCAGATTCGGCACGACAAGCATCGAGCACTGGTATGGCATTCCGGAAGCCGCAATGGCTTCGGGCAGACAGAACTACCCGCCGGATTACAATTACAACGACGAGATCGACCGCTTCCGATACGCCGGCCGGATCTGGCGCGAGGCAGAGCCGGAAAGGCTGCTAAAAGTATTTGAAGGGATGATCGCGAGCAACGTGGCGTGGAATCCAACCCTCAGTATATATGAGGCCTCAAGAGACCTGCAGCGTGCCCAGAACCAGCCATACTTCAAGGAATATCTTCATCCGACCCTCGAGCGGTATTTCCTGCCGAACCCCAATAACCACGGATCCTATTTTATCGGCTGGACCTCAACCGACGAGACATTTTGGAAAGAAAACTTCCGCATCTGGATGAAGGCCCTACGCGAATTTGAAACACGCGGCGGCACCATAGGCGCCGGCGAAGACGCGGGCTTTATATATCGGGTTTATGGTTTCGGGCTGATCAGGGAGCTCGAGCTGCACCAGGAGGCCGGTTTTCACCCGCTTCAGGTGATCCGCCACGCAACCGTCAACAACGCACGCATCATGGGTCTCGAAAACGAAACCGGTCGGATCAGAGTTGGATTTAAGGCGGACCTGATCGTCATCAACGGAAACCCGCTCAAGGATTTCAAGGTGCTTTATCCGAGTGGTACCGATGGCGTCAAAGACGGAAAAGTAGTCCGCACCGGCGGCGTCGAGTGGACGATCAAGGACGGGATTCCATTCCACGGTCCGAGCCTTGCGTCTGACGTTCGAAAAATGGTCTCCGACGCCAGAAGAACGCCGACGCCTTGAATACAGGAATTACCTGGGCATGATCATAGACCCTATAAACAACCGGTCCAGTCCGTTCCAATAAGCCCGGAATGTCGGATCGTCGGCGAAAAGCACGACGTGACCCCGGCCGACCGGAACATCCGCCATGTACAGCTTCCCGCCCAGGTTGGCCATCGTCGAATCCCAGACGTGGCCCATAATGTGACCATCCGGTTTGTAGGTAACGACGTTCGCACCGCGCTTTGAGAGCGACAGATGATAGTCCCCCCGAAACTGAACGGCGATCTCAGGGCGGTACCCGAGCGCGAGATATTGGTCGTTGTTGACCAACGCCTTGAAAAGAGAACCGGGTATCGGCTCAATCGGCGTTTCGCCGCCCTCCTGGTTCGTAATCATTTCCACGTCGGTGAACCGCACCTCTTCCAGTGTCGTAAACGCCGCACCGCCTTTAAGCGCGACGAGCGTCCCGCCCTCTTCGATCCAATTTCGGAGCCGATCGATTCCGCGCTTTCCGAGTGCCTCCCGGTAGCCGTTCGGGCTGCCGTCGGGCAATACGATCACGTTGTAACGGCTCAGGTCGGCGCGGGAGATCATGTTCGTCCTCACCGCCGAAAAATCGCGATCGAAACGCTGGTCCAAGACGCTGTAAACCGACCCGAATGTGACCGCCTGTGTCGGCTGTTTGGTCGCTACCATTATCCTTGGTTCTTTCAAGTCCCGCACATACTTCGACCCCAGCGAAATCCCGCCGTCGCCCCAGGACGTATTCAGCGAAACAACATTTGTGCCGTACGCCGAACCATAACGGACTATCTCTCCTGGTAGCGACTCAGGGTTTCTTTTGACCCTTGCGATGTAGGTACCCTTGTCCAGTTTTACGCCGCCAACGGTTGTGGGCAATAGCGTTATGGCTACTCTAAACCCATTTTGAAGGAGTTTTGCCGCGAGCTTCGTACCTGAATTGTGCTTCGCCGAAAACGCATATCCATAGGTGGCTTTGGCAAAACTGCCTTGCGGGGGTGGTCTGAACATCACTTTGGACATGCCCTCGACCGATATTTCGTCTTCCGTGAACGACGTTTTAACGTCGTAATGAAGCGGGAGCGCCCATGCGGTTATATCGTAGAATCCGGGACCTTCTTTGTTGGAAGCAGTCCCCAGTCTTGCGTCTCGCATTCGCCTCGCCGCAACATCGTCCATAAATGACTCTTCCATCCTGGGATCGGGCTCAAAAAGGGTCTTGATCAATCGTTTTTTTGGTTGCCGGAGCGGAATTACAAAGCTACCGGCAGGATAGGTCGACGATGCGGATGTCCGTTCAAAGTATGTTTGCGATCGACGTGCCGAAAGGTCCCTTGGCGACGAATAGACCTCGATATTGTGTCTGAGAAGAGTCTCGATCAAATCGTTTACGCGTCCCGGGTCGTCGAGTTCGTGGATCACATAACTCTTGAATC
>Ga0224512_10003506_pt1 | contig 13762 bp, 11 predicted proteins | sample SF_May12_sed_USG_4_FD_169103 | JGI IMG/M metagenome (GOLD analysis project Ga0224512, IMG submission 169103) | Sediment microbial communities from San Francisco Bay, California, United States - SF_May12_sed_USGS_13 | ecosystem: Environmental > Aquatic > Marine > Sediment | place: USA...
CCTGACGAGCCCCGACTTCGGGGACGGGCGGGACTACTCGCCCGGCCGGCTCGGCTTCGCGGACGAGCGCTTCGGCCGGAACCTCACCGGCGGCACGAACCTGAGCCTGTATGGGGTGGCGACAGCGTACTTGAGAGGGTTCGATGGTGGGCGGCTGCCGAAGAACGACATGACGTTCAGCCTCGGCTACGGCGGCGGCATGTTTCGCGAAGGGGGCCGTTTGGGCTTCTACGGGCCGGGCCACGCCAACGGCTGGTTCTTTGGCACGTCGGTCCATTTCGATACGGGTGAGAGGTCGCTGCTCAGCGTCATGGCAGAGCACAACGGCTTCGACGTGAACGTAGGTGCCCAGTTCGACTGGCAGGGGATGCGCATCGGCGCGCACTACCTGGCTTCGAACCACGGCGCCCCGGTCGGTGGGTATGCCTCCGAGTACCAGAAGCCCAAGTTCGGCGTGCTCGCGTCGATCGCGGTCTGTCCGACGCGTAGGGGTCTCAGGTGCACGCCGCATCTCATGCGCCGGACCGAGCTCGATACGATCTTCATTCCGCCGCCACCGCCCGACACGGTATTGCTCACCGTGGGAGCGGCGCCGACCGCTCCGGAGGGCGAAGCCGTGATCGTGTGCCTGGCTACCGGCCGGAATGCATCGGTGCTCGTCACTGCCCAGGGCGATACGCTGGTGGGGCCGACTGCCGCCCCGATCAGCTCGCTGCGGCCGATTGTGGACTTCGTGGGAAGCTACGCGGGAGGCTCGTTCTGGTTCGTGAACGGCGAACGGATCGACTTCGAAGGAGCGACGTACGGGAGGTCCGACGACGCGTTTCCGATCGACTGCGATCAGATCCTACGCGTTGGCGTCTACGAGGGTGTTCCGGTCTTCGCAGCCCGATCGGCCGAACGCCCTTTGGTCGTCCTGTTCGTCCCGGTCCGCCCAGGCCTGTGGCAGCGGTACGAGCGCGGACTACAGTAGGGCGGGTCCGGCCGGGTGACCGTTCCCATTCGATTCCCGAGCGATTTGCTGCTCCATCACGCGATTACTCGCGTTCAGGACCGCCTTCACCGCCGCGCTGGGGAGGTCGTCCTCGTCCTCGCACGGGGCCGCACCCAAGAGCCGCAGCCGCTCCTCCCCGTACGTGCCGTTGATGCGGGTCACGACGACCCATCCGTCGAAGGCCCTTACGGCCTTCACCCCGACGACCTCGAGCTTGATGCCGCTATTGGGCGAGCGAGTCGAGGCGAGGGTCGCCGTCAGCGTGGCCTGAGAGGCTGCCTTGATGACGCCTTGCAGCGTCTCGAGGCACTGCACGGATCCTTCGTACGTCTGCCCGCCCCATTCCAATCTCACGGAGACAATGCCCGAACCGTCAGGAGTGATCTCGTGATCGAGTCCGTCGAAACGTAGGCGGGAGCGAACAGAGCTTGGCGTGTTCATTCGTTCCCGGCGTTGGGCCTGGGGGGACATTCTCAACCTGAATTGGAGAGGGTGTCGGTCGCAAGGGGATTGACGTGTTGGGCTGCACGTTTCGTGCCGAACCGGGCCGTGTCGGCGGGCCAACAGTGGTCCCCGCTGGTCATTCCGCGGTCCCACGGGTGCGCCTAGCTTGGGCGGTGCGACACGGATGGCGAAGGGAGACTTTCGCTTTCTCTTCGGGTCCTATACTTTGGTGCTGTGCCGCGAAAGCCGGGGCACGCTGACCAGGGAGGCGAGATGGCGACGGCGCAGATGAGCGATCAGAAGAAGACGGACCAGAAGCAGAAGGCTCTCGAGACGGCGCTCACCCAGATCGAGCGCTCGTACGGCAAGGGCGCGATCATGCGGATGGGTGAGGAGGGGTTCGCTGTGGCGATCGAGGCGATCCCCACTGGCGCCATGAATCTCGACGCCGCCATCGGCGTCGGGGGCATCCCTCGCGGACGCATCAGCGAGATCTACGGCCCGGAGTCCTCCGGCAAGACGACTGTGTGTCTTCACGTGATCGCCAACGCGCAGCGCGCGGGTGGCATCGCTGCCTTCATCGATGCGGAGCACGCACTCGATGTCAACTATGCGCGCAAGCTCGGCGTGGATGTCGACAACCTCCTGGTCTCGCAGCCCGACACCGGCGAACAAGCCCTCGAAATCGCCGAGGTGCTCATCCGGAGCAACGCGATCGACGTCGTGGTGATCGACTCGGTGGCGGCCCTGGTGCCTCGGGCTGAGATCGAAGGTGAGATGGGCGACACGCACGTAGGTCTGCAGGCTCGTCTCATGAGTCAGGCGCTCCGCAAGCTCACCGGGGCGGTCAGTCGGTCCCATACCTCCGTGATCTTCACCAACCAGATCCGTGAGAAGGTCGGTGTGATGTTCGGCAGTCCAGAGACGACATCCGGGGGCCGAGCGCTGAAGTTCTATGCCTCGGTGAGGCTCGATATTCGCCGGATCGGTGCCATTAAGGACGGTCAGGAAGTGACGGGCAACCGGACGCGCGTGAAGGTCGTGAAGAACAAGTGCGCGCCACCCTTCCGCCAGGCGGAGTTCGACATCCAGTACGCCGAGGGCATCAGCCACTCGAGCCTACTCGTCGACTTGGGCGTCGAGGAAGGCATCATCGACAAGTCCGGTTCGTGGCTGTCGTATGGAGACCTTCGACTGGGGCAAGGCAAGGAGAACGCCCGCCAGTTCCTGTTGGAGAATCCGGATATATCCCTCGAGATCGAGACCCGGGTGAGGGCCGCCTTGGGGATCAGTCCCAAGTCGGGCGAAACCGTCGAGGCGGAGGCCGTCGAAGACGAGGTAACCGACGACTGACGCGGAACCGGCCCCGCTCTGAGGCACCGAGGCCGCGGACCGCATAGGTCCGCGGCCTCTTCCACGTCCCGCGGGGGGTCCGTACCGGCAAGTCCCCGGTTATTCTTAGGGTTCTCTCCCAAATCAGCCCAGGCCGTGCCGACGTCATGACGACCGCTGAAATCCGCGACGAGTTCCTGGACTTCTTCAGGGCGCAGGGGCATGCCGTGATGCCGAGTTCGTCACTGGTACCGGCGAGCGACCCCACGCTGCTCTTCACGAACGCCGGCATGGTCCAGTTCAAGCGTGTCTTTCTGGGCGAGGAGTCGGTCGGTACCTCTCGTGCCGCCACCTCGCAGAAGTGTGTGCGGGCAGGCGGCAAGCACAACGACCTCGAGGAGGTAGGCCGCACCACCCGCCATCTCACGTTCTTCGAGATGCTCGGCAACTTCTCGTTCGGGGACTACTTCAAACGGGACGCCATCGTCTTCGCGTGGGACCTGATGACGAAGAGGTACGGCCTCGACCCCGACCGTATCTTCGTAACGGTCCATCATACCGATGACGAGGCGGCGGAGCTCTGGACGAGCGAGGTAGGCCTATCTCCGGAGCGGATCTTCCGGCTCGGGGACGAGGACAATTTCTGGCAGATGGCCGACACCGGGCCGTGCGGACCGTGCTCGGAGCTCCACTACGACCTACGGGAGGATCGGAGTGGGACGCTCACGGTGGATGAGTTCATAGCACTGAACGACCGCGAGGAAATCGTCGAGATCTGGAACCTCGTCTTCATGCAGTTCGACCGAGACAGTGACGGCGTTCTTGGCCCGCTCCCGGCTCCGTGCGTGGATACGGGTGCGGGGCTGGAACGCCTTGCGGTCGTCCTGCAGGGAGCGGACTCGATCTTCCACACCGATGGATTTCTCCCGCTCTTGGAGAGGGTCGGCGCGGTGGTTGGCCGGCCCTACGACCGTGAGGCGGAAGAGTCAGTCAGCTATCGGGTGCTCGCCGATCACGCCCGCGCGGTGGCTTTCCTACTCGCCGATGGAGTCTTTCCGTCAAGCGACGGACGGGGCTATGTGCTGCGGCGCATTCTGAGGCGGGCGGTGCGACACGCGTGGCTCCTGGGGCGGCGCGAGCCCACGCTTGTCGAGGTCGTGGACGCGGTGGTCGACACCATGGGCGCGGCGTACCCAGACCTCGTGGAGCGCCGTGAGCATCTCCTGTCGGCGACCCGCGCGGAGGAGGAACGCTTTCTTTCCACGATCGAAGGGGGGATGGAGCGCTTTGAGGAGCTCGCGTCCGGCGAGGGAGGGATCATTGCTGGGGACGACGCCTTCAAGCTCTACGACACCTTCGGCTTCCCGCTCGACCTGACCGATCTGATGGCGGTGGAGCGTGGCTATTCGGTGGACGTGGAAGGGTTCGAGAAGGCGCTGGAGGAGCAGCGCGCGCGTTCGCGCGCCGACCGCGCGGCCACCCAGCCCGGCATGGAGGCGGCGATTGGCGACAACGAGTGGACCGTCCTTTCCGACGACCCGCAGGACTTCGTCGGGTACGATACCCTAGGGGTCGAAACCGAGGTTCTCGCGTATCATCGGGAGGGCGACCAGGTGGGACTACGTCTGAAAGACAACCCGTTCTATGTCGAGAGCGGTGGGCAGGTCTCGGACACAGGTGAGGTTCGGGGAGACGGGTGGATGATGGCTGTGCGCGACGTCACGAAGTCCTCCGGAGAGACCGCGGTGTGGGGCGTCGTCACCGGAACGTTTCCGGAGAAGCCGGAGGCGCCGCTCAGGGCCGATGCACGCGTCTCAGCCGCCCGAAGGGATACGGTGCGTAACCACACTGCGACCCACCTTCTGCACGCTGCGCTGCGAGAGGTGCTTGGAGATCATGTCGTGCAGCGGGGCTCACTGGTGGCTCCGGATCGCCTCCGGTTCGACTTCGCGCACACGGGTCCGATGACCGACGAAGAGCGGGAGCAGGTCGAGACCCTCGTAAACGAGGCCATCTGGGCGGACCACGCCGTCGACATCGACCAACGCGCCTATACAGAGGCGGTGAAGGGCGGTGCGATGGCTCTGTTCGGCGAGAAGTATGGCGACGTCGTACGCGTCGTCGACATCCCAGGGGTCAGCACGGAGCTCTGCGGCGGGACGCACGTAGCATCGACGGGCCGGATCGGGCTCTTCCGGCTCGTGGGCGAGTCTGGCGTGGCGGCAGGTGTCCGACGCGTCGAGGCCTACACCGGTCGGGGTGCGTTCCAGCACATGGCTGGCAAAGAAGAAACGCTCCAGGAAGCGGCTTCGGTCCTCCGCACGACACCCGAAAACCTGACCCACCGTGCCGAGCAGTTGCTCGAGGAGCGCGCCGAGATCGAAACGCTCCTCGACGAGCTGAGAGCCCAGGGTGGCAGTGGGGAGGTCGATGTCGCATCGGAGACGCTCGAACTGGCCGGGGGCGCGACCGCGCAGTACCGCGGACTCCGCCTGCGGGCACGCGGTGTCGAAGATGCACGCAAGTGGGGTGACGCGTTTCTGTCCGCGGGGGCGGCGGGTGTCGCGGTACTGGCCGCAGAGATGCCCGACGAAAAACGGGCCATCTTCGCCTTCGTCACGGACGACCTCATCCGCAGGGGCGTACGGGCTGACGCCGTCGTGCGCGAAGTTGCCGCCATCGTGGGCGGGAAGGGTGGCGGGCGACCTCATATGGCCCAGGCCGGGGTGGAAGACCCGACGCGCCTCGACGAGGCGCTCACGGCGGGCCTCGACACGGTGAGAGAACTTCTGTCGGCGGGGGCTGCGTGAGCGACATGGGTGCGTGGATGGCCGCGAGGAGACCACTTCCACCGGCCGATCTCGCGTCGTCCCTTCGCGTCGTGCACGCCGGGGGACCGCCGGGCGCTTCGCTCACATCCGCCGGTCTCAGCCGACTGGAAGAGGCGAGAGCCCGTCCTGGCCGCCTAAGGGAGAGTGCGTTTCGGCTCCTGGAGGCCGACGCGCTGCTGACCTACGCGTGCGAGGCCGCCTTGGAAGCGGATGATCCCGACGCGGCTCTGCGCCGTATCCTTGTCGCCATCGGGAGCTAGGAGCGCAACGCCCGTGGCCGCGCCGGACCCCACGTCGCTGGTCGACATCCACAGCCATCTTGTGCCCGGCGTGGACGACGGAGCGCGCGATATTCAGGCGGTGTTGGACTCCATCGAGCGCATGACCAGGCACAGCATTCGCCGTGTGATCACCACGCCACACATCGTCGGGAGCCTGAGCCTCGATCCCGACCGCCTGGAACGTCGTCTCGGTGCGGTCACCGATGCGTGGAATGAGGCCGCTGCGGCCATCGGGCAGCGCTTTCCGGAGGTCGAGTACCGGCGGGGACACGAAGTGCTTCTCGACGTGCCCAACGTCGATCTTTCCGACCCTCGTATTCGTATGGCGGGCACGTCCTTCGTGCTCGTGGAGTGGCCGCGGCTTCAGTTGCCTCCAGGCACTGAGCGCGTGCTGAAGAAGATCATCGATGCGGGCTATCGTCCCATCGTGGCACACCCGGAGCGCTATCACGGGATGGGTCAGGCGATCCACGTGGCTGGCCGTTGGCGCGAGGCAGGCGCGTACTTGCAGATGAACTATGCATCGCTGTCTGGTCGGTACGGGCCCGAGGCGCAGACGATCGCGTTCCGGCTCCTGCGACGAGGGTGGGCCGACTACCTTGCCTCGGACTTTCACGGCCACATGCGCCTCAAGCTCTACAAGAGCGAGGTGTGGACGATCCTCGAGGAGTTGGGGGCGGGGGAGGCGTTGAGTTACCTGTGTCGCACCAATCCCGGCCGCGTCCTTGGGGACGAGACCCCGCTTCCCGTGCCTCCGCTTCCTGCGGAACGCGGATTTTGGGCTCGGCTAAGGGGTCTGCTGCAGGGGACGACCGCGTGAGCACCGACCCAGTGACTGCCCTGCTGGCAGAGCATGGGGCGCTGGTCGAGCGTGTCTCGGCGGAGCTGGCCGGGAAGATCCACGAGCTCGTCGAGGCCGTGCTAGAGACGTTCGAGGCAGGCGGCAAGCTCTTGTTCGTGGGGAACGGAGGCTCGGCGGCGGACGCCCAACACCTCGCAGCCGAGTATATGATCCGCTTCAAGTCAAACAGGGAAGCACTTCCAGCAATTGCACTTACGACGGACACCTCAGTCCTGACCGCAGGGGCAAGTGACCTCGGGTTCGAACATGTGTATGCACGACAAGTGGAGGCTCTGGCCCGCCATGGAGACCTCCTGGTGATCCACTCGACGAGCGGCGAGCCCCGTAGTCTGATCGGCGCCGCCGATGCCGCCCGGCAGGCGGGTGCGCGCACCGCGGCGCTTCTGGCAAAGGGGGGCGGGGCTCTGAAGGAGCGGGTCGACCTCGCTTTGGTTGTGCCGACCGACTCGACGGCGCGGGCCCAGGAGATGCATATCACGATCGGCCACATCGTCTGTGAGCTCGTCGATCGCACTTTCGCCATGCGCGATTAGCGCCACACTGGTATGGCATCCCCGACCCCGTCCGCGCCCCCGGCCGTAGGCTGGATCGCGCGGACACTCGAGGAGGGCGGATACGACACCTGGGCGGTAGGTGGGGCGGTACGGGACGCGTACATGGGCAGGCCTTCAGGGGACTGGGACTTGGCCACGCGGGCTACGCCCCGCGAGGTGCAGAAGCTCTTTAGGCGTACGGTCCCGATCGGCATCGATCACGGGACCGTTGGCGTCCTGGCCCGCGACGGGACCATGTACGAGGTCACGACGTTCAGGAAGGATGTGGAGACCGACGGCCGTCACGCCGTGGTGAGCTTCGCCGACACGATCGAGGAAGACCTTGCTCGGCGGGACTTCACTGTCAACGCGGTGGCGTGGCATCCTTTGCGCGAAGTCCTGCTCGACCCGTTTGGCGGGGTTGGTGACCTCGAGCGAAGGATCCTGAGGACAGTCGGTGCCCCCGAAGAGCGCTTCCGGGAGGACTACCTCAGGATCCTGAGGGCACTCCGCTTCGCCGGACTCTTCCGTCTGGAGGTAGAGGCGGCCACGTGGACGGCGCTCTGTAGCCTGGTCGGACATCTTCCGGCACTCTCGGCGGAGCGGGTGCGCGAGGAGCTTCTGAAGGTGCTCGATGCTGATCCCGCACCGGGACGCGCGCTCGACCTGTACGCCTCATCCGGGGCTCTCGCAGTGTTGTATCCCGAGCTCGACGCGCTACGGGGTGCATCGTCCGAGGTCGTCGGCGTGGACCGCTGGACACATTCTGTGGCAGCGACCGCCGAACTGCCCGCGGGCCGGCCCTTCCTGCGACTCGCGGCACTCCTGCGCGAAGCGGGCGGCGACGCGCGGGCCGGCCTGCTGCTTCGCCTTAAACTCTCGAACGCCCAGACGGATGAAACCGCGTTGCGCGCGGGGGCAGCGCCCCTGCCGCCGTCCGACGCGGAGGACCGTGACGTTCGACGATGGCTGAGCTCGTCGGGCTCATCGCGGATTGCGGCGCTTGCGCGGCTCGACTTGGCCTGGTCGCGGGCTGCGTGCCGCCTGGGCGGGCACGACCGAACCGGCGCGGTCGTGTCCTCGTGGCGAAGGGCGAAACAGGTACGGTCGACTGCGCCGCCGCTCGCCGTGGGTGACTTGGCGCTGGACGGGCGCGGGTTGATCTCTCTGGGGCTTCCCCCTGGACCCGACTTCGGTCGGATCCTCGATGCGTTGCTCGACTGGGTGCTGGACGACCCCAGTCGAAATCGGCGAGAGTTACTGGAGGGTAAGGCCCTCGAGCTCGCGGGGAGCGACTCAGCGGATGGGTGAGCTCGACCTGTTCGGCGCCGACCCGGAGCGAGGCGCTCTCGAGTCCCTTCCCGAAGCGCAACGAGCGCTTGCCGGCCCTCTCGCCGCGCGGATGCGCCCCCGCACGCTGGAGGAGTTCCGGGGCCAAGATCACCTACTCGGGACGGGCAAGGCGATCCGAGCCATGCTGGATGCCGGTGAGCCGGGGAGCATGATCTTTTGGGGACCCCCAGGGAGCGGAAAGACCACGCTAGCCCGGCTCGTCGCGGGCGCCACGGAGACGACCTTCGTCGCCCTCAGCGCGGTCACCGAGGGAATCGCGCGGGTCCGAGAGATCATCGGCGAGGCCGACCAGCGGCTGCGCGCGACGGGGAGGCGGACGATTCTATTCTGCGACGAGATCCATCGCTTCAACAAAGCGCAGCAGGACGCCTTCTTGCCGCATGTCGAGCGCGGGACCGTGATCCTCATCGGCGCCACGACCGAAAACCCTTCGTTCGAGGTCGTCCGGCCGCTGCTTTCCCGTGCTCCCGTGTACGTTCTGAGCGCCCTGACCGCAGCGGACCTTCATTCGATTCTCGAAGACGCGCTCGCAGACGCCGAGCGTGGACTCGCCGCGGACGGCCTGGCGGTCGACCCCGCAGCCTTGGACTTCATGAGCGTGGCCTCGGACGGAGATGCGCGCAGGGCGCTCGGAGTCCTGGAGGCAGCGGCTCGGTTGGTCGGTCCTGGCGGTCGCATCGATATCGATGCGGCGAAGGAAGCGCTCCAACACCGCTTCGCCACGTACGACAAAGGCGGCGAGGAGCACTACAACGTCATTTCGGCGCTCCACAAATCAGTCCGCGGTAGCGATCCGGACGCATCGCTCTACTGGCTCGCACGGATGATCGAGGGGGGCGAAGATCCGCTCTACATTGTGCGGCGGCTGGTGCGCATGGCGTCGGAAGACATCGGGCTGGCGGACCCGGAGGCGCTGCGGGTCACCCTCGCGGCGCGCGACGCCTACCATTTCCTGGGCTCCCCCGAGGGCGAGCTGGCGATCGCGGAGGCCGTGCTCTACCTGGCGACCGCTCCGAAGTCGAACCGCACGTACGAAGCGTGGGGGGCGGCGCTCGCCAAGGCACGGGACACACCAAGTGCGCCGGTGCCGCTCCACATCCGCAACGCGCCGACCGACCTGATGAAAGGGCTCGGCTATGGAGCGGGGTACCGCTACGACCCCCACGAGACGGATGGAATCGCCGACCAAGAGTACCTGCCGGAGTCGCTGGGCGGCACGGTGTTCTACCGCCCTGGTCCGTACGGGCGGGAGAAGCGTATTGCCGAGCGCATGGAGTGGTGGGCGGCCCGAAGGCGTACCGCGACCGAGGAGTCATCCGCTGCCGAGTCCGAGGTGGGTTCTCGCCCGGACGAGGCGTGAGTAACGTACCTGTACGGCCTCGCATGCGGGTCCCTCACTCGGGGTCGAAGGCGGTCGGATACCCACTGAATTGATCGATCTGCAGACGCCGGTCGACCGGGCTTTCCTGGTCGGAGCGCCGGACCGCGATCTCCCGAAGAGGTTGGCGGAGGAGCATCTCGAGGAGCTCGCCCGTCTGACGGACACGGCCGGGGGCCAGGTAGTCGGCACGCTCTCGCAGCGCATCGCCAGGCCCCATCCCCGGTTCTACATCGGCGACGGTAAGGCGCATGCCCTCGCCGAGGCCGTGCGCGAGTCCGAGGCCGACCTGGTTGTCTTCGACGAGGACCTGAGTCCTGCACAGGGGAAGAACCTCGAGGAGCTGCTGGACGTGCGGGTCATGGACCGCTCCGAGTTGATCTTGGACATCTTCGCCACGCGGGCCCGCTCAAAGGAAGCACGCATGCAGGTCGAGCTCGCACAGCTCGAGTATCTGTTGCCGCGCCTGCGACGGATGTGGAACCACCTTTCGCGCATTCGAGGCGGTATCGGTCTGCGCGGCCCGGGCGAGACGCAGTTGGAGACGGACCGCCGCATGATCGGCACGCGTATCGGTGAGCTCCGCCGCAAGCTGCGGGACGTGGCCAAGGCCAGGGCGGTGCAGCGAAAGTCCCGAGCGGGTTCGTTCCGGGCAGCCCTGGTCGGCTACACGAACGCCGGAAAGTCGTCGCTCCTAAGAGCGCTGTCGGGAACAGAGCTCTTCGTCGAAGACCGCCTGTTCGCCACGCTCGACTCGGCGACCCGCAGCGTGGCGCTTGGTTCAGGGCATGAGGCGCTCGTGACCGACACGGTCGGCTTCATCCGAAAGCTTCCCCACGACCTCGTGGCATCGTTCCGGTCGACGCTCGAGGAAGCGGGAGAGTCGGACGTGTTGATTCACGTGATCGACGCGTCGCACTCGGACTGGGAGGAGCACTTCGAGGTCGTCGATGGCGTGCTCGAGGAGCTGGGCCTCGCGGAGCACGACCGAGTGCTGGTCTTCAACAAGATCGATCGGCTTACGCATGCGGAGGAGGAAGCGCTGCGCGAGCGGATTCGTGCGCTCGAGCCCATTCCGGCGGTCTTCCTGTCCGCCCTGCGGCCCGAGACCCTTGGTGCATTGCGGGACACACTGCGAGCCAGGGTGCTCTCCAGACTGGCGCATGTCGTCGTTTCGGTGCCGGTGGAGGACGGCGAAGCCATCGCGTCGTTGTATCGCGAGGGCGAAGTGGTCGCACGCGTGGACGATGACACAACAGTGGCGATCACGGCGCGCGTACCTGCCCCGCTTTTGGGGCGGCTCGCCAAGCGGACCGGCGTGACCGTCGAGGACGTCGAATGAGGCGCCGGTCTCCGTTGGGCTGTCCCGTCGGCTTCTGATTATCTTCCGGCCCTGATCACCACATTCTTCCCGGCCGACGATGCGCCTCTACATCAACATCGACCACGTGGCCACGGTTCGGCAGGCTCGACTCACCGATGAGCCCGATCCGGTGCGTGCCGCCGTGCTCGCCGAGTTGGGCGGCGCGGACGGGATCACTGTGCACCTCCGCGAGGACCGTAGGCACATCCAGGATCGCGATGTTCGGCTCTTGATGGAGACGGTCCGCACGGGGGTCAATCTCGAACTGGCGGCGACTTCGGAAATCGTCGCCTTGGCGTGCGAGCTCAGGCCCATGCAGGCGACGCTCGTGCCGGAGAAGCGAGAGGAGGTCACCACGGAGGGCGGACTGGCGCTTTCTGAAGCGGGGCATCTGAAGGCGACCAAGGCGGCGCTGGATCGGCTGTCGGCGGCGGGTATTCGTACGTCGCTGTTCGTCGATCCGGACGACGCATCGCTTCGCGCCTCTGTAGACCTCGGGGTCGACGCAGTGGAGCTGCACACCGGCGAGTATGCCAATGCCGACCCGACGAAGCGCACGGAGCAGATAGCTCGTCTGAGCCGCGCGGCCGCCCTCGCGAGTAAGCTCAGCTTGGCAGTCCACGCCGGACACGGACTCACGTACGAGAACGTCCAGCCCGTGGCGGCCATTCCGGAGATCGAGGAGCTCAACATCGGGCACAGCGTTATCGCGCGGTCGGTGTTCACTGGTTTGGAGGCCGCGGTGCGAGAGATGGGTGACATCGTTCGGCGGGCGCGGGCCACGACGTGAAGCATTGGGGGAAGGCGCTCTTCGGGGTCGCCGTCACCGTCATTCTTCTCTGGTGGGCCCTCCGCGAAGTCAGCGTCGTCGAGGTGTGGACGAACATCCGCGATGGGAACCTCTGGCTCCTCTTGGCTTCCGTGGCAGTCGCGACCTTCGGCTTCTTCATTCGCGCCCTGCGCTGGAAGGTCCTGCTCGCGCCGCTCGGCGTGGACACGAGCGTGAGGTCGCGGTTCGCAGGCATCTCGATCGGCTTCATGGCCAACAACACCCTACCAGCGCGAATGGGCGAGTTCATCCGCGCGTACTCATTCAGCCGCATGGAGCCTGTGACCGCGAGCGCCGCCTTCGGGACGCTCGTCGTCGAACGGTTTCTCGACGGGGTCGTGCTCCTCCTCTTTTTGGTCCTGACCGCGCTTTCCCCCGGCTTCCCAGCCGCCGATGCGCTGTCACAGGGCTGGGGCGGCGCCGTCCTCCAAGCGGCAGTCATCGCGGTCGTCGCGGTCATGGTGCTGCTGTTCGCGATGGCTGCGTTTCCAGAGAACCTAGTCCGCCTGGCGGAGTGGACCGGTCGTCGCCTACCCGAAAGGATGGCGGGCCCCGCGGTCCGCGGCTTCGAGACCTTTCTCGATGCGATCGCGATCATGCGAGACCCGAAGTTGCTGTTCCTCGCCTTCGCATGGACGGTCTTCTTCTGGGCGTGGCACGCGGTGTCGTTCTGGCTCGGGATGTTGGCGTTTGGGATCAATACCGGTTTCGTGTCCGCCGTCTTCGTGGAGGCCGTGGTAGGATTCGGCGTTGCGATCCCGGCCGCTCCGGGCTTCATCGGGACGTTCCACGCCTCGGCCAAGTTCGCGCTCAGCGACGTGTACGGGGTCGCGGATCCTGACGCTTTGGCATTCGCGTTCGGATACCACTTCGGAGGCTGGATTCCCATCACGGCGATCGGCCTCTGGTACGCGTGGAAGCTCGGACTGTCGGTCGGCGATGTCGGGACCGCCCAGGAGCAGGTAGGAAAGGAGTGAGCCAGCGGGCGACGGTACTCGCGCCGGCGAAGATCAACCTCGCTCTCCGGGTGGGCCGAGAGCGTCCGGACGGCTACCACGATATCGACACGCTCTTTCAGGCGATCGACCTATCGGACGACGTCGAGGTGGAGCTGTGTGGCGATGATGTGACGCTTGAGGTAGAAGGGGCCGATCTCGGACCGATCGAACAGAATCTGGCCTTCAGGGCCGCCTCGAGATTCTTGGAGGAGGTCGCGCCGGGCCGAGGCGCCGCCGTCCGGCTGCTGAAGAAGATTCCGCACGGCGCGGGGCTGGGCGGTGGATCGTCCGACGCGGCCGCGGTCCTGAGGTGCCTGACGCAGCTGACCGGTGGCCTCCCCGCGGCTCGCCTTCGTGGTATCGGAGCGGAGCTCGGTTCGGACGTGCCCTTTTTTCTGGGCGACAGCCCGCTCGCCCGGGGCCGGGGCAGGGGGGAGGTGCTGGAGTCACTGCCGGCCCTTCCGGTTGCGGATCTCGTGTTGGTATCGCCGCCGGTGCATGTGGCGACCTCCGTGGCCTATTCTGCCCTCTCGGCGAGTCGAGGCGACAGGGCCACCGCGCCGG
>Ga0224512_10003507_pt1 | contig 13760 bp, 8 predicted proteins | sample SF_May12_sed_USG_4_FD_169103 | JGI IMG/M metagenome (GOLD analysis project Ga0224512, IMG submission 169103) | Sediment microbial communities from San Francisco Bay, California, United States - SF_May12_sed_USGS_13 | ecosystem: Environmental > Aquatic > Marine > Sediment | place: USA: California...
GCGCATGTTCGTCGGCGCCGATCACGGCTTGATCATCAACCCGTTTACGCTCGACCGGGTGATCGAAGGCAACCTGATTCAGGCCACGAGCCGGACCTTGTTCGAGGAAGTAAAGTTCGATCGCAATATGGTGGCCTCGGACGATTGGGTGTCATACCCGATCCTCGAAGCACCCGATGTACCGATCGAAATCAAGATCACGAAGATCAACCGACCGGAACTCGGATCCCGCGGCGCCGGCGAGCCGACCACGCGTGTCGCGCCGCCCGCGATTGCCAATGCGTTCTTCGACGCCACTGGCGTCAGGTTGCGCCGCGTACCGTTCACACCAGAGAGGGTCAAGGCGGCGCTGCGCTCCGCCTGATCGAGTTCGTCGTCGGCGAGCTGACTGACCGTGCAGACAGGGGCAGGCGTCACCGAACGCCCGATACCCGTCTCTGATTCAAGTTTACTGTCTCGTCGATTTTGGCGTGTTCGGCCGTTCGGCGACAAGTTTCAAGATACGCCTCTCACGTGCGCAAGACAAGGCAGCATCCTGGTCCATTGGATCGTATTGCCCATCGCGTCCACCGTAATGTCATGAATGTCGACGATAAACAGTGCAGCAAGATTCTTCTTCAATGTTCCATCGAATCGACCCGAGATTCGAATTGCCCGTCCCGCATCCGATATATCTTTGGAAACGCACTGCCCATTTTCTGGTCGTGGGTCGCTACGACCACGGTTTTTCCGCGTTCTTTCGCCAAAGAGATCAGCAAATTGGATATGATTTCCATATTCGCAACATCCAGGTTGCCGGTCGGTTCATCTGCGAGTATCAGATCAGGATCGTTAACCAGAGCGAGGCAGACCGCCACCCGCTGCTGCTCGCCGCCGCTAAGTTCCTCTGGTCTTTTGTGCCCTTTTTCCCCAAGTCCGATAGTGTCGAGAAGATTCTGACATCTCTCCAGGCGTTCATCCTTCGGCACACCTGCAAGTATCATCGGCAACTGCATATTTTCGATTGCTGACAATGACGGCACGAGATTGAAAAACTGAAAGATAAAGCCTACTTTTTTCAGGCGATACAGTTCCGACTGACGCTCCGTCATCTTTGTTACATCCTGACCGTCCACCACTATATTGCCTTGAGATACCCGATCCATTGATCCAATGAGATTAAGCAATGTTGTCTTGCCGCATCCGCTCGGTCCCATGATTGCCAGCGCTTCACCGCTGTTGATTTGCCAGGTAATGTTTTTCAAAGCGTGCGTCTCACCGGCCGCGGTGGAGTAACTTTTCACCACATTATTCATTTCGATCATCACATTCGAATTGTTCTGCTCACTTCTTGTCTGCGACATCACCACAAATCCTCGAAAGTCACATTTTACTTGTCTGTCAAGCCTTCCCGCACCGTCTTGCGAAATGCCCACTGACTAAATATCACGCCGATAACGGCAATCAACAGGAAAAGAATCACGGCAATACCTACGGTTAGGCCCGATATTGCAAGATGCGTTACCAGATATAGCAGGATGTTCTTGACTTCCCGCAGTCGCCACACCAGGTTGGTTATTCCGTATCCGACGATCAACGATACTACGATTCCAAAAACAAGCCCGATGAATGACGGTGCAAGTATGCCGGAGCCAAAAAATTGCAGTACGCTCTTCGGTCCGGCCCCGCGAATGCGCAATAATCCAAGTGTTCGTCGATCTTCCATATAGTTGGTATAGGCAACTGAAAGAATTCCAATGATCGCAAGCAACAGGCCGCCGATCAGATATATTTGCACGTTCTGTCGGGCCAGGAAGATATACATATCACTTCCGACTTTGCTGAATTCTTCTTCGTAGGTTCTGATATCGGAAGGCTCTACAGAAAGCGATCCGAGAATGTTGGCACGGACGATATCCGGATCGAAACCGGGCGCAACGTCTATTGCAAACTGCACCCCCATGATCAAGACATCGAGGTCGCGCACGGACGGTACGTTCGGATCTGCCACAATATAGGCATTGTTTGAGAAGAGATAATTGACATAGTCGACGCGGGCGGAATCAAATGACTCGCGGTCTGTTACGGAGACTACCGGACTACCCGGCAGATACCATACAGCGCCGGCTATGCTCGCATTCACAGGATCCCGTCCGCCCGTCTCACGGCCCAACAGCGTCAATTCTCCTGGAGCTCTGTTTATGAAGTTCGATACGGCGGGTGACAGGATTACGTCGCCGTCCGGCAACTGGTCTATCAGGTTGACGAAGCTATCCTGTTGCGCCAGCGATTCCTCATGATAGACGGACGCCAGGTAGTCATCCTTGTCGGGAAGAAAGTATAGCGGCAGGCCATTAAAGCCGTATCCGGGAATGTAGGTCCCGTCCGACACACCGTCGAAAAGCGTCCACGCTACTCGGCTAACGCCTTCAGCCTGTTGCAGTGACTCGATAATCTCCGGAATTTTTTCGTGCAGCGCCCGATACTGTTCGCCGATACCACCTTCGGCGAGAAGACTATTGCTGACAATATCCGACGCTTTCAAGGTCAATTGAATGTCGGAGCCAACCTGGATTTGTGTGCCTCGTTCAATCTTATTATCGAATACCGCAGTCATTACCGTTGGATATAATCCAATTGTCGTCATCATGGCTACAATCAGCAGAAACCCCGCCACTCGCTGTGGACGCGTCGAAATGTGTTTAACCGTCAGATTTCGTAACGGTCCGCCGATGATTGCGACGATCGATTGCAGGACGCGATTCATCGACTTCCTTCTGGAAACAAGGAACGTCACCAGCCCATAGACAAATAACGGAAACCCGGCGAAATCCAGCGCTCGATCAAGACTTAACAACGATTGCGACTGAGTAATATCGGAGATTGAAAAACTGAAAATCCATGCGAGCATTTTGTAGCTGCCGAGCAGCAGGGCAAGGAGCCCGAGCCAGCCGAACTCGACGTTCGCGTGCTCGGTTTCGGATTGCACGACTCGTCCGGATGCTTCCAGCGGAGATATCGTAGACGCGTAGTTGACAAGTTTACGGCTGACGGCCAGGGCGACAGCTACACCAATGATGATAAACGTAAGCAAAATGTAAGGTTGCTGAACGATCAGAATCGTCGGCAATGGAAGCATCCCCCCCTCGTAGATCCATATAGGGAGCAACGTGCCCAGGACGGCGCCCAATACCCCTCCGAAGAGCGCGCCGACACCGATGGAGATCTGTAACGCTCGACCCATGGCTTTTCCGGACGCACCGCGTAAACGCATCAATCCGAATTTCCTGCGTTCATTGAGCAACAACATCCCGGATAGATTACCCATCAATATCCAGCCCACCCAGATCAACGGTAATGCGATTAATAAACTTATCAATCCGACCCGCTTCGCGGTCTGATTCATGCGTTCCAGCAACACCCTGGTGGAGTTATCGATGAAAACCCGCGGACCGATGGCGAACGTATTTGCGTCGAGGTGCGTTTGCAGCGTCTGCAGATTGCGCAGCGAGCCATCAATATCCCAACCCGAAACCAGTCGATCGGTATCTACTTTCAGAAGGTGAATGATGTCCGGAAAATAATTGCCGGCCTCTTCATGGATATCTCCATCTTCATGAATTGTGACGATACCCCTCGCAAGATTATCAAAAGCGTCGACGACCTCCTCGTCATAGGGTGTTACTAAAATAGCGCCTATCTCCGGGATCAACGATGGCGAGCTGGTTTGTTCCAGAAACCAGCGGTTGAGGTCCTTTCGCTCGATCCGGATGGTTCTTTCAAGATCGACTCCGAAGACATCGACGCTGACACTGTGGTGATCGTCGCCGGCGGACTCGCTATCTTGATGATCGTCAGTAACGACATGGTGGTCCTCGATCTTGATTTCGAGTCTCTTTCTATCCTGCAATTCCGCGTATGCGTTGCCCATTTGCGATTTTGTCCCGACGAGGACAAGCACTGCCTTCCCCTCCAGTGGCCGGATACTGATCGGCAGAATGGAAATATCGGATGTCGTCAATAAAGACAGCCACGGCATACGTATCGGTTGACCATCGATATACGCAATATCCTCGGTAGTCATGGAATTTCTGAGGAACAGCAGCCGATTATTGTCCGCAATGCCGTCCGTTCGCTTCAGCGTATCCGCGACTTCACGACTCGCTTTTACATCTCCGGATTGATAAGCAGAAATGTCCCAATTGATTCGCTGCAGCTGATCCGCTACATACTGCTTCAGCGCATAGCGCGATGCGATATTCACGGACGCCAGAATAGTCACTATTAAAAACGTGACAAAGAAAAAGACCGCGAACGAGCGCTTTCCCAGAATGCGTGCAAGATAAAAATTTATGTTGCCCAGCGTAATTTTCCTTCTGTCAGATTGAGGACTTTGATTTTCGTTTTTACGCAAAAAATAATTTCATGGCCTGTTTCAGAACTAGAAATTGCCGCTCAATACTACATTCAGGCGCCGTCCGGCTACCCGTTCACGCAATATACGAGCCGCTACCGGAGTCAGCTCTCGATCGCCTTCGTAAAGAATCCGATCGCGAGATTCCGTGTAATTGAGGAGATTCCTTCCCTCCAGTCGTAATTTGATACCAAGCCACCGGGTAGTCTCCCCGAAGATATTAACCTCGAGACCCTCATCATAGACCTCCAGTTCGTTCACTTTGAACCTCGGTCTCCTTGCCTGTTCGGCAATGTCCCAGCCCCAAGCCATTCTCGCTTCCTGAAAATCCTGCCGAAATGCAATATCGAATGCATAATCATTTTCATCGGTAAGTCTTATATTTGGCGGACCACGAAAACCGCCATCGGCTGTCAGTTGACGATTTTTGCCGGTGACCGGATCAGTTACGGATGACTCCTGCCAACGAAACTTCAAATCCAGTTTAGCATCCGTCAATCCAATCCTGTCCAAAGGCATTGTGCTTTCGAATCTCACGCCCCATCGAGTTCCATCGCCAATATTGCCCGGAATTTCGAAATCAGGGCTCAGCGGAAGCAAATCTTCCACGTCAGAAATCCAGTGATGAAAAAGCGTCAGTGTATATACGCTGTCCGCGCTGAAGCGCCGCTCATGACTGATCTCGGCAGTCCATGTGGTTTCTGGTCGCAGATCGGGGTTTCCCAGTGCTAGATCATCATCTTCAAACAATGTGGCGCTCACGAAGTCGTTAAAATCCAGTTGTGAGACCTCTCTCGCAACGATAATACGGAATTGCCGCGCCTGACTGGGAGAATAAATCAACCTCCCCTGAGGTTTGACAAAGAAAAAATCGCGCTTTAATTCCACATCGCCCGTCTGGGTTATCGTGGATACCTCGGCACTCAGCCCATAATCCAGCTCGTATTCCCCTAACGACCACGTGTCCTTGATCAGGAAATCTCCACGAACTTCTTCGACTCGTGAATTCGCGCCCGGAATATCCACGAGGACGGGACCTGCACCGATATCGTCGGTTTGAATCAATGAACCGTCGAGAGAATTAAATGCACCCTCCACGTTCAGTTGGAAAACGTGGTTGGGAATACCGGCCCAATCGAATTCGAGCCTCGCTATACTTTCCTTCGTCAACGTGCGCGAATCGGCTTCCCTGTTAAGTGTAATGAGTCCCGTGCCATCGATATCTTGCTGACTGAATTCCAGCTCGAGATCGTCTACTGTGAACAACAAAATCGCTTTACCGGTAAGCCGCCTTCCGAAAACACGTTCTGCGTCCATGCCTATTTCAAAGGAAGGTTGGTGCTGATCATCTTCGATATGCACTTCTCTCGACAAAACGCCGGGTGCCTGCGGGACTCGCCTGGATACCAGCGTGTCGGGCCCACCGATGAAACCGGCCTTAGTATTCAACTGCACGAATGACTTGCCAAGCCATGTTGATGCGTTTAGAAAAAGACCGACGAGCCTGATTCCTGTTTGTTCCGTTTCGTCGAATCGAATCTCAGTCAGCTCGCCTGCCGGGTCGAAGATTCTATCAGTACCAATTTCACCGTTCGCATCACGCTCGAGATCAAGGCCGATGTTATATTCAATCGTGCTCCAGCGATCAGACAGGGAAATATTCGTTCCGGGCTTGTCAGGACCGGTACTACTGCGTAACAGGTTGACTTCCCATTGGACCGTCGCCGGAATATCTTTGCGAAGAACTATATTGGCCACAACGACCTGGCCCTGAAGATCAATCCCTCTCGCCTGTCCACGAAGCAGTTCAATGCGGTCTACCTGGTCAACAGGGATTCTTGATAGCAAAGCAGTCGGTGTGTCCTTTTTTGCGCTGGGATATTTGTCGTTAACCAGAATATTTCCGACCGTTCCCGCAAAACCTCGGCTGGTATCTCCATCATCGATTTGAAACCCTGGGAGCTGCCTCACCATATCCAGTGCCGTTGACGGTTTGTAACGGGCAAAAAAATCAGCTGAATACTCTACGAGCTGGCTTTCGGAATCCACAGCCGTTGAAGATCGCGGCTGCTTTTCTTCCTCTTGCGTTGCCGCCTCCGCCGCATTCGCAATTATAAGGACAAGACAGCCAGTGATTATCGTGCGCACCAGACTGGCCGTTGTTGTGCTTGGCCTTGATACATTCGATGATGGTGACTGCCTGTCAGGAGAAAAATCGCTTATGTTCAAGTTTCCTTAATCGGCAGAAAGTCCAATGTTCGTCTAACAGCGCAGTGCAACATTTCATGACAGACATAACCGGCCAGCATGTCTTTCATGATCGAGCCTGGTGCGATCTTCGACGAATAGACTTGCGGAACCTCATAGTTGATTATCTCGCGTATTCACCGGCGAATGAAACGAAAGAACAGTCGATTCCTTGTCGCAGAATAAACCCTCCGGTCAGGCGTTCCATCATTCCTGCCAAGACTGTTTCTCGTAAAACTATTATTCATTCCAACCGAAAGTATTTACCCGGAATCCGGATGCTGCTATCCGATGGACTTTCCTGGCGACACCCGACCCGGTTTTTCATGGCTGTGATTCTCACGCAGAGCTTTGGCTCGGAATTGCCTAAAAACTGCGGCCAATTCTGATATAAACTTCGACTGAGACCGAAGCCTCTGCATCGAGCTGACTTTGAAGCGCAGAAAACGCCCTGCGGCTGGCGTGGCGCGATAAGTGCATGCTCTACAAAGCAAATGTGCCGGATATTGTCGACCGAGGCCGTAATTGCAGCAATGCTACAAAGACGAACTGGCGGATCGATATGGATATTTGGGCGTCGGTATCAATCAAGGTTGATATTCTGAAGGTATTAAGTAACGTTATGCAGAGACGCGTACTGGTGTTCGTATTCGAGATAGCCGTTCTGGCCGGACTCCTGACGGTATCGAATGCGCTCGCCAGTGATGGAGATGTGGACTACTCCGCTCCCTACATTACGGTCGATCCGGAGACGGGACAGCTGATTACCGTGAATCCGGGTCCCCAACTCAAGGTTCATCCGCCTGTTAGTTCCGACCCAACCATTGACGTTGCGGCAAATTCGCCCGATGCACAGAGCAGTTTGCGTCAAGAAATAGCGGCAGGTAGTGCAAAGCAGCAGCCCGGTTTATTTTCTATCGTATCCACGATTGTTGCTGTGATTCTTGTTTCAGCAGCAATTTTTGTTTTCAGAAGCGGCCAAAAGCGAAAGACTGCGTCGGCTTCATCGATGAATCAGCAAAGTCAAAACGGTTCGTCGCGAATCAGACATGCGTCTGACCAATGAGGGGTAAATTGATAATGAAACCATTCAATCTTTTTCGGGCATTAACGCTATCGACCATTTTCGCTGCGTTGTTTGTGTTTGATGGCAACGCACAAACTCGCTCTGTTCCGACGGATTTAGTCGTGTATCCGTCGACTATAGTTGTTAATGGCAATATTGTCACAATGGATAATAAGGAAATTCTCTCAGACGATCCGGGCACTATTGTTGAAGCGATTGTAATTCGGGACGGCAAAATTTTTGCGACAGGTAGCAACCAGGAGATGATGCGATTTGCTGGGCCGGATACCAGAATCATCGATGTCAAAGGTAAGACCGTAATTCCGGGAATCATCGAGACTCATGTGCACCCGGAAAGCACAATGAATGCGGTTCGACTTCTCGAGAGCGAGCGCGATGCATACTCGCTTATACCCGGGATACACACCGCAATTCTACTTCCAAGCAATGATCCTGCCGACACGTATGCGAAGATACGGGAGCTTGTTAACGAATTTCCGCCTGAACCCGGTGAATGGGTCCACATTCGCCTGATCGAAAACGAAGAGACTGATTATCCTGATATTGGATCCCTCACCAACGGGATATATAGCGATTTGTTTACTTTGGGAGAGTTTAGCAAGGTTATCCCGAATAATCCGGCCACACTGAGCAGTGGCACCGGGCCGAGTGCGATCATGCAGCCGGGGCTAGTTGTCAGGGTTCGGGTCGCAGCGGATGGAAAAAGCCAAATGGAGGCACTTAGTGTTCCTCCCAATGTGATGAACGGACTTTGGCCCGATGGCAGCGTTGCTCCGGGAACCGATGAGTTTCAGGAATTAATCGCGATGAACGCTGCGGTGGACAGGCAGGATGCATTTCATGCTCATATCGAACAGGGGTGTGGATTCGCCGAGCTCTATCCCCATCATATGCAGCACTGCAGCCACAGGAACTTGCTACTCAATCAAAAAGGCGTGGATGAGACTCTTGAAGTCTGGCCGGGATTCACTCAGGCGGCCAATGATGTTACGGGCTTGAGTGATATTGGACGAGAGGGTGATCGAGGCATAGTTGGAGGCGTGTTTCAGGAAAGCTCTGCGTGGGAACGGACTTTGTTCCCTGCCAGAATGCCGAGGAGTCTGACCGCAACTCTGATGGAGGAAGCGTTAAAGCTATACACTACGGCTGGCGTCACCATGATAGCGTCCAGTGTCGAGCTCGGCACGTCCATGACCGCGGTATACGACGTACTCAGGAAGTACAATCGCTTGCCGGTACGCTGGGGATACGGATTCGAAATGTTCCGAAGCCCATTGCTTTATCCGACAAACGCACTGCTTGTCGTCGAGTTTGGGTCCCACCATAGCACTCCCAGGGTCAATGAATGGTTCTGGCCCATGGGCATCACGGACGGCGGGGTTGGCGATTCGCGGCAGGTCGCGTGCTTTGGCAGTGATCTACCGGGACCGGCCCTGCTAAAGAATAGGGAATTGTGCTGGGATCCTGACGCCTATCGAATCAAGAAAGTACTGCAACCCGCACTCAAAGCCGGCTGGCGTCCCTTTAGTTTGCATTCTTTCGGCAGCGAAGCGTTCAGGAAGCATGTAGCGTGGATTGAAGAGGCCCGCCGGGAAGGTGGTATGTCAATGGACGATATACGCGCTTTGAGAATCGGATTTGCGCACGGCGGTGCGGTCGGCAAGATCCCTGAGGTCATTGCGTTAATGAAACGTTACAACCTTTACATACCATTGCAACCCAATGACATAGCGAATTCCCTGAGACAGGTCAGGCGCTATGGCCCTGAAGGTTTGCAGTTTCTCGCTCCGACAAAAACACTAATTGAGGCAGGCGTGAATGTCGTGGGTGAAACCGAGTACAGCAGGCCACGCCCGAACATCTATTTCAATGCTCTGGATCTTTTCGTTAACAGAAACATCAGGACCGCAGATGACCCCCGTGAAGCCGGTGAAATCGTCATGCCGGAAGAGGCGGTCAGCCGGGCTACTGCGCTGCGACTATATACCACGCGGGCCGCGGAATGGCTTTTCGCCGAGGAACTTGCGGGCAGCCTGGAACCAGGAAAATTTGCCGACTTCACCGTAATTGATCGAGACTACTTTCAGGTACCGCAGAACGAAATTCTTGATAACAAGGTTATTATGACGGTTGTCGGTGACGAGATCATCTACGAGGATCCGGAGTGGAAGGCGGACATCACTGTCGGTCAGGTGGCATCCCGGTAGCCAAAATGCAGCATCAAGAATTTTTGCCGGGCTGTTCCAAGAATGCCATGCAAAAAGCTGAACGGCTGTCGAGCATACTGGCCCGAAACCAAGACCATTACGGATAAACGAACGTCGACGCCATGTCGTTAACAAGGGAAATAATCCTCGAAGTTTGAATCCTGTTCGACGATGACAAGAAGAACTAATCCTGCTGGAAGGATCCGAATCTGGTGTTGGCGCGCAAACAGCTACTTCTTGAAATTCAGCGAAGACCCGTAACCTTCGTACCCGGAAAGAAAGTAGTGAGTATTCTGCCCGGAGACTGGACCAGCCCCTTCGAGGGCAAGGGCTACGAGCCATTGGGGTACCGGGACTTCGAACTCGGTGATGATCCGCGTCGGATCAACCTTCCGGCCAGCACAAGTCGTGGTCAACCTACGATTATTTCGCGAGCCGCACTGCGCGAATTCAAGATTATGGTAGTGATCGACGACTCGAATTCTATGAGAATGCGAGAAAAATGGGATATCCAGATCAAGTTAGCGTCGTTGCTGCTGTATTCTGCATTCCAGGCAGAGACGTCATTCGGACTCGGAATTAAAACCCGGACGCGCATACGCAGTTTGGGGCTAGGAATCGGGTCGCGTCATTTTTATCACTTATACCGCAAATTGTGGAACCTGTTATCAGGGAAAATATCAGACACCGCGAAGGGCCGCGAGGTGCATTTGAGCCGATGCCTTCCGCCAAATGCAATGCTGCTATATTGTTCTGATTTCCTTGGCGGTGACGGAGAAATTGTTGCGGTGCGCAGACTTTCACGCGCGGCGCGGCACTTCGATTTTGTACCAATTATCATACAGGACGAGTTGGAGTATAGTTTTCCGCAAATTTCTGCGAGCACACTTGTACCGTTCATCAACCCGGAAACCGGCCTCGGAAAGGAGGCCTGGATATCGCCAGCGATCGCGCAGTCGATCCGCGCCGTGCATGAAGCGCGTTTTAACGAATTGACAGAACTGTTAAGTCGACATGGAGTTCGTCCATTACATCTGAATTCCGCGAATCTCGAAACGATGAGCGCGCATCTCGACCTATATTTTCGTCGTCGAAAAGGCACCCACGCGGCGTGACGCACTCGCGCTGATGGCATGACAATGTTTACGAGTAAACTTGCATCTATCACATTCGCAAGCCCGGCACTTATTCTTGTAGTTGTTCCGCTCGCATTGTTGCTCCTGTTCCAACTGTATGTCCGAAATATGGATGGAGCCGTTCGAATCGCTGGCCTGGAGTATCTCGACAAAAGAAAATGTATTGTCGGAAAGTGGCAGAGAGCGGCACGAGTCATCATTCGAAGCATCCTTGTCCTTGGTCTCGGTATTCTCTGGGCGGGGCCGGAATACTACTCGACAGAGCCATTGTTTGAACGCAGCTCACAAATTTTGAGCAAAAAATATATCGTCGCTTTTGACATGTCGCCATCCATGAATCTACCGGCAGATTTCAAGGGATACGGAGGCCAGGAACTGAAGGCCGGAGACGGAGGCCTGACACGATACGAAATGGCGCGTGATGCTTTGTTTGATTTTCTGGATCGATTCAGGGGAGAACGATTCGGGTTGATACTGTTCAGTACGGAGCCATTTTTTGCACGCTGGCCGACCGTTGAGACGGAAACAAGGTTTTCCGAGGTTCTGGAAAGTATCCGGCGGGGTTCAGGCACTCAGCTACAGGCGTTTTCTTCTCTGACCAACACCGACAAAGCACTTGCACTGGCGCGCGATGCGTTCGGAGACGAAGACGGCGCAATTATTCTGATTTCTGATGCCGAAGACGATCTGGAGAATCTGGGTGCGGCAGTGCGAGAAATACGCAATGCCGATATCAGGCTGTATACAATCGGAGTTGGAATCTCCGATGAAATTATTGCGGCATTATCTGATCAGTTTTCCCGAGACTCCGGTTTTCGAATCTTTCGTGTCGATTCAAAAGAAGAAATGGAGGAAGCTTATACCCTGGTGGGTGATGTAGAAGCATCTCCGCAATTTGCTGACGACAAGAAATCATATTATTCCGACCTTCGCTGGCTTTCCACACTGGCACTGATTGCCTTGACAGTAATCGTCGTTTGGGTCAGTGAAACTCGATTGCATCGGTCTTCGATTTCGGGACTGTACTCTGTCGGGCACCAGAAGAAAAAATATGGGATTTGACAACCCCTGGGCATTTCTATTTATTTTCGCCCTCATTCCGATTCTCAATGCCGTAAGGCGAAGTGAGTTGCGTACGAAGGATGTGTTGCAAAGTCTTAAGAACAAACTCCCACCGCGACGATTTTTTGTATGCCGCTATCTATTTATCACGCTGTTCGTATCTTCGCTCGTTATAGTCGGCTCTAATCCTTACATTGAACCCAACGGCACCGGTGACTTCGTCTTTCTTGCGGATACCTCACGCAGCATGCAGGCGCGCCATTCGTGTGCTGAGCCGACTTTTCTGGACCGGTCAAAAGAGGTCATGCGCGACGTTTTAGCCGGAGTCCCGGAGGGGAGGTTTGGAGTCGTAGCGTTCGACAGATTGGCCTTCCCCATTACCCAGATGACTTATGATCATACCTACCTGAAGGAAGCGATAAATAACGCGCTAACAATAGGTATGACGTTTCAGGCGACAAGAACGGATCTTGCGAATGCATTGACAGTCGTTGCCCGGAAAAAACAAGATCTCCCGCAGCTGTATGGCAATGTCCGATATGTCATTCTCCTGAGCGACGGATACCTTGATGATTCGGGTTGGCGGGAGAATCTTTCGCAGGCAACCAGGCAGATGCAGCGCGCAAATATCAGAGTCCTGGTTGTTGGCATCGGAAATCCGACTGCAACTCCGATTTATAGAACAGGTACTGATGGAGAGTGCCACGGCGACGTCATAGAGATCGAGGGAGAAATAGTAAGCATCCCACTTAGAAGTGATATATTGAGTTTCGTAGCCAGTGAGACACGGGGCGAGTACTTCGAAGAGAGAAAGGTAACGGATCTGATTCGCTTCATCAGAAGTGAAGGTCTTGCCGATGTTCCGGCTGACGGTGTTGTATTTGGTCAGGATCAACGTAATTACGTCGGCCGAATATTTCTGATACCGGCAACGATTGCGCTTCTGCTTTTTTTATTCTTGTAAAGGTCAGGATACCGGTATTTCGACCTGCTTTTTGTCAAAGTGACCTAGCAGCTTGTTGAAATATTCCGCTTTGCGGCAAGCTGCGCGCGGTACATGGATGTGCCGCCATTTTTGGCGGCTGCAAGCCGTTGAAAATGGGAGCCTATCGAAAACCGCGTTTTTCGATAGGCGATGTTGAAAAAGCCATGGATGGCTTTTTCAACAGACTACTAGACTAATGCTTTCACGCATACAATTTTGAAGAGGAGCAATTGGATGAAAATTATCAAAAAAAGACGACGACTTTATAGAATCATCGGATTGCTTTCTTTATGGATTGCAGCGAGTTCTGATCTGTTTGCACAGGTCGATCAGGGCGCAATGCTTGTTCCACTAACGGACGTATCAACAAACAAGCTCCCGTATATAGTTGCCAGAGAAGCGGGGCTCTTCCGAAAGTATGGGATAGACATAGAAGTGTATTTGACACCGGGTGCCGCTTTGAAAGGTGGTGGCGACGGAATGGTTCCCAATCCCGAATACATTATGAATCCGAAGACGGACAGGCTGCTGAGCACCGGGGGCGGTGTGGGCCAGATCGGCCGTCGCGTAAATGAGGGCGGCGATCGTATTATCATCGGGACTACCGGTAATATTCTCACGTGGTGGATATACGCCAGGCCGG
>Ga0224512_10003509_pt1 | contig 13758 bp, 15 predicted proteins | sample SF_May12_sed_USG_4_FD_169103 | JGI IMG/M metagenome (GOLD analysis project Ga0224512, IMG submission 169103) | Sediment microbial communities from San Francisco Bay, California, United States - SF_May12_sed_USGS_13 | ecosystem: Environmental > Aquatic > Marine > Sediment | place: USA...
GCCGCCGCGGATCCGCGTCGAGGCCTTCTCGGGGGTCTCGTACGACTCGAACGTCGTCCTCGACAGCGGAACCTACGTTCCCGGACTCAGCCGGGACCGCGACGACGGGCGTTACGACTGGGGAGCGGCGATCACGGCGGATGCGCTGCGCGGCGACGCGGGCGCCGTGAGTGTGGGATACCGCTACGACGGGTCGCGGCACTTCGAGCTGTACGAGTACGACACCCAGAGCCACCTCGGCTTCGTCTCGGGCCGCTGGCGCGCGGCCGGGCCCGCCATGCTGCGGCTCGACGGGCTCTTCCGCTACGCGACCCTGGGAGACGACCCGTACCTGTCAAACGCCACGCTGCGGCCGAACCTCTACGTGACGCTGGGGCCGCGGGCGGGCGTGCTGCACCTGTTCGCCGAGGGCCAGTGGCTCGAGTACGAGGATGCGCCGCTGGTGCCGTCCCTCGAGCGCGACGGCTGGAGCTACGGAGCGGGGCTCGAGCACGCCGTCTCGCTGCCGCACTGGCGCGGCGCGTGGGCGTTGCTGGGGGTCGACTTCGCCCGGCTCGACACCGACGGCCGCGTCGACGCGCTGGGCTTCGACAGCGCCTACGACCACGATCGTTGGCGCGGAATGCTGCGCCTGCACCTGCCGCTGTGGTGGGAGCTTCGCTCCGACGTGCTCGCCGCGTTCGGTACCGAGCGGTACCCGAACAAGAACCTGATCGACTTCCTCTCGGACTCGCTCGGCGGAGGCGGCTTCGACCCGGCGACGGCAAGCCGACGCTGCGACCTCGTCTCCGACCTGATGATCCGCCTGACGCGGCCGATCACGCGCTTCGCCGACGCCGAGCTCAGCTACCGCTTCTTCGACCGCTCGTCGAACGTGGACCTCTACACCTACGACCGCTCCGTCGTGAGCTTCTCGGTGCGAGTCCACCCCTTCTGACCTTCGGAGGGAAACCAAAAGGAGAGCCCGCCATGTCCTGCCACCACCAGCCGCGACAACTGCCCGGAATCCCCGCCCGGCGCCTCGGCGTCCTGGCCGCAATCCTGCTCGCGTTCGTCGCGATCGCACCGACCGAAGGAACCCACATCGAAGGGCTGAGCGGCAGCGTGGAGCTCGGGCGCGGCGAGCCGCCCAGCTGGCGCCCCGCCGAGGCGGGGGAAGCCCTGGCGCCCGGAGACGTCGTCCGCACCGGCCGCGACGGCCGGGTCGAGCTCGATCTGGGCACCGGAACGGTGCGACTCTACGGCGACTCGCTGATGCGTATTCCCGCCGATGCGATGGGCCCGCACGGCGCCGAGGCCGTGAGGATCGAGCGTGGCCACTCGCGCTTCGACGTCCTGCGCCGCGACGACGCGAGCCGCTTCGAGGTGCGGATGCCGGAGGTGGTCGTGAGCGTCAAGGGGACGCGCTTCTCGGTGGGCTTCGACGAGCGGCAGGCTTCGGTGTCGGTCTATCGGGGGCTCGTCGGCGTCCGAGCTCTGGCGGCCGAGGTCGCTCACGAGACGCTGGTGCGGGAGGGGTACCTCGCCGTGGGCGGAGCGGGGCGCCCATTCGAGCTGTTCCTGCACGACGCCGTCGATCCCTGGGATGCGTGGTCGAGTCGCGTCGCGCCCCCGCCGCTGCCGGAGCGCGCGGTCGAACGGTTGGTGTCCGGACCGGCCGCACTCGCAGACGCGCGCGGGGAGGCGCGCGACGGCTCGCGGTCCGAGGTGCTGCACCACGCCATGCAGCGAAGGCCCGAGGTCGCCGAGCGCGTCGCGAAGCTGGTGCAAGAACAGCGGATGGAGAATATGGGCGCAGACCTCCACGACGCGGAGTCCGAGCGCCCGGTGCGCCGCCGCGACGCGGTGCTCGATGCTCCCATCGAGAAGCGCAGGGAGGCGCTCGACATCCCCTTCGTCGAGGCGTTGGTCAACCCGCCGGCGGGGGGACCGGTACCGCCGTCTGGCGGCGGATTCGACATCCAGTTCATCGACGGAACCGGCGTGCCAGGACCCGATCGGGTGCGGATCGACGGGCCGAACGCCCTGTCCTGGAGCTTCGATCAGAACTTTCTCGAGGACGTGATCGATGGCGACGACGTGCTGCCGCCCGACCTGCTCACCGAGCTCCAGGCAGCCGGCGTCGACGACCCGATGCCGTTGGTGAAGCTACTGCTGCGGCTCCTGGACGATTAGCCAGGCGGGCCCGGCGCGACGCTCTCAGGTGAGGATCCGGTAGACGACCGTGCCCCGCGCCCAGAGCCTCGCGTCGGAGCCGTCCGCCACGGCGACGTCGGCCCAGAGCAGCTCGCGGTCGCGCTGCACCGTGCGCCCGTAGCCCACGAGATCGTCCTTCGGCGGCGGAGCGAGGATCTGCGCCTGGATCGAAGGCGTCGAGGCCCGGTAGGGGCCCGGCCCCGTCTCCGCCCAGGCGGCCATGGCGCCGGTCGTGTCGATCAGCGCGAGGACGGCTCCTTCATGGACGCCGCCGCCCTCGTCGCCGTTGCCGCCGCGGAGCGGCATCACGAGGCGCGAGTGCCCTCCCGTCATGTGCTCGACGCCGATGCCGCGATTTCCGATGAAGGGCACGCGCTCGATCAACGGCCCCATGGGCCCCGGGGCGGATTCGCCCGCGTCGCCGGCACACGCGGCGAGCGCCGCCGGCTCCGCCCCGAAGCGGCCGCGCACCATTGCGGTGGCGTGGGCGATGGGCTTGCCGTTCGCGGTGGCGACGTCGACTTCGACGAAGCACATCGCCTTGCCCTGGCGCAGCAGGCGCGCCTCGGCCGTCACGGCCTCGTCCTTCGCGGCGGCCAGGTAGTTCACCTGGAGCGAGGCCGTGTGCCACGGAGCCGAGTCGGCCCCCAGCGCCGTGCGCGCCACCGCGTGGGCGCCGATCACGGCGAGGGAGGCGGCGCAGCCGCCGTGCAGCACCTTTCCCGGGTTCGAGTTCTCGTCCCGGTAGGGCAGCAGCACCCGCGCCGCGGTGTCGGACAGGGCCTCGAGCTCCACGCCGAGCGCGACGGCGTAGGGCGACTGCTCGACCCAGCGCCGAACGCCGTCCACGGCCCTCAATCCCTTCCGGGCAGGAGGCAGGAGTGGATCGACTCCTCGCCGGGGATCTCCCGCGCGAGGGTGCGGATCGCGAGCTCGGCGTCACGCAGGCTGAAATCGTGGGTGTGCATCTTCTCTATCGGGCTTCGCCGCGACTCGATCAGTCGGATCGCGCTGGCGTAGCCCGTGGAGGTGACGCCGAGTGCGCCGCGGATCGCGATCTCCTGGATCACGATCTTGTCGGAGATGAAATCGGGGATGGGCGCGAAGCCCTTGATGCCGGCCAGCACGATCGTGCCGCCGGGCGCGGCGCAATCGAGAGCCTCGGCCACCGGTGCGGTCGCGTAGGAGGAGACCTCGACGACCACGTCGGCGCCGCGGCCGTCGGTGATCTCGCGGACGCGCTGCCGGGTGTCCTCGTTCTCGACGTCGATGGTGTGGTCGGCGCCGAATTCGCGGGCGAGCGCGAGCTTCCGCGCGTCGGCGGCGAGGCCCGTGACGATGACCGTCCCCGCGCCGACCTCGCGGCAGGCGATCACGCTGGCCAGCCCGCGCTGTCCGGGTCCGAGGATCAGGACCGTGTCGCCGGGGCGGGTCTGCGGGATCTCGACGGCCCAACGGAAGCCGGCGCCGAGGGGGTTGAAGAGTACCGCGATCTCCGGCGGCAGCGCGGGGTCCACCTTGTGCACGATCGAGTTCGGCGCGAGGTACATGTACTCGGCGTACGCGCCCCAGAGCCCCGGCGGCTCGGCCAGCGGGATGTACGAGTAGATCCGCCGCGAGCGGCACAGCGGGTAGTCGCCGGCCAGGCAGGCGGGGCAGAAGCGGCAGGTTAGCATCGTCTCCACGGCGACGCGATCGCCCACGTCCACACCCCAGCGCTTCGCGGCGCCGTCGCCGATCTTCGCGATCGTCCCGAGCGGCTCGTGCCCGGGGACGACGGGCACGGGCGTCCTCAGCGTCCCCTCGAACTGCTCGTAGTCGCTGCCGCAGATTCCACAGGCTTCGATGCGGAGCAGCGCGTCGTCGTCGCGGATTCCGGGAATCGGAAGCTCCTGGGCCTCGAGCCGGCGCGGAGCCGTCTGGACCATGGCGAGGGTCTTGCTGGGGATCCCGGCTGTCATCGCAGCATCGTCCCATCGACGTCGTGTTCGCCCCATTGTATGAATGCCGGCCGCAGGAGCCAACCCGGATGCCCAGCACGTCGTCCCGCGGCGTTCCGGGCGCCTGCCGCATCGCGTAGAATGCCGCGAACCGCGCAGGGAGAGTCACGGCCATGGCCAGGATCAACGGAGTGCTGGGTCCCATCGACACCGCCGAGCTCGGCTTCACGCTGATGCACGAGCACATCCTGGTGGTGAACTGGTCGCTGAGGCAGGCCTTCGCGAGCTGGTACGACCGGGACGAGCACGTGCCGCACGCGGTCTCCGAGGTGCTCTCCGCCAAGGAGCGCGGCGTGCGGACGATCGTCGATCTCACGCCCATCAACCTGGGCCGCGACATCCACGTGATCCGCGAGGTCGCGGAGAAGGCCGAGATGCAGGTGATCGCGGCGACCGGGTTCTACTGGACGGAAGAGCCGTCGCTGGCCGGCTGGCCCGAGGACCGGTTGGTCGAGCTTCTCGTTCGGGACATCGAGAAGGGCATCCAGGGCACCGACGTCAAGGCCGGCATCATCAAGTGCGGGACGGACCACTTCGGGGTCACCCCCCTGAACCGGAAGCTGCTGACGGTCGCCGCTCGCGCGCACCGCGCCACCGGCGTTCCGATCTCGACGCACACCTCCGTGGTGCACCGCGTGGGGCCGAGCCAGCAGGACGTCTTCGAGGCGGAGGGCGTCGATCTCTCCCGGGTGGTGATCGGCCACTGCGGCGACACCGACGACCTGGAGCACCTGGAGTCGATCCTCGCGCGCGGCAGCACGATCGGGATGGATCGTTTCGGCGTGGACATCTTCCTGCCCATGGAAGATCGCGTGAGGACGGTGGCGGAGCTCTGCCGCCGCGGGAAGGCCGACCGGATGGTGCTCTCCCACGACGCCTGCTGCCACTTCGACTTCTTCCCCGCCGACCTCATGGCGAGCGCCGTGCCTCGCTGGAACTTCCGGCACATCCCCGACGACGTGATACCGGCCTTGCGCAAGGAAGGGGTGAGCGAGGATCACATCCGGACGCTCAGCGTCGACAATCCGCGCCGCACCTTCGAGCAGCAGGGCGCCTACTGAGGGCGCCCGGGGAAAGCGCCATCCGGGCCTCGGGCCCGGCTCCGGGCTATCGGGTCGGCTCGGTCTCGTCCTCCGCCTCGATCTCGAGTTCGCGGTAGTAGCTGCAGTTCTTGCGGATGATCTCGACCTGCTCGCGGAGCAGCTCGTTCTCGACCTCGATCCGCTGGATCTCCTCCGGCGTCGTCCGGCACCCCGCGGCCAGGACGAGCACGGCGAGAACGAGCGGGGCTCTCTGCATCGATGACCCTCCTATCCGCGGCGCGCCGTCGAGCGCGGGGACCACCCCGATCTCGCCATGCACTCCGACGTGCGAGCGCGCATGGCGCGGCGCGCGGTGGCGGGGCCGGCGCGGGACGCTGCGAACTCCGCGAGCACCGCGCCGTGCGCCTCGTCGAGGCAGCGGATCAGATCGCGGTGCAGATCCTCCGGCGTCCAAGCGCCCTGCGGCCGCACGAACTCGGGGGCCGGCTCGACGCGCACCTCGTCCGGGCTGGACGCACAAGCGAGCCCGCCGAGCAGCGCCGACCCCACGAACGCGGCGAACGCGCGACTGCCTTGCACGGTTGCCACCCCGCCACTCCGCTCTACGGCTCGACCCAGATGCCCAGAACCACCCGAGTCGACCGCTCGCCGTCGGGCTGGGGCTTCTGGTACTCCAGCGTGACGAAATCGATGCGAACGCGCTTGCCCACCGCGTAGCGCTCGGCGTCGCCGTCCAGGGCCCAGGTGGAGCGTTCGCCGTCGACCTCGATCTCGAACTCGGGCCACTCGCCCCTGCGGTAGATCTGCACGATCACGCCGTCGACGCGGTGGGTGGGCACGCTTCCGCCGCGGATCGCGTCCCACCACGGCTTCGACCCGAACAGCCCGTGATCGCGGCGAATGGCGAAATCGCCGCCCTGCACCGTGGCCATCTGCACGCGCTCGACGTACTCGCGATCCTTCTCGAGACTGTAGGCCTGGACGAGGTCGGCGCTCACGATGCTGGTAATATACCGGGACGCTGAGAACGCGTGAAGTTCCGGGCGGACGACGCAGCGAAAGCCGAACCATCGCCGGCGCAGGGGCGCCTAATCGACGGCCAGGACACGAATCTCGAAATGGACCGTCTGCCCGGCCAGCGGATGGTTCAGATCGATCACGGCTTCTTCCACGCGGACTTCGTGCACGCGAACCGGTCTCGGGTTGCCCTCGGGGTCGCTGGTCACGAGCTGGGCCCCGGGCTCGCGAGCGCCCTCCGGCAGGGCGTCCAGCGGCACGGTGCGAAACGCTTCGGAATCGACGGCGCCGTACGCGTCCTCGGGCGCCAGCGTGATCTTCTTCTCCTGGCCCACTCCCATGCCGGCGAGCGCCCCTTCGAGCGCAGGCGGAAGGTCGCTCGAACCGTGCTGGTAGACGAAGGGCCTTCCCCGGTCGCTGCTGGACTCGACGACGGTTCCATCGTCGAGCGTCAGTGTGAACTCGATCGATACCGTGTTGCCGGCTTGAATCGTGGCCGGCGTCTCGTCCTCCGCTCGCGCGAGCGATCGCGGCAGGAAAGCGAGCACGGCGAACCCGAGGAGACACGCGGCCCGGAGACTCATCCAACCCCCTCTGGTGCTCGGGCCGCTCGGAATCGAAGGCGCGGGCGCGGAGCAGCATAGGCGAATGTCGGCGCCGGTCCAACGACGCGGCACGCCGGCGCGGCCCGGCGTCTTCGCGCCTAGTCGATCTCCAGCGACGCCTGGACGCTGCCGGCGCTCGGCCCGCGCATGTCGCGGAGCAAGGTGTCGAGGAACAGGATGATGCCGAGCATCTCCAGGCTCTCCTCGGCCAGAGTCCAGAGGTCGTACTGGAGGGTGTCGCCGAGGCGCTGGCCCACCAGGGAGTTTCCGATGATCTCGATTCCGGCCGCCCCTGCGAGGTACATCGCACCGGCCAGCGCGAACAACAGGGCCGTGCGTCGGGACAGCCGGATCAGAAACGGGATGAAGGCGAGGCCAATCACCAGGGCCGCGATTCCGCCCGGGATGGCCCACGTCATCACGATCGCGCTGTTGATGGACTCGTGAATGCCGGCCACCTCGTCGACCGACAGCAGCAGGAATCCCACGGCCAAGGCGTACCAATAGCCGGACCCCGCGCCGGCCTCGCCCGGCCTCTTCGGCGCGCGGAACCACAGCAGCGCCGACGCGGTCAGCAGCAGGAACCCCGAGAACCAGGTGGGCAGGTTGTTCTCCTGATCCACGTCGAAGAGCTGGCGCACCAGCCAGGGCACCTCGTGCACGCGGTGGTGGTAGAGCGACAGCGCCGCGTGGCAGGCGAGGAGAGTGAGCGCCACGATCAGCAGGGCGCGCGTCAACGCGCGGGGCGAGACGCTTACCGTGTAGCCGCGCGCCCCTGCGCTCGGCGCGTCCCGTACCGGGCGCGCCCCGCGCCGCTGCCTCCTGGTTCGCCGTCCCATGGCGGGTCGCTTCCGTCCATTGCGCTGCACCGAGCTCGGGGCTCAGCGCGCATGGGTGGCCGCTACGAGATCGTAGACAAAGATGCCGCGCCCGTTTCCGTAGCTCCCGCCTTCCACGGAGAGCTGGAACGCCATGCTGCGCCCGTCGTCGCTCAGGACCGGGTTGCTGGCGCCATAGCCTTCGAAATCCGTAAAGTGGGTCAGCCGCTCGTAGCCGCCGCTTTCGTCGAGCGCCAGTTTCCAGATCTCGACCCTGCCTGGCAAGAAGAAATTTCGCGGATTGCGTTCCACGGCGATGTGGCGGCCGTCGGGAAAGACGCCCTCGGCCTCGTCGTAGGTCCAGTTCCTCGAGTAGTTGCGCAGCTCGCCCGTTGCGAGCTGGAAGCCCATGACCTCCCCGCCCCGGTATCCGTACGCCGTGAAGAGTAGCTCCCCGTCGTCGGGCGGCCGGAAGCTCTGGGCTTCCAGGAACGCCACGGCAGAGACGTCGCTCGCGGCCAGCAGCTGCTTTCTCCGCACCAGCCGGGCGTACCCGCCGGCGTACTCGATCTCGCCCGTCCAGATCTCGGAATCGCCGAAGAGGACGCGCTTCGGGTAGTCGGACAGCGTCCACGCGATGCGCATTCGCTCGCGCGAGACCGCCGGCCCTTCGAAGCAGGGCTGGTCCAGCGGCCATGCGGGCCCGGCCCGCGACGGGTCCAGGACCCACAGCTCCGCGGTCCAGCGACCCTGCTCGGGATCTTCGGGATCGCGCTCCCGCGGGCCCGCCAGCAGGACGTCGCCGTTGGCGAGGTACAGGGCGCGGGTATAGCCGGCGTTCTCGTAGTGCTGCGTCAGGGGCCGAAGCGACCCCGTCGCGAGCTCGAGCTCGAAGACGTCGCCCACCAGGCCGTCGATCAGCAGGAGACGTCGGCCGTCGTGCGACCAGTCGGGCCGCGCTCCCCACGGCGTCAGCTGTCGGATGTGGGGCGGAAGGGAATCCGCCGGAGATCCCGAGCGACCGCCGCCTTCGCCGCAGCCGCTGCACGCCAGGAGCAGCGCGCCGCAGACCCACGCCGCCCGGCTCAGCGGGCTGCCGTTTGCCGTCACGATCGTCGCTCGAAAGAGTGGGGCCTCGCCGGGAGGCGAGGCCCCACGAATCAGCCCGTGGTCTACCAGCTGTCGCGAGAGGGTCGGCGCTGCCGCTCCTGGGCCTCGTTCACGCGCAACGGGCGCGAGTCCATCTCACGGCCATCCAGCTTGGAGATGGCCTGTTCCGCGTCCGAATCATCCATCTCGATGAATCCGAACCCGCGAGAACGGCCGGTGTCCCGGTCCGTGATCACCGCAGCGGAATGGACCGTACCGACCGACGAGAACAGCTCTCGCAGATCGGAATCGGTCGCGCTCCAGGGCAGGTTTCCGACGTAAATCTTCTTCACAGTAACTTCTCTTCCATGCGCCCGGACGAGGTCCGGGTCTTCTGGCGAGAGCGAGCCGACTTGCCAATGGTCATGTACGACGCGCGCTCACGATGGATCCCCAACGAGCCCCATGCTCGAATGGGGTGCTTCGAAACTGACGCTGATCCGATTTTTGAACTGAGGTGTGTCTCAAACGGAAATCGGGCAGGTAAGGTTCCTTGGCGAGTTCGAAGCTAGAGAATCTGCCAGTGGGGCGCCACCCCCCCACGACCGGGCGGCGCCCGTGCCCGCAGGCCGGAGCGTCAGCGCTCCATCTGGCCCTTCACCGCACCGAACAGGCGGCGGAGATTGCGGTGGCGGAGGCGGAAGACGGTGGTGAACACGGCGGCGTAGATGGGTGCGAGCGCCGGCACGCGAGGAACGAAGGCGAGGCGGTCCGTGAGCCGGCAGCCGCCCGGCACCGGCTCGATCGTTCGCTCGTGTTCCCAGACGCGCTGCGAGAGCAGCCGCGAGCGCTCCAGGAAGCGGCGACCGCGGTCCAGCTCGACGAAGGCGACATCGTCGTAATCGAGCGGCAGGAGCCCGCCCAGCAAGAGCCAGCTTCGAAACAGGCGCTCGCCCGGTCGCCAGGAAGCGGTGACGTCCGCGGTGTGCGGCGGAAAGGTCATCCGCAGCAGCGGACGGAGCTCCCGGTTCACGCCGGCTGGACTCACGGCGTGCTGCCAGACGACCTCGGGCGCGGTCCCGAGCAGCGACGAAAGGGAGAACTCGCGCATCGGCGATCTTCCTCGGGCGGGTTGCAGCGCCGCCAGACGGTACCACGGCTCGATGGCTCGACGGCCGCCCGAGAGGAGATCGAGACGGCGGCCGCTCAGCGGGGCGAGAGGATGACGACGGGAATGTTGCGCTCGGTGCGGGCCTGGTACTGGTCGTAGTCGGCATACATCGCCACGAGCCGGGGCCAGAGGGCGGCCTTCTCTTCGTCGCTGGCACGGCGGGCACGCAGCTTCGTCTTCTCGCTTCCGATCTGGACCTCGACGTCGGGGTTGGCCTCGATGTTGCGGTACCAGACGGGGTGCTTCGACATGCCGCCCATGGAGGCGACGATGACGACGTTCTCGCCGTCGCGCAGGTAGAGGAGGGGCGCCGTGCGCGGCTGGCCCGACTTGCGGCCGGTGCTGGTAAGCAGCATGACCGGGGCGCCGCCCAGGAAGGTGCCGCCGATGTGGCCTCCGGAGAGGCGGTACAACCAGGTGTTGGCCGCCGACATCGCCCGGACGACGACCTTGCCGATCCTCTCCTGGGTCGGGGTGAAGGGCTTCGGGCTCGTTCCTGCCATGGCGCTTCCTCCTCGCTCGGGCCTCAGGCGGCCGGGACGGTGTAGCCGTCCTTCACGGGCTCGAGCTTCTCGAAGTGCGGTCCCAGCGCCTCGTGCAGGCTGTCGGGGTCCCAGCGCTCCGCGCTCTGGAAGGTGGCGGCGATCCCCGGCCGCGAAACGATCTTCACCTCCTTGTTCCAGACGATGAAGACGTAGCCCGAGATGCGCTCGGCGCGGGGCGAGGCCAGATAGCCCACCAGGGGCGTCGCGTTCTCCACCGCGAAGACGTCGAAGCCCTCTTCCGGCTTCCGGAAGATCGCGGCGAGCGGACCGCTGTCGGTCATGCGCGTGCGCGCGCGCGGGAGGAATACGTTGGCCGTGACGCCGTACTTGAGCAGCAGCTGCGCCGCGCCCATCGTCATCGACACGATGCCGGCCTTCGCCGCGGCGTAGTTGAACTGGGGCGGGTTGCCGAAGAGGTAGGACTCGGAGGCGGTGTTGATGAGGCGCCCGTAGATCGGGCTCCCCTTTGCCTTCGCCGTGTCGCGCCAGTAGGAGAGAGCGAAGCGCATGGGGCAGAAGTGGCCCTTCAGGTGAACGCGCACCACGTCGTCGAAGTCCTGCTCGCTCATGTTCCAGGGCATGGCGTCGCGGAGGAAGCCGGCGTTGTTGACCAGGACGTCGAGCCCGCCGAAGGAGTCGATGGCGGTCCGGATGAGCGACTGTGCGTCGTTCCAGTCCGCGACGTCTCCGAAGTGCGGAATGGCCTCGCCGCCCGCCTTCCGGATCTCCTCCACCACGGCCCGCGCCGGCTCCTCGTCGCGGCCGCTGCCGTCGCGCTTGACGCCCAGGTCGTTGATGACGAGGCGCGCCCCCTGACTCGCGAGCTGAAGCGCCTCGCAGCGGCCGAGGCCGCGGGCGGCGCCGGTGACTATCGCAACCCTTCCGTCCAGATCTCCCATCTTCGATCCTCTCCTCAGAGCCGCTCGATGACGGTGCCGGTGCCGACGGCGGCGCCGCAGCACATGGTCACGAGGGCGGTGGTGACGTCGCGGCGCTCGAGCTCGTGGAGAGCCGTCACGATCAGGCGCGAGCCGGTGGCGCCCACCGGGTGGCCGAGGGCGATGGCGCCGCCGTTCACGTTCACCTTGTCCATGTCGGGCTCCATCACCCGGGCCCAGGAGAGCACGACGGCCGCGAAGGCCTCGTTGATCTCGATCAGGTCGAAGTCCGACATCTTCATGCCGGTCTTGCGCAGGATCGCCTGGGTGGCGTCGATGGGTCCGTCAAGCAGGTAGTAGGGGTCGGTCCCGACCACCACGTCCTGCACGATCCGGGCCCGGGGGCGGAGCCCGAGCGCCCTGGCTCTGTCCGCCGTCATCCACAGCACTGCCGCCGCGCCGTCGGAGATCTGCGACGAGTTGCCCGCGGTGTGGATGCCGCCCTCGCTCACGGGCTTGAGCTGTGCCAGGCCCTCGAGCGTGCTCTCGCGGATGCCCTCGTCCTCCTCCAGCAGGCGCGTCTCGCCGGTGGCGGCGCCGTCGGGGCCGAGCACCGGCGCCTCGATCGGCAGGATCTCCGGCTTGAAGCGGCCCTCGGCCCGGGCGGCGCCGGCCTTCTGCTGGCTCTGGAGCGCGAAGCGATCGACGTCCTCGCGCGTGATGCCGCGGTTCGTGGCGATGCGCTCGGCGGCGTCGAACTGGCTCGGGCACTGGTCCCACGGGTAGCCCTGGGGAAGGAAGAAGCCGGGTCCGTGGATCACGTTGGCGCCCAGTCCCACGTGGCTCATCACCTCGACGCCGCAGGCGATGCCGGCGTCGATGCTGCCGACCTGCACCAGCGCCCGGACGAGGTGATTCGCCTGCTGCCCGGATCCGCACTGCGCGTCGACGGTGGTGCCGCCGGTGTGCCAGCCGTCGCCGCGCGTGAGCCAGGAGTGGCGCGCGATGTTGCCGGCCTGCTCGCCGGCCTGGGTCACGCAGCCGCCGATCACCTGCTCGACGTCCGCGGCCGGAATCCCGGCCCGCTCGACGACGCCCTGCTGCAGCTTGGCCAGAAGCTGCGCGGGGTGGAGGCCGGAGAGGCCCCCCTTGCCCATCTTGCCCTTGCCGATCGGGCTGCGCAGGGCCTCGACGATCACTGCTTCACGCATGCTCTCTCCCTTCTAGTCGAGTCTGCCGAGAATCATCGCGCTGGTCGGAACGCCGACCCCGGCGGTGACCAGCACGCAGTCGTTCTTCTCGGGCTGATTGCAGGACGTGCCGCGGATCAGTCGCACGCCTTCGTTCACACCGTTGATGCCGTGGATGTAGGCCTCGGAGAGCTGCCCGCCGTGGGTGTTGGTCGGCAGCCGGCCTCCGAGTTCGAGCGCGCCGTTCTGGATGAAGTCCTTGGCCTCGCCGGGCTCGCACAGGCCGAAGCTCTCGAGCTGCCACAGCACGATCGAGGTGAATGCGTCGTAGATGATCGCCGCGTCGAGGTCGTTCGGGCCGACCCCCGACTGTGCGTAGACCTGCTTGGCCACCAGGTCCATCTCCGGCAGGCACGCGATGTTGGGCCGGTAGAAGCTCGTCATGCTCTCCTGGTCGTCGGCCGAGGCCTGGGCCACGCCGCGGATCACCGCGCCGGGCTGCGGCAGGTCGCGCGCGCGCTCCGGCGTGGTGACGACGAAGGCGCAGCCGCCGTCGGTCTCCTGGCAGCAGTCGTAGAGGCGCAGCGGCTCGGCGATGAAGCGCGCGGTCTGGTGGTCCTCGAGAGTGAGCTCGCGCTGGTAGAAGAAGGCAGCGGGGTTGTTCACGGCGTGCTTGCGCGTGGAGATCGCCACCTGCGCCAGGTCCGTGCTCTTGCAGCCGGTCTCGTGCATGTAGCGCTGCGTGAACATCGCCACCCAGCTCGCCGGGGTGAGCAGGCCGAAGGGCATGTACCAGCCCCAGTGGATCAGGTCGGAGGTGACGATGTCGCCGGAGACGCCCTGGCTGTAGCGCTGTCCCGAGCGCCCGTTGAGTGCGCGGTAGCCCACCACGACCTCCGCCGAGCCGGTCGCCACCGCCATGGCGGCCTGGTGCACGATGCCGATGGCGGCGCCGCCGCCGTGGGGGATGCGGCTGAAGAACGTGAGGTCGCCGATCCCGACGCAGCGCGCCACCTCGATCTCGTCGTTGGTGTCGAGGGTGAAGGCGGTCATCCCGTCCACGTCGGAGGGCTGGAGCCCCGCGTCGGCGATCGCGGCTTTCACGCACTCGGCGGCGAGCTGCATCTCGGAGCGGCCCGAGTTCTTCGAGAAGTCGGTCTGCCCGATCCCGACGATGACCGCCTGGTCCTTGAGGGTTCTCGTCAT
>Ga0224512_10003510_pt1 | contig 13758 bp, 15 predicted proteins | sample SF_May12_sed_USG_4_FD_169103 | JGI IMG/M metagenome (GOLD analysis project Ga0224512, IMG submission 169103) | Sediment microbial communities from San Francisco Bay, California, United States - SF_May12_sed_USGS_13 | ecosystem: Environmental > Aquatic > Marine > Sediment | place: USA...
CCCACCAGCTGATCGCCCAGGTGTTTCAATGCCTGGACATTCTCGTCGCTGACATCGTCCATGGCGTAGCTGGCGCCCTCGGCCAGGACTGTCTGGAACCGCCAATAATGATCGCCGATCAGCGTTGTCAACACCTGGTCGTGCAGGGCGGCCTGCCCATCCTCTGCCGCCCGGAACACATCCTCGGCCAACCTCAGCCAGCTTCGGCTGACGAACTCCTTGTAAGTCAATGCCTGGGTTCGCTTGGGGCGCCCGGTACCGAGTGAAACCACGATCACATCCGAGTCACGAAGCCCCTGCTGGCGGGCCCGTGCAACACCTTCGATGTAACCGATCATCGCCGGGTTCTTGGCAAACACCCCTCCGTCGACCAGCAACCGATCGTCGACACCTTCCCACGCCATTTCCAACGGGGGAAAATAGGTAGGGGCAGCCGACGTAGCTCGCGCCGCATCGCGCATCAGGAGATCGTTGTCCGGATCGAGTTTGGCCTCACGGGACCGGAACAGCACAGGGCTCTTGGTCTGCAAGTCGTAGCTGGTCACAATCACGTCCACCAACGCCTCGGACAGCATGTGATCACCGAAGTACAACTCGAAAGCTTCTTCGATCCCCTCCGGTGAGTACCGGGCGTTGCCGGCATCGGGGTTGTAGCCGAATATGGCGGCATTCGAGCTTGCCGAGGCCCACCATTCGCGAGCTTCCTGGAGACTACGCGGTAGTGAAGAGGCCGGTTTTGGGAAGATGGAGTGACCATGGGACGTGTAGATGTCGCCCACGGTGCTGGCGGGATATGCGGGGCGCCCTTCCTCGCCGGGGGTCACCAACCCGAGTGCCAGCATGCCCCCGGTCGAGGTGCCAACCAGCACATCGAACATGTCCGAGATTGCCGTACCTGAGAGAGACTCCAGCGCGGTCAGGAGCCGGGTAGGAATAATCCCGCGCACCCCGCCACCTTCGATTGTCAACACCCGGATTGTCAACGGTGACCTCCTGAACCCATAGGGTAGAACACCCCCACCTCGTCGCGTTCACCGACGGTTGCCGGTACCGTGAAACTTCGTCACGAGAGGGGCATCGGTGGATTACACAGTTGATGGAAGCCCTCTCGTAACAGACTCCAGTAGTGTCTCGATATCAGGCCGGGGAGGGATGCCATGACCGATGGACGAGAAACCGACGGCGCTGCCGGACCGGCAGCCGAACCGGCTCAACCGGCCCGCACCGGGGTTTCGATCACCGTTGCCATCGGACTCGTGTTGCTGGTCCTGTTCGCCATTTTCGCCGTCCAAAATACCGAAGCCGTAGAGGTGGAGTTCCTTGCCTGGACCTTCCAAACCTCACGCATAACCATGCTGCTGGTGACGGCCATCCTCTTCATTGTCCTCGACGAGATCGCCGGGTACGTCTGGCGGCGGCGGCGGAGACAACGCAAACTCGCCAAGGCCCTCCGAAAGGGCTAACCCGGCAGGCTGAGCTATCCCGAAGTTCAGGGCCCCACCGCCCTCAGTGTCGGGACTCCGATAGTCCGGGGGTCGAAGCCGCCCTCGCATGGTTGAAGCAGGCGAACGCCACGAGGACGGGCACCATGATCCCAATTCTGCTCACCGCCTTTACCGCCGGGTTAGTTGCCACCGTGAACCCATGTGGTTTCGCGATGCTGCCTGCCTATCTGGGCTTCTTCCTCGGGATGGATGAAACCCAGGACCGCAAAACCGTCCCGGCCGTTGGGCAGGCGCTCAGAACCGGCGCGGTTGTCTCGTCGGGATTCCTCCTGGTGTTTGGAATCGCCGGAGCCATCATCGTTGCCGGAGTACGTTCACTCACCACCGCTCTGCCGTGGGTCGCCCTGGTCGTCGGCGTCGGATTGGTCGGCCTCGGAATCGCAGTGTTGTGGGGCCGCTATCTGACGATTCGCCTGCCATCTATTCGAGGGAAGAAAGAAAGGACCAACGGCTCGCTCTTCGTTTTCGGGATCTCCTACGCCATCGCGTCGCTGTCGTGCACCCTCCCTATCTTCCTGTCGCTGGTCGCAACCACGTTCACCCAGACGACGTTCCTGGCCGGTTTTGCCGCGTTTGTTGCTTACGGACTGGGAATGTCGATGGTCCTGATCGGAATCACCGTGGCGCTGGCCGTCGGCAGGGACACACTCGTCCGCAAGCTGCGCAGCACCGCCCCCCACATCAACAAGATCTCCGGGGTCGTCATGATTACCGCCGGCGGTTTTATCGTGTGGTATTGGGCGACCATCTTGCGCTCCGGAGCAAGTGCATTGAGTGACAACGTTTTGGTTCGTTTCGTTGACCGGCTGTCCGCCACCATCACCACCTTGATCAGTGGCAATCCCCTGACCGCAGCCGTGGTGGCGCTGGCAGCCATCGTGGTTCCGATCGCAGTCGTGCGATCCCGGCGCCGAAGCCAGCATGTCGCGGAAGAAGACCGGGCGGTCATGCGAAGATGAAGACACCGGGCCTCGGCGTTTTCGAAGGTGGGGGCATCAAATCTGAACCGGCGGAAGCGGGCGCCATGTTCGACCATGGCTACGCAACCGCGGTCCGGTACCTCGCCCATCATCCCGTCGGGGTATTAAGAACCAGGAGGCGGTCCTTCGGCTTCGTAGACTCCGGGCATGGAAGGATTCATCATCCCCGTCGTTTTTGTGCTGATCGCCGTGATTGCGGTAGCCGCCTCAGCCAGTTCGAGACGCTACGAGTCCCAATGGAAGGCGGCCGCCGAGCGTTTGCAGCTCGGGTATCAGGCGGGCCGGCTCTTCTCGCGACCCAAACTCTCCGGCGAGACCGGAGGTCTCACCGTGAAGATCGATGTCTCCTCGTCTTCCAGCGGGTCGACCAACTCGGTCCGGACCAGATACCGGGTCGGGTACCCACCGCTCGGCCTCGATCTCCGCATGAGTCGCCAGACGGGGCTGGCCAAGGCGGCGGCCCTGTTCGGGATGAGCGACACACAGATCGGCGACGCTGAGTTCGACGAGGCATTCTCGATCCGAACCTCCGACCCGCAACGCCTGTCCGCTCGCCTTTCGCCTGCTACCAGACGCCTGCTGCTCGATCTGGTCGCCGAGTACCGATCGGTCAAGATCACCGATGAGCAGTTGAGCTATGAGAAGAACGGTGCAGAACGAGATGCCGGGACCCTCACGACAACGGCCCGCCGCCTCATCGAAGCCGCGCAAGCGCTGCAGGGGGCATCGGTCGAACCCGTCAAGCGGCCGACCCCGACGGTACCCATCCGGCCGGCGATTCCACCGCCGCCTCCTCCCATGCTCAGGCCCGATCCGTTCGATACCCGCGTCGCTTTCGATCCGATACCTCCTGAACCGGCCGACCAATCCCAATCGGCGACCGACGAACCTGCGCCGGCACCCGCGGATTCCGAGGTTTCCGAGGTCACGGTTGAAGAGATCGCCACAGATCTCTTCGCCAAGCGAGGACTGAGCTTTCAGATCGCCAGGCGGTTCGAGCAGCGCTACCAGGGACGGATAATCGACTGGAGTGGCGAAGTCCGCAAGATCGGCGGTGGACCCGGTCCCGACGATCCGGCCCGCGTAACGATGCTCGTCGCTACCGTTCGGCACGAACTCTTCGGCTCGGTCGACGTTGAAGCAACCGCCTCGATTCGCGGTCGTCCCCCTCGTGGACTCACCGCCGGCAATCAGGTCACCGTTCAGGGGACGTTGACCGGCATCGACGCTATGTCGCGCCGGCTCATTGTCGAGGACGCTCGACTACGAAGAAGTCTCTGACAGAGAGACACGTCTCACGTCGGCAGCGGAGGACGCGCCCGGCCCGAGGCCAAGCGGCCAAACCGTCTCATCGCCTCGATTCCAGCAAGGGGACCGAGGGCCAGGATGGGGAACGCCCACTGCCACGACCAGACCTCCGCCAGCAGCGGGACCCCGCGGATCGTGACGAGCGTGAGGAGGAAACCAATCGCGGTTTGCAGAGTCAAGGCCGTACCGCGCACGTCATCATCGGCCGATTCGGTAACCATGGCCGAAAACTGTGCAGAGTCGGCGACCACACTGAAGCCCCACACGACAAACACGAGAACGACCAACAGTGGCGAACGCCCAAACACGAATGGGGTGAGCAGCGCGCAAGAGCCAGAGACGGCCATCGATCCGCCGGCCACCAGCGATCGTCCGAAACGGTCGGCCCAGATTCCCGCCAGCCACGCTCCTGCCCCTCCAATGGCAATCACGATGAAGGTAAGGGCGGGAACAGACCCATACGAGACGCCGGAGGCGGTCGAAGAAGCCGAAAGGAATGCGGCCGTCCAGGTCCACATGGCATACAACTCCCACATGTGGCCCAGATAGCCGTAGGTCGACAGACGAACGCCCCGGTTGCGCACCACCCGGCCGAGTTGCTTGCGGGAAAACCGGGAGGAGGGCACCTCAAAGGGCCCATCCTCCAGACCGAACCCCATCAGCAAGCCGGCCGCTACGGCCAAACCGGAAGCGCCCAAAACGACGCCCTGCCATTCAAACCCGAATCCTCGAATGAGGTGAGGGCCGGCGCTGCCGACGGTGAGTGCCCCAACCAGTAGCCCAAGTGCCATGCCCCGGCCGCGTTGGTACCACCCAGCCATCACTTTGAGCCCACTCGGGTAGACGCCCGCCAGCGCCATTCCCGTCAGGAACCGCAACCCAAATGCCAGGAGGTGATCACCGGGTCCAAGCAAGACCAGTCCCGCGTTGGTCACCGCGCCGGTAAAAGCCGCAATCACAAACAGCCGGCGAGATGCCAGCGCATCTGCGAGACCGAAGACCGATGAACCGAGTGCACCTGCTACGAATCCCAATTGGACGGCCAGGGTCAGACCGGCGGTCTGGCCACTCGTCAGATCCCACACATCCGCCAGCTGGGGTCCAACGGCCGAGGCCGAGAACCACAGGGTCAACGCCAGCAACTGGCTTCCGGCCACCAGGATCAGAGCACGCCGTTGCGCCTTCTGACTGCCGGAGGTGTGGACATCAACCATCACGCGACCCTACTTCGGCCGGTCGGGCGGGGCCCTGAGACGGGCTCCGGGAGACGGCGTCAGACGCCAAAGTGTTCGAGGATTAATTGCCGCAGGTCATCCTCAAAGATCGCTCCACTGTGGCGTCCAAGGACGTTCCCGGCTTCGTCGATGAAGATCGTGGTCGGCATGGCGATGCCGTCAAAAGCAGCAAGAACGGCGCCATCTGGATCTTCGCCCAGCAAGTAGTCGACCCCGCTTTGCGCCACGAAAGCATCCGCCGCGGCCCGGGTGTCCTGGACATCCAACCCCAGGAAGACAACCTCGTTACCGATCGCGGCGTGGATCGCCTGAAAAGAGGGCATCTCGGCTACGCAGGCAGGGCACCACGATGCCCAGAAATTCAATACCAACGGTTGACCGTGAAAATCGGCCAGCGTCGCCTCGGTTCCATCGAATAGTTGAAAGGAAACATCCGGAGCCGGATCGCCCGATGGAGCAGCGTTTCCCGTCTCCACTTGATCGGAGCTCGTTATGACTACGGAAAGCACAGCGGCCAGGGCCAGAATACCGACCAGCACTACGGCAATCAGGCCGCTTGAAACTCGTTTGGTTGTCGGGGCGGTCAATCGAACTCCCGTCGTATGCTGCGACCAACGCCCCACTTGGTGAAACTCCTCCACCACTATCGGCCTTCCGACAATCCCCGTTTTGGCGCTCAACAAGCTCGATATTCGAGCAAGTTGAGCGCCAAACCCGGAAGGGCGGAACAGTCCGGGGTCCGGTGTGGTTGCATCCCGTAGGAGGTGGCCTTGACGACCACAGATGAACAGCACTTCGCCTGGCTGGCTCGCGGGTTCGGCCGGACAGACTATTTACCTCTGAGTCCCGCTGATATGGCTGCTCTCGCTCACACGGGGAGCTTCATCGAGAAGTACCAGGGGACGCATCTCTTCCGCGAAGGTGAACCGGCGATCCATGCGTACGTGATCGAGAAAGGTGAGGTCGAGCTGTACCGAACCGCCGGCGGCCAACGTCGCGTCGTTGCCCGGGCCGGGGAAGGCAACGTGCTCGGGGATATTGCGATGTTCCGGGGCGAGCCGTATATCTCCTCAGCCCGGGCCGTCGGACCGGTGAGTGCCTTCCGATTCGACCGTGACAGACTCATGCCGGTATTGATCCAGCACCCCGTGATCACCCTCCGCTGGCTTGTCGCGGGTCTCGGGCAGCTCGAAGCCACCCAAAGGCGCGTCTTGGGTTTGATGGGCCGAACAGTCAAGGAACAGGTCGCCGGATTGCTCTTGGACGAGGCCGACGCCAAAGGAGCGGTGCACCTGTCACAAAGCGCCATAGCTACGTTGCTCGGAGCCAGCCGCCAAACCGTGAACGAAGCTCTCTCAGAGTTGCGGCAAGACGAGGCTGTGGAGACCGGTTACCGGCGCATACTCGTGAAAGATCGGAACAGGCTCGGCAGGCTGGCTCAACCCATGCCCTGAAGGCTGGGCCACCCCGGTCCTTGACAAGCCGGCCGGACGGACACCTATGCCCTCTGGCGAACCAGGAGAATGAGCGTGGCAAGCACTGCGGCAGCGGCAGCAACCCCCGCCACCTGGATCAGGATTCCGTGAGCCAAGGGCACGGACGCCAGTAACAGAACTAGGGCTGTCAGGCCAAACGCGGCAAGGCCGAAGACCGCCAACCTCGCCACCTCGCTGACGGGCCCGCCGGGGAACCCGCCAACCCCCGCCCGTCGCTCCAATGAGGCGTAGGCCATCTCAACCATGAGGAAGAGCACGGCAGCGTGCAAGGGCGCTCGCCGATCAATAACCGGGAGTTCGACCAACGACATTCCGTATTCGGTCAACAGAACAGTCGTCGCCCACCCGACCAACCAGGGAGCACCGGTGATCATTGCCGAGATCATGAGAGCGACGCCAATCAAGCCCGCCACTCGGACTAAACGGTCGATGGCCTCGAGTTCGGCTTCTGGATAGAACGCCAAAACTGCAGCGAGCCCGATCGCCCCGACGGCGAAGATCAGGCCAGCGCGCGCATCGCGTTGCGTCGAAATGCTTCTACCTCCGCTATCGCTCGTTGAAAAGGCTCCTCGGGATCCCAGCGCACTACCGCAATTCCATGCCGCAGGAAACGGTCGCGGGTCGCGTCACGCTGCAGTATCCAGATCCGCCGCGCCACAACCTCGTCCGGAGTAGCTGGTTCGGCCACGAATGGTTCGGCTGGAACCTCTATGACTACGAGATCGAAACCTCTACCCCGCAAATCGGCAAACGCGTTGATCGCCCGTTCGTCCAAAAGTGGACTCAGCCCAACAATGAGAGCCTTGGCCGGGAGAGCGCGCCGCGGAACGGCACTGACCCCTCGCCAGTACATTTGACTCCGCGACCGACTCTCCATCAGTGTGTCCAGAATCCGGTAGCGCTGCACATCTCCCATACCCGGTTGCAGCCAGCGGAGCGGTTCACCAAACGAGATAAGGCCAACCCGGTCATTGCGGCGGAGATGGCCCGCTGCCAGCCCGGCCGCCGCCCGCACTGCCAGATCGAGCGTCAACTCGACACCCCCGCGCGGTTCGGACAGCGTGTCGACCAGGAGGACCACATCGCTGTTGCGCTCCGGGTGCCGATCGTTCACCCACACACCCCGACTCCGTGCCGTGACCCGCCAATTGATCTGCCGGGGATCATCACCGTGGACCATGGGTCGCAAATCCGCAAACTCCAGCCCCTCACCCTTCTGCCGGGAAACCCGATCCCCAAAACCCAGCCGGGTTTCGACCGGTCTCAATAACCGGCGCAACGCGGCCGTCTCCGGAAACACTTTGAAATGTAAGTCGAGGGGGATCTCCTGAACATACGTGAACAAGCCCCATGCACCGCGACTCCGGATGCGCACGAAGCCGATCCGGTGAGCACCCCAGCGCTTGCACAACAACCGCACATGCAGGCGGTTGGGAACAGCGCCTACCGATTTGAATCCGACCAGTATCCGGTCATGAACTTCGACGGGCCGGCCGCCACCGTGCAAGGCTTCGGCGATTACAACGCCCGGCGGCACATCAACCTCGAAGTCCAGCCGGGACGCGGGAGGGTCTGTGCCGGCCGCAATGATCAACATGACCTCTTCGCCCTCAACGGCCCGGTCCCGGTCCAGACGTACGTCAACGGTCACTCCGAGATCATGCGATACCGCTAGACCAACACCGAGCAACACAGCAAAGGGGGCCGCAAGCGCTGCCAGCTCGGGACGTCCCGCCGCCAGCCCCCCGATGAGCCCCAGCACGGCTACCACCGCGAAGGTGCGCAACCGTGGGCTGGCGGTCCGGATCATGTTTGTCTGTGCCTGGGCACCGCTGGAGGCGTAGGCACCAGGTCGAGGCACTCGGCCACGATGTCATCGCCTTGAATATCCTGCACCCAGAGTTCGGGGCGCAAGATCAACCGGTGGGCGAGCGCAGACACTGCAACGGCTTTCACGTCATCCGGGGTAACGAAGTCCCGGCCGTGCAGAACCGCCCGGGCGCGAGCCACCTTCATGACTGCCAGCGACCCCCGCGGACTGGCTCCCACCAGTACCCGATTGCGGTGTCGGGTTGCGCCCACCAGGTCGACGATGTATCGGCCGACCGACTCCGCGACGTGAACTTCCTCAACGGCACGTTGCATGACCCGCAACGTAGCTCCGTCGACGATTACCTTCAGATCGATCTCATCGGTACGACGTTGGAGGCGTCGCTCTAGAACCTCCCATTCGTCGTTGGGGCCCGGATACCCAACACCGATGCGAACGATGAACCTATCCAGTTGGGCCTCGGGAAGTGGGTACGTGCCCTCGTATTCAATGGGATTCTGAGTTGCTACCACGAGGAAGGGCCGATCGAGCAGATGTGTTTTTCCGTCGATCGTCACTTGCCGCTCCTGCATTGCCTCCAGCAAGGCCGCCTGGGTCTTGGCAGGCGCCCTGTTCACCTCGTCGGCGAGGAGCATATTGCAGAAGATCGGACCAGGGCGAAAGGATAGGGCAGAGGTTGTCGGATCGAGCACCGGCGCACCCGTAACGTCCATCGGCATCAGATCGGGAGTGAACTGCACCCGGCTGAATTTCAGATCGGTGACCTGTGCAAACGAACGAGCCATCAGTGTTTTCGCCAGGCCCGGGTAGTCCTCGATGAGCACATGCCCATCCGCCAGCAGAGCCATCAGCATCAGTTCCAGGACGGCCCGCTTGCCAACTACCGCCCGCTCAACCTCGTCGAGGAGCTCGTGCGCCAGGGCTGCAACCTCTTCGGTGTCCATTGCGCTGTCCATGCCGTTATTAGAGCCTTTCGAGAGCCGAAACGGCGGCATCAAGGTCACCGAGGCTGAGGCCCGGCCCCATGCGATCAACGGGGAGAGCCCGCTCCGGGTCCAGCAGCTCCCAACCCGCTTTCCCCAGCAGTCCGCCGGCGAGATCCGGATGATCTTCCAGGTCGACCCCGTGTCGACTCTCGAGCTGCTCTGCGGCAATGGCTCTCAGGAGAGGTAGGAGACGCCACTCTGCATCGAAGGCGGTCGTCCTGCCAAACACCACCAATCGTTCGACTTTTTCGAGCTGCGGCGGAAGGGACCGAGGGGGGCGCTCTTTCGGTTTGATCCTCAGACGAAGCGGAGCCTGGTATTCCGCTTCGGCCTGGTGAGGTCGGAGCTTGCGGATCGCCAGGGCAGCCAGCACGAGCAACAAGGCCTGGTAGCCGGCGAACTCAACCGGCCCGTCGAACCACAGCAACAGAACCACCAGCAAAGTCGACACCAAGGCCGTCGTTCCAACCACCAACCTCATGAGGCAACCCCGCTCAATTCGTTTCTGATGTCGGTCAGCGCCGCCACAGCTTCGAGGCCCATGTCGGGAAGGATTTCGTGCCGGCTGAAGCGCGCAATCTCGAAAAGTTGGGTGAGCCGGCTGACGGCCGGCCGGCTCACGTGGAGACGACGCAGTGACCTGGCCAGATACTCGAGCGGTGCTTCGCTGTCGCGTCGCGGCAACCCGGCCGCCGTCAGGGTCCTTTCCATTCGGGCATAGGCACCGATCACTACCCGGCGTGGGTCCGTCGACTCCTCGAGTTCCGCAAGAACCGTATCGATGATGCCGGTCACCAACTCCGGAGGATCCGGTTGGGCGGTCTCCGGCTCCTGGGAAGCCGGGCGCGCAACCGCACCGACGCCCACCACCAAGAGGAGGACCGCCCCACCAAGAATGATCAGGCCCCAGCGAGATCCCGCCTGCGGGCCGCGGGAAGGCTCGAGCTCAGCTGTGATATCGCCGGTCTCGAAGGGTTCGGGTTCCTGCCCTGTCGGGCCGACAGAGGGTTGAAGAAGCATGACAATGGCGATGAACAGGACTATGCCGGCCAGCAGCTTCAGCGGCGACACCTTCTGGCGTTCCGGGAGCTCGACGGGTGGGCCGCCCGGAAGCAGGAGCAGGATGAAGAGAAGGAAGCCGAGTCCGGCCAGGGTGCCCAGCACGACGCGCAGGATCAGGGTCAAGTCGATATTGATCAGAAATGGGGGCGGACGGGTTTCAAACCCCGGCAGACCACGTGCTCCCAACGCGGTCAGAGTCACGAGAACCACAACGGCCACACCGAGTACGGCCGCTGCCCACCGGGGGACTGAGGTCAACCGACGCCGCAAGCTGCGCATTCCATCAAACGAGCCTACCCGGGGGATGCCCGGCAGGGTCCGGGTGATCCCCATAACTCCAGCTCAAACCGGTTTGGCCCGTCGGCCCTATCGTAGGCCTGCCGCTTCTGCAGCCTCACGAAAAGACCGGGCCAGCGTTGCGGCCGTCTCGTGAGCATTGAGACCGCTGGGATTTCCAAACACGAATAGCCGGGCGCCGTTCAACAACCCGGACTGTCTCCCCGTGCTTGCCTGTGGTATGGCAAAAGCGGTTCGATAAGCTCCGATACCCAAGATTGCCACCGCCCTCGGTTCCCACGCAGCCAGGTTCACCTGCAGGCGCCGCGCTCCGGCAACGAGTTCTTCTTTTGACAGTTCATCGGCGCGGCCGGTGGCACGCTGCACGAGGTTAGTAACTCCGATGCCGATCCCGACGAAGTGGCGACGATCAGACGCAGCCATCCCTCCGGACACCTTTATCCGGTGCCCGGTGAGACCGGCGGCGTGTATTGCCGGGTAGAAGCGGTTGCCCGGGTGGGCGAAATGAGCTCCGGTGGCGGCCGTCCACAAACCAGGATTGATCCCGACAAACAGGAGACGGACGCCCGGACCGACGAGATCTGGCACGGTCCGGCCGCGATAAGCCTCCAGCTCGCTTCTCGTGAAGCCCATCGGAGTTCGCTACCAGGACCGGGCCCGGGTAGGCGCAATCCGGATGGGAATCGGATAATCGGTAGCAAAGCTCTCCGGAGTCCAGCCGTGCCCGGCGATCTTGGAGCGGTACTTGGCCGCGTATGCCGGAACGTCGGTAGAACTGGGGGCTGCACGATCGATCCGGGCTTCTCCCTCGATTGTGACCACCGACCCACCCTGACCATCGCCGTCGAGATTCAACGAAACCCGCGAATTGGCTTCGATGTTCCGGGTTCGCGCCGTCCCCGGAAGGCTGTAAACGAGGAATTCCGAACCGTCCCACAGAAACCACACCGGCGAGGCCTGCGGTTGACCGGAGGGTGAAACCGTCGTAAGCCAGATGACCAATTCGTCACGCAATCGCTGTTCGGCCAGTGAGTTGAGACCCGTCATGAGCCGACGTTACCCGGATCATTCCGTTACGTCGCCGGGCTCGAATCGCCTTTTCGTTCTCACAGGATTCTGTGACGGCCCTCATTGCCGCCTTAGATCGGGAGGCGACAGTGTGATCAGTGATGGAACACGAAAGGAGCATTACATGCGCAAAACCATCGCAGCAATAGCGACCGCGGCGATCGTGCTCGGCGGGTTCTCCGCCGCACTGGTCGTTCAGTCGCCCGACGTTGCCTCCGCCCAAGAGGTCACAACCGAAGATTCCGAGGTTGCGCCCCCCGCAACCATCGAGGAGGTTCTGGCCGACCTGGTGACTGACGGAGTTATCACTGAAGAGCAGTCCACCCAGATCGCAACAGCCCTGCAAGAACGGATCGGCAAATTCCGTGGGCACCGCGGCGCCCGTGGATTCCAGCTCGAAACGGTGGCCGGCGTGATAGGAATCGAGGCCGACGTTCTCGCCGATGCCCTCCGGGATGGTCAAACCATCGCCGAGGTCGCGGTAGACAATGGATCGTCGGCCCAGGCCGTCATCGAATCCCTGGTGGCCGAGGCCAACGCCAAGCTCGACCAAGCCGTTGCCGACGAGAAGCTGACGGCCGAACGAGCCGAGGAGATCCGGGCCGATGCTCCGGATCGCATCGAGGCCATGGTCAACGGCGAGTTCGAAGGCCGGCTGGGGCATCGCGGCCATCACGGTGAGGGTCCACGTTTCGGGTCGGGTCTCGACGACTCAGGTTCGGTGGACACAAGCGCCTAACGGCCTGTTGGCACCTCGCCCCCGGCTCTCTCCCCTTCTCCCTCCTGAAGCTCGAGAGCCGGGGGCGACCGCGTCGAACCTTTGATAGGCTTGCCTCCCATGCAATCCCAAGCCGCCACGGTCGACCAGTACCTGGCCGAACTTCCCGACGATCGACGAGCCGCTCTCGAAGAGGTCAGGGAGGTCATCCTCGCCAATCTGCCCGAGGGTTACCAGGAATCCATGAATTGGGGCATGATCTCCTACGAGATCCCTCTCGAGCGCTATCCGGACACCTACAACAAGAAGCCGTTGGGCTACGCGGCGCTGGCCTCGCAGAAGAATCACATGGCGGTCTATCTGATGAATATCTACTCGTCGGAGGATTCGGCCGCATCCTTCGAGGCACAGTACCGGGCGACGGGAAAACGGTATGACGTTGGCAAGTCCTGTGTGCGTTTCCGCACGATCGACGACCTGCCGCTGGAGTTGATCGGTCGGACGATCGCCTCCACTTCGGTGGATCAATACATCGCCCGCTACGAAGCAGCCCGGGCGTCCCAGTAGTCGAGAATTCCTCCCGCCAGGATTCTCATGTGGTTTTCATCCCGTTCTTAGCTGGCGTCCGTAGCGTTCATCCGGTCAAAGAGAATTCTTGGAGGTAAGGCATGCGGAAAGCGATCACCGGGTTGGCCGTAGTTGCCCTCGTGGCCGGCGTGGCGCTGGTGGCAATCTCGCTGAGCGAGGCGCCCTCGGCACTCGCTCAGGACGCCGAGGATGAACTCTTCAATAGGCCCCTCGACGAGATGCTCGACGGCCTGGTTGAGGACGGTGTGATCACCGGCGACCAGCGGGACAAGATCGGGGAGGCCTTCGAAGAACACTTTGTCAGGTTTGGCCAGCGACACCGGGGCACGCCTCACCTGAAGACGGTTGCCGGCGTTCTCGAAATGGACGTTGATGATCTCGCCGCGCAACTGAAAGACGGGGCGAGCATCGCCGATATTGCGGGCGAAGCCAACATCCAAGCAGTGGTTGACGCTCTGGTGGCCGAACATGAAACTCGCATCGACGAAGCCGTTGCGGACGGTCGCCTCAGTGCGGAAGAGGCGGAGGAAGTCCGATCGGCTGTGGCAGATCGAGTTGCGGCACTGGTCAACAGCGAGCACCCGACCGGTTTTGCGCCGTTCGGGATGCATCGCTTCCATGGTCCCGGTGAGTTCGAGGGGTTCGGATTCATGGGCCACTTTGGCCTCGACACCATCGCCGACA
>Ga0224512_10003511_pt1 | contig 13755 bp, 9 predicted proteins | sample SF_May12_sed_USG_4_FD_169103 | JGI IMG/M metagenome (GOLD analysis project Ga0224512, IMG submission 169103) | Sediment microbial communities from San Francisco Bay, California, United States - SF_May12_sed_USGS_13 | ecosystem: Environmental > Aquatic > Marine > Sediment | place: USA: California...
CATGGGCGGTTGCCTCCGCTGGACCGGTTGGGGCAGCCCATATCCGTTTGTGGCGATTGACCGATAGATCACCAAAGGTCAGACCGGGAGACAAAAATGACGCAGGATGTCCGCTTCGGGTCAGGATCGGGAGTCGAACACCGCCGGGCCATACGGCCGCTTTGGGGCTTACAGCGGAAGTTGGAGTGCCGAAGGGCCGTTCGGGACGGCAAAGCCGACCAGATCCAAAGCTGGGCCAAACTTTGCTTCCTGGCCGGTCATTCGGTGCCCCAACCTTAAGGTTGTCCTGACCAGTCCCGGCTATTGGTCGCGCACAGCATTGCCGACAGGTCGGCCTGACCGCCAGCCAGAATACCCGGAAAAGTAAGGTTTGTTGCACAGACTGTCATTGTGGCGCCGAGCGGTCTATCGGGTGGCGCATTTGCCAGGTAGCCGCTTGTCGCCGGTCCCGGTAGCATATCCCTGCAATCCCTGAGCGCCTGGTCAAGCGCGCCGGGTCGCCATTCCGGCGAAACTGGCATAGGGTTATACATCGAGTGAACCCTGCTCGTTCGCCGCCCGACCCCGCAACCGCCCCGAGGGAGAATCGCCGTGAGACACACTACTGGCCGTAACTTTCTTTTCGTCCCGGGACCGACCAATATTCCCGATCGGGTGCAGCGCGCCATGCTGGTCGCGATGGAGGATCACCGCTCGTCGCGGTTTCCGGACCTTTCCACGAGCGTGCTGAGCGACCTGAAGAAGGTGTTCAAGACCACCGAAGGGCAGGTGTTCATCTTCCCGTCCTCCGGCACCGGCGCCTGGGAGGCCGCCCTCACCAACACGCTGTCGCCCGGCGACAAGATCCTCGCGTCGCGCTTCGGCCAGTTCAGCCATCTGTGGATCGACATGGCGCAGCGTCTCGATTTCGAGGTCGAGATCCTCGAGGTCGAATGGGGCGAGGGGGTGCCGCTCGAGCGCACCGAAGAGGCGCTGCGCGCCGACCGCAACCACGAGATCAAGGCGATCCTCGCCTGCCACAACGAAACCGCAACCGGGGTGACGAGCGACATCGCCGGGCTGCGCCGGGCGATGGATGCCGCCGGCCATCCCGCGCTCTTGTGCGTGGACGCGGTGAGCTCGCTCGCCAGCATCGATTTCCGCATGGACGAATGGCGTGTCGACCTCGCCGTCAGCGGCTCGCAGAAGGGCCTGATGCTGCCGGCCGGGCTCGGCATCCTGGCGGTCAGCCGCCGCGCGCTCGAGGCGACGAAGGACGCCGGCTCGCGGCGCTGCTACTTCGACCTCGCCGACATGATCAAAGCCAATGCGGATGGATATTTTCCCTACACGCCGGCGCTGCCGATGCTGTACGGCCTGCGCGAAGCGCTCGACCTCATCTTCGAGGAAGGGCTGGAGGAAATCTTCTCGCGCCACCGCTATTTCGCCGAGGGGGTGCGCGCGGCGGCCACCGAGGGCTGGGGGCTGTCGCTCTGCGCCAGGGAACCCAAGTGGTACTCGGATACCGTGAGTGCTGTCATGGTGCCGGAGGGAATCAACGGCGCGCACGTCATCGACGTGGCGTTCCGGCGCTACAACCTCGCACTCGGCGCGGGTCTCGCGAGGGTCGCGGGCAAGCTGTTCCGTATCGGGCATCTGGGCGACCTCAACGAGCTCATGCTGATGGGCGCGATCGCCGGCGCGGAGATGGCGATGCTCGACGTCGGCGTCGAGGTGCAGCCGGGCAGCGGCGTCGCGGCGGCGTCCAACTACTGGCGCAGCCACGACCCCGTGCCGAAGCGGCGGGTCTCCAAGGAGGAGCAGTTCTACGAGGCTCACTCGACGGGCTCGATTCAGGGCTGAACGCGCCGGTTGACCGCGCACGGCGGTCGGCGCACCGTGGCACAGGACCGAACCGGCAGGAGGGCAGGCCATGGACAAACCCCGGGTGATCGTGACACGGCGCTGGCCGGAGGAGGTCGAGCTGCGGCTCACCGAGCATTTCGACGTGCGGCTGAACCCCGAGGACCGCCCGCTCGGCCGGGACGACCTTAAGGCGGCCTTTGCCTCCGCGGACGCGGTGTTTTCGACGGTGACCGACGCGATCGACGCCGAGTTGCTCTCGACCGAGCCGCTGCGCGCGCGCCTGATCGGCAACTTCGGCGTCGGCTTCAACAACATCGACATCGACGCCGCCAGGGCGCGCGGGCTGACGGTCACCAACACGCCCGAGGTGCTGACCGATGCGACCGCCGACCTGGCGATGGCGCTGCTGCTCTGCATCGCACGGCGCGTCGGCGAGGGCGAGCGGCACCTGCGCGAGGGCGCGTGGACCGGGTGGCGCCCGACCCACCTGATGGGCACCCAGGTGACAGGCAAGACCCTGGGACTGATCGGCTTCGGGCGCATCGGCCAGGCCATGGCGCGGCGCGCGCATCGCGGCTTCGACATGCGGGTGCTGTTCTTCGACCCCTTCCCGCCGGCCAATGCGGTGCTGCGGGAGCTCGGCGCGGAACGGCGCGAGACCGTCGAGGCCGTGCTCGAGGAGTCCGACTTCGTCTCCCTGCACTGCCCGGCGACCCCCGAGAACCGCCATCTCATCAACGCCGGGCGCCTCAGCCACATGAAGCCCGGCGCGTTCCTGATCAACACCGCCCGCGGCGACGTCGTCGACGAGGCCGCCCTGAACGACGCCCTGGGCGACCGGCTGATCGCCGGCGCCGGCCTCGACGTCTTCGAGCGGGAGCCCGAGGTGCTGCCCGGCCTGCTCGCGCGCGAGAACGTGGTGCTTCTGCCGCATCTCGGCAGCGCCACGCGCGAGACGCGGGTCGCGATGGGCCTCAAGGTGCTGGAAAACGCCATCGCGTTCTTCGACGGCGCCGAGCCGCCCAATCGGGTGACCTAGGCCGGCGCGGAACGATCATCGAGGAAGGGGAAAGGACGACAACGCACAGCGAGGTCGCGGGCAGCGACTTCCATGATCCCTCGAACCTGGCCACGTTCTTCGCGGCGACGCTCGCCGAAACGAACCCCGAGCTGGCCCGGAGCATCGAAGCGGAGCTGCGGATGTCGGCTTTCGGATCAGGAACCGGTCGTTCAACTCCGGCGATCAGTTAGGCTGCTAAGGGTCACAATTCGAAGTCAGAGGGACCTCCGAAATTCGTCCGCTTTGCGGCGGTAGAATGGACCTCACGTTCTCGCAACCCGGGGACACAACCGGGCTGCCCCCGGACGGGTCAGACAGTAGATCAGGGACAGGTTGCGACCCGTCTCGACGCATGCGGTCGCTCCGCCACGGTGGGCGGGAATACGGACAGCGCCGGACACTGCCGAGTCATGCCAAAGAGCGGACGAACTGACCCACGACGTCATTGCGAGGCGCGTCCTTCGACAGGCTCAGGATGAGGGCGACGCGGCAATCCGGAACCGCCGGCCTGCGGCTCCCCGGCTCTGGATTGCTTCGCAGCGCTCGCAATGACGTTGGCGCGGTTGCAGGTCATCGGATCGCCCGGGACATCAGCCCGGACGGCCGAGCGACCTCATACTTCGAGACGGCGCTTCGCGCCTCCTCAGCATGAGGCTCAAACGCTTGTGCCCTCATGCTGAGGAGGGCCGCAGGCCCGTCTCGAAGTATGAGGTCGCGCCGATCCGGCTCAATAACCGGCCGTCCGGTCGAAAAGATGCGGCAGCGTCTCGCCGCGCCGGAAGCGCAGGATGTTCGCGGCGACCGTCGCGGCGGCGCTGTCGGCGAAGGGGTCGCCGGCGGAATGGGGGGTCACCGTGATCTTCGGGTGGCTCCAGAACGGATGGTCTTCGGGCAGCGGCTCGGTGCAGAACACGTCCAGCGTGGCCTCCGAGATGTGTCCCGAGTCCAGCGCCGCCAGCAGGTCCGCTTCGACCAGCTGGTCGCCGCGCCCGGCATTGATCAGGCTGGCGCCCCTGGGCAGTTTCGCGAACAGATCGGCGTTCAGGATGCCCGATGTCTGCGGCGTCTTCGGCAGGATGCAGACCAGGATGTCGGTGCGCGCGAGGAAATCGTCCAGCCGATCCGCCCCGTGGAACGACGCGACGCCGTCGACCTGCTTCGGCGTGCGCGACCAGCCGGCGACATCGAAGCCGACGGCGGTCAGCATCCGGGCGGCCTCGCCGCCGATCACGCCGAGCCCCATGATGCCGACCCGGCGCGTCCGCGCGGGCGGCGCGAAATGCTCTTGCCAGACCCGCACCTTCTGCTGGTCTTCGAAGCGCCGCTGGTCCTTGTGGTGGCGCAGCACGTGCAGCAGGATGTATTCCGCGACCCCGGCGGTCAGCGACGGCTCCGCCATGCGGACAATCGGCACGTCGGGCAGGTCGGGGTCGGACAGCAGGTGGTCGATGCCGGCGGCGAGCGAGAAGATCACCTTGAGGTTCGGGAATTTCGCAAGGCTCCCCGGCGGCGGCTTCCAGCACAGCGCCATGTCGACCTCCGCCGGGTCGCCCGGCGCGTCCCAGCGGCGGAAATCGAGGTCGGGGACGTGCTTTTTCAGCTCCGCCTCCCACAGCTTCGCGGGGTTGAACGGCGAGTAGAAGATCAGGGCCAAGGGCCGCCCCCTATACCGGCGCGCGGACGATTTGACCCGTAACGCGTTGCGTCATTGCGAGGCGCGTCCTTCGACGGGCTCAGGATGGCGGCCTTTGCGCGGAACACCAAATCGTCATTGCGAGGAGGCCGAAGGCCGACGCGGCAATCCAGGATGCCGTGAAAGCGAGCCCTCTTCTGGATCGCCACGGCTGCTTCGCAGCCTCGCGATGACAAAATCCTGTTCCGTGCAAAGGTCTTCAGCATGAGGGCTGCCGCGGCAATCCAGGAACGCCAGCCGCGGCCCTGGATTGCTTCGCTCCGCTCGCAACGACGAAGCCGCGTTTTCGAGTCATTTCGAATGCTCCCTGGCATTACATGCTGACGACGCCGGTCTCCACCGCCTTCATCTCGAAGGCGGCGGCCATCAGCGCCCTGGTGTAGGGATCCTGCGGGTTGTCGAAGATCGCATCGGCCGAACCCTGCTCGACGACCTGGCCGGCTCTCAGCACGATCACCTCGTCGGCCAGCGCCCGCACCACTTTCAGATCGTGGCTGATGAACAGGTAGGCGAGCCTGTGCTTTTCCTGGATGTCGCGCAGCAGGTCGACGATCTGCGCCTGCACCGACATGTCGAGCGCCGAGGTCGGCTCGTCGAGCACGATGAAGCGGGGTTTGAGGACCAGGGCCCGCGCGATGGCGATGCGCTGGCGCTGGCCGCCGGAGAATTCATGCGGGTAGCGGTGCCGCCACTCGGGGTCGACGCCGACCTCTTCGAGCGCCTGCACAACCAGATCGTCGCGCTCCCGGCGGTCGCCGATGCCGTGCACGGCGAGGCCCTCGGCGACGATCTCGGCGATCGACATGCGCGGGGAAAGCGAGCCGTAGGGATCCTGGAACACCACCTGCATCTCGCGCCGCAGCGGCCGCATGTCCTTCGAGCGCAGGTCCTGGAGCTCGCGCCCGTCGAAGGCGATGACGCCGGTGCTGCGCTCCAGTCGCAGCAGCGCCATGCCCAGCGTGGTCTTGCCCGAGCCGGACTCGCCGACGATTCCCACCGTATGGCCCTCGCGCACCGTCAGCGACACGCCGTCCACCGCGCGCACATGATCGACGGTGCGCCGGAACACGCCCTTCTTGATCGGGAACCAGACCTTCACGTCCTCGCCCGAGATCACGACCGCGGCGTCCTTCGCGCCCGGCGTCTTGCGGCCCTTCGGTTCGGCGGCCAGAAGATGCTTTGTATAGGCGTGCTGCGGATTGTCGAAGATGTTTGCGGTGTCGCCCTGCTCGACGATCTCGCCGTCGGTCATCACGCAGACCCGGTCGGCCATGCGCCGCACGATGCCAAGGTCGTGGGTGATGAACAACATCGCCATGCCGAGCCGCTGCTGCAGGTCCTTGAGGAGTTTGAGGATCTGCGCCTGGATGGTGACGTCGAGCGCCGTCGTCGGCTCGTCGGCGATCAGCAGGTCCGGCTCGTTGGCCAGCGCCATGGCGATCATCACACGCTGACGCTGGCCGCCGGACAGCTCGTGCGGATAGGCGGTCAATCGCTGCTCGGCGTTGCGGATGCCGACGAGATCGAGGAGCTCCAGCACCCGGGCGCGGGCCTGCGCCGGGTTCATGCCCTTGTGGACGTAGAGCACCTCCGAGACCTGCTTCTCGACGTTGTGCAGCGGGTTCAGCGAGGTCATCGGCTCCTGGAAGATCATCGCGATATCGTTGCCGCGGACATGGCGCATTTCGCCCTCGGGCGCGCCGACCAGCTCCTTGCCTTCGAAGCGGATCGAGCCGTTCGGGTGCCGCGCCATCGGATAGGGCAGCAATTGGAGCACCGAGAGCGCCGTCACCGACTTGCCGGAGCCCGATTCGCCGACCAGCGCCACCGTCTCGCCCTTGCCGATCTCGAACGAGGCGTGCTTGACCGCCTCGACCGCCCCGCCGGGCGTATCGAACGTGACGGACAGATCGTTGACTTGCAGCAGCTTGGCTTCGGCCATTCCCTTACCCCCGGATCTTTCGCGGATCGAATGCGTCGCGCACGGCCTCGCCGATGAATACCAGAAGCGAGAGCATGATGGCGATGACGAAGAACGCGGTGAAACCAAGCCACGGGGCGTGCAGATTGTCTTTCGCCTGGTTGAGGAGTTCACCCAGCGATGGCGAGCCCACGGGCAGGCCGAAGCCAAGGAAGTCGAGCGCCGTCAGGGTCGTCACCGACCCCGCGGTAATGAACGGCAGGAAGGTGACGGTCGCCACCATCGCGTTGGGCAGCACGTGGCGCAGCATGATCGTGCGGTTGGAGATGCCCAGCGCCCGCGCCGCCTTGATGTAGTCGAAGTTGCGCGCGCGCAGGAATTCGGCGCGCACGACACCGACCAGCGCAGTCCAGGAAAACAGCAGCATCAGCCCGAGCAGCCACCAGAAATTCGGCGTGATAATGCTGGCGAGGATGATCAGCAGAAACAGGACGGGCATACCGCCCCAGATTTCGATCAGCCGCTGTCCGATGAGATCGGTCAGCCCGCCGAAAAATCCTTGAATGGCGCCGACAGTCACGCCGACAATCGAACTCAGCACGGTCAGGATGAGCCCGAACAGCACCGAGATCCGAAATCCGTATATCAGCCGCGCCACGACGTCGCGCGCCTTGTCGTCTGTACCGAGCCAGTTGTCGCTGCTGGGCGGGCTGGGTGCCGGCCCGGGAGTGTCCTTGATGAAAGTATCGTAGCTGTAGGGGATCGGGGGCCAGAGCATCCAGCCCTTCTCCTCGATCAATTCAACCACGAAAGGGTCGGTGTAATTGGCCTCGGACGGGAAATCACCGCCGAATTCGGTCTCCGAATAGACTTCGGCAACCGGGACATACAGCCCGCCGTCGAACCAGATCAGCAGCGGTTTGTCGTTGGCGACGAATTCCGCCGGCAACGTGATGACGAGAAGCGCCAGGAATATCCAGAGCGACCAGTAACCACGCCGGTTCGCTTTGAAATTCCGGATCCGCCGCCGCGTGACCGGGCGGATCGGGATACCGAGGAAGCGGTCCTGTTTCATCCCCGGATCAGACTTCCTGGCTTTCGAAATGAATTCTGGGATCGACGAGCATATATGTCACGTCACCAACGATATTGAGCAACAGGCCCAGGAGCGTGAAGAAGAAGAGCGTGCCAAACATGATCGGATAATCCCTCTGGATTACCGCCTCGAAGCCCAGCAGTCCGAGCCCGTTGAGCGAAAAGATCACCTCGATCAGAAGCGCGCCGGTGAACAAAATGCCGATGAAGGCCGATGGGAAGCCGGCGATGACGATCAGCATGCCGTTGCGAAACACGTGCCCATACAGAACCCTGCGTTTTGTCAACCCTTTGGCCCGCGCCGTAATAACGTACTGCTGGTGAATCTGATCGAGGAACGAATTCTTGGTGAGCATCGTCAGGCCGGCGAAACCGCCGATGACCATGGCCAGAATCGGCAGCGTGAGATGCCAGAAGTAGTCGGTGATGCGCGCGGGCCAGGACAACTCATCCCAGTTCGGTGAAGTCAGGCCGCGCAGCGGGAACCAGTCGAGGTAGCTGCCGCCTGCAAACAGGACGATCAGGAGAATCGCGAACAGGAAGGATGGGATGGCGTTGCCCACGATGACCGCGCCCGACGTCCAGACGTCGAATCGCGATCCGTCGCGCACCGCCTTGGCGATTCCGAGCGGGATCGAGATCAGGTAGGTCAAGAGCGTCGTCCAGATGCCGAGCGAGATCGAAACCGGCATACGCTCGATCACCAGATCGATGACTTTGCGGTCTTTAAAAAAGCTCTCGCCGAAATCGAAGGTCAGGTAATTGCCCATCATCTTGAAGAAGCGCTCGTGCATCGGCTTGTCGAACCCGAACTGCTTTTCCAGATCGGCGATGAATTGCGGGTCGAGGCCCTGCGCCCCGCGATAGCTGCCCGCAGGGCCATCCTGCGGCGCGGCGCTTTCGCCGCCGGTTCCCACTTCCGTGCCCGCCCCGCCGCCGAACCGGGCCGTCGCCTCGACGGCAGTGCCCTGCAGGCGGGCGAGAATCTGCTCGACCGGCCCACCGGGCGCCGCCTGGACAATGAGGAAATTGAGAACCATGATCCCGAGCAGGGTCGGAATCACCAGCAGCAGTCGGCGGACGATGTAGGCGAGCATGCGGGGCGCGCTCCCTGGTGCCTGGGTCTAACCGCCGCTTCCCTGTTCCTCGGAGGCCTGCGCCTTCTCGGGATCGACCCACCAGGTGAAGAGACTCACGCCGCGCGTCGGGATGATTTCGGGCCGCGAGAACTTGTTCCAATACAGCACACGGTCATAAGGGATGTGAAGCTGCGGGATCACGATGTACTGCCATTGCAGGACACGGTCGAGGGCCCGGGTCCGCTGGATCAACTCTACGCGCGTCGGCGCCGCAATGACCATTTCAATCAAATCATCGACCACCGAATCCTTGATGCCGGTGTAGTTCTGGCTGCCCTTGCGGTCGGCGGCGTCCGAGCCCCAGAAATTACGCTGCTCGTTGCCGGGCGACAGTGACTGGCCCCATGATCCCACAATCATGTCGAAATCGAAGTTATTGAGCCGCTCCTGGTACTGGGCCGGGTCTACCGTGCGCACAGTGATCTCGATGCCGAGTTGCTCCAGGTTCTTCTTCATTGGTAGCACGACCCGCTCGAACAGCGGGCTGACCAGAATCACCTCGAACTTCATTTCCCGTTTCGACTTGGTGTGGGTCAGCTTCCGGGTTTCTTTGTTGATGTCCCAGCCGGCCCGACGAAGGATCTCAAGCGCTTCGCGCAGTTGTGCGCGGTTGTTGCCGGTGCCGTCGGTGCGCGGCGGTCTGTATTCCGTGGTGAAGACCTCCGGCGGCAGTTTGCGGGCGTATTTCGAGAGGATCGCGCGTTCCCGCCCCTGCGGCACCCCGGTCGCGGCCAGTTCGGAATTCTCGAAGAAGCTGCGGGTCCGCGTATACTGCCCGTAGAACAGCGTCTTGTTCGACCACTCGAAATCGAAGGCGTAAGCCAGGGCGCGGCGCACCATCCGGTCCTGGAAGATCGCCCGGCGCATGTTGAAGGCGAAGCCCTGCATGCCCGTGGACCGCCCGTGCGGCAACGCTTCCTTCTTTATCCGGCCATCCCGTACCGCCGGAGTGTTGTAGGACGTGGCCCAGTGCCGCGATGAATTTTCGTCCCGGTAGTCGATCGCGCCCGATTTGAAGGCTTCGACCTCAACCGTGCTGTCGCGATAGTAGTCGTATCGGACCTTGTCGAAATTATAGGTGCCGGCGTTGACCGGCAGTCGGGCGCCCCAGTAGTCGAGGACCCGCGTATAGGTGATCGACCGCCCGGGCTCAAACGATTCGATCCGGTAGGGCCCGCTGCCCAATGGCGGCTCCAGCGTGGTCGACGTGAAATCACGGTCGGCCCAGTAATGTCTCGGAAGCACGGGGAGTTCTGCGATAATCAGCGGCAACTCGCGGTTCTCGGTGCGCTGGAAGCTGAACTTCACCGAGCGTTCGCCGGTCTTTTCCACCTTCACGACATTCGCGTAATAGAACTGGTAGAATGGCGCCCCTTTCTCGCGCAGCGTATTGAAGGTCCAGATCACATCGTCGACCGTGACCGGACGGCCGTCATGCCATTTGGCATTGGCGCGCAGGGTGAAGGCGACCCAAGAGCGGTCCCGCGGGACTTCCACGGTCTCGCACAACAGACAGTATTTCGAAAAGGGCTCGTCAAGCGACGAGGTCATCAGGGAGTCGTAGATCAGACCCATAGCGATCGCGGGCTGGCCCTTGATGATGAATCCGTTGAACGAATCGTAGCTGCCGGTCGCGCTTAGCCGCACCGTTCCACCCTTGGGCGCCGCCGGGTTGACGTAAGCGAAGCTGCGGAACCCCGCCGGGTATTTCAGGTCGCCGTGCATGGCGATGCCGTGGCCCTTGTAGACTTGGGCACCGGCGCCGCCGGCCGCCAGCGGTCCGGCAAGCATGAGGGCGGCAAGGGCGGCGGCGAAACGAGTCATCTGTCGAATCCCTCTTGTTTCCGTGACCGGGCGCGAGTTTACCCGAAAACCTGCGTCATGGCAGAGGCAAAGCAAGCCTTGAACGCAACCTTATTGCAAGAGTTTGATTTTACGGCGGCGCATTAACCAATTATAGAGCGGATCCGGTCACAATCGTTAACCGACCGATAGAGATGCACTGTGCGGGGGCCGTCGTGGAACCGTCCAACCTGGAAAAGAAAACCTGGATCGCGCATTACATCTATGCGTCCGATGACGGGTCGGCGCGCACGCGCACCCGCAAGATCCAGGCCACCGATTACGATACCGCGCTGCAGTTCGCGGCCAACGATTCGCCGGCCGAGGAGTTCGTGGTCTCGGTCTATCCCGAGTCCGACGAGCAGTATCTCGGCCTCGTCCGCGGCGCCGCCATGCGCATGAGCGGCCAGGGCGACGACGACTAGGGCATTGTCCGTTCAAGTGGAATCGGTCCCGGCCGGCGACGCGACCTCATACTTCGAGACGGGCCTTCGGCCCTCCTCAGCATGAGGACACAGACGGTGGAGCCTCATGCTGAGGAGCGGCGCAGCCGCGTCTCGAAGTATGAGGTCGCGCCAGTCCAACCGAACCCGACATAACGGATAACGCGCTGGCGCCAGGGTCATCCTCCGCGCGACACCGCCGCGATATGCCGCGGGAAATCCGCATCCCCCATCAGGGCCTGGCAACGCTCGAACCGGTTGACGGCGTAGGCCCAGAAATCGTCTGCCGGATTGTCGTTGGCGTGCTGGATCACACCCCATAACGTCCACAAGAGATCGCACATCGCCTTGTAGAGCACCATGCGGCCAAGCTGGTCGGCCGGCGGCTCGCCGTCGAAATAGGCCTGCATCATCGCCGCGTCCTGTTCCGGACCGAATTCCGCCTCCACCGAGAGGTCGCCCAGATCCCACATCGGATCGTTGTTGCCGGAGTATTCCCAGTCGACGATCCACATGCGCGCGCCGGTGTCGAGGAAGTTCTCGGCCAGCGGATCGCAATGGCAGGGCGCAAGCTTGGCCGGGTGCGCCGCCAGCGCCGCGCGCACCGTATCCGCCTCGCGCTTGACCGCCTCGTAGCCGTCGGGAACCGGCGCCTTGAGCCCGGCCAGCAGGGCGAGATACTCGTCCATCTTCTCGAACACGTCGAACACGGTGCGGAAGTCCACCCCGCAGCGATGCATCCGGCGGAAGGCCAGCGCCGCGCGCCGGCAGGCGCCGGTATCCTTGAATCGCTCGGCGTTCATGGTGGCCGCGTCCGGGATGTAATCGGCCAGCATCAGCCCGTCCGCCTCGTCGAAGAACAACACCGCGGCGCTGACCCCGGCATCGGCGGCGACGCGCGCGTTGTGGGCCTCGACCGAGCGGTCGATATAGTCTTGCGTGCCCTCGCCGGCGATGCGCAGCAGATAGTCCGCACCGTCCAGGCCGACGCGGTACACCAGGTTGGTCAGGCCGCCCAGCCGTTCCACCGAGTCGGGCTGGCGCCCCCCGAACAGCGCAATCCGCCCGATCGCATCGGCAACACTGCTATCCATGGATATTCCTTCCCTGCGGTTCGGCGCTATTATGTCGCGGCCGACGCAGCGGCGCAAAGGCCCGCTGGTGTTCGGCAGGGACGCGAAGCATGACGGATACCATTCCACAACAGGCGAATATCGTCATCGTCGGCGGCGGGGCGATCGGCTGCGCGATCGCCTACCACCTTGCGAAGATGGGCGCGAAGGACGTGCTGCTGCTCGAGAAAAGCGGCCTGACCCACGGCGCAACCTGGCATGCCGCCGGGCTTGTGGGCCAGCTTCGCCCCTCGCGCAACGTCACCCGCATGCTGCAGGCCAGCGTCGCGCTCTATGACAAGCTGGAAGAGGAAACCGGCCAGAACCCCGACTGGAAGAAGGTGGGGAGCTTGCGGCTGGCGTCGTCCGGGGACCGCTGGACCGAGATCCGGCGCGCCGCCACGACGGCGAAGAGCTTCGGACTGGAGATGCATCTGATCAGCGCGGAAGAGGCCCGGGACCTGTTCCCCATCATGACCACGGACGGAGTCGTCGGCGCGGCCTATATCCCGTCGGACGGCTATATCGATCCCGCCGGCCTCACCCAGGCGCTGGCCAGGGGCGCGCGCATGAACGGCGTGCACATCATCGAGGGCGCGCATGTCACCGGCGTCGAGGTGACGGGTCGCCGCGCCACGGCGGTCGTCACCGACCAGGGAACCGTGAGGGCGGAAATCGTGGTCAATGCCGCCGGCATGTGGGGCCGCGATGTCGGCGCGATGGCGGGGGTCAGCGTGCCCACAACCGCAGTCGAGCATCAGTATCTGATCACCGAGCCGATCCCCGGCCTGCCAAGATCCATGCCCACGATGCGCGACCCGGATCACCTGCTCTATTACAAGCCGGAGGTGAACGGCTTCGTGGTCGGCGGATTCGAGGCGGACCCCGCACCCTTCGGGCGGGACGGTATGCCGCCGGGTTTCGCGCGCGCGCTGCTGCCGTCGAATTTCGACCAGTTCGAGGGGTTGGCCGAGGCCGCCGCCATGCGCACGCCGGCGGTGATGGAGGTCGGCGTGCGGCAACTCCTGAACGGCCCGATCCCGTGCTCCCCCGACGGCGAATTCATCATGGGACTGGCGCCGGAGCTGGATAATTTCTTCGTCGCCTGCGGTTTCTTCTACGGCATCGCGGCGGCCGGCGGCGCGGGGTTGCGGATGGCGGAATGGATCCTGGACGGCGCGCCGAGCGTCGATCTGTGGCCGCTGGATATTCGCCGCTTCGGCGCGTTCCACGACAGCACCCGCTATGTCTACGAGTCCGCGATTGCCATGTATGCGGACCATTACCTGATGGGCTGGCCGGAGCGCGAAAGCGACACCGCGCGCGGGGCCCGGCGCAGCCCCCTCTATCGGATCCTCAAGGACAAGGGTGCGGTCCACGGCGCCAAGTTCGGCTGGGAACGGCCCAACTGGTTCGCGCCTGCGGGCACGGAGCCGAAGGACGTTTACAGCTACGGACGCGGCAACTGGTTCGAGGCGGTCGGCGAGGAATGCCGCGCCGTGCGCGAGCGCGTGGCGCTGGTCGACCAGTCCAGCTTCGCCAAGTTCGAGCTGTCGGGCGCGAAGGCGTTCGCGACGCTGCAACAGATCGCCGCGAACGATCTCG
>Ga0224512_10003512_pt1 | contig 13754 bp, 24 predicted proteins | sample SF_May12_sed_USG_4_FD_169103 | JGI IMG/M metagenome (GOLD analysis project Ga0224512, IMG submission 169103) | Sediment microbial communities from San Francisco Bay, California, United States - SF_May12_sed_USGS_13 | ecosystem: Environmental > Aquatic > Marine > Sediment | place: USA...
GCCGAGGTTGAACATCGGCTCGATGCAGATGGCCATCCCCGTACGGAGTCGCATTCCGGTGCCCGGAGCGCCGTAGTTGGGAACGTTCGGCTTCTCGTGCATGTTGAGGCCGATGCCGTGCCCTACGTATTCGCGCACGATTCCGTATCCGCCGGACTCGCCAACCGCCTGAACGGCCGCACCGACGTCGCCGACCCTGGCTCCAGGCCGGACGGCTTCGATACCCGCCCACATGGCTTGTTCGGTGACCTCGATGAGATCGCGGGCCTCATCGGAGATCTCCCCGATGCCGAAAGTGATGGCCGCGTCTGCGTGGTACCGCTGATAGATGGCTCCGGCGTCGATCGAAAGGATGTCGCCATCCCTCAACTGGTACTGCCCGGGAATTCCGTGGACGATGATCTCGTTTTGCGAAGCGCAGATGTGGGCCGGGAACCCGTGATAGTTGAGAAACGACGGGCGGCAATCGTGGTCCTTGATCACCCTGGCAGCGATCTCATCGAGTTCCCGGGTGGTGATGCCTGGCTCGGCAGCCCGCCGGACGGCCCGATGTACTGCCGCAACGCAGCGGCCGGCGACCTCCATACGCTCGAAGTGCTCGGGCTTCTTGATCGTGATCATCAGATGTCCAAAGCATCGACGATGGCCGCTTCGACGTCGTCGAGCGCGCCAAGGCCGTTGATGTCGTGGACCGGCAGATCGTGAGACCGGTAGAACGCCACCAGCGGCTCCGTGTCGCTCCGATAGACTTCGAGGCGATTCCGCACGACCGACTCCTGGTCGTCCTCGCGTTGCGTCAGCGACTCGCAGTCGATGTCGCAAACCCCCGGTTCGACGGGTGGATTGTCATCGATGTGGTAGACGTGCTGGTTGGGGCAGGTCCGCCTGCCCGAGATGCGGCGGACGATTTCGTCGTCGTCGACGACGATGTACACGGCCCCGTCGAGGCCCGCTTCCAGCTGGGCGTCCAGAGCCTCAGCCTGAGGCAGGGTCCTCGGGAAACCGTCGAGGATGAACCCGGCGCCGGCGTCATCCCGTCCGATCCTTTCGAGCAGCATCCCGATGACGAGATCATCGGGTACCAATCCCCCGGTAGCCATGATCTCTTTGGCTTGCTTGCCGAGTCCCGTGCCTTGCGACACCGCTTCACGCAGCATGTTTCCGGTTGCTATGTGGGGGATCCCGAGTCGTTCGGCGATCCGGATGGCCTGGGTGCCCTTTCCGGCGCCCGGCGGCCCCAGGAAGAGCAACTTCACGAGCGCCGCCCCACTTCGGACGAACCAGCGCAGCGACGGCTCTGCGGGAGCGGACCCGGAGCGAGGCGGAGGGTACGCAGGGTCACGTGAGGAAGCCTTCGTAGTTCCGCATCGTCAACTGGCTCTCGATCTGTTTCATGGTCTCCAGAGCCACCCCGACGACGATCAGCAGCGAGACGCCCGAGAAGGCCACGAAGATCCCCCAAAGGATGCCGGCGAGGGACGGCAGGACCGTGATCACACCGAGGAAAAGCGCCCCGGGGAGAGTGATGCGGTTCAGGATGTGCTCGAGGTGTCGCTCGGTGGCGGTTCCAGGGCGGACACCCGGCACAAATCCGCCTTGCCTCTGAAGCGAGTCGGCCTGTTTGTGGGGGTCGAACTGGATGGCCGTATAGAAGTAGGTGAAAAAGACGATGAGACTGAACAGGACGAAGATGTAGGTCCAGGTCGTGCCGCCCGACAGGCCGAGGTTCTCGTCCACCCACGTTCGGAATGCCACGATCACCCGGTTCTCCTGGGCCGGGATCAGAGTGACCAGCAGCGCCGGGAACGTGAGTACGGATGTCGCGAAGATCACCGGGATCACGCCGGCGGTATTGACCTTCAACGGAATGTAGGTCGAGGTTCCGCCGTAGACCCGCCGTCCTCTCACTCGTTTCGCAAACTGGATGGGGATCCTTCGCTGACCCTGGTCCACGTAGATGATGGCGGCGATCATCACCAAGAAGATGAGCATCATGAGGATGAAGCGCCCCCACCGATCCACCAGCGCCGTCTGCGCATAGATCTGTCCGAACTGGCCGGGCAACTGGCTGAGGATGCTGATGAAGATGATGAGCGACATCCCGTTGCCGACGCCTTTCTGGGTGATCTGCTCGCCGAGCCACATGATGAATGCCGTGCCGGCGGTCATTGTGAGGACGATCAAGGCTGCTTTGCCCGGCGTGTAGTCGGGGATCAGGATGACGTTGCCAGGGGTAAGGGTGCCTCTCGAGAACAGGAAGCTGAACGTGGTCGACTGCAACAGGGCGAGGATCACCGTCAGATACCTCGTCCACTGGGTGATCACCTGCTGCCCGGACTGACCTTCGTCTTGGAGTCGCTGCAGTCGTGGAATGACCACCGCCAGCAACTGCATGATGATGCTCGCCGTGATGTACGGCAGAATGCCCAGGGCAAACACAGAAAACGACTCGAGCCCGCCACCCGAGAAGAGGTTGAGCAGGCCGAAGATCCCTGCCTCGCTCGACAGGCGATCGATCTCCGCCAGGGCATCGAGGTCCGTGTACGGAACAGGTATGGACGCGCCCAGCCGGTAGATGGCGAACACCAGCAGCGTGAACAGGATCTTCCTTCGAAGATCCGGGATCGTGAACATGTGTCGGTAAACGGCGAGCATGATTCGATTCAAGCCTCTCGATGGTGGCGGTTGCGGCGTCAGTCGAGGATGCGGACGGTTCCGCCCGCTGCTTCGATCTTTTCTTTTGCCGAGGACGACACGGCATGAACCTCAACGGTCAGCGACCGGTCGATTTCCCCGGTTCCGAGGACTTTGACACGGCCCTTCTTCTTGACGAGGCCGGCCGAACGGAGCGATGCCGGCGTGACCGTCGCACCGGCCTTGAAGGCGCCAAGCGCCTCGACGTTCACCACCGTGAACACCTCTTTGTTGGGGTTCTTGAAGCCCCGCAGGTGCGGCAGGCGCCGCTGCAGGGGAACGCGGCCACCCTCGAACCCGGGCCGCACCGTGTTTCTCGCTTTGGTGCCTTTGGTGCCCCGTCCGGCGGTCTTACCGCGCCGGCCAGCTTCACCACGGCCTACGCGGATCTTCGTCTTCTTCGACCCGTCGGCCGGCTTCAGATGGTGGAGTTTCAGCTGTCCCATCGGTCATCTCTCTCTCGTCGCCGATCAGGCGGCGATCGTTGTCCTTACTTGTTCTCGACGCTCACGAGGTGATCGACACGGGCAACCATGCCCCTGATCTCTGGAGTGTCCCGGTGTTCGACAGTCTGATGCATCCTGCGGAGGCCGAGGCCGCGCACCGTTGCGCGGTTCTTGGGCTTCTCGCCGATGAGGCTCTTGGTGAGCGTCACCTTGATGGTCTTCTCAGCCATGTCAGCCGTCCTTGCCATCGTGGGCACGCACCATCTCGGCCGACCGGTACGCAGCCAGCAGGCCGGGAGGAGTCACCTCTTCGGGCGTCTTGCCACGCAGGCGGGCAATATCGTCCGGACGCCGCTGTCCGACCAGCCCGTTCATCGTGGCCTTGGCCGTATTGAGATGGTTGGGCGAGCCAAGCGACTTAGCCAGGACATCTTTGATACCGGCGGCTTCGAGAATCTGTCGGACCGAGCCGCCGGCGATAACGCCGGTACCGGGCGCGGCGGGTTGCAACAGAACCCGGCTCGCCCCGTGCTCCCCGATAATCTTATGGATGATCGTCTGGCCGGCCATCGGCACGGTCACCATCGATCGGCGGGCGACCTCCATACCCTTCTGGATGGCGGCCGGCACTTCTTTGGCCTTGCCGTAGCCGATGCCCACCTGGCCCTTCCCGTCCCCCACCACCACAAGCGCGGTGAACGAGAACCGCCGGCCACCCTTGACGACCTTGGCCACCCGGTTGATCTCGACGACGCGCTCGTCGTACTGCGATTCTTCTCTACCTCGTTGTTGACGTGCCATCAGAACTCCAATCCGGATGCGCGGGCGCCATCGGCCAGCGCCTTGATCCGACCGTGATACGGAAAACCGCCACGATCGAAGACGACGGCGGAAACGCCTGCCTCTTTGGCACGCTCACCAACCAGCTTGCCGACCGCTCCGGCCGTGTCGACCGTGAGCGTCTTCTTTTTGAGATCCTTCTCCAACGAGGACGCCGCCGCCAGTGTTCGGCCTTCGACATCGTCGATGACCTGGGCGTAGATGTAGCGGTTGCTGCGGAAGACCGCCAGCCTCGGGCGCTCGGTGGTGCCGCGCAGATGCTTTCTGACACGGCGGTGGCGGCGCACTCTGGCCGCTTCGCGTGACTTGGTCATCGTGCTACTCCTGCCTTGCCGGCCTTGCGCCGGACGTACTCGTCGACATACCGGATTCCCTTGCCCTTGTAGGGCTCCGGGGGCCGGACATCGCGGATGTCGGCGGCGACCTGGCCGACCAACTCCTTGTTGATGCCCGACACGGTGATGTTGGTCGGGTCGGGAACTTCGATGGTGATGCCGTCCGGTGGATCCATGAGCACCGGGTGGCTGAAACCAACCTGTAGTTCCAGCGACGAGCCCTTCATGGCCGCCCGATAGCCAACGCCGACGATGGCCAGCTTCTTGGCGAAGCCGTCCGAGACGCCGGTGACCATGTTGGCCAGCAGGGCCCGAACGAGCCCGTGCTGAGCACGCGAGTCGCGCTCGTCGTCGAATCGCTCGACCAGCAGTTGATCCTCGTTCTGGGTGACCTTCACCCGCTCGGAAAAGGTACGCTGCAGGGTGCCTTTGGCGCCTTTGACGGTCACCGTTTGGGCGGCAATGGTCACCTCGACCCCGGCGGGGACGGTGATCGGGGCCTTACCTACCCGGCTCATCACCACACCTCGCAGATGATCTCGCCGCCGAGCTTGCGACGGCGGGCTTCACGATCGGGCAGGAGCCCTTGCGACGTCGACACGACGACTACGCCGAGTCCACCCTGACTCCTCGGAAGTTTCGTCGACTGGGTGTAGATGCGCCGGCCGGGCTTCGACACCCGTTTGATGCCCTGGATCACACGTTCACGTTTTGCACCGTACCGGAGCGTCAGCGTGAGGGCCGTGCCCGGTCCACTCGGTGCCACCGAGTAGCCGTCGAGGTATCCCTCGGACACCAGAATCTCGGCGATACCTTCCTTCAGCTTCGAAGATGGCATCGTCGTGGTTTCCTGCTGGACCGCATTGGCGTTGCGGATACGCGTGAGCATGTCCGCGATCGGGTCAGTCATCATGATCTACCACGACGCCTTTCTGACTCCGGGGAGCTCGCCTCGCAATGCCAGCTCTCTCACGCAGATACGGCACATGCCGAATTTGCGGAGATACGCCCTCGGCCGCCCGCATCGCTTGCATCGGTTGTACGCGCGCGACGAGAACTTGGGTTTGCGTTGTTGTTTGGCAATCATCGATTTTTTGGCCATTGCTTGCTCCTCAGGCCTGGATCGCTTGTTTACGGAAGGGGAAACCAAACGCGTCCAGGAGTGCCTTGGCGTGCTCGTCGGTCTCTGCGGTCGTCACGATCGTGATGTCCATACCCCGGACGGAATCGACCTTGTCGTAGTCGATTTCCGGGAAGATCAGCTGTTCTGTGACGCCAAAGGTGTAGTTGCCACGACCGTCGAACGAGCGTGGATTCAAGCCGCGGAAGTCACGGATCCGGGGAATCGCCACCGCGATCAGACGATCGAAAAACTCCCACATCCGGTCGCCGCGCAGCGTCACGGAAGCGCCGATCGGCATGCCCTCGCGCAGCTTGAAGCCGGCAATCGACTTCCGGGCGCGGTTCACCCGAGGCAGTTGCCCGGTGATCGTCGAGAGGTCGGTGACGACGGCGTCGATGACCTTCTTGTCGGCTACTGCCTCGCCGCCCCCGACATTGAGGACGATCTTCGTCAGGCGGGGCGTGCGCATGGAGTTCTCCAGGCCCAACTGCTCCGTGAGCATGCGTCCGATCTCTTCGTTGTACTTGGTCTTGAGTCGAGGGGTGCTCACAGCTCACCTCCGCACTTGCGGCACACACGCTTCTTCGTGCCGTCCTTGGCCACGGTCATGCCGATACGGGTCGGTCCGCAGTCTTCGCAAACAATCATCACGTTCGAAGCGTCGATCGGCATGTCCTTGTCGATGATGCCTCCACTGTTGGGGTTCTGCGGGTTTGCCCGCTGATGCCGCTTGGCGGTCGCAACGTTCTCGACAATGATCTTGTTGGCCTTGGGATAGACACGGGCGATCTTCGATTCTTTTCCGGCATCTTTGCCCGAAATGACCTTGACGGTGTCACCGATCTTGAGACGCATTCAGATCACCTCCGGCGCAAGCGAGACGATCCGCATGAACTTTGCATCTCGCAACTCACGGGCCACCGGCCCGAAGATGCGGGTACCGCGTGGCTGGCGATTGGCGTCGATCAAGACACATGCGTTGTCGTCGAAGCGTATGTAGGTACCGTCGGGACGACGGTTTTCCTTGGCGGTCCGCACGATGACGGCCTTCACGACCTCGCCCTTCTTGACGTTGGCGCCGGGGAGCGCCTCTTTCACGGTTGCCACGATGATGTCCCCGAGGCTGGCATAACGGCGCTTCGATCCGCCCAGCACACGAATGCACAGAACTTCACGTGCGCCGCTGTTGTCGGCGACCTTGAGGCGGGATTCTTGCTGGATCATCTGGCGCGCTCCACCACTTCGAGCACCCGCCAGCGCTTGGTCTTCGACAACGGGCGTGTCTCGACGATACGGACGGTGTCGCCCGAGCGGGCGTCGTTCGTCTCGTCGTGAGCGTGAAACTTCGAGGTACGACCAACCACTTTCCCATACCGGGGGTGCCTGACGGACGACGAGACCTCCACGGTCACTGTTTTGTCCCGGGCGTCGGAGACCACGACGCCGACGAGCGACTTGCGCTGTCCACGTTCAGTCATCACGTACCTCCCTCATGCAGCGCTGACCACGCCGCCAGTTCCTGTTCGCGCGCCACCGTTTGGATGCGGGCGATTTCTTTCTTGACCTGACCCAGGCGGGCCGTGTTGTCGAGTTGATTGGTAGCGAGCTGGAACCTGAGATTGAACAGTTCCTGCTTGGCGTCGCCGAGCGCTTTGTCGAGTTCGGCGGCCGTGAGCTCGCGCAGTTCTTCGTTGTTCACCCGTCCTCCCTGAGTACGAACCGGGTCTTCACGGGCAGCTTGTGGCCGGCTTTTCGCATGGCTTCACGAGCGAGATCTTCCGGGACTCCCGACAGCTCAAACATGACACGCCCTGGTTTGACGACTGCCACCCAGAATTCGGGAGCACCTTTCCCGGAGCCCATGCGGGTCTCGGCGGGCTTTGCGGTGACCGGTTTGTCAGGAAAGATGTTGATCCACACCTTTCCACCGCGCCGGATGGATCGGGTGATGGCGATACGAGCCGACTCGATCTGCCGGGATGTGATCCATCCCGCTTCGAGCGACTGCAGGCCGTAGTCGCCGAATGACACGCTGGTGCCGCCCTTGGACGGGCCGCGCCGCTTCCCTCTATGCACCTTCCGGTACTTGGTGCGCTTTGGCATCAACATCGGCTATACCTCTTCACCGTCGGCGGCTTTTTCGCCGGATTCCTCGACCACTGCGACGTCGGACGCCTCCGCCGGCGTATCCGCGGAAGCGGCGTCCGCCTCCCCGGTCTCATCGCCTGTGACAATGACGTCGGCAACGGCGTCCCCGGTCACGGTCTCTTCGGGAGCGGGCGTTTCGATTGTCGGCGCTTCAACGACCGGCGATTCGATGGCAGCATCTTCGGCCACGGGCGCCTCGGCCGCAACGATGGGCGCCTCGTCGGCCACGCTGATCTCGTCCCTGTAGGCCGATTCGGCCTCGTCCCCGCGCATGCGGCGGGGCGCCTCTTCTTCGGGTCGGGCAGACTCTTTACGCTTGCCGCCTCCTGCCTCGATGAGACGCTTGCCCCCTCCTGCCTCGATGAGACGGGGGACCTTTTCTCCGCCTGCCGCGTGCTCGGCTCGGGCTTTGGCAGGAGCCACGCGGCCCCGTCCGCGCCCGCCACTGGCAAGCTCGGCCTCAGCTGCGATCTTTTCGCGCGTGGCTTTCAGTGATGTCACCACATCGCCCTTATATACCCAGACTTTGACGCCGATGGCGCCGACCGTGGTCCGGGCGGTTGCGGTTCCGTAGTCGATGTCGGCACGGAGGGTATGGAGCGGAACGCGCCCTTCGCGATACCACTCACGCCTGCCCATGTCAGCGCCACCGAGACGACCTTTGCACTCGACCCGCACGCCCTCGGCGCCGGCCTTCATGGCGGTCTGGACGGCACGCTTCATTGCCCGGCGGAAGGCAACCCGGTTGGCGATCTGGTCGGCAATGCCACGCGCCAGCAACTGAGCGTCTGTCTCGGCGTCTTTGATCTCGTTGATGTTGAATTTGACCTGGCGGCCGGTCAGCTTCTCGAGCCCTGCCCGGAGGCGCTCGGCTTCGCTGCCTTTACGGCCGATCACGACGCCGGGTCGAGCGGTGAACAACTCGACGGCGACGCGGCCGCGACTGCGCTCGAGCTCAATGCGCGATACAGCACCTCGCTGAAGCTCGCCGTAGAGATAGTCGCGTATCTGCCAGTCCTCGTTGACCAGGGCGGTGTATTCCTTGTCCGAATACCAGCGCGACTTCCAGTCGTTGACGATGCCGAGACGGAATGCGTAAGGGTGTGTTTTCTGGCCCATGGGTCAGTCCTCCTCGCCGTCCGACACGACGATCGTGATGTGGCTCGTGCGCTTATGGATGGGCGTGGCCCGACCGCGCGCACGCGGCCTGAAACGCTTCAACGTGGGCCCTTCGTCGGCGTAGGCCTCCGCTACGAACAACTCTTCTTCGTCGAAGCCGAAGTTGTTCGATGCGTTGGCGATCGCCGAGTTGAGCACCTTCGACACCGGTTCGGCAGCCCGGCGTTCCGTGAACGCCAGGACTCGTTGTGCCTCGGTGACGGGCAGGCCCCTGACATGGTCGAGCACAGCCCTGACCTTCTGAGGAGCCTGACGAATGTATTTGGCTTGAGCGCGTACCTTCATCGTTTCTTCGCTGACCTGTCGCCGGCGTGGCCCCGGAACGTGCGTGTCGGGGCGAATTCGCCGAGTTTGTGTCCGACCATCGACTCCGTGATGTACACGGGTACGTGCTTCCGGCCGTCGTGAACTGCGATCGTGTGACCGACCATCTCGGGGAACACCGTCGAGCGGCGACTCCAGGTACGGATCACTCGTTTGTCACCCTTTTCGTTGAGCGCATCCACCTTGTCCATCAGATGGTCGTCGACGAAGGGCCCTTTCTTGACACTGCGTGCCATGGTCTACCTCCGACCCTTCTTGGAGCGACGACGCACGATGTCCCGGTCACTCGCCTTCTTCTTCTTCCGGGTGCGCGCCTCTGGCTTGCCCCAGGGGCTTACCGGGTGACGGCCACCGGACGACTTGCCTTCGCCACCACCGAGGGGATGATCGACCGGGTTCATGGCCACGCCCCTTGTTTGAGGACGGACGCCTTTCCAACGGTTCCGACCGGCCTTCCCGATTTTGATGAGTTCTGCCTCGGTGTTGCCCACCTGACCGACGGTCGCCCGGCAATCGAGCGGGACGGTCCGCATCTCGCCCGACGGCAGACGCAGCAGGGCTTTGTCGTTCTCTTTGGACATCAACTGCACCGACGCGCCTGCCGAGCGAGCCAGCTTGGCGCCACCGCCCGGGCGCATCTCGACGGCGTGGACGACGGTACCGGCGGGGACATTGCGCAGCGGCAACGCGTTGCCGGGCTTGATGTCGGCGCCAGAGCCCGATTCGACCATGTCGCCGGCCTTCACACCGACCGGGGCCAGGATGTAGCGCTTCTCGCCATCGAGGTAGTGCAACAGTGCGATGCGGGCGTTGCGGTTCGGGTCGTACTCGATCGCCGCAACCTTGGCCGGGACACCATCTTTCGTGCGCCGGAAATCGACGATCCGATAACGGCGTTTGTGACCGCCACCCTTGTGACGGGAGGTGATCCGGCCGTTGTTGTTGCGACCTGCCTTGGCAGGCTTCTTGGCAATCAGCGACTTCTCGGGCTTCTTGGACGACACGCCCTCAAAGTCCGAAACAGTCTGGAACCTACGTCCCGGCGAGGTTGGTTTGAGTTTCTTCACCGCCATGACGTCACACTCCGAACACGTCGATCGAGTCGCCAGCCGCGAGTTTCACGTAGGCGCGTTTGGTGTCTTTTCGCTTACCGAGCTTGTAGCCCGTTCGCTTGACCTTGCCGCGACGATTGGCCGTATTCACCGACTCGACGGAGACGTCGAAGATGGCCTTCACGGCGTCCTTGATCTCGGACTTGTTGGCCCGCTTGTCGACGACGAACGTATAGGTGTTCGAACGCTCGATGAGGTCGTAGGTCTTCTCGGAAACGACCGGGGCGACAATCACATCCTGGGGATGCTTCATTCTTCCTCACCTCCGTCGGCGTCTCTCACGAAGTCATCGTCGGCAACGGCATAGGCACCGGCACCCGCCGCCGCCCCGACGGTGTCGGTCGTGAACACAACGGTGTCCGACCACAGCACGTCGTAGGTGGTGACGTGCCCCGGATGGCGAAGGACGACATCGGTCAGGTTGCGGAAAGACCGCTCTGCGACGGTGTCGTGGCGACCGAGCACGATGAGCGTCTTGGTGTCACAGCCCATGGAGCCGAGCAGAGCGAGGCCCTGCTTGGTCTTGGGTGTCGACCAGTCGATCGTCTCAACCACGCGGATCGCCGACTCGGATGCCCGGGCCGACAGGGCCGACCGGAGGGCGAGGCGTTTCATCTTCTTCGGGGTCCGCTGGTCATAGGATCGGGGTTTGGGGCCATGAACGACGCCGCCGCCCTTCCACTGAGGAGAGCGGATCGAACCGTGTCGAGCCCGTCCCAGGCCCTTCTGGCGCCACGGCTTTCGACCGCCGCCGCGGACTTCGCCACGGGTCTTCGTCGAAGCCGATCCGGCGCGGGCGCCGGCCAGTTGGGCAGTCACGACCTGATGCATCGCATTCATGTTTGGCTCGATGCCGAACACGGTTGGATCGAGGGCAATTTCACCCTTCTTATCACCCGTCGAGCTGTACAGCGGAGCTGTGATCTCAGCCACGAGCCTTCACCGCCTCTCGTACCACGATGACGGAGCCGTTGGGTCCCGGCACCGCCCCGGCCAGGAGCAACAGACCGCGCTCGGCGTCGATCTCGACGACCTCGAGGTTCAGCACGGTGACCCGCTCGTTCCCCATACGTCCTGCCATCTTCTTGCCTTTGAACACGCGGGCAGGGGTGGCGCAGGCACCAATCGAACCCGGAGCGCGGTGGACGCGATGGGCGCCGTGGCTGGCACCCTGGCCTTTGAAATTGTGGCGCTTCATAACGCCCTGGAAGCCTTTGCCCTTCGACATGCCGCTGACGTCGGCCTTCTGGCCTTTCTCGAGCACATCGGCGATGGTGATCTTCTGGCCGAGCTCGAACAGATCAGGGTCGTCGACACGGACCTCGACGAGGTGTCGGTTCGGGGAGACCCCGGCCGCTTCGTAGTGGCCGGTCATCGGCTTGTTCGCCTTGCGGGCCGCCATCTCTTTATAGGCGAGCTGAATGGCCGAATAGCCGTCGGTCTCGGGCCGCTTGATCTGCGTGATGGTGCACGGTCCGGCCTTGATGACCGTCACCGGAATGGCACGGGCCTGGTCATCGAAGACCTGGGTCATGCCCAGCTTCTCTCCAACGATCGCTTTCACAGCTTGATCTCCACTTCCACTCCGGCCGGCAGATCGAGACGCATGAGCGAGTCGACGGTCTTCGGCGTGGGTTCCAGGATGTCGATCAGGCGCTTGTGGATCCGGAGCTCGAAGTGCTCACGGGAGTCCTTGTCCACATGCGGACCGCGGATGACGCAGTAGCGATGAATGCGGGTCGGCAACGGGATCGGGCCCTTGATCTTGGCCTGGGTCCGGATGACGGTCTCGGCGATCTTGCGCGCAGACTCGTCCACCACGTGATGGTCATAGGCCTTGAGGCGGATTCGAATCTTCTGTTCGTTCTCGTCTGCCACGCTTCATCCTGTCTGTCGTCACGGGGTACACGCACAGGCAGGCGAACAGCGTCGTGGGAGACGCTCGTCCGACCACCTTGCGAGAGGTACCGTGTCGGGTAGGTACATCGCGGGTTTGGCCGCGAACCGGGACACGCGCAGGCGTGCCCCGCTAGAAACTCGATTGAATCGCCGGCGGAAGCCGACATCGGGAGTGTAGGGAGCCCGGTTGACGAGTGTCAAAACGATCGGTTGGCGGCGACCGGTATCCTGGGTTCGTCCAGAACCTGCAGCCACGAGGAGCGGATCATGGAACACACACCTGCTGCCCACATCGACTGGGGTCCGGCGCCGTCCGAGCACTTCACCGGCAACGTGCAGTTCGGACCCCTGCGACGGTCTGGCGACGGTGGGCTCACCGCCCTCGCCGTTGCGTTCGAGCCAGGAGCGCGCACCGACTGGCACTGGCATCCGGATGGACAGGTGCTCTACGTGACGAGCGGGGCAGGACTCGTGCAGTCGGAGGCGGGCGAGACCGTCGAGATCGGCGCCGGGGACGTGGTCCACGCCCCGCCCGGTGAAAAGCATTGGCACGGTGCCCGGCCGGACTGCCCGATGGTCCATCTTTCTCTCACCACCGGGGGTGCCACCGTGTGGGAGGAGCGCAAGGTCACCGACGCCGAATACACCCGGCGGTGAGCCTCACCCGTTGATGGCGGGGATGATGATGTCCCCGTAGGCGGCCAGCGTTGCCTCTTGGGCGTCGTGCATCAGATAGATGCCGAACTGGTCGACGCCCAGTGTACGCAATTCCTCGAGACGCCTGATGTGCTGCTCGGCCGGGCCGAGCACACAGAACCGATCGATGATCTCGTCCGGCACAAAATCGGTGGAACGATTGCCGGCTTTGCCGTGGTGGTCATAGTCGTAGCCCTCCCGGGCTTTGATGTAGTCGGTGAGGACGGCCGGGACCTGGTCTGAATCTGCGCCATACCGCATGACCATGTCGGCGACGTGGTTGCCTACCATTCCCCCGAACCACCGTGTCTGGCTTCGCTGGTGATCGAGATCGTCGCCGACATAGGCGGGCGCGACCACGCAGATGGAGATCGCGTCCGGGTCGCGACCGGCTTCGACGGCGGATGCCCTCACTGCGGCAACCGTCCAGGCCAGGATCTGCGGATCGGCCAGTTGCAGGATGAAGCCGTCTGCGTGAGCGCCGACGGTCGCCAGGGCCTTCGGCCCGTAGCCGGCCGCCCACATCGGCAGATCCCATCCTTCCTCGACCCAGGGAAAATGAAGCTTCTTCTCGCCGTACTGCACTTCTCGACCGGCGACCAGTCCCTTGATCACTTCCATCGACTCGACCATCGTGGCGAGGGTGCGGGGCTTTTTGCCGATGTACCGGAGCGCCGAATCACCTCGCCCCATGCCACAGATCGTGCGCGGCCCGAAGGTGTCGTTGAGCGTGGCGAACATCGAGGCCAGTACCGTCCAGTCGCGGGTGCCGGGGTTGGTCACCATCGGCCCAACGATCATCTTCTCGGTCCTGGCCAACATGAGGGAGTAGATGACGAACGGCTCCTGCCACAGCACATGCGAGTCGAACGTCCAGGCGTACCCGAATCCGTGAGACTCGGCCAGCTCGGTCAGTTCGAGCACACGGCTCACGGGAGGGTCGGTCTGCAGTACGACT
>Ga0224512_10003513_pt1 | contig 13753 bp, 15 predicted proteins | sample SF_May12_sed_USG_4_FD_169103 | JGI IMG/M metagenome (GOLD analysis project Ga0224512, IMG submission 169103) | Sediment microbial communities from San Francisco Bay, California, United States - SF_May12_sed_USGS_13 | ecosystem: Environmental > Aquatic > Marine > Sediment | place: USA...
GCTGGGGATAAACCTTGGCCGGCTCGGTTTTCTCGCCGATGTTTCCTACGACGACTTCGAATCCTATTTCGATGCCGTGGTCGCCGGCCGCTACAGCGTCGAAAAACGATTCTTCATCGAAGGGAAGTTTTTCGACGGAGACGACCTGCTATCGTCGAATATCGCCCTGAACGACATCATCCTGCATAGCTACGAATCGGCGAGCATGATCGAGTATGAAATCTCGAGCGGCGGAGATTTGATACACGTACAGCGCTCCGATGGCGTCATTGTGACCACCCCGACCGGCTCGACCGCCTATGCGTTGTCTGGCGGCGGTCCGATCATGCATCCCTCGCTGGATACCCTGGCAATCGTGCCTATTTGCCCTCACACCTTGAGTAACCGCCCTATCGTTTTACCGGCGGATCAACCGATCGAGGTTCGACTGGGCCAGGACTCGCTGCTGGCAAAGGTGAGCTACGACGGGCATTCGACCAAGATTGTCAACAAGGAAAACCGGATACTGATAACGCGCTACAGCGAACCCTTGACGCTGCTGCACCCCGAGGACTACGACTATTTCGAGGTCCTGCGCGAGAAACTGTTCTGGAGCACCCACTACTAGTGCTCGATTCGATCCAGATAAAAAACTTCGCCATTATCGATTCACTGCAGCTCGAGATCGAACCGGGAATGAGCGCATTGACCGGTGAAACCGGCGCCGGAAAATCGATCCTGCTGGATGCGATAAAGCTGGCTGCCGGCGATCGCGCCGAAAGCGACAGTATTCGCAGCGGCTGCGAGCGAGCCGAAATATCGGTTTGCTTCCGCGTCGACGAACTCGAGGCGGCCTCCGGCTGGCTTGCGGAAAACGAAATGAGCGCCGACGGCGAATGCGTCATCCGGCGGGTGCTTTATGCCAACGGACGCAGCAAGGCCTTTATCAACGGCTGTAGCGCAACATTGACACAGTTGCGCAACCTCTGCGATATGCTCGTCGATATCCACGGGCAGCATGAACACCAGTCATTGCAAAAGCCCCGCGTTCAGCGGCAGCTGCTGGACTCGTTTCTGGGCGAGCGAGGGCTACTCGACGAAGTGCGCCGCAAGTACCAACATTACCGCCTGCTGCAACAACGCCTTGGTCAGGCGCGTTCCGGGGCCCAGGAACGCGAGCAGCGTATCGATCTGCTCGAGCTGTACTGCGCCGAGTTGCAACAGCTGAACCTCGGCGAAGGCGAGTTCGACACCCTGATGGATGAGTATCGCCGCCTTTCCAACGCGGGCACGCTGAGCGAGAAAACGGCCGAGATACTGGCGCTTTTATACGAAGACGAGGATCGGAACATACAGTCGGCGCTCAGTTCATGCGTACACGAACTCGACGGTTTGCTGCAAACCGACAAATCGCTGGCCGGCAGCCATGAAATGATCAGCGCGGCCCTGATCCAGGTCCAGGAAGCAACCGCGGAACTGCGCGCCTATCGGGACGGAATCGAACTCGATGGCGAACGCCTGGCAAACGCCAACGAGCGTATTGCCAGCGCGCAGAGCCTGGCGCGCAAGCACCACGTCGAGGTATCGCAGCTAGCCTCGCTAACGCTCGAGATGGAACAGGAACTCGTGACCCTGCAAGGTGATAGCTTCGACGTGGCAAGGATCGAGGAAGAACTCGGTAAGGCGCGCGCGGATTATCTGTTCAGCGCCGGTGAGCTCTCCGTCAAGCGTCAACAAACCGCGACAATACTGTCGGAACAGATTACCCAGGTCATGCAACAACTGGGCATGGAAAGCGGTCGCTTCGTAATCGATGTCGAGTCTGACCAGGACCCCTCGGCCAATGGAGTCGACAACATTCGCTACCTGGTGAGCGCCAATGCCGGGCAGCCGCCGAAGACCCTGGCCAGGGTGGCCTCCGGTGGCGAACTCTCGCGGATCAGTCTCGCGATACAGGTCATCATGAGCGAGTCATCGCGGATTCCAACCCTGATATTTGACGAGGTCGACAGCGGTGTCGGCGGAGCAATCGCCGAAATCGTAGGCAAGAAACTGCGCCTGCTGGGCCGGGGACGCCAGGTTTTATGCGTGACCCATCTTCCTCAGGTGGCTTCGCAGGCGCACCACCATTTCCGCGTCGAGAAAACCAGCCTTAACGATGACACCAGAACGGCGGTATATACGCTCGACGACAGCGAGCGCCTCGAAGAAATAGCGCGCATGCTGGGCGGTATCGATATTACCGAGCAATCGCGCGCCCACGCGAGTCAGATGATGGCGACGCGCGATGGTTGAGCGCTGACCGGATTTATTCTCGGCCGGGTCGGACGGTATACGCCCGGCTGGAATGCGCGCGATCGACCAATGTCGGCTTATGCGCTGCGATTATTTTTTGTTGAAATGACCATACAGCACCATGGTGTGCTCGGTTATGGTAAAGCCGTATTTCGCCGCGATTTCCTTTTGCCGCTGCTCGATGATTTCGTCGTAGAATTCGACCACCCTGCCGGTCGAGATATCGACGAGATGATCATGGTGCTCGCCGTCGTTGGCCTCGAACACCGCGTGACCACCGTCGAAATGGTGGCGCGTCACCAGGCCCGCAGTTTCGAACTGTGTCAGGACCCGATACACCGTCGCCAGCGCGATTTCCTCGCCTGAATCCAGCAACATCTTGTAAATGTCCTCGGCCTTGAGATGACGGTCCGCTGAGTTTTCCAGCAGCTCGAGGATTTTCATACGTGGCAGGGTAACTTTCAGCCCCGCGTTCTTGATGTCAGCTGTTTCCATATGATGCTCTCACAGTATTTGCAGCAAACCGGTGGTGGCAGTATTATCGCGCTCTTGCTCGCTATTGTCGGTAGTATGAACTTACGCTTGTTACAAACTGGCTTGCTGGTCGGACTTGCAATTATAACATTCTCCGGCTGCGTGTATCGAATGGATGTACCCCAGGGAAATCGCATCGATCCGGCGCTGGTGGAACAACTCAGGATTGGCATGTCGCGCAACCAGGTCCAGTTCCTACTCGGTACGCCGGCGCTGGTGGACCTTTACCATCCCGACCGCTGGCATTATATTTTTTACCTGAAGACGGGCGGTGATGGCAGAATCGAAAAACGCGTCATGACGCTTACCTTCAGCGGCGATTTGCTGACGAATATCGACGGTACCCTCAGCCCTGGCTGATTTCACCACCGCCTTTTTTCATTTTTAGCCCCTGCGCCGCACGTTGCCTGCGTATCTCCTTGGGATCGGCGATCAGCGGTCGATATATCTCGATGCGGTCGCCCTCCTGCAACGCGTAATCGTCGGGCACGACCTTGCCGAACACCCCGAGATCGCAGGTCTCGAAATCGATCTCGGGAAACAGCTTACCGATGCCCGATAGCCGGGCGGCGTCTCGCGGGGACGTGTCCGGATCGATTTTACATTCCAGTATTTCCTGTTTCGCCGGCGTTGCGTAAGCAACTTCTATCAAGGTCTTATCGCCCATATAACTGTTGCGCGCGTTGACAGAACGAATCCACCATCGTATTCGCAACACGGGTGAAGACGGGTTTGATAATCGCCGCCGCGAGGCCGCGCTTAAACTCGAAGCTGAAGGTCAGCTCTATCCTGCAACTCCGTTCTGCAACCGAGGTGAATCGCCACAGCCCCTGCAGGCTTTTAAACGGGCCTTCGACCAGCCTTATCTCGATCGATTCCCCGGGAATCATGCGGTTACGCGTTTTCAGCCACTGATGTAATCCTGCGCCCTGCATCAGAATCGATGCTTCCATCGAGCTTGCGTCAGCCTGGTGGATTCTGCTTGCTCCGCACCAGGGCAGGAATTCGGGGTATTTTTCGACATCGTTGACCAGGTCGTACATCACTCGTGCTGGATAAGGCAGCAACGCGCTGCGCGTAATTTCGGGCACTTCAAATGATTCCAAAAGCAGCAAGGATAACAATCAACAGCAGTACCGGTACAATATAACGAATCAGGTAATTCCAGACTTCGAATTTGTAATGTTTGGATAGCGCGAATTCCTTGTGGCTAACCTCACGGGGTATTTTCCAGGCGACGAACAGGCAGATAAAAAACGCCACGAATGGCTGGATCAGGTGGCTGGATACGAACACCAGCACGTCATGAAAACCGGCGTTGTTTACCAGTCGAATCGCCTCGTCGCCAACGAACAGCGCCAACGTGAATCCGTCGCCATTCCAGACGCTATGGGCGAGCACGACCCCGAGGGCAAATAACCAGATCCCGAGGCCGGTCATCACCGCAGATTTTAAGCGGGTTATGCGGTATTTTCGTTGCAGGTAGGTAATCGGTGCTTCCAGCAGCGCGATCGAGGTTGTCAGCGCCGCCAGCGTCATTAACATGAAAAACAGCGTACTGAACATGCTGCCTGAGGAAAACTGGTTGAGTATCACCGGCATGATACGGAAAGCAAACTGACTGTCGACGCCCGGTTGCTGCCCGGCGGAAAGCATCAGTGCGTTTATCGATAACCCGGTAAAGATCGAGAATAACAGGTCGACAGTAATCACCAGTCCGGCGGCGTAGCCGATCGATACGTTACCAGGCAAATAACGTCCATAGGCGATCATCACGCCAATGCCGAGGGCAAGCGTGTAAAACGCGCGCTGCAGCGCGAGTATTGGCGTGCGCGAATCAATCACGGTAAAGTCGGCATACAGGATATATTGGACACTGCCGGTAAATCCGCTCGAACTGATCGCAAGGATAAGTCCGATTATCAGAAGCAGGAATATGACCGGTACTATCACCAGCATGAATCGCTCAATCCCCTGCCTTATGGGTTGGGCGCAAATACCGACCACAACCAGGACAAAAAGGGTGTGCCACAGGGTCATGCGTTCGCCGTCGATGGTCAGTTGTTCGAACATCAGTTTCGCGGTTTCGAGCGTGGCGCCTTCAAATACACCGACCATGGACCTGACCGAATACGCCAGCGACCATCCCGCGATTACGCTCAAGGTCGAGACAATCAGGAAAGCTGCCAGCATCGAACCCAGTCCAGCCAGTTTCCAGTAAACCGAGGCCCGGTACTGTTCCGACAGGGTGCGCAGGCTGGCCGCTGGATCGCTGCGGGTCAGGCGTCCCAGCATCAGCTCCGCCATCAACAATGGCAATCCCAGCACGAACAGGAACAGGATGTAAAGCAGCAGGAAGGCACCACCTCCGTTCTGACCGGCAAGCACCGGAAAGGTGAGGAAGTCGTTCAGGCTTAAGGTCGCGCCGGCCGTCGCAATCACGAAGGTAGATTGCGAGCGCCAGGTAAAACCATTTTCAGTCGTGTTCATGGCCAGGTGTCGGGTCAGGACCTCCGCTTAGCGGAGCGTCATTTTAGCAATAAAATCTCTTCACTTAAATATAATAAATTCAATAAGTTACTTAGTATAGTTAAGGTGACTTATTCTGCCTCAACGATATTTCCTGTCGCCTAGAAAAAATATCGTAAAAACCTTGCCAGCCACCCCAGCGGACGCAGCAACAGTGGATGCCGGCCTCGATTGCGCAGGGTGATTTCGGTACTGCTGTCGAGATCCCGTTCGAATCGATTGTGCAGTTTTTGCAGCAATTCCCGGTCATCGAGCAGCAAATCGAGCTCGAGGTCGTGAAACAGGCTGCGATAGTTCAGGTTGGTGCTGCCCACCAGCACCTGTCCGTCTATGAGCATCGTCTTCGAGTGCAGCACGCTTTCACCGTATTCGAAAACGCGGATATTTGCCTGCAATAAATCACTGTAGAAAGTTCTCGCCAGCGTCGGGAAAAAAAAGATGTCGGAATGCTCTGGCACGATCAACTTGACGGAAACGCCCTGCTTCGCCTTGCGTTTTAAAATTTTCAACACCCGTTTGGTCGGGTTGAAATAGGCGTTGGTGATCCAGATCCTTTGCGCCGCGAGCTCCAGCACGTGCATGATGTGTAGTTTGCGTTGCCTGCGTCGCGAAATTTCCTCGACCCCGAGAAATTGCCGCGATCTTACTCCGACGCTTTCCGTTTTGCGCTGCCATACCCGGGTGAAATTGGCCGCCAGAATTTTAACCGACGAGTCCGATACGCGCAGGCCGGTATCATGCCAGTAATCGCCAGCCTGTAATGACCGCCGATTAAAATGATCGTCGCTGATGTTGAAGCTACCGAGCCAGGCGGATTTGCCGTCGATGACGCACAGCTTGCGATGATCGCGGCGATTGATCGACGCCAGCAGATACAGTAGCTGCGAGTACCAGCGGCCCGCCTGCAGCGCCCGCCGGTATAGCGCAAAATCCCAGGGTAGTGGATGAAAGACGCGTAGCTCGCAGTTTGCCGAGTCAAGTCGCCGCGCAATAGCGCCGGCCTGGTGGTAGGATCCGACGCCGTCGATCAGCAGTCGTAGCCTGACCCCGCGATGCGCCGCTCTATCCAGTGCGGCCAGTACCCGGTTACCGACGCTGTCCAGTTCGAAGATATAGGTCTCGAGGTTTATCTCGTGCAGCGCCTTATCGATATCAGCGACGAGGCCGTCAAAGTATTCGCCTGGCGCAAAATATAATTGTCGTGCGGCCGGCACGGGACTTCAGCCTAGCGCGAATCGGGCATAAAGAGGCAAATGATCGGACAATTCGTCCCAGGGATGCCGTTCCATGCGAAACGAATTGACCAGGTTGATGCCGCGAAAATAAATCCGGTCCATTCGCAGCATGGGCCAGTGCGAGGGAAAGGTCTTGGCGTAATTTCCGTTTAACTCGCGATATGCTTCCTGCATGCCGAGCTGGGATTCGAGGGTTTTACCGTGGCCGCCATGCCAGTCGTTGAAATCGCCGCCCAGGATGACAGGTTCGCTATTATTGATGGTCGACTCTATATAATGCTTTAATTCGCGGATCTGGCGCTTGCGCTCGAAACCGATGAGGTCCAGGTGAACGCATAACAGGTTAACCGGGCCGCGCCCCTCGGGCAGCTCTACCCTGCCGTGCAGCATGCTTCGGCTGGCGCGCTGGAAGCGCGATAAATTCAGGTTGGCCCAGTCCGTTATTTCGAACTTGCTGAGAATGGCGTTGCCGTGATGCCCCTTGCGATAGATCGCGTTCTTGCCATAGGCGTAATGAGGCCAGATGCTGTCCGCCAGAAATTCGAACTGGCTGACATCCGGCCAGGCCGAAATGCTGGTCTCGTGATGAAAATGGCGCCCCTGAATTTCCTGCAGCAAAACAACATCGACCTCGGCGTTTTGTAAATGCTCCTTCATTCTGTGCAATACGAAGTCCCGATTATAACGATCGAACCCCTTATGGATGTTATAGGTCAGAATATTGATCATCTGGTATGTGTCGACAGCTGTGGAGCCTGCGCAATCACGCGCCTATCCGAAGACACGATTATCCCTTTCTCGGCGCATGCTTTCGAATACGCTTATCTCCCAGGGCCTGATCGCCATCAACAGGCTGGTGCCGAAACGCTCAACCAGTGGCAGCGATTCAGATTCGATGTTCATGTCGTGCATTTCCTTGGCCAGGTGTTGTATTTTTTTGATCAAATCCGCGTTTGCGCTTCTCGAAATCATTCCGGATGCAAAAATTCTCAACTCGCCCGGGCCGGTGAAGGATGAATTGAGAAACTCCTGCTGAACCGTGCCCACGAAGAACTGCTGGATAGGGCCGTTGGGGATCCATTTGAAATTTTGCGCGATCATCAGCTTGATCCGGTTGCCTGGCTGCAGCTCTATCATCTTCATACGATCGAGGCGCGCCAGCAGCTTAATGCCCTCGGGTTCGGAAATGTCGTAGATCTTCAGGATATCGGCGAACTTTATCTTGTTCATCACCAGCAAGGCAACCAGCAGAAGTTTTACATCGGAGACCAGCTCGAGTTCCTGTTCACGCTTCAACTGGATCGTCAATTCGATGTTCTGTTGCATCAGTTGTACCAGGTCAGCAATATCGAGGTGTAACAATTCGCAGACCTTTTCGAGCCGCTTGATCGAAAAGGCTTCCTCGGAAAACAATCGCTTGACGCTGGTCTCGGAGAGATCCAGCGCTTCCGATACCTTCTTGTAGGTGATCCGCTGCTTGCGCAGTTCCTGTTTTAAGGTATCGATAAGCTGTCTGGTTTGAGACATGATACCGCCCTCCAATTCTGGTGGTTCATATTATAGTACCCGCCTCGCCAATACCTCAGAATAATTCGTCCGCGATCAACTCGGCAAAGTGGTGGCGCGCACCCAGTTGCGGCGGCTCGTACAGTTCGGTTGAAACAGCGAAATCGGGGTAGAAAACCTGCTCCATCAGGTTGCGCACGGTGGCCTGGTGCGAGGTCCCCAGGTTTAATTCGCGGTTGATCTGCAGGCTGAGCTTGTCGAAATTTGCCGAGCCCAGGCAAGCCCAGCCGTCGTACACCGCTGCCTTGAGATGGGTCATGCCGGGGTAAATGTAAACCCTGATACCGTTGCGCAGCATCGTGTTGATCGCTTTCCGATTGCTCAGGTTCAGGATTCCGCTATCGCCCTCCTCGGCGAGGATAACGCGGACGTCGACACCGCGCCGACGCGCCAGGGCAAGTTCGAACAGGATCTTGTCATCCGAAAAGTAGGTGTTTTCGATATAGATATGATTGCGGGCTTGCCGGATGGCTGCGACCTGCACGCGGTAAAGTTCCGAATCATGGATGGTCGTGGACAGGACCCGAAGCGGGTAGCCTTGCTCCGATGTCGGCTGCGAAAAACCCTGCAGTGCTGTCGCAAACCAGGCCAGATCTCCGAGCATTCCGGATTTTTCCCAGGCGAGATCGAACTCGTGGCGTAGCTGTGTCACCACGGGCCCCTCGACTTCCATCATCAGGTCGTGCCAGTCGTAACGATATTCCCGGCCGATATTCATGCCGCCCAGGAATGCCAGATCATCGTCTACAATCGTGATCTTGACGTGGTCACCGGTAAACCAGGGATTGGATTGCTTACGAAACTGGACCCTGCTCGCATCGGTCAGGTAGCGTGAAATCGAAGGCGGCAACTCGACATCGGCGGGCATGCTGCTCGAATCCAGGCGGGTCGCAAACAGGTCGGCCAGGCCGTCGACCAGGATCCTGATATCGACGTTGTCCGATTTGTCTCGCAGCAAATCGGCTATTTCCAGCGCGACATCATCGTTATCGAAGATGTAGGTGCGCATATCTATCGATTCCTCGGCCGCGACCAGGGCCTGGTTAAGCCGATTGAAATAGGCTTCGCCGTCGACCAGAAAACGTATCGTCCCGCGGGAAGCCTTTTTATCGGTCATGTCGTCAAGTTGGCGTTCCCAGTCCGCCAGATCCATCGGCTCGTCGTTCGTCACCATGGGTATCGGCTTGCGTTCCAGCCCTGGAAATCTCACTTGCTCGATAAAGGTTCGTTCGATAAAACCTCCCGTCGATTTGATGGTCGCGCCGTACAGGGCCTTTATCGTCGAGAAAGGCCTTATCAGCGGATCGACCAGCAGCGTCTTGCCGACCAGGCCGGCGCCGCTTTCGAGCGTCGCCGAGTTCCGGGTCGAATTGCGGCTACGAACCCGTTCCCCGAATGAACCCAGGTGTGATGCAGGCAGATGCTTTTGCGGGTCGAACCGGTCGCCTTCGATAGCGGGTTGGCCCATCGAGCTACAGGCCGTCAACAGAACGCTCGAAGAGAGTAGCACCAGGTAAACCGCTTTAGCGAGCGAATCAGTCATAGCCATTAGCCTCTCCATTGCTGCAGCTTTTCGAAATTTTCTTTTTTGTTTTGATCGATCCAGCTATCGAGTAGATGAGGTTGATACTAAAAGTTGCTTTTTGCAACTAACTCTATGAAAGTATCGCTATAGTCGTCCCGAAGTGTTGAATTATTATACTTCCGCCTGACCAGGCACAGGCTGGCAACCGGGACAATAATACATTCTGCGGCCCCCGGCGTTCGAGCTATGAATCGGGTTACCGCAGTAATGGCATGGCTCGCCATCACGGCCGTAGCTGTTGAAGCGATACTCTTCGCGCGCCGTTCGACCCTGGGCCATGAGCCTCTTGACCAGTTCAGGAGGGTTGGTAACGCCGCGGGTACGGTAGGACCGATGCGTGATCCGGATGATCAGTCCTGCCAGTTTTTGCAACTGTTTGCGACTGCAATCGGCCGGCCTGCGCGAGGGGTGTAACCGGGCCAGGGTCAATATTTCAGCGCGCAGATAGTTTCCGAGCCCCGCCAGGAAACCCTGGTCCAGCAGCAGGCTCGCAAGCTGCCTGTTGCGGAATTCAGGCGCACGCAGGCGCTCCAGGATCAATTCGGCATCGGGCTTGTCACTCAGAATGTCAGGCCCCAGCCTGCACAGAAACGGATGTCGAACGAGTTCGTCATGGTGCAGAACGTCGATATCGGAGGCGCTGTAGAGCAAGGCGCTCTGTTCCCGGTTATGAATTTCCACCCTGAGCTGTCGGCGGGTGTCCGGGACCACACCATTGCGACAAACATACCAGCGCCCATAGAGCTGGTTATGACTGTAAATGACCCAGCCGTTGTCGAAGCAGGTCAGTATCGCCTTGCCGCGGGTCCTGACATCGACGATACGACGTCCGCCGAGACGACTCTCGAATTTGCGCAGGCGATCGAAGGCAAACGCAACCCTGGTGGTTGCGCGACCAACCAGGGCTGCCGCTATCCTGTCGGCGGCGAGTCGAATTTCTGGTCCTTCGGGCACTGTCGACCTTTTAAACTAACCGGTTCAACGAATTGGTGCGGGACCGTTGCCGGCCCGTCACGGACTGATAGCCCCGGTATGGGACCTGGAAAAGCAGCAGGATTTACCGGGGCATACGGCCCTGGTCGGCGTCGCTTATTGCCACGCGTCCTGATTCGCGATGCACATGGATGTGCCCGTGTCGCGAAACGCCCGATACGCCGATCCGGCAGGCGATCCCGGGCGAGTTTGTCGAGCCCAGGGATTTCTCTTCACCCTGCACTTTCAGCCAAATTAAAAATGCCCCCTAAGGGAGCATTTTTAATTTGGCGGAGAGCGAGGGATTCGAACCCCCGGACCCTTTCGGGTCAACGGTTTTCAAGACCGCCGCATTCGACCGCTCTGCCAGCTCTCCGAATTGAAATCATCTTGTCTGCATCGCCGGTTGTACGACCAAAACGCGGGCGTATTATAAACATTTAAGCTCGCCCGTCATCCCTTAAAATTAACAATGCGGGCTTGAATTCGGGCATATTAACCACAGGTAACGCTTCGCGGTTCGTTCGATCCATGCCCGAAATCCCGCCGCTGGAATCACTTGCTATCGGCTCGGCAGGAACTTAGAATGACCCGCTATTGTCTACTTTGACATAGTTGAAACGGAGATACTAATGCAAATGAATACTGCTGTAACCCGCTCGCAAGAAGCGATTCTGCAGACCAATAAAGTCATCAAGAATACCTACATTCTGTTATCGATGACGCTTATTTTCAGCGGCTTCATGGCTTACCTTGGCGTCATCACCGGAATCGGTCAGGGGATCGCTCTGGTATCCACGATCGCGGCGATCGTAATACTCTGGTTTGTGTTACCCCGAACCGCCAATTCCGCAGCGGGCATCCCGTCCATTTTTGCGTTTACCGGATTGCTCGGTTTTGGCCTGGGACCGGTCCTGAACTATTACCTGTCGGTCAATCCAAGCATCGTCATGACGGCACTTGGTGGCACCGGCGCAATATTTCTGGGACTTTCGGGCTACGCGCTGACGACCCGCAAGGACTTCAGCTTCCTCGGCGGCTTCGTCATGGTTGGTATGCTGGTCGTGCTGGGCGCGGCGATACTGAATATTTTCCTGGGAATACCCGCCCTGTTCCTGGCGGTCAATGCGGCGATCGTGATGATCATGAGCGCATTTATCCTGTGGCAAACCTCGTCGCTGATCCACGACGGTGAAACCAACTACATCATGGCGGCCGCAGGCCTGTTCCTGTCCATTCTCAACATGTTCCAGGCACTGTTGCACCTGCTTGGGGCGTTTGGCGACGACTAGACGGGTTGTTGCGAACTTGCCGAGATAAGCCCCGTTTCGCGGGGCTTATTTTTTCCGGCAGACTACGAGGATAATATGGACTGGGTAAAAATCGGTTCGGCAGTTCTTATGGCGGCGATGGTGATATATCTCTTTCCGCGCGCCAAGCAGACGATCGAAAATTCTCCCAAGGGCACCGTCAAGGACTGGATGGGCTACATCCTGCCGATGGCGGCGGTGGTGTTATTCATCATTTTGCTGATCGCGCTGGTTTAACCAGATCATTTCAGCAAGTCTGATATCGCCAGGCGCGGTGATTTTGAAATTGTCGGCGCTACCCTCGACCAGTTTCGGGGAGTAACCCGCGAGTTCTATCGCCTGCGCGTCATCGGTCACCTGCAGGTCGTCATCGATGACCCGCTTCAGCGCCTTGAGCAGCGGCTGCAGGTGAAAAACCTGCGGTGTGAATGCCCGCCACAATCCCTCGCGTAACAAGGTGCTCGCGATCTCCATATTTTGATTTTCGAGTTTCAGCGTATCCGCAAGCGGAGCCGCAAGTATTGCGCCGGCGGGATGCTCGCGCGCCGACTGGATGACCCTGCTCAAATCCCGGTGCGTCACCAGTGGTCGTACGGCGTCGTGGACCAGGGCGATGGCCTCGTTGCCAAAGCGGTACTGCAGCGTGGTTAAGCCGCTGTAAACGGAGTGGTGGCGCAGTCTACCCCCGGTAGCGGTAAACAGTGGCTTGTCGGGTCGATAGTCGAGCTGCTCCCAGGTCGGATCGCTATCAGCGAGCACGACCACCGCGCCGTCGACCGCGGGATGCCCGAGCAATCGGTCGAGCGTGTGTTCGATGACCGTTTTTCCCTGGAAGCGATGATACTGCTTGGGCGTTTCGCTTTGCATGCGGCTGCCGCTACCGGCGGCCGGAATTACCGCCCAGACCGGTGTGTTACTGTGCGCCGCTGCCATTGCTGTCTTCCGGGATTAGCTGGATAAAGGTTTCACCCTGTTTAATCATGCCGAGATCGTTGCGCGCCTTCTCCTCGAAGGCATCGAGACCATTTTGCAGGTCGAGTACCTGCGCCTCCAGTATCTTGTTTCGTTCCTCGAGCTCTTGCAGCTTCTTTTTCTGGATATCCAGCTCTCGCGATAACTGAACGATTTCCGACAGGCTGCCATCGCCAAACCATAACTTGTACTGCAGACCGATGAGAATCACGATTAAAACGGCAAGTAGAATCTTCATCGCTGCATCGATCGGGCGTTACAGGTTTCTGAAGGCTGATTTTCCCGGAAAGCTGGCCGCGTCGCCCAGCGAGGCTTCGATTCGCAGCAGTTGATTATACTTGGCGACGCGATCGGTGCGTGACAGGGACCCGGTTTTGATCTGCCCTGCCCCTGTCGCCACCGCGAGATCGGCGATGGTGACATCCTCGGTCTCCCCGGAGCGATGCGAAATGACGGTTGAATATCCCGCAGCCTGCGCCATCGAAATCGCGTCCAGCGTTTCGCTCAACGTACCTATCTGGTTGAACTTGATCAGGATCGAGTTGGCGATGCCCTGTTCGATTCCGCGCGACAGGATCCGGGTGTTGGTGACGAACAGATCGTCACCAACCAGCTGTATTCTGTGGCCGAGTTTCTCGGTCAGTATCGCCCAGCCTTCCCAGTCGCTCTCGTCCATACCATCTTCGATACTGATTATCGGATACTGATCGACCCAGGCGGCCAGGTAATCGGCGAATCCGGCGGCGTCGAAAGACCGCTTCTCCGAGGCCAGCACA
>Ga0224512_10003514_pt1 | contig 13753 bp, 10 predicted proteins | sample SF_May12_sed_USG_4_FD_169103 | JGI IMG/M metagenome (GOLD analysis project Ga0224512, IMG submission 169103) | Sediment microbial communities from San Francisco Bay, California, United States - SF_May12_sed_USGS_13 | ecosystem: Environmental > Aquatic > Marine > Sediment | place: USA...
GCCCGCGTGCTCAAGGCGAGCCCGTGGCGCGTGGTGATCATGGCTTCCTCGAGCTGGTCGCACGCCTTCCTCACCGAGAAGAACCACTGGATCTATCCCGACCTGGAATCGGACCGTGCCTTGCTAGAGCACCTGCGCGCCGGCAATTATGGCGCGTGGCGTGATATGCCGCTCGCGCAGATGGAGGCGGCCGGGCAGCAGGAAGTGCTCAACTGGACCTGCCTCGCCGGGGCCATGGCCGAGCTGAACTACAAGGCGGACATCCTGGACTGGGTGGAGACCTGGACCTTCAACGCTCCGAAGTGCATGGCCGTGTTCAAGGGTGTCTGAAGCCCTGGCACGCGCACTTGAACAGAGAAGAATCATTCGGGACAGACCGCGGTTTTCGGGTTGCCCTGTCTACGCTGGTCGGGCGTGGCGCGTTGCGGGGCAAACCACCACGCCTATGGGTCGACGTCGATGGGGTCAGACTCGATTAATCGTGCTACAGCTTGATCGGCGGCTTGCACCGAATGCGAGGAGAAAGGACCATTAGTCGGGCGCATTTGGCAAACAGACTGAAATCAATCGAAGTCTGACCCCATTGATTTGCATTGGTTTGTTGATTTTCTGTCAGACGCACATCACCGTTGACACCCGTCGGGCGTCGATGGTCCCGTGGCGCCGGACGCATGTCTCGATCTTGTCCCGGCGGCGCGTTAGAATGCGCTAGGAAGCGAGCGCTGCGCGCACCCGTGCCGCGCGTGCCGCGAATCCCACGACGCCACGGATGCGCATTGTCCTTCTCATCCTGCTCGCCGCTGCCGGGTGGGCGCTCGACGCGCGGGCGCAGGTTCCCACGAATCCGATCATGGACGCGCTATCGGCGACGATCGGCACGCGGCCCCTGCGCGAGCTTGCGATCTATCCGGAGCGCAGCGCCCCTGCCCAGAGCCTGCCCGCAAACGAGAGCAAGCTGTCGGCGGAGGTCTCGGCGCGCATCCTGGCGCTTCCCTATGACGTCGGCCAGACGGTGAGCAAAGGCGATGTAGTCGCGCGCATCGATAAGCGCGACTTCGAGCTCGCCGTAGCGAAAGCCAAGGCGAGCATGGCTGCCGTCCAGGCGCGCATCGCACAGGCGGAATCGCAGCTTGAGCGCGCAAAGGCGCTGGAAAAGCGGAACTTCATCACGGCCGAGGCCGTCATTCAGCGCGAGACCGAACTCGCCGTGCAGCGGGCCGAGCTTGCCGTGCAGCGCGCGAGCCTTGCCACCGCGGCGCGGGAACTCGAGAAGACAACGGTACGCGCGCCCTTCGATGCGATCGTGAAACAGCGCCATGCCGGCGTCGGCGAGCTCGCCTCGCCCGGTGCGGCGCTCGTCACGCTGATCGACCAGTCGCGCCCCGAAGTGTCGGCACAGGTGCAGCTGAAGGACAGCCAGTCCCTCAAGGATGCGGGTCGGGCTGTCTTCAGCGCCGACGTCGACTATCCGGTGAAATTGACGCGTGTTTCGCCGGCGGTGAACCGGGAGTCGCGGACGGTCGAGGCCCGGCTCGCGTTCCAGGATCGCGCGGCCGCACCGGGCACTTCGGGCAAGCTCGTCTGGCGCGAGACGCGGCCGCATCTTCCGGCCGAGTACGTCGTGCGGCGCAAGGGCGAGCTCGGCATGTTCGTGATGTCCGCAGGAGCGCCCGAATTCGTCGTGCTGCCTGGAGCCCAGGAGGGGCGTCCGGTCCCGCTCACGCTTCCGGTCGACACGCTGATCGTCACCAAGGGGCGCAATACCCTCGGCGCCTCACCCGCAGGAAAGTAGTCGAAGAGGACGCGCGACGCGCCTCCGGCAGCCGTAACCGAGATCGAGCACACGCCGCACGAGTACCACGCATGCGTTTCTATGAGCGATTGATCCACAATCACCCCTTCGCGAACATCACGTTCGCGGTGGTGATCGTGATCGGCCTCGTCAGTTACGTGCTCCTCCCGCGCGAGCAGGACCCCGAGATCAACTTCAACTGGATCGATATCACCACGGTTCTGCCGGGTGCCGCCGCCGAGGACGTCGAGAAGCGCGTCACCGTGCCACTCGAAGAGGCGATCAAGAACGTGCAGGACATACGGTTCGTGCTCTCCACGAGCCGCGAGAACGTCTCGAGCATCCTGGTGCGCTTCCGGGAGATCGACGACCGCACGTTCGACAAGCGCATCAACGAGCTCAACCGCGAGATTCAGAACAAGGCCGAGGCCGAGCTGCCCATCGAAGCGAAGGACCCGCGCACCACCGAGATCACGACCTCGAACGGCTTTCCCACGGCGATGGTGCTCCTGACCGGACGCGCTGACGACGAGGTGCTGCGCTTAATCGCGCACCAGATCAAGCTCGACATCGAGCGTATCGCCGGGGTCGACCGCGTTTTTGCGTTCGGGCAGCACGATCCGGAACTGTTGGTTGAGTTCGCTCCGCACGCGCTCGTCGCGCGCGGCGCGAACGCCAGCGATGTCGCCGACGCGGTGAGCGGTGCCTTTCGTGACACGTTCGCCGGCCGCCGCAAGACCGAGCGCGACGAATGGCTCGTACGCGTCATTGGGCAGGAAGCCGATCCCTCGGTGCTTGCCCGTATCGCGGTGAGCCCGCTTGGCAACGCCCGGGAGCAGTTTCCGCTCGACGCCGTGGCCACGGTGTCGCGGGCGCGGGCCAAGGCCAGCCAGCTCGTCACCCGCGACGGCCGCCCCGCGGTGCTCTTCTCGGTCACCAAGAAGAGCCGCACCAACACCATCGAGCTCGTCGAGAAGCTGAACGCCTACATCGCGGAGAAGAACCCGGTGCTGGCCGCCTCCGGTGTCTCGCTGATGCTTTCGGACGACCAGACGGTGATGACGCAAACGGCGATCCGTATCATGGAAGGAAACGCGGGGATCGGGCTCGCGCTGGTCGTCGCGATCTGTTGGCTCTTCCTGGGTAGGCGGATCTCGATCCTCGTCGCGATCGGCATCCCGTTCTCGCTGGCGGGGACTTTCGCGGTTCTCTACGCGACCGGCAACACGCTGAACGTGTCGGTGCTGCTCGGCGTGGTGATCGCGCTCGGCATGCTGGTGGACGACGCGGTGGTGGTCGTCGAGGCAATCTACTACCGGCTGCAGCGCGGCCAGGAGGTCATCTCCGCCGCCATCGACGCGATGCGCGAGGTGTTCGCGCCGGTCACTTCCTCCGTTGCGACCACGCTCGCCGCGTTTCTCCCCCTCATGCTCCTGCCCGGCCTGGTGGGCGAGTTCATGTTCGTCATCCCGTTCGTGGTCACGCTCGCACTGCTGATCAGCCTGGTCGAGGCGTACTGGATGATTCCTACGCACGTTGCCGCGTTGCGCCCGAACTTCTCGCACCCGAACCGGATCCAGCGATGGCGCACGCGTGTGACCCACGCCGTGCGCGTGAAGTACTCGCTCGCGCTCATCTACGTCATGCGGCGGCCGCTGCGTTTCGCCGCAGTCGCCATGCTCGCGGTCGCTGCAGCGGGCGCGGCCGTTGCGACCGGGGTCGTGCGCGTCCAGTTCTTCGCCTTCGATCCGCTGCGAATTTTCTACGTCAACATCGACATGCCCGCGGGCGCGCCGATCGAAGCGACGCTGGAACGGTTGCAGGGCCTGGAGCCCGTGGTGAAGAAGCACTTGAATCCCGCGAACGTGCGGGCTATCGCCGCCATCGCGGGGGTGAAATTCACCGATACCGAGCCCGTCTTTGGCGACGCCTACGGCCAGCTGGCCGTTACCCTGCAACCGCGGGGCGAGGACACACGCGAAGCGCCGGAGATCGTCGAGGCGCTGCGCAAGGACGCACTGGCCGTTCCCGGCCCCGGCAAGGTCACGTTCACGGTGCTCTCCGGCGGTCCGCCGCCGACCAAGGCCATCCGGGTGCGCGTGCGAAACGACGACTATGCGGAGCTGCGCGCCGCCGCCGACGAAGTGAAGCGCATCGTCGCCGGGCTGCGCGGTACCAGGGACGTCACCGACGACGACCTGCCCGGCCGGCCGCAGCTCGTGCTCAAGCTGGATCGCGAAGCGATCCGCGCCGCCGGGCTTACGGCCGCGCAGGTTTCGCGGCTCGTGCGGCTCGCCGTCGATGGCGAGATCGTTGCGGTGATGCGCGATGCCGGCGAGAAGCTCGAGGTTCGGGTGCGCGCCCGGCGCGAGGCGTCAGCCGACGTCGCCGCGATCCTGGGGATGCCGGTCGCGCTGCCCGGCGGGGGCACCACGACGCTCGGCCAGCTGGTGAACGAGGAAACCCGCGCGGGCAAGGGTGCGATCCGGCACTACAACCTGCGACGTTCGATCGCCGTGGAGGCGGACCTCGACAAGAAGATCATCGATACCGTGGCGGCGAACCGTGCGATCGAGGAGGCATGGGGCAAGGTCAAGCTCCGCTACCCCTCTACGTCGCTCGATTTCTCGGGCGAGCTGGACGACATCGAGGAAAGCCTCGAGGCGATGAAGTTCCTGTTCCTGCTCGGCGTCGGGCTCATTTTTCTCATACTCGCGGCACAGTTCCGGAGCTACGGGCAGCCGCTCATGATTCTGGTCACGGTGCCGCTCGCTTTCACCGGCGTCGTGTTCGGTCTGCTGGTCTCGGGGAATCCGCTGAGCCTCTACACGCTGTACGGCATCATCGCGCTCACGGGCATCGCGGTGAACTCGGCGATCGTGCTGATCGACGCGGCCAACCGCCGGCTCGCCGCGGGCATGAGCGTGCTCCACGCGACCGTGTACGCCGCGCGGCGCAGAGTGATCCCGATCCTGATGACCTCGACGACCACGATCGCGGGACTCCTTTCGCTCGCACTCGGGCTCGCCGGAAAATCGCTGCTTTGGGGACCCGTTGCGGGTGCGATCGTCTGGGGCCTCTCCGTGTCGACGCTGCTTACGCTGTTCGTGGTGCCGCTCGTCTACTGGACGTTCATGCGGCGCAGCGCACGCGCGCCTTAGGATAAATGGGGACAGCTCACGGTTTTCAGTTTCCGTTGGAGGCGATGTACCGCTTCTTATCCTGAAACATCGTCGGGATCTGCCAATTTCCGGATGCCGTACATGATAACCAGCATGATCGTCGCCTGAATCATCGAATAGGCCGCGATTTGGGGCGCCGGTGCATCTTCTAGAAGGAGAAACAAGGTGACCGACATAACCTCGTTTCCCTGCGTGTAGAGGAGAATCGAGGCGTCCAGCTCACGCATGAAAATGAGGAAAAGGATCATCCAGCCGGCAAGTAGCCCCGGCTTGACGAGGGGCACCAGGATTCGCCTCATCGTAGTGAACCAGGAAGCCCCGCACATCATGGAGCTGTCTTCGAGTTCCCGGGAAAGGGCAAGAAGGACCGAGGATACGTTCTTTACTCCGATTGGAAGGTATCGCGTGATATAGGCCAACATGATTATCCAGATCGTAGCGTAGAGGGGAGTCTTAATGTAGGCGACCAGGATACCCATGGAAAGGACGATGGACGGCACACCGATTGGAATCGTGACCACGAAATCGAGTATCGCCTTGGATTTTCCTTCAAGCTTGTGAACGGAATAGGCCAGAACGAAGCAGAAGGCCATTCCTCCCGTTGCGCCGACAAAAGCGAGAAAGAGGCTGTTCATGATTCCGCGCTGGGTGATCGGGTAATCAAACAGCACCCAGACGTAATGGCTGAGCGTGAGATCCGTGAAATCCGGCGAACCTTGCCAGAGCCTGGAGATCGATACGATGAAGAGCGCGAAAATAGGCAGGCCCGCGGCTGCGAGAAGATAGAAAAAGTGGAAGGCGGCGGTCAGATATCGCCATTTACCGAGCCGGATGAGACTCGGGCGATAGCCCTTCCCGGTGACGGTGGTGAACTCCCGCGGAAGAAGAAATTTCCGTTGGATGAGAAAAGTAATAAAGGTAACGAGAAGTATGACCAGGCCCAGGGTGGAGGCCATGTTGTAATCCGGAGAATCGGACTCGACGAACGAGTAGATCATCGTGGCAAGCACGTCGATCTTGACCGGAACCCCCAGCGTCGCGCCAACGCTGAACAGGCCCATGCTCGTGACGAAAGTGAGGCTGAGCCCGAAGAGGATACTTGGGAGCATCAGAGGGACCGTTACCCGGAGGGTCGTCTCGATGGTCCCTGACCCGGCCGTCCGGGCGGCCTCTTCAAGGGCGGGGTCCATTTTTTTGAAAGAGCCCACCGTGAAAAGGTACATATAAGGGGTATAGAAAAGAGCCATCACCCAGATGATGCCGGAGATGGAGTAGATGTTGAACGGTGAAGCGGAGAGCCCGAACAGGGTCTTTGCCCATTGATTGAGGAGTCCCACAGAGGGGGAGGCGAGATAGGTCCAGGCGATGGCCCCGATGAGAGGCGAAAGGTAGAAGGGGATCAGGTTGAGGGGCTCTAAGACTCGGGTCCCAAAAGAGTCCGTCCGCGCGCTGATCCAGGCCAGGGTCACCCCCAATAACCCCGCCAGGGCAGTGGTGCACACCGAGACGATGAGGGTGTTTCCCACCACCGCGAGAAACTCGTGCTCCAACAGGCGCCGGAAGTTTTGAAAGCCGTAGCCTACGGTTGTTCCCCACCCGTTCGCAATCTGAACACTGCTTAGAACCACCGTCAGGAGCGGGTACAAAATGATGAAGCAGGCCAGTAGGCCGACGATCGCCATCACAAAATGGCCGACCGTGAGGTTCCGTGATTTCTGGAAAAGCTGCCGACCCCTCGATACCGCCCCCAGTTGGGCCAATTCTCGTTCTCCGGGAAATGCGTGAGTAAGGAAGAACCTCGGGGTCGGGCGGCGGGGAAGACCACGCCCCGCACCCAACCCCTATGAACTTTCTGGAGCGCTGCTATTCCTTGTAGAAAATCTTCTTGTATTCCGCCCGCCAGTCTTTCACTTGTTTAGGGCCGATCTTGTCCCAATCCATGGGGATGATCTCAAGCGCCTCGACGGGCGGCGAGAATGACCGAATCAAAGGCGAGACTTCGGCATTCTTGAGGCCGCTTGTGAAGCCCTTAGCGTTCAGATACCTCATATAGCCGCGCGAGCTGTGGAGATAATCGATCCAAAGTTTCGCGGCGTCAGGATGGGGCGCCTTCGCGAGGATTGCGAGGGGGTATCCAAGAGCAACTGTCCCACCGGGAGGCAAGATTGCCTTGAGGGGAGCGCCGTCCTTTGCCGCTTTATAGGCCAGATTCGTAGAGTTCATGACGCCGATCCATTTCTCCCCGGCCACGATTTTCCGGACGATCTCGCGGTGGGAAAGAACGAAAATGGGGTCCTGCTTCGCCAGCTTCTCGAAATACGACTTGGGAAGAACTGTCCGAAGACCACCGTAAATGTTGACGATGGTGGCGGACTTCAAGATATCGGCGACGATGATCTTTCCCTTGTACTTCGGGTCGAGGACATCCTCCCAGGTCTTGATGTCCTTCTTGACGAATTTGGTGTTCGAGACGATCCCAAATGTGAGCACCTGACCGGAAATGAAGTATCCTGGCACCGCCACCGCGCCCGGCTTTAGCCCAGTCACCTCGGGAACAAAGTTTTGGTAGTTGGGTGATTCGTATTTCATCAGGGCATTCCGATGGAATAACTCCAACATAAAGGCGGGAGAGCCCACCTGAATGATGTCGAACGTGTTCCGACCGGCGCTGATGTCCTGTTTCAGCGTTGAGATGACGGAGCCCGAGCGCTTCATCGTGTGGCGAAGTTGTACGTTTTTCAGGCCGTAGAAACTCTGGAAATCCTCAAAAAGAGGTTGCGCTACATCCGGACCCATCGTATTGGTGAGCATCACTACGTCGCCCTCTTTTTCGGCCCCGGCGATTAGTTCTTGCACGCGTGCCCTCTCGCCGCTGGAGAGTCCTTCAAAGACCGGAGCCTCCGCGGCCATCGCCCCCGAAACGAAAACGACAGCCAGCCCAAGGGCAAAACTTACTATTCGTCTGAAAAGATTTCGGGTTAATTTATCGCTATACATGATCTTCCCTCCTCCTATTCGTTTGAAAACATTTCGGTCTAATTTATCGCTATACATGATCTTCGCTCCTCTTTGATCCCCAGGCGACACGAGCGCTTACGAATGGTGCGTTGGAAGCTAACGGGAATCCTTGTGATGCGAACGTTGACGGCGCATGAAACTTTTTGAAAACCGAAAAAAACACCAAAACGTTCCTGCCACGCCCCCTGGAATAAAAGACCTGGAATTCAGCAGAGAGAGGAAGGGCTCCCTCGCTGCATATTTATCCGAAAAATGTTATACGCTATTATTCAATATGTATAGTTTTGTTTTCGGGGGGATCAATCAACTAAAACGAATAACTCTAGACCTTCGGCGACTTGGTCAACGTCAACCCGCGCCTGCACGTGCTCGCCGCGGACAGCTTGCCAGATCGCGGCTGCATGCGATACTGCGGGCTCCGGTCTGCGCACCAATTCATACTCAAGCGCCGCTGAGGTCAGGAGCGGTCAGGGAAGGCAGTCATGGACACATTGAACGACGAACAACGCGCGTGGCAGATGAAGGCGCGAGAGTTCGCGCAGGCGGAGATACGACCCATCTCGCTCGCGCGCGATCGCATCGCCAATCCGGGCGGGACGTGGGACTGGGACATTATAAGAAAGGGTTCGCAGCTCGGCTTTCGCACGGCCGTCGTACCGAAGGAATGGGGCGGGCACGGCATCGATTTCGTGACGCAGGCGCTGGTGATGGCGGAGCTTGCAAAGGCCGACAGCGCGATTTCCAAGGCTTTCAGCCAGAACTGGAAGTGGAGCCATCTCATCGCCGGGGCCTGCACCGAGGAGCAGAAAGAGCGCTTCCTCAAGCCGTTCATAGCCGACGATACGTGCGTGCTGGGCTTCGGCGGCACCGAGCCCAATGCCGGTTCCGACAACCGCTTCCCGCCCGAAGACGACCCCCGCGCCGGCATGAAACTCAAGGCGGAGCGCAGGGGTGAGGAGTGGATCCTGAACGGAGAGAAAACGTTCATTGCGAACGGCGGCGTGGGGAAGCTCTTCTTCGTGGGCGCGAGGACGAACCCTGACGTGCCGGTGAGGGAGGGCACCACGGTCTTCATGGTGCCGGTCGGCACGCCCGGCTTCCGCATCGGCAAGGTGTTCAACAAGAGTGGCTGGCGCTTCTACCAGAATGCCGAGCTGATATTCGAAAACGCGCGCGTGCCGCACGCGAACGTGCTTGGCGAAGTGAACGGCGCTACGCGGGCGCGCCAGCGCGGCGGCGCGGCGGAATTCAACGACTTCGAGCTGGCATGCAACGCGCTTGGCGTGTGCGACGACGCCTGCGAATCGGCCCTGAGGCACGCAAAGGTACAAGAACGCGGCGGCAAACATCTGATCGAGCAGCAGTCCGTACAGTTGAAGCTTTCCGAGATGCACATGCTCACGGAGGCGCTGCGCTCGTTCGTGATGCGCATCGCCTGGGAGATCGACCGGGCGATGCCCGGCCCAGTGAACATCGTTCTTCTCATGAATTTTTCGAGCGACGTGATCCAGCGGGTGACGAGTCTCAACATGGCCATCCACGGCGCGACGGGCGGGGTCATGGATGCGCACGCCGATAAGCTGGTGCGCGACGGCATCATCTGGACGCACCTCGCGGGCGACAGCACGCAGCGGTTGAAAGTGATACTGCGCCTGGCCCGGTAGGGCCGTGTTACCACGTCGGTGAACGTTTCGTGCAGCCAAGAACTGACGAGAGCCAAGCCGCGTACCGACGCGGCGTGGACGCGTTCAGAAAAGCCGCCGGCCTGGACCCGCGGCGTCGCATCGAGCACGTGGAGGTGCCGTACGAGGGAACCAACCTGCCGGGCATCATCGTGCACGCCGATCTGGACAAGATCTTAAGCGGCACCGCGCCCGCTGATCTGCCAGTCGAGCAGCCGACGAAGTTCGAGCTGGTGATCAATCTGAACGCCGCCAAGGCGCTCGGCATACGAATTCCACAATCGCTGTTGCAGGGCGTCGAGAGGGTGATCGAATAGGCCTGGCCGGATATGGGTCGAAAGCGGACGGTCGTTGAATGTCTGCTGCCGGAAGACGTCAAACGAGCCGGATCGATTTCCCTATCTTTTGACTGATAACTAATTCACCAACTACAAGGAGAAACAGGCCATGAAACTCTACTACCATCCTCTTTCCGGATATTCACAAAAAGTGCTCATTGCGCTTTACGAAAAAAACATCCCGTTTGACGGGGAAATTGTTGACCTCATGAACCCTCAAGCCAAGGTCGCCTACAAAAAGGATGTTTACCCCATTGGCAAGGTGCCCTTTATGATCGCAGATGATGGCCATAAGGTACCCGAATCCAGCATCATCATAGAATATCTGGAAAACAACTACACCAGTGGCACTCGGTTAATCCCCAGTGATAAACACCTGGCCCGCCAGGTTCGTTTTCATGACCGCATGATTGACCTATATTTTCAGAATCAGATTGGCACCATTTTCTTTGATTCCTTAAAACCCAAAGACCAGCAAGACCCGCAAGGCGTTCAACAAGCGCGAAATACTATCGACACGGTGTATGGTTTTCTCAATGCGCACCTAGCCAATGGTGAATGGATGGTGGGCAACCAGTTCTCAATGGCGGAGTGCGCCATTGCCCCAGGGCTGAATTACGCCCGACAAACCCATCCCTACGAACAGCACAAGAACATCGAGGCCTACTGGAATCGTATCCATGAGCGACCCTCCGTCAAACGCGTCTTGGGTGAGGCCGCACCCTATATGGAAGCCTTCATGAAAAGCATGGGATAAGGACTCCAAAGCGAGAGGCCTCGAGGGCCGAGATTTACGCTGACAGTCCCCCGCTCACTCAAAGCGGTGGTCTGGGCCACAAACCACCGACGCCATGAACTGAGGCGAGCAGGTCTTTCTGATCCCATCTTAACGAGAGTTGCCCGAGGATCCCACGCTATGTAATCATGCGGAGTATACCGGCGTCGCAAGCTGCAAGAAGTGCTGCGGCCCCGTCGAGCAGACCGAACGCATCAACGTGAAGGGCCGAAGTGGCAGCAGGACCAGAAAAGAGAAGGCAAAAGCGGGTCGATAGCGCGCTGCCGGTGTCCATGGAGAACGCTACGGGCGTCACGCGCGACATGAGCGCCTCGGGCGCATTCTTCTGGATAAGCGGCACGTATGCAATCGGGGAGGAGATCAGCTTTTCGATAGAACTCAAAACGGCCGGGGGTAGGATGATATGGAAGTGCCGAGGAGAGGTCCTGCGCACCGAACCGCGCGATGACACTGTCGGTGTGGCGGTGAGAATCACCGAATCGACGACCGAGCCTGCGTAGACGTGATGTCATACGCATAAGGGGAATAGGCGATTCGTCCTGGAGTTCCCGCGTAACCCGCTCAGCGCTCACACACACCCCGCTGCGGCGGGGTTTTTGTTTATGAGGCTGCGGATTCTCTGCGCCACGTTCACCGACAGCATGAAGTTTCGCTTGCGGTGTGACGAAGTTCACGAAAAAGGATGATCGTCCTATCGCAAAAGAGAGGTTTGTCCCGTTCGCAAAAATGAAGGTTTGACGGATAGTGATCCCAGGTAAGTCTTTAGCTGGTCCGGCCTGTCTTTTTTGGCTGGCGGGGTTTTCTGAAAATTCCAGCAACCGGTAAGTCGGCTTTACTGGAGGGAAGGGGAGGCTGCAATGAGCGCGATGAATTTACCCGGGAACCGCCACAAACCACAGCTCACTATGGTTACCTCTCCTGTCAGGTGTGCTCTGGAGTGTCTGCCGCACTTGATCACCAGAGTCCAGACGCTGTGGGGGCATGCCGATTTCGAGCCTTACGTCAGTCACCTGATCATGGAGTCCCGCGACGGCAAACGACAGGGGCTGCCATGGGACGCGGCACAGGAGCTGCTCTTTCTCGTAGAGTTGAGCGTCGCCAAACGCGCCCTCAGGGCGGCAGAACTGACGGAAGCGCCATTCACGGAGATGTTCGCACGGTGCCTTGCGAGCAGCAGCAATGCGGCGCAAGCCGGCCCCGGTGTGGCGGATCATTGGTTAGATCCCATAGCGCACAAGGACGCAGGCCGCATGGAGCGCGGCCAGGGCGATTCAAAGCGGGCGTCCTTGAACGCTTATCGCCGGGAGTCCGAGAAGACCTTCTGGCGCCGCTTGTTCGCCTGAGACGAACGTTAGTTCCGGTTCGGACTCGTTTTTCCCGAAATCCGTCTGGCCGGCCTTCAGTCGCCGATCTTTGGAACGATCCGGTGTAGAAGCTTCAAAGTATTGCGTCAATAAGCCAAGGGGCATTGATCATGCGCTGTCTATTCACACATAAATGGGTAACGGTATGGGAAGAGAGTTTTATTAGGTCTTTTGTTCCTTGCAGAAGATGTAAACGGTGCGGAAGGATGCAACGCGGCTTTTACGATACTATTTTCAGTGACATTGCTTGGGAGGCAATAAGAGAGCGCACCTACGTTAAGGCACAGAAGATTCGGATTTTTCGGCAACCCTCTTCTCGGCTCGAGCAACTGGCCCATACATTAGGACTGCGTCGAAGCAGGATGCGCGATCGGATGAGACCAGAGAGACGCTCTGTGCAGACCTGAGGTTAGCTGGCGTAAACGTTACTGCGAATCACACGCCCCGCTTCGGCGGGGTTTATTTTTGGTGGGAAGAAAAAGGCATCGGTAACCTTTTTGTGCACGGGCCGGACCACGCTCAGCATCCCACGATACAGGCCGTAATCGCCTCAAAATCCATCCGGTCGAGCGGTATCAAGTCGATCTGACCGCGCTCCGGGATACGGTTTGCGTACGCGCAGCTTTCAAAAAACCGCTATGATCGGGGTTGAAACCCAACTACGGGAACGTCCTATGCAGCTCACCGCCGAGAAGCCGTCTACCGACACCATTCGCGCCAACTTCAACTATATCGTCGATACCGGAGTACCGCCCGTGCGCTACATTGATTGGCCGGAGATGGAGCACAAGGCGGTCCCGACGCAATACCGGCAGCACGAAATGACCGTGCGCAACGGCAGGCCATTGCGCGACACATTCAAGCTCGACACGCACGGATTCGTGTTCGTCGACCACGGTACGCAGGTCAATGAGTTCACTAATGAAGCGGAGCGCGCGCACGTCTACGACCTGGAGGTGCAGGCGCTGATCAAGAAGCATTCGTGGGCCTCCGAGGTCCTGGTGTTCGACCACACCATCCGCATCGGCGACGAACAGGCGCAGAAGACTTCGGGCGCGCGGCCGACGGTCAAGGGCGTGCACAACGACTATACCGAGACGTCCGCGCCGCGACGGCTGCGCGATATCGTCGGCAATGCGCAGGCCGAGCGCCGCTTTAACAAGCGCTGGGCCATCATCCAGGTGTGGCGGCCGATCCGCGGCAAGGTGCTGATCGACCCGCTCGGCATCTGCGATGGCCGTACCATTCCGCAAACGGGTTTCATACGGGTTGAGCGGCGCTACAAGGACCGTACCGGCGAGGTCTACCACATCGCCCACCATCCAGCGCACGAGTGGTTTTACTTCCCGCAGATGGAGCGTCCCGAGGCCCTGGTGTTCAAGGTATTCGATTCCGATGCCCGCAAGCCGTCACGCTTCACCGCGCACAGCGCGTTCGACGATCCCGGAACGCCGGCGGGAGCGCCGCCGCGAGAAAGCATCGAAACCAGGGCTTTCGCGTTCTTCGACTGAAGGCCGGGGAGACGTAAGCGGGACCAGACTGACCCCTAAGGCACGCGGTGGGGAACCAGATCTGCTCCCG
>Ga0224512_10003515_pt1 | contig 13752 bp, 10 predicted proteins | sample SF_May12_sed_USG_4_FD_169103 | JGI IMG/M metagenome (GOLD analysis project Ga0224512, IMG submission 169103) | Sediment microbial communities from San Francisco Bay, California, United States - SF_May12_sed_USGS_13 | ecosystem: Environmental > Aquatic > Marine > Sediment | place: USA...
CTTGTTCAACTCGTCGACGAAGACGATGACATGATCGACGCCCAGATCGCGGCGTTCCAAGTGCTCCCTGAGCTTGGAAACCACTCGGGCAAAGACCAGGTCCTGGGCTAACGGGTCGAGGCCTGCCACATCGATGCAGAGCACGCTCCGATCCTGGAATTCGCCCCACGGGAGGTCGTTCACCACGCCGTCATCGGTTACCAGGCCCTTTGAACGTGTGCTGATATTGCTAAGGCGATTGCGCACCTTGCGGATCGTCGCCAGGTGGTGTGTACGCCACACTTCTCCGCGACCAAGCGCCTCGGCGTAGTCGAAAATCGCGCGGAAGAAATCGTTCAGGTCGGCAAATGTCTGAACCCGAAAAGGCGCTTGCCGCAGGGTGGTGTCGACGTACTCCTTGCCGACCACGCGATCCGCCAGGAAATCGATGAACGCGTCCGCCTTGGCATCGATATCATCCCGATTGAGGAGCACCTCGGCGAAGTCCAACACCTCGCGGAGCCCCCAGACCAGCGGTTCCGTGTTGCCGGATAAGGCCCGGTTGGTGCGGAGGGTGTTGAGGTTGACGCCATCGGCCTTATAGGGCGCGAAGTAGCGCACCGACTGGAAGCACTCCGCCTCGAGGTCGAGCTTCGCGTAGAGCTCCAAGTCCTCGGCGGATAGCTCGCCCGGCTGGTCGAGGAAGCAGAGGTCCGGGCCCTTCACGTTGAAACACACCGCGGCCACGCTGCCCTTGTGCGCCGGAAAGGTCTGGAAAATGCTCGTCAACAGGAATTCCACAGCACTGGTCTTGGTCGCCAGGCCCGACACCCCGGAGATATTGAGATGCGCGGCTTCCGGGCCGAGCAAAAAGTCGGCGTCGAGAAACACGGGAGCACGCAGGCCCGCCGCATGGTACACGCCGATCGGAAGCTTGGTCGCCCGCTCTCCCTCCGTGTAGGCGTCCATGCGGAGGGCTGCGATCACGTCGATGTCGGTGGCGAGGAACACGTCGCCGATCGGCACGGGTTGGAGCGGCTCGGCAGGCTCCTGGCGGAGGACCGCGGCGGCGTACAGCCGGATCTCGGCCCGCTCGGTCGGGGAGGCATCGACCGCCGCGGGATCGCCGTCGGCTCCGATGACGTCGTCCAGCGGTGTCATGAGATCGGAATACGCGTACCCATCGGTCACCACGCCGTAGACCAATCGCTCGACCGTTGCAACTCGCACGATGGCCCCAATGCCGACCGGCGATTGCCGCGCCGTCCAGAAATAGAATTGGTGCGGAGTAGACGGCTTGAGTTCCGTCGCCACCACGCGACCGACCGGAATCACTTCACCCCGCTCTCGTGACATGTGGACTTCTTTCAGGCCATACGGGACTTGAGATATACCTCAACATCGTGAATGCCATACAACAAGCGATCCCATCGCGGATCCGGTGTGCCGATCGGCGCGCGTTCCGCTAAGAGCCAACGACCGATCTGATCGGCGGCGTCCAAGGCCTCGCGGGTTGGAGCGGTTTCGACCCGAATCAACCCGTGAAACAAATCTCGGCCTTCCCACGGCCAGAGCCTCAAGGCCCAGGAATATACCGGAGCGACTGCGTGGGACTCGGGCGCGAACACTGACGAGCGGTTCCCATATGGCAATTGCAGGTACACCACTTGGTCCCGGCCCGCGAAGGGCAACGTTGCATGGCTCTTCGAGACCCCGATCATGCGCGGTGCGGCCGCCCACTGCGGGCTCTCAGCCAGCGAGCCGTCTACCACCAACCACCCCTCATCCTGTCGCCGGTAGGCGTCGCCCACTCGGAGTTCCAAGGCCCCCCGCTCCCGATCGATCGCGCGGCGGGCCGCCTCGAGATCCACCACAGGATGTCCCGGCTCGTCGTCGGGCAGCACGACCGGCCGCGCATCCTCGAGCAGGTCCTCAACCACGCGCAGCACGTCGGGCCGACCCAGCATCAGTCGCTCCTGCTCCAATCCTGCCGTCGTGAGGCGACGGTCACGGCGCACCCGAACCGCCGCCGCGATCCGGGCCTGCACCAGTGGCGTGCTGCCGAGGTAGCCGACGATGTGGTAGCGCTGAATGCCGTCGAGGAAGGCCACCAGCCCCGGCCAGGCCTGGGCCGGGCCCACGGCGTGGGTCCTGAGCTCCGCGTCCTCGATGAGCCGCGCAGGCTGAATCGTTGCCTCAACAACCCGGCCCTCGCTTGCCTCCGGCAGCCACGTCGCCGGGCTCAACCCGCGCTCGGCCAGCGCGCGGCGGAGCAGCGTGCTCTGTCCACGCCTGACTCGGATTGCGGTGCGATTAGGCGCCACGTGACACTGAAAGATGCTGAATGAACGGGATGACGCGTTCGAGTGCAGCCTCAAGGTCCACATCCGAGACAGCATAACTCAGCCGCACCCACCGATCGTCTCCGAAGGCGGCACCAGGAACCAGGGCCACGCCGTGCTCTTCCATCAGCCGCTCACAGAAGGCCTGCCCAGTCTGAACCGGGCCCTCGAATCCGTCCACTCGGAAGAAGAGGTAGAACGCGCCGTGCGGCTCAACGAATTCGACGCCCGGCACCTCTGTGCGGAAACGCGTAACGAGCGATTCACGTCGGCGCGCAAACTGGGCCACCATTGCCTCCACGGCCTGTTCGGCCCGTTCATCATTAAACGCGGTCGCGGCGGCCCACTGCGCCGGATGATTGGCACCGGTGGTAGTGTGCGACTGGATGGCCGCCATTGCACGCATGACGTGCGGAGGCGCGAGCGCAACGCCGATGCGCCAGCCCGTCATTGCATGCGCCTTGCTCGCTCCATAGGTAATCACCACTCGTTCGAGTAGTTCGTCGGGGAGATCCAACAGCGACGGCGCCGGACCAGACCCGTAGTGAATCCGCCGATAGATCTCGTCGGAAATGATCCAGATGTTCCGGCGGTGCGCCCACTCGGCGATGGCGCGCAACTCGCTCAACGTGTACACCGAACCGGTTGGGTTACAGGGTGAATTGAGAATCAGGCCACGGGTCAGGCCGTCGGCCTGGCGGTCCAAGTCGGCCACGTTCACCTTGAGACCCCACTCGATGTCGCCGGGAACGAGCACGGGCTCTGCCCGAGCCAGGCGCACGATTTGGGGGAAGGACACCCAGGCCGGTGCCGGAATGAGGACCTTGTCCTTGGGGCCGAAGAGGGCAAAGCACGCATTGAAGAGCGCCTGCTTCGAGCCGGTGCTGACGATGATGTGATCGGCGTTGATGGGGCGGCCCGCGCTCAGACGGGACAGGTGCAGAGCCACGGCCGCTCGCAGCTCGGGAATTCCGACGTTGGGGGGATAGTGGGTCTTACCACGCTGGATGGCCTGCACGCCGGCCTGCGCGACGACGCCCGGCGTGTCGAAATCTGGCTCGCCAACCGAAAGATCGAAGACGTCTTCGCCCGCGGCCTTCCGGCGAGTTGCCTCGTTGGAGATGGCGACCGTCTGAGAGGCCGTGATGTAGGCGAGGTTTGACGAGAGCGGATCGGGCATGGGCATGAGCCGATTGAGGCCGATTGAAGGAGAATTGGCGCTCGAAACCTCCTCGGTCGCGCGAGGAGTGTCAACTCCATCACGAGGCGACCAGGTAGCGGCGGCGCGGGCAGTGACGTAGCTTCATCGCGCACTCGCGCGACTACGGCTTTTTGACAACCGAGGTGGAGCATGACGGATAGGGAATCGATCCCAACGGGATCGGAGCGCGCGGCGCTCGATCGGATCGGCTGGCAGCTGGAAGAAGCCTTCGCCGGTGAGGCCGTGCCGACCATCAGGCGAAAGCACAATTTGGTCGTCGTTTCCCCGCCGTCGGCGGCTTACGCCGCCCCTGCCCTCGCCCTGCTCGCGGAGCGACGCCACGCGGCCACGCCCACGTCGCTCGTCCTCGCCCACCCGAGCATGCTCGAAGAATTGGCCTGGTTCCTGGCCCGGCTCGCTCCCACCTCGGAATCCTCCTTCATCACCATTCCCGAGACGCCGCGGACCAGGATTCCAAGCGACCAGCCCGTCTCGATACTCCTGACAACCCCCGCGCGCGCCCGCGAGCTCCTCGCGCGCTCGATGCTTCGAGCGAGCGAACTCGACACCCTGCTCCTTGCCTGGCCCGAAGTCTGGGACGGCGATGCTCTCCTGCAGGATCTCATGGCCGACGTTTCGGGCGACTGCCAACGGTTGATCTACACTGCCGCGCCGGAGCGAGCGGCCGCCGTGATCGAGCGCCACGCCTGGCGGGCTCTCACTGTAGGGATGAGGTCCGAGGACTCCATTCCCACACCTCTTCCCGTCCGGACCGTCTCGGTCCCGTGGCACCGCAGGGGCGAAGCCCTGCGGGACACCCTGGCGTTGCTGGATCCGGCCCGGTGTGCCGTGTGGACCGCGACTTCAGCCACCCGGGAGGAGGCAAGGCTGGCACTGGCCGGGATGATGGCCGGGGTGACGCTGTTTCACGACGACACTCCCGAGGCCGAGGTCGTGGTCGCCTATGATTTGCCTACGCCACGCCGGCTCAGCGAGTGGACGGCCATCGGTAGCCGAGTCTTATTGGTGCCGCCAATCGCTGGGCACTACGTCGAAACGCTCGGGGTCGAGGACCAGCCACTGCGGTTGCCCGGAGCGCTCGAGGCGGCCCGGGACGAAGCGGCAGCCCGGCGCGCCTCCGTCGCAGACCTGATCGCTCGGACGCCGCTCAACGGGGCGGTCCTCACGCTCGCGCCGTTGTTCGATCGCTTCGATCCTGTCCGGGTGGCCGCGGCGCTCTATCACCTGTGGAGCGAGGCACCTCATGCACAGCCAGCAGCACCCGTCGCCGCCGCGGAGCCTGTTCCTGCGACGACCCGGATGTTCGTCTCCGCCGGCCGGAAAGACGGGGTCACGGTGGCCGACCTGGTTGCGGTGCTCACCAAGGAGATCGGGGTCGACCGGAAGGCGGTCGGCCGGATCGAGCTCAAGGATACCCACGCGCTGGTCGAGATTCCGGCCCGTGACGCCGAGGCGATCATCGCAGCGATGAATGGCAAGCTCCTCAGACGCAAGCGGGTGAGCGCCCACCTGGATCGCGCGCAGAGTCGCCGCCGCTGAACGCCAACGGGCCACCCAGCGGGGTGGCCCGTATCCCTCAACAGAGGGTGACGATGGAAAAGACCGGCCCTAGCGACCCTTGTTGACCGCCTGCTTCAGGGCCTTGCCGGCCCGGAACGCTGGGACGGTCGCTGCCTTGATGGTGATGGTCTTGCCGGTTTGCGGGTTCCGGCCCTGACGGGAGGCGCGCTTGCGGGTCTCGAAGTTGCCAAACCCCGGAAGCTGGACCTTGCCACCCTTCTTCAGCGTCGACGTGATGATACCGTTCTTGGCAAAGAAGGTATCGACGATCTCGTTGGCGTGCGCCTTCGAGGTGTCGAGCTTCTTCGCGACCGTTGCTACCATTTCCGTCTTGTTCATGAGAACTCCTTGAGATGGCGAGCGGACACGATGGGAACGCGATGCTGCGGCAGCGGGAAACCCGCGCCACACCAGCAATATCGCGAGGTTGCCAGTCCCATGGCAAGCGTCTGCTTGACCGGCGGCTCGTCACGCGCTAACCTCCCGCGGCGCTCGAGCGGGGAGAATCGACCGATGTACCACGGCAGTCATCCCGGATGGATCGAAGTCGTAAGCGGGGTGATGTTCAGCGGCAAGAGCGAGGAGTTGATCCGGCGCGTCCGTCGGGCCATCATCGCGCGACGGACGGTTCAGGTCTTCAAGTCCCATCTCGACGCCCGCTACGCCGGCCTGTACAGCGTTACCAGCCATGACGGCCGGGAATTCGAAGCGACCCCCGTCGATACGTCATCGGAAATCATGCGACTGGTCCGACCGGAGACGCAGCTCGTCGCCATTGACGAGGCCCAGTTTCTCGATATGGGAATCGTGCCCGTGGCGACCGACCTGGCGTCCCGCGGGGTGCGAGTCATTCTGGCGGGCACCGACACGGACTTCCGCGGCGAGCCCTTCGGGGCCATGGGGCATCTCATGGCCATCGCCGAGACCGTCGATAAACTCCAGGCGATTTGCGTGGTCTGCGGCGACCTCGCGTGCCGGAACCAGCGGCTCATCGACGGCAAGCCGGCGCCGTACAACTCCCCCACCATCATGGTGGGCGGACAAGAGGCGTACGAAGCCCGCTGCCGGCACTGCCACCGGGTGCCGGCCCGGGACGAGAGTCAGACTGCCCTCCTCTAGCCGGTCGATGCTGAAGGTCGGCCTGACCGGAAACGTAGCGGCCGGGAAGTCCGTCGTGGTCGATCAGCTGCGCCGGCTTGGCGCGATCATCATCGATGCGGACCAATTGGTGCGGGAGGTCGAGCAGCCCGGCTCGCCCCTGCTCCGGGACATCACGGACCGATTCGGCTCGGAGATGGTGATGCCCAACGGGCAGCTCGACCGGGCCAGACTGCGCCGTCGGGTCATGGGTGATCCGGCCGCCCTGGCCGATCTCAACGCGATCATCCATCCCGCCGTTGAGCGACTGCACGGTGCACGGCTGGCCGAGGCCGAGGCCAGCGGGGCTCGGATCGTGGTGAGCGACATTCCGCTCCTCTTCGAGGCGGGGTGGCAGGACGCATTCGACGTCATCATCCTGGTGGATGCTCCGCCGGCCACCCGGCGCCGGCGCCTGGTCGCGTTTCGCCGCCTCACCCCGCACGAGGCAGATCGACTGATCGCCTCGCAGGATCCCGCCGACCTGAAGCGGCGGCGGAGCGACATCGTCATTGACAACGCCGGGACCCTCGAGGCCCTCGAGGCCCGTGTGCGGGAGGTGTGGGACGCCCTCGTCACCCAAGTGAACGCGGGCGCTTGATTTCGGCCTCGCTCCCACGTATCCTCTCCCCCGCAAAACCAAACCGGGAGCGCGCGTGTCCAACGTGCCGGATGATCTCCTCTATAGCGAGGAGCACGAGTACGTCAGAAAGATCGACGACGACCTGATCGAAATCGGGATCACCGATTACGCGCAGGGCGAATTGGGTGACATCGTGTTCGTGAGCCTGCCCAAAGTGGGAGAGGAGTTCGACCAGGGGCAGGTCTTCGGCACGATCGAGGCGGTGAAGGCGGTGTCGGAGCTCTTCAGCCCGGCATCTGGCGAGGTAATGGAGGTGAACGGCGCGATCGATGCCGACCCCGCCGTCGTCAACACGGACCCGTACGGAGATGGCTGGATGGTTCGCATCCGGCTGAGCGCGCCGAGCGAACTCGACGCCCTCCTCAACTCCGAGGCATACAGCCAGCACATTGGAGAGTGAGCACCCCGCGGTGATCACGTCTGGCACGAATCAACGCCCCGGGGGACCAACCTCGGGGCGTTTGCACACAAGGACGCAGACCATTCATGGCTACGACGACTGAAGAAACCGGCCGTTCATCATCCGCGCACTCCGGGTCGGAGGGGGCCACACCTGTTCCGCGCGGCGACGGACGGTTTATTGACCGGCATATCGGACCGCGCGAGGACGACGTCCGGCAGATGCTGGACGCGATGGGCTACGACTCGCTGGACAGCCTGATCGACACGCTGGTTCCGGAGGACATTCGCGACCGTCGCCCCCTCGATCTGCCGCCCGCCCGGTCCGAGCAGGAGGTGTTAGCGGCGCTCCAGCGAATGGCGTCCCAGAACACCGTGTTCAAGACGTACATCGGCATGGGGTATTCGGATTGCTTCACGCCGCCGGTCATTCAGCGCAACGTCCTGGAGAATCCGGGATGGTACACGGCCTACACCCCCTACCAAGCTGAGATCGCACAAGGCCGGCTCGAGGCCCTGCTCAATTTCCAGACGATGGTCTCGGATCTGACGGGGCTCGAGGTCGCCAACGCGTCGCTGTTGGATGAGGCGACAGCCGCGGCGGAGGCCATGACGCTTTCACATGCAGTCTCCACATCCGACGCTCATCGGTACTTGATCGATGCTGGCTGCCACCCGCAGACCATCGCCGTGGTCGAGACCCGAGCCGAGGCGCGCGGCCTCGAGGTAGTCGTCGCCCCGCCGGCCACATTCGAGTTCGACGCGTCGGTGTTCGGTGCGCTCGTGCAGTACCCGTCGACTGAAGGGAAGATCGAAGATTTCCGAGCGGTATGCGATCGGGCGCACGGCGTCGGCGCGCTGGTCACTGCCGCCACCGACCTGCTCGCCCTCGCCCTCCTCGTGCCTCCCGGTGAATGGGGTGCGGACATCGCGGTGGGCAATTCGCAACGGTTCGGCGTTCCGCTGGGATACGGAGGGCCGCACGCCGCATTCTTTGCCACGCGCGACGACTACAAGCGGCAGATCCCAGGCCGGATCATCGGCGTGAGCAAGGATCGGAGTGGCCAGCCCGCCCTGCGCATGGCCCTCCAGACCCGCGAGCAGCATATCCGCCGCGACAAGGCCACGAGCAACATCTGCACCGCCCAGGTGCTCCTTGCCGTGATTGCCAGCATGTATGGCGTGTACCATGGCCCCGAAGGAATCCGCCGCATCGCCGAGCGGGTGCACCGGCTCGCCGCCAGATTCGCCGAGGGTGTCAAACAACTCGGCTATGACGTGGCTCACGCGGTTTTCTTCGATACCGTGGCGATCGACGTTCCCGCCGGCCATGTCCCGAAGATCGTAGCGGCCGCGCGCGAACGGAACATGAACCTCCGGGAAGTCTCCGCGACCCGCCTCGGTGTCGCCTTCGACGAGACCACGACGGAGACCGACCTCTCGGACCTCCTCGCGGCGTTCGCTCTCGGACGTCCTGCGGATGTCGACCTGACCGATGTACCCATGCGTATTCCGGCAGCGCAGCGCCGAACCACGTCCTATCTCACGCATCCGGTGTTTCATCGGTATCGCAGCGAGACCGAGATGTTGCGCTACCTGAAGCAGCTCGAGGCAAAGGATCTGTCACTCACCGCGGCAATGATTCCGCTCGGATCCTGCACCATGAAGCTGAATGCCACCGCGGAGATGGTGCCGATTACGTGGGCCGGGTTTGGAGGGCTGCATCCCTTCGCGCCGCGGGAGCAGGCTCAGGGCTACACCGAGTTGTTCCGTGACTTGGAGGCCCAACTGGCCGAGATCACCGGCTTCGACGCCGTCAGCCTGCAGCCGAATGCCGGCTCGCAGGGGGAATTCTGCGGCCTCCTGACGATTCGGGCCTACCATCGCGCCCGCGGAGAGCCCGGTCGCATCACCTGCCTCATTCCGCAGTCCGCGCACGGCACCAATCCCGCAAGCGCCGTCATGGCGGGAATGACGGTGGTGCCGGTCGCCACCGATGCGGGCGGCAACATCGACATGCAGGACCTCCAGGCCAAGGCCGAAAAGCACCGGGAGACGCTCGGCGCGCTCATGGTGACGTATCCGTCCACTCACGGCGTGTTCGAAGCCGGGATTCGACAGGTGTGCGAGATCATCCATGCGAACGGCGGTCAGGTCTACATGGACGGGGCCAACCTGAACGCCCAAGTGGGCCTCTGCCGTCCCGGCGACATCGGGGCCGATGTCTGCCACTTGAACCTGCACAAGACCTTTTGCATTCCTCACGGCGGGGGCGGCCCCGGCATGGGACCGATCGCCGTGGCCTCGCATCTCGCGCCGTACCTCCCGGATCATCCCGTTGTTCCGCTGGGCCGGGAAGCGCCGTGCGGAACCGTATCGGCGGCGCCGTGGGGCAGCCCGTCCATCCTCCCCATCTCCTGGGCATATCTGGCCCTGATGGGTCCGGACGGGCTCACGGAGGCGACCCGGATTGCGATCCTCAACGCGAACTACATAGCCCACCGCATCAAGGAACACTTCCCGCTGCTGTATAGCGGGACTGCCGGGCTGATTGGGCACGAGTGCATTCTGGACACCCGCCCATTCAAGAAGTCGGCCGGAGTCGACGTCGAAGATGTCGCCAAACGCCTCATCGATTTCAGCTTCCACCCGCCAACCGTGTCCTTCCCCGTTCCGGGAACCCTCATGGTGGAGCCGACCGAGAGCGAGCCCAAGCGGGAACTCGATCGATTCTGTGATGCGATGATCGCCATTCGGAGCGAGATCCGGGAGATCGAGGAAGGACGCGCCGAACCGGGGAACAACATCCTGAGCTACGCGCCGCACACCATCGCCGACGTCATTTCAGATGCGTGGGATCGACCCTATTCCCGCGAGCGTGCCGGGTATCCGAGCGCCGAGACGCGCGAGCACAAGGTGTGGCCTGCTGTGGGACGGATCGACAGCGCGTACGGCGACCGGCATCTGATCTGCTCGTGCCCGCCGCTGGAGGCCTACGGAGAGGTCTAGCGAGTGATCGGCCAGGCCATGCGATGCCACGTGCTGGTGGAGGCCGGCGGCGAGCCGGGTTGGCGCAACATGGCGTTGGACCGGGCCTTGCTCGATTTGGCCACGGAAGACGGCGGCGCCTATCTGCGGCTGTACCGGTGGCAACCCCACTGCCTTTCCTTCGGGCGGAACGAGCCCGCCACACGCCGATACGATCGCGAGCGTATCCGGCGGCTCGGGCTGTCGGTCGTCCGCCGTCCGACCGGTGGCCGGGCGGTCTGGCACGCTCGCGAGCTGACCTACGCCATGGCGGCACCGACGGCGAAGTTCGGGACACTGAAGGAAGCCTACCAGGAAATCCATGGCGTGCTCGCGGAGGCGCTGGCCCGGCTCGGTGCCGCGGCGTCGCTCGCCCCATCACCCCGAGGCAGCGCTGGGCTCGACGCGGGACCATGCTTCGCCCACCCGGCGGGGGGCGAGATCATGGTGACCAAGGGTAAGGTGGTCGGGAGCGCCCAACTGCGTCAGGGCGAGGCCTTTCTTCAGCACGGCTCAATTCTCCTCGAAGACTCCCAGGAGACGGTCCGCGAGCTGTTGCTCGGTGCGGACCGGGCGCCGTCCACCCGCGACACACCGCTGTCCGCGGAACTCGGCCGACGCGTGTCGTTTGACGAAGTAGCCGAGGCCATCCATTCCGCCCTGGCCGGATGGCGCGGGCCGTGGACGGCGGCGGATGGAGCGCGCACGCGTCGTCTTCGCGCGTCAGCGGAGCGGTACACCGGTCAGTTCCGCGACGAGGCGTGGACCTGGAGTCGGTGACCGGCTTCTCACACCCACCCCGCTGTCCCCCTTATCTTCTTATCTTTCCGACGACCACTCGCGCCTGCGCATCCTCTCCTTGAAGGATCGCCCGATGGCCTCACGCTCCCGCGCGGTATTCAGCACAACAATCGTATTCGGTGTGCTCGTCTTCGGGTCTGAACTCGCCTGCGCACAACGCGCCGCGACCATCGTTATCGCCACGGGGCAGGAGGCGACGCTGCCAATCCCCACCCTGATTTCAGGGACGGGGAATCAGGACGTGGCGGATTTGCTCTTTCTCCGGCTTGCCGCGTTGGGACCAAGCCTTCGCACCGCCGGCGATGAAGGCTTCGTGCCCCAGCTGGCCTCGAGCTGGCAACGCCGCGATTCCGTGACGCTCGTTTTCGATCTCGATCCCGCCGCACGGTGGCACGACGGCGTCCCGGTCACCGCCGGGGATGTCGTGTTCACATTCACCCGCGCGCGCAATCCCGCCACCGGCGGACATCTCGCACCCGCCATCCGGCACATTGTCTCGGTCTCTGCGGAGGGAGCGCGCCGCGTCGTGATCACATTCGACCGCGCCTATAACGAACAGCTGTACGATGCCGTGTTTCATGTGCAGCCGCTTCCGGCGCATTTGGTCGGGACGGTACCCGATTCCTTGTTTGCGTCGTCCGACTTCGCCCAACAGCCCGTCGGCAATGGACCATATCGATGGGGACGGCGGGTGGCGGGACAATTCGTCGAACTGACCGCGGTGGCCGATCATTTCTTGGGCCGGCCTCACATCACTCGGGTCATCTTCCGTGCCGCCGAGTCGCCAGACGCCCGCCTGATCATGTTGTTGAGCGGTGAGGCCGATGCGTCGGAGGGCGTGGTCCCGCCGCTGTCCAATCTCGAACGCCTGCGCCGGCACAAGGACATCCAACTCCACACGGTCCCGGGAAGCATCGTTGGATATCTCCTCTTCAATCAGCGCTCGCCGGACGATCTCAGCCGAGCCCACCCGGTGCTCGGCGACGCCCGGGTTCGCCACGCCATCACCTTGGCCCTCAACCGGCACGCGATCACCCGGTCGTTGTTCGGCGATTTCGGAGACGTGCCCAACGGCCCTACACCACAAATCTTCTGGATCCGGGGGCTGGCGGGCCCGGCCGGGGCACGAGACACGGCCCAAGCGCGCCTGCTCCTGCGCCAGGCCGGCTGGCGGGACAGCGATCGGGACGGGGTGCTCGATCGTAACGGCAGGCCGTTAGCGCTCACGCTCAACATCCCCGCGACGAGCGCCTCCCGGCGGCAGATGGGGCTCGAGATTCAAGAGCAGCTCCGTGGCCTCGGCATTCGGGTCGAACTCTCCATCCTCGCCATTCCAGTGTTCATCGAGCGGCGCAACGCCGGACGCTTCGACATGGAGATCGCTGCCGCGAGCATGGATCCGACTCCGTCCGGGATCCGCAACAGCTGGTCGTGCCAGAGCGTCGGCGTGCCCAATGCGAACGTCGGGGGCTACTGCGATCCTCGCGTCGATTCTTTGATGGCCGTGGCGCTGACGACGTCCGCCGATCCAGCTCCGCTCTGGAAGACCGTCCTTCTGCAGATCCGCGACGACGCCCCGGCCGCATTTCTCTATGCACCCGCAAAGGTCGTCGCCATTCACCGTCGCTTCGGCACCGTGACCCTTACGCCGTGGAGCCCGTGGTCTACGATTTACCAATGGACCGTCGCTCCCTGAGGCGCGCGGCCAGGGCTCTCGACCACGCCGTGGCGCGGTGAGGCGCTGGATCGCAGGCCGGACGGCGCAGGCGGCCGTGACCATCGCGGTCGCGGCCGTGCTCATGTTCGTCTTGATGCGCGTGACCCCCGGCGATCCGCTCGCCCGATTGATGGGTGACCGGCCCATGAGCGCCGAAGAAGTTGCCGCCCTCCGGGCGCTCTATGGCCTCGACCAGCCGATCCCGCAGCAATTCACCCGCTTCGTGAGTGGACTGGCCCGAGGGGAGCTCGGCGTGTCGATCGAATACCGCATCCCGGTCACGACCTTGATTCGTCAACGGCTCCCCGCCTCCCTCCTGCTCGGCGGCACGGTGCTGGTGTTGAATTTCACCCTCGGCATTTGGCTCGGTGCCCTGCAGGCAGTCCGCCTCGGCGGACGACTCGACCGATGGCTGTCGACGCTGTCGTTGGCGGCATTCGCAATGCCGTCCTTTTGGCTGGGCCTGATCCTCGCCTGGCTCGTGGGCATCCGCTGGCACATCTTGCCGGCCCTCGGCATGATCGACCCCCTGTTGCCGCCTGATGCCGGGATCGTGGTGCGATCCCTCGATATTCTCCGCCACCTGGTCCTCCCTGCACTCACGTTGTCGATCGTGAGTATCGCGGCCACGATGCGCTACCAACGCACTGCCATGATCGAGGCGCTGCGCGAGCCCTATATTCGGACCGCCCGCGCCAAAGGGTTGCCGGAGCGGCACGTCATCTGGCGGCACGCCTGGCGGACGGCGCTGTTTCCCGTGATCACCCTGTTTGGACTCTGGCTTCCCATCGTCGTGACCGGTTCGGTCTTCGTCGAGCATGTATTCAATTGGCCGGGGCTGGGGTCGCTCACCGCCAAGGCAATCTCAGGCCGGGACTACCCCGTCATTATGGGGGCTTCGCTTCTGGCCGCGACGTTGGTTGTC
>Ga0224512_10003516_pt1 | contig 13750 bp, 8 predicted proteins | sample SF_May12_sed_USG_4_FD_169103 | JGI IMG/M metagenome (GOLD analysis project Ga0224512, IMG submission 169103) | Sediment microbial communities from San Francisco Bay, California, United States - SF_May12_sed_USGS_13 | ecosystem: Environmental > Aquatic > Marine > Sediment | place: USA: California...
CGGCGTTGCGTTATCGACACTTTTCGTGAGTGCGAGATCCACGGTATCGAGCGGGGCGAAAGCGACCCAATGGTAGGTCTCCCCGGGCCAATTGACGTCGCGGTCGCTGCCGATCTGGAACCCGTTCGGCAGAAAGGCCTGGATACTGTTGGCTCGAAGGGTACCCGTCCGGTAGCGGAAGGACTGATCACTCAAAAGGGAATCGGTTCGAAAAACTGCGTTCGTTGTGTTTCCCCCCCCACCAATGGAGACGAATTTCGGTTGGAAACCGGGGCCGGTAATGTTCACACCGGCGTTACCATCTCCCGCATACGTGCCGACGGCCATTTGTCCCGCCATACTTTTCCATGCGGCGTAGTGATACGTGGAGCCGGGATCGTTGACCGACAGGTGCGTTCCCACAAGGAAACCGGTCGGGACGAAGTCCACGATGGCTCCGGATATCGTGGTCCCCCAGAAATCGTCCGACGCGTCGAAGGGCTGGTCCCTGAAACGCTCTGTCGGTGTTTCCGGTACCTCCCCCATGACGATGACGTAGTCCGGCTGAAACGACACCGTGATTGTCGTGTCGACACCGCTGCCAGTGTAGGTACCGACCTCCATTGTACCGGCACCGGTCATGAATGCGGTCCAGTAATAGCGCGTCCCCGCTCGGTTCACATCATTGTCGGACCCGACGGTGAATCCATCGGCATCGAGGGACGTAATTCTCCCACTCACCAGTCCCGAGAAGTAAGTAATCCGTATGGCCGCGTCTGCGGGCATCGTGGAGGTGCGGACGACGGTGGCCAGTTGGCCATCCCCTTTGATCATCACGTAGTCCGGCGAGAATCCCACATTGGTGATGGAGAGACTTCCTGAACCGCCTCCTACATACGTCCCCGTGGCCATGCGGAAGGTCGCCGCGGCCGGTGACACGGAAGCCCCCAGCATACCGGCGAGGAGAAAAACGAGAAAGGCCGACCGGACGACTATTGACAACCTATCGAATCGAGTGTGGTGTCCCATATATCCAACAAAGTAGGGTATGTCTACAGTGCTCAGGAACGTGCACACGGAGCCAAGCCATTTGGCACCTCCGGCCCGGAATTCACCAAAGGCGAGCTGAACCGAAGTTTAGTAGAGGGTGTCTATGTGCCTGTAACGACAGCAGCCGCAAGTTTCGTCGGCAAACCCTGACTATGCAGAGAGTCAGATGAGCACGCGGCGTGCCAACTGGAGTCGTGTGGCGTAGTGCCCGTCGGAAATGCAGTTTAGGCTGCTGTCGGGCATTCGAGCGCCCAATCTGCGACAGCGCGGCTAGGATGAAAGGTCTGCCCGTCGGGCGTTGCATCTATCTCGTAGACGGCGGAGATGTTGGGGTGGTCGACCGCCGAGGCTGCGTTGGCTTCGCTCGTAAAACGATCCCTGGCCGCATCGCTTGTATTGAGGTGAGCCGCGAGAACTTTGATGGCGACCAAACGATCGAGGCGGGTGTCCTGCGCCTTGTAGACAACACGGGTTTAACTTCGGGTGCATCTCACACTGGATCCATCTCCATCATATCTCCAAGACCGGGGAGGACTCCAGGGGACTGTAGGGGACTCCAGGGGAAAAGAAACGGCACGGTAACCTAAAAGTTTTCACGCAGTAAAAACCGAAGTCGTTCGCCATCATCGGGTTAGGGTTCGCAGGTAACAAGGGTTCGATTCCCGCCGCCTCCACCAACCTCGCTCTTCACACTTCGCTTCTGGCATCAGGCCATGCTATGCTGCTATTTAGGGTAAGTGGGAACGTGTCTTCTTGCCTGACACAACCACAATACAAAAGAGGATTCCGTGACCCGCAATCGGACAATTCCAGTCGTCACAGTCGCGGCGCTCGCCGCGGTCTTCTCGTCTGCCCTCGGTTCCTGGGATCCGAACGGTACGCCGATCTGTACGGAATCGGGCGCGCAGTACGAAACGGTGATAACGACGGACGGCGCCGGCGGCGCGATCCTGGCCTGGACGGACGCACGCGGGTCGAACGGGGACATCTACGCGCAACGCATCGACGGCTGGGGCAATCCGCAGTGGACGCCGGGCGGCGCGTGGGTGGGCGGCACGTCGTACAGCGAATATCAGCCGATCATCGTTTCGGACGGCGCGGGCGGGGCCATCATCGTCTGGCTGAGCCACGGAACGCGCGCGCAGCGCGTCGACCCGGACGGGAACCTCCTGTGGGATTCGACGGGCGTCGTCGTCGACACGGTCACCTCACTCTCCGCAAGCGTCGTCGCTTCAAGCGACGCCGCACTGCAGGTGGCGTACGAGTTTCGTGCCGTGACCGATGGTGCCGGCGGTGCGATCATCTTTTATGAACGCTACTTCACGGGTGAATGGTGGGCGCAGCGGCTCGATGGTTCGGGCAACCTACTGTGGCCGGGCGGCACTCCGGTTCGTACGCTCGGATCGGCGGCGTTCAATCCGGCGATCGCGGCCGACGGGGCGGGCGGCGCGATCATGGCGTGGGAGGACGCGCGCATCGATATTCAGTCCGACATCTTTGCCCAGCGCGTCGATGCAGCGGGCACGCCCCTGTGGACGCCGAACGGCGTCGCCGTGGCGACCGCGGCCAACTACCAGGAGAACGTCGTTCTGACCTCCGACGGCGCGGGCGGGGCGATCCTCTCGTGGCGCGACCTGCGCGTCAACAGCCAGACGTATGCCCAGCGCATCGACGCGTCGGGAACACCGGTGTGGACGACCAACGGCGAACTTATCATGGACGGCCCCGGTGGGGGGGCGGGTGGAATCGTTGCCGACGGCGTGGGCGGAGCCGTTATCGTGTGCAACCGCTATTATCCAGAGGCGAATCTATTCGCGCAGCGGGTGAACACCGACGGCGATACGCTGTGGTCGGGGGCAGCGCCCATATGTGTCGCTACCGGCGGTCAGTTCGCCCCGGCCGCCGTGCCGGACGGCGAGGGAGGACTGTTCATCGCGTGGGAAGACTGGCGCACGGGTGGCCGCGACATCTTCGCGCAGCGCATGGACACCACGGGCGCGGTATGGTGGAATCCCGACGGCGAAAGCGTGTGCACGGCCATCGGCTGGCAGCTCACGCCCGCGATGGTGTCGATCGGCGGCGGCAAAGTCATCCTCGCCTGGGACGACCGGCGCACGGGCAGCGACACGAGCAACTACGACGTGTATGCCCAGCGTATGACCGGCATCGTGACCGGGGTCACCGGTCGTCCGCCGCGCTCATCGGCGCTGGCTATTCTCCCAAATACGCCCAACCCCTTCAACAGCGCGACAGATCTCGTCGTGAATCTCCCCGCCGCGTCTTCCGTCCACGTCGAAATCTACGACGTACTCGGCCGTCGCGTACGCGTACTGAAGCACGCCGCGACGAGCGCCGGACTTCAGCACATCGCCTTCGACGGCCGCGATGCAGCGCGCAAACCTTTGGCTAGCGGCGTCTACTTCTATCGCGTGATCGCCGCCGGATCCGTGGCGACGAGCAAGATGATCGTTCAGCGATAGCCCGGGCCTCCTCACGCATCTCCCGGGACGAGTGGTGGCACGTTGAACGACGAGGTACTCGACTTCGCGGTATTCGAAGTCGACTTGATCATGGTGGGCCGCTTCACGGAGGTAGATGGTACTCCCGGCCAGGTGGCGGTCTTCGATGGTCAGGTGGTTGTGGAGGGCTATGGCGGAGCGGGATTGTGGATTTCGTCCGGACAAGGATCAGCGTGGCAGATACTGCGTGGCGGCCTGGGCAACGTCACCCCGAAGCTGCAACCATTCGACGACAAACTCTACGTCGGTGGATACCTCAGCATCGTCGGTGATCAAACCGGGCAGACCGGCGTTGAAGTAAACCGTCCCGTACTGGACGATCACCGGACTGCGGTGCCCCTTCTCCAAAATATCTCCAAGACTGGGGAGGACTCCAGGGGACTGGAGGGGGCTCTAGGGGAATCGAAACGGCGCGGTAGCTCGAACGCTTTCATGTTGTAGAAACCGAAGTCGTTCGCCATCATCGGGTTAGGGTTTGAGTGCAACAAGGGTTCGATTCCCGCCGCCTCCACCAACACGAGCGTTTCCACGCCAAGGGACCGCCTCCACCGCCAATCTGAGTTTTTGACCGTCGTCCTCGAACTTGTACGACGCGCATCACGGGTTCAAATCCCGTTGGGGACGCCATTTTATTTGCGCACGCGTAACCCAAACGACTCATTCCACTTATCGATTCAGAGCGAGCGCCGACGATTATGGAATATTGGATTCATCAGCGGCAACTCGTTGCGGTAGCATCCGAAACGAGTTCGAATCCCGTTGAGGCCGATCGTGATCGGCGAATGCGGCAGTTGCAGTATGAGTGGTTATCTAGCACACTCCCACGATAGAAGTGCAGCATAAGAAGAGTTAGGTAGACGTGGAGTAAGCAATGCGTATTGCGTGTGGTTACTGTTTGCTGTTGTTCCTTGCCGTGAGCTGTTCGCATAGGCACTACCTGGATCCGGCTGACGGGAGTGCGCTGCTGACCGTAAACGAACGCGCCTCCCAAGAGGCTTGTGCCGTGCGAACGCTGGATGGGAAGTTAGTCAAGGTGAAGGATCTGACGCTCGGTGCAGACACGACATGCTGGCACGCGAGAGACACGGGTGAAGCCGTGAAGGTTCCGACCCATGAGGTTGAGTACATATCTTTCGCTGATCGTAGAGCAGGTCTTGTGGAAGGTGCTGGAGTCGGGTTCGCCACAGGCGTATTCCTTGGCGGGTTTCTGGGTTACATTACCGGCAGTGAAGAAGACGCGAGCACCGGAGGTGACTTGCGTTCCGAGAGTGCCTTCATAGGGGCGATCATATTTGGTGTTCCGATGGCGGTGGTCGGCGCGATTATTGGAGGGGCCGGTGGAAGCCGCGATTTCTACTGTCCGGTCCCGAGTGATTCACTGAGCGAGTCAACGGGCACGCTACCTAACACGCCGCTGCAGCCGACGGGCCCCCGGCCCCGCGAAGAGCCGGACCCAGACCAGGCCCGCGGCTGAGCGCCGGGGCGTTAGGCCGACTGGGTTGTGGTTGTTGATTGGCTCCGTTTAACTTCTTGCGCACTCGATTTAGGTGAGGTGGTCATGCGAAATCCATTTGCCCCCGGCGTCGGCGGAGTCCTCAGCGCAGATATTGCGGTGCCGGAGCATGAGCGGGAACTCAGCTTCTACTCACAGATCCTAACCACTGGGAGCGCCCCGCTGTGGCGTGACGATCTGACGAACAATCGCGGCACACCGGTCATCGGCTTGGGGGCACGCTCCCCTGAATACGAGGCCCTCCCCTTGCAATGGATGCCGCACTTCCAGGTTCTCGACGTCGCTGCCAGCGCGGCGCGCGCCCTCGAACTTGGTGGCAGCGAACTCATGCACGGCAAGAGCGAGGACGGTCAGAGTCAATGGGCCGTTCTCGTAGATCCTATGGGCGCTGCATTCGGCTTAATCCCCGTCGTTGGCGACGAATTCGAGGCTGCAGACCAGCCCGAGAGTGTTGGTCGTATTTCCTGGCTGACGCTTGTGGTTTCGGACGTCTCGTCGGCGTGCGAGTTCTACGAACAGGTCGTCGGATGGTCGACAGCGTCTGCCGACGTCGACGGCGGATTCGAAATGCGGCGACCCGACGGTGTGTCTGCGGCGGCAATCTGCCATGCGGGCGGTGATAACGAGGGAATCCCACCCGTCTGGATACTTAGTCTGCCTGTCGATGACTTCGAGGAGAGTCTTCGACTCGTTCGCGAGGGCGGCGGTGAGATCATAAAGGGATCGACCGACGCCGGACACGCCGTCATTCGAGACCCGGTCGGTGTTTGCATTGCGTTGCAGGCCAAGAAGTGATGCGCAGCGGCCTAACTAGCGCATGCTTCTGACGGAGCGGCTTGTCACGGCCGCTGCTGTCGCGCCGGCCTCGCCAGCACCGGATGGTTTGGATTAGGGGCCCTTCTGTGAGCGATTGACCGAAAATTGTGGTTATGCTGCAAGGAGAGCATCGGCGAACTCACGAGCGGTTCGATTAACGTGTATTTGGGGACGCCATGTCTTTATAACCTATTTTTATATAATGCGAAACACGGTCAGGTCGATGCAAATATATGGCGGTGGCCGGACGCCCTCTTCCGGGAACACCTGGCGGGGATCGTGGACGTAGGCCGCCTCTTTTGACGATCAATCTTTACTTGGATGGTTTCCTGGATCGAGAAGAAGTTTCGAGTCGGAGGCTAAGTGTATTCTCAGGGTTTGTTATCGTGTTCACGGTTATGGCAACATTTCCCTTTTTGTGCCCTTTTTCGACATACCTGTGAGCCTCGGCAATCTGTTCCAACGGATAGCATCTATCTATAACCGCTCTTATCTTTCCCGCCTCAACAAGCTCTCTCAGGAAAGTCAAATCTTCAATTCTTTTTGCTATCCCAAATACTACTTTCTTGCGACCTACAATTGAAGTCCATAATGCTTCAAGAAGTGGCCAATCAACGGTAAGATAGAGTCCTTTTTGCTTCAACGAACTTTTACACCGTGAAAACGAAGTCTTCATTACCGTGTCGAAAATGATATCGTAAGTTTGGCCGCCCTTGGTAAAATCCTCTTTGGTGTAATCAACTACTTTATCGGCTCCAAGAGAGTTTACCATTTCTATATTCGTAGTGCTGCACACGCCGGTAACTTCTGCACCAAAGTACTTGGCAAGCTGTACTGCAAATGTACCCACACTTCCAGAAGCGCCAAAGATAAGAACTTTCTGTCCGCTCTGGATATTTCCTTTTCTAAGCAAAACCAATGCAGTCAGCCCACCAATCGGAACAGCGGCGGCTTCTTCATACGTCATATTGACCGGTTTAATTGCCACCTCGTTTTCAGCCAGACAGATGTACTCGGCATTGGCACCACCAAAACTAGTATCCCAGATAATACCGTAAACCTGGTCGCCTTCCTTGAATCGTGTTACGTCTTTGCCTGCGGTTTCAATTTCCCCGGCCAGCTCATTCCCTGGTATTGTTTTTCTTGGTCTTGTGAGACCGTACATTATTCGCCCGGGGAGCCAGAACCAAGCAGCGTATGTGGAACTTCGGATTCTCACGTCCCCTGATGTTACCGTGGTTGCGTGTATTCTTATCAGTACTTCATTGTCCTTCGGGGTAGGTGTTTCTACCTCTCTGAGCTGAAGAACCTCCGGTGGCCCGTATTTTGTGCATACCATTGCTTTCATATACATTCCTCTAAGGTCACTTTGATTCGGCTATTTTCAATATTGTACACTACAATTTGTCTTATAAGCTCGCAATACGTAACGCCACCACAAGACGCTCAAGCTGTTGTATCACTTCCACTTCGTACTCTGTTAGGCGAAGCAACCGAGTTGTCACTTTGTCCAGTTGGGGACGCCAAATTGACCGGAAATCATGACTATGCGGCCACTAGTTAGGCGGTCACCTTCTAAGAGCGGCCAGATTCTGGCGAGAATGATCCAAAGGAACTTGTCTCGGTTTCTTAGGCGCGGTCTTTTTTATATTTCGTTGTGAAACATTCAGTTGATAGCGTAGCGCGAGGTTTTCTGGAGCTTACGCACGATGCCACCTCAACGCGGACAAATGCGATCTATGATATAGTAGAGAAAGCATGAGTGCAAATATGACAAAGCGGACGGAACGAATAGAAGACACAGCACCGTAATCTACACCCTCTCAGGAGGACTCGCCATGTCAAATCTCTACTCACAAACCAGTCTCGGCCCTCTGACACTACAAAACCATCTGGTCATGGGCCCGATGACGCGCAGCCGCGCAGCCGGCAATATTCCCAACGAGCTTATGATGGAGTACTACGCGCAACGCGGCTCGGCGGGACTGATTATTACAGAGGGTACGTCGCCCTCACCGAATGGGTTGGGTTACCCGCGCATACCGGGAATATTCTCCCCGCCCCAGGTCGAAGGCTGGAAACGTATTACCGACGCAGTGCACGCCAAGGGCGCGAAGATGTTCGTCCAGCTCATGCATTGTGGACGGATTGCTCATCCACTGAACCTGCCCGCGGGGACTCGTGTGCTGGCGCCTTCGGCCGTAATGGCCGCGGGCGAGATGTTTACAGACGATGAGGGCTTGAAGCCTCATCCGGTGCCGCAGGCGATGACCGGGGAGGACATTACCGCCACGATCGCGGAGTATGCTCAGGCCGCCGGGAATGCCGTGACAGCGGGGTTTGACGGCATCGAGTTGCACAGCGCCAACGGCTATCTGCTGGAACAGTTCATCCGCCCGAATACGAATCAGCGTACTGATGGATATGGTGGTCCGATCGAGAACCGCGCACGTTTCGTGCTGGAAGTGGTTGAGGCGGTGATTGGTGCGATTGGCAAGGACAAGGTGGGCATCCGGCTTTCGCCATTCGGAGTGTTCAACGACATGCCGTCGTACGACGCGATGGAGACAGATTATGCCTACCTGGCGCAACAACTCGACGCCAGCGGGCTGGTGTATATCCACCTGGTGGATCACTCGTCAATGGGAGCGCCGTCGGTGCCCGATGCCATAAAGGAAATATTCCGCACGGTATTCAGGCGTACGTTGATTCTCTCCGGCGGTTACGATGCCAAACGCGCTGAAAGCGATCTGGCCACTGGCAAATGTGATCTAATCGCCGTGGGGCGGCCGTTTCTTGCTAATCCCGACCTGGTGGATCGATGGAAAACCGGCGCGGCTGTGAACGAGCCGGATATGGATACGTTCTACACGCCGGGACCGAAGGGCTATACCGACTACCCGGCGTTGAAGAAATAGGGCCCGACAATGAGAGCAGCCAAATAAACAAAATGGAAGACCAAAGCGCTGCCCACAAATCGGGTCTTCATGAATTGAATGAGGACCTGTCGGTGGCGTGGTCCGACCGGTCCCTTTATTTTAGAGCGTTTTTCGTTTCCCCGTCCAACCCGGGAACCAAACTTCTAAATCTCGGGTGAGTGCCGCTACGAATGCCTCAGCTGTTCGATAAATGTCGCATCCGGGGAGCCATTCTATAACCGATTTACCGGAAATCGCGATTATGTTGCCATGAGTGTGTCGGCGAACTCCCGGGCGGTTCGATTAACGTGTATTTGGGGACGCCACTTTATAACCAGTGGTTACTAAATAAGTTACAGACCCACCTTAGAGGGGGCTGTCTGCTGCCGTTTGAGGGGCACTCCCGCGCCGTTCACGGACGAGTAGACAGATCTTGCCACGATCCCTAGAATCAACCTTCGTATCGGGCCCGGACATCCATACTACAGAACACAGGGGAACCATTACCCGTGATTGGCAAGACCATTCAGCACTACAAGATCCTACGCGAGTTGGGACAAGGTGGTATGGGCACCGTCTACGAGGCGAAAGACGTGCGCCTTGGAAGGCTTGTGGCGGTGAAAGTTCTGTTGCGGACTGCCGTTCAGGATCGCACGAGTGTCGAGCGGTTCACGCGTGAAGCGCAGATGGCATCCGCTCTCAATCACCCAAGCATTGTCACCATCCACGATATCGTCGAAACCGACAAGCAGAGCTGCATCGTCATGGAGCTCATCAAAGGGCGGACCCTTCGGAGGTGGATGGCAGATGAACGACCTCTAGAGGAGTCGATCGGCGTAGTCCTCCAGGTCGCAGGGGCCCTATCGGTTGCTCACGGCGCCGGCATTGTCCATCGGGACCTTAAACCCGAGAACATAATGGTCCGCGAGGACGGTTATGCGAAGATCCTCGACTTCGGATTGGCAAAGCTTACCAGCCATACCAAGCTGACCCGGGAGGGGATGACGGTTGGTACAGTGGCGTACATGTCTCCGGAACAGGCACGCGGAGACAACGTCGACCACCATGCGGACGTGTGGGCGTTGGGCGTGATTCTCTACGAACTGCTCGCGGGGCGATCGCCGTTCAAGTCGGACCACGAGCAGGCGGTTCTATACAACATTCTCAATACGGATCCCAAGCCCGTGGCTGCCGGCAACCCGAACGTACCGTCGTCATTGGAATCGTTGGTCATGAAGATGTTGGAAAAAGACGCGGGCTTGAGACCGACCGCGGAGGAGGTCGTGGGTGCGCTTTCAAGAACCGAAGCTGCACCCGTTGTCACCGGCGAAGGCTCGGCGTGGGCCGAGGTGGAGCCGACCATGGTGGGAAGGACGGACCAGGAAGCTCGGATGGGCAGTGTGTTTGAGGCCGTGGCACAGGGGCACGCGCGGCTCCTGTGCGTCACCGGTGAGCCGGGCATAGGGAAGTCCACGCTGACGCAAGATTTTCTCGGACGTCTTCGCATCGAAGGAGAACCGTGCCTAATTGCACGCGGGCGTTGTTCCGAACGGCTGGCGGGAACGGATGCCTATCTTCCTCTGTTGGAAGTGCTCGAGAGCCTGTTGCGGAGTAGTAACGGGGACCGAGTTGCGGAAACCATGAAACAGCTTGCGCCCACTTGGTATTTTCGAATCGTTCCTCTAAGCGCTGATGACTCATCTGACTCCCGGTGGCGAGATGACGCGCGGGCCGCATCCCAGGAAAGGATGAAACGCGAGCTGTTCACTTTTATCCAAGAGCTCTCTCGCCGCTCTCCAATCATTCTCTTCTTCGACGACGTTCATTGGGCGGATGCATCCACCGTCGATCTTTTTGCGTATATGGGTGCGCGCGGAGACGGTCTGCGTCTCCTTACTATCGCGACGTATCGTCCTTCGGAACTCTTCCTAAACGACCACCCTTTCGTTGGGGTGAAGCGTGAACTGCAGGCTCGGGGCGTCTGTGAGGAAATCGCCTTGGGCTTCCTCGACAGGGAAGACATTTCGAGCTACCTGGATCTCGAATTCCCCGATCACGCATTCCCGGACAAACTTGTCGACTTTGTCCATGCCCGGACGGACGGCAGTCCTCTGTTCATGGTCAATGTGATCCGGTATCTTCAGGACGCCGGCGCGCTAATTGACCGCAACGGCTGGCGGCTGGTAACGCCCCTGTCTGAGATCGAGAAGGAAGTACCCGGATCGATCCGCAGCATGATCGAACGGAAAATCGATCGGCTTGACGAGGCGGATCGACGCCTACTAATTGCGGCCAGCGTTCAAGGCTTGGAGTTTCACGCGGCCGTAGTTGCGGAGGCGATGGAGGCGGACGAGGCCGAGATTGAGGAGAGTCTGGAGAGACTCGACCAAGTACACACCTTCGTGCGCCGAGTTGGTGAAGAGGAGATGCCGGATGGAAGTCTCACCCTCCGATACCGGTTCGTCCACGCGTTATATCAAAATGCACTCTATGATACGCTGACTCCGACAAGACGCGCAAAATTGAGCAGGGCCGTGGCGAACGCTCTTGTGCAAGGTCACGGCGAAAACATCTCGGCGGTTGCCGGCGAACTCGGCTTGCTGTTCGAGGTCGCGCGAGAGTTCGCACGTGCATCCGACAGCTTCCTTCATGCGGCGCAGAAAGCGATTCACGTCTATGCCAACCAGGAGGCCGTCGAGCTCTGTCGGAGGTCCATCGAGAATGCGAAGAAACTCAAGGGCAACGACAAGGACACGCGAGTGGTGGCCGCGGCACTGGAGCTGGCGCATCTTCATATGACGCTCTCCGGATTCGATGACGCTATTGAGAGTTTCGAAATGGCCGAGCGTGCAGCCGAAGCTGCGGGCATGAACGAGGAACGCATACGGGCGATCTGTGGAAGAGGCATGTGTTGTTACAACACTAGAAGGATCGACGAGTTGCGGTCGGACGGTGAGCGCGCGATGGAGCTAGCGCGATCCATCAACTCGGATGTTGGCGTGGCATCCGCCGAGCTGGTCTTCGCTTCCCAACACCTCTGCCTCGGAGAGCTCCACGCGGCAGAACCGCTGTTCGATCGTGCCGTCCCGGTGCTCCTGAAAGCGGGATTGGAGATGCAAGCGCTCGAAGGGGTTATCCTGAGCGGTGCGGTGCACGTTTGGCGGCAGGAATACGACGACGCCAATCGGATCTTGAGATTCGCGAAGGACAAGGCCCGCGAGGTGGGATCAGGTTTCGCCATCGTGGGTGCGCACTTCTTCCACAGCATCGCGCAGGGAAACCAGGGGCAGCTCGGCGAAGCGATGGAATCCCTCGCCGAGGGGCGGCGATTGGCGGAGCTGAACCATGAGAAGTACTGGCTGCCAAGATTGCCCAATACGGTGGCATGGCTGCACCGAGAGCTCGGAGATCCGGAGAAATCTCACCTCCTGAACCTGGAGAACGTGGAGCTGGCCCGGGAGTTCGGCATGCCCGAAGCACGGGCGAACGCTCATGTGAACCTCGCCATCGACTGCATGGACCTTGGAGAACCGGCGCGGGCCCACGAAAACCTCCAGAAGGCCGAGTCGATCTTTGACGAGGACATCTGGTATCGCTGGCGGTATAGCATTCGCTTGAAGGCGGCATTGGCCCGGTACTGGATCCTCAAGGGTGATCTTGGTGCCGCTCGTGGATATGCCGAAGCCAGCGAAAAAGCGGCACGAGCCCATGGTGATCGGAAGTACCGCGCGTGGGCTCAGAAAACTCTCGGAGAGATCGCTCTTATGCTAGATGACGTGGATACGGCCGGCACGTGTCTCGACAATGCCATTGGTATTTTGGCAAACAATCCCTGCCCCACGATCGAATGGAGGATCTTGACCTCGCGGGCAGAACTGGCCGCGCAGCTTGGTGATGCAGCCACAGCGGACGAGTTCCGCGGGCGTGCCCGGGCAACCATCCAGAGCCTTGCGGACTCGGTTACGGACGACGCTCTCAAGACCCGTTTCCTGAAATCCCCAGTTGTCAGGCGGGTCTAAGCCCGCTCTTATGCTGCAAGAAGAGCCTCAGCAAACTCCTGAGAGGTTCGATTAACGTGTATTTGGGGACGCCATTTTTTCATGCCCCTGTAAGCTTCCAGACCGACTCGACTTACGGGTCAAGAGTGATTATCGGGAGGACCGCACCGTTTCACTCGCCACGGGCAACTCGTTGGGATAGCATTAAGAATGAGTTCAAAACCCGTCCGGGGCGTCTTCTGTTTTTGGCAAACATCGTTGCGATAGATGCAAGTCGGCTGAAACAACAAGGAGGAATACAATGGCTACAAGGAACTATTTTGCTTGCATCATGGTGACATTTTTGGGAATCGGACTTTTATGCACCGCTTTCGGCAAAAACGCTTTTGCACATTGTGACACGCTTGATGGTCCAGTAGTCCAAACGGCAAGGATAGCACTTGAAAAGGGTGATGTAACACCACTGCTTAAATGGGTGCAGGCCGATGATGAAAAGCAGATTCGAGATGCTTTTCAAAAGACTCTTGCAGTTCGGGCCAAGGGTGTCGAGGCCAAAGAACTAGCTGATATGTATTTTTTCGAAACGCTGGTGCGTATTCATCGGGCTGGTGAAGGGGCGCCCTACACTGGTTTGAAACCAGGTGAAGCTGTAGACCCTGCTGTTGCTCAGGCCGACAAAGCGTTGGAAAGTGGATCGGTGGATAAGCTGGTCGATGTTTTGACGAACGCCATGGCCAATGGTATTCGTGAACGTTTTCAGCAGGCTCTCGGCACACAAAAGCATGCCGATGAATCCGTGGCGGCCGGGCGTGAATTTGTCGAAACCTATGTCATTTTCACACATTACGTGGAAGGCTTGCACGCAATTGTCAAAGGAAGGGCCCGCCATGGTGAGGGGGCGACAGAAGGTCATGGTGGACACAACCAATAAATAATCAGCTAAAAAGTTCGTGCCGT
>Ga0224512_10003517_pt1 | contig 13747 bp, 9 predicted proteins | sample SF_May12_sed_USG_4_FD_169103 | JGI IMG/M metagenome (GOLD analysis project Ga0224512, IMG submission 169103) | Sediment microbial communities from San Francisco Bay, California, United States - SF_May12_sed_USGS_13 | ecosystem: Environmental > Aquatic > Marine > Sediment | place: USA: California...
AAATATTATAAAGGAAGTAGCAAACAATAATACTGATGTGGCCGTGGTGCTTTCCGCTTTCGGGAAATCAACGGATCAGCTTGTTGAAATGAGCCGCATGGCCGGGGAAGGTAATGTTCAATATATAGAATTACTTCAGAGTTTTAGAGAAATTCATTCACATTTTATTCCCGCTCTAATTGAACAAAATCAAGAAGGCGTACAGCAAAGTGTAAACCAATCATTTGAAGAGCTGAAAGATATATTGCACGGAATATTTCTGGTGAAAGAACTTTCTGCACGAACACTTGATTTTGTAATGAGTTTTGGCGAAAGGCTATCCTGCTTTATTGTAAGTGAAAGTTTAAAAAATAGTATAGAGAACGTACACTATCTTGACGCCTGTAATGTTATAAAAACAGATGAGAACTTTGGTGCGGCAAGAGTAAATTTTAAATTGTCCAACCAAAACCTAAACGAATATTTTAAATCGCACCCCGGGTTAATTATCGTCACTGGATTTTTGGGCTTCACAGAAAAATCTGAAACTACCACGCTTGGCAGAGGCGGCTCAGATTTTACCGCTTCGATTGTTGCCGTCGCTTTAAATGCAGAGGAAATTGAAATATGGACCGATGTAGATGGTGTAATGACGGCCGATCCAAGAAAAGTGCCCAAGGCTTTTTCAATTAAGCGCCTGACTTATGAAGAAGCTATGGAGATGTCACATTTTGGAGCCAATGTTATTCATCCCCCAACTATGCAACCGGCATTAAATGAAAACATACCAATTAAAATCCTTAATACATTCAATAAAGACTTTGCCGGTTCTATAATTAGTGACGAGGACACGCTTGGCTCTTATTTAATTAAATGCGTTACTTCAATTCCCGAAGTTGCCTTGTTTCGTGTTCAGGGAAGTGGGATGTTTGGTGTGACCGGCACAGCTATGCGCGTTTTTGGTACCCTTGCCAGGGAAGGAATTAATATAATATTAATAACACAGGCATCTTCCGAGCATTCAATATGTTTTGCTGTTGCGCCAAAAGATTCCAACGGGGCAAAAAGGATAATCGAAGAAGAATTTAGACTTGAAATTGAAACAAAGCAGATTGACCATCCAATTGTTGAAACAAACCTGTCAGTTATTGCTGTGGTTGGAGAAAATATGCGTAAGACACCGGGGATATCTGGGCGTCTATTTCAAGCTCTTGGTAAAAACGGAATAAATGTAATAACAATTGCACAGGGTTCCTCAGAGCTTAATATCTCTGTTGTTGTTCCAAAACAGGATGAGATAAAAGCACTAAACGCAATTCACGATTCCTTCTTTTTATCGGAGACCCGATCAATAAACCTATTTGTAGTTGGTACCGGTCTTGTAGGCAGTGCCTTGCTTAGACAATTGAATGATCATTATCAATTTTTGAAAAACGAAAGACAAATTGAACTTAAACTTGTTGCATTAACAAACACTCGCAAAAATGTTTTTAATGTAGATGGGATAATGATTGAAGAATGGCAAAAACGCCTTGATGAATCTGAAGTGGATACTAATCTGCATTCATTCATTAATAATATGGTTACACAGAATTTGCCTAACAGCGTGTTTGTAGATTGTACTTCCAGTGATGAGATTATCGAATATTATAAAAACATTATGGATGCTAGTATTTCTATAGTAACAGCAAATAAAAAAGCAAATTCAGGAAGCTTTGAACTTTATAATAAACTAAAAACGGCAGCATCAAGAAGTGGTGCAAAATTCCTATATGAAACAAACGTGGGAGCAGGTCTTCCCGTAATTAGTACGTTGAATGACTTGCGTGGAAGCGGAGATAAAATTTTAAAAATAGAAGCAATTTTGTCTGGTACGCTGAGCTATATTTTTAATTCATTTGGCAAAGAAAAATCATTCTGCGAAGTAGTTTACATGGCTATGAAAACAGGATATACAGAACCTGATCCGCGTGATGATTTAAATGGCCTCGATGTGGCTCGCAAGCTGCTGATATTGGGGCGTGAAATGGGATTATCTCTGGAGTTAAATGATATACAAGTAGAAAACCTGGTGCCGGAAAATTGCCGCAGCATACCTACGATCGAAAAGTTTTTTGAAGAATTTGAAAAAGCTAATCCGGATTTTGAAAACCGCCGTACCGATGCCGAAAAAGAAGGAAGGGTTTTACGTTACATTGCAATTTTGGAAAATGGTAATGCTCAAGTAACTCTTCAGGATGTTGGTTCAGACCACCCGTTTTATAATTTATCAGGGAGTGATAATATTATCTCGTTTACCACTGATCGTTATCATGATAGACCACTCGTGATTAAGGGTCCAGGTGCAGGTGCTGAGGTTACTGCGGCTGGGATGTTTGCAGATATTATAAGAATATTAAACTGAAATCTTTTATAGAAAATTAATCTTATTAAATCCATGTTAGGAAAGTTTTAATGCCCAGCGAAGTTAGTGTATTTGCACCTGCAACTGTTTCAAATGTAGCTTGCGGATTTGATATAATGGGCTTTGCTGTTAATGAGCCTGGTGATGTGGCCACAGTGAGGAAAATTGAGAGGCTGGGAGTGTTTATAAAAAATATTAGTGGAGACGACCGCCGGTTACCACGAGAGCCATATAAAAACACTGCCGGCATAGCTGTAATAGAGCTTCTGAAAAGAATAGATGTCTCCGATGGTATTGAAATTGAATTGCAAAAAAACATGCCCCTGGGAAGCGGTCTTGGATCAAGCGCTGCTTCAGCTGTTGCTGCAGTATTAGCTGCAAACATATTGTTTGATAATCAACTATCAAGAATAGAGCTGCTGCCTTTCGTTTTAGAAGCAGAAAAAGCTGCCTGTGGTACAGCACATGCTGATAATGCCGCACCATCAATGCTCGGGGGCTTCATCCTTGTACGCAGCTATAATCCGCTTGACACTATATCACTTGCTGTGCCTGATGAACTCATATGCACAATACTTCATCCCGCATTAGAAATACAAACTGAACATGCACGTAAAATCCTTTCAGAAAAAGTTTTTCTAAAAGATGCGGTAACACAATGGGGAAACGTGGGGGGATTGGTTACTGGATTATTAACAAAGGATTACGAATTAATTGGCCGCTCACTTCAAGATGTTATTGTTGAGCCAGTACGCTCAAAATTAATTCCTGGTTTCACAGACATTAAAAAGGCTGCGATAGGTGCCGGTGCACTTGGCTGCAGTATCTCGGGTTCGGGTCCGGCTATCTTTGCTCTATCAAAATCCAGAGACACAGCAAATAATGTCGGCCAATCAATGAAAGATACTTGTGATGCAAAAGGAATTGATAATACAATCTATGTTTCAGAAGTCAATATTGAGGGGGCACGAGTAATATCCCAAGATGAATAATGCTCTATTACAGCACAAATAAAAAAAGCACCGAGGTTGATTTTAAAACTGCTGTGCTTAAAGGTTTGCCTGAGGACAATGGCCTTTATATGCCAAAACAAATCCCCGAATTACCGAGTGGGTTTATAAACTCATTACCAACTTTAACTTTTCAGGAAATTTCATTTCAAGTAGCAAGTGCATTTATAAGTGATGATCTTTCCGAAGATAATTTAAGGACAATTATTAATGAAGCCTTTAATTTCGATGCTCCATTAGTAGAGCTTGATAATAATTTATTCAGCTTCGAACTTTTTCATGGACCAACGCTTGCATTCAAAGATTTTGCAGCACGGTTTATGGCCAAGCTAATGGGGTTTTATGTTGAGCAATCGGGGAAAGAGCTAACAATTCTTGTGGCGACCTCAGGAGATACGGGAAGTGCTGTAGCCAGTGGGTTTCTCAATGTGCCGGGTATACAAGTGTTCCTGCTATATCCAAGCAACAAAGTAAGCCATATTCAAGAACAGCAATTAACTACTTTTGGTAACAACATTACCTCACTGGAAATTGAAGGTACTTTTGACGATTGTCAGAAAATAACAAAGCAGGCATTTTTAGATTCGGAGTTAAATAAACGCTTCACGCTTACATCAGCAAATTCTATAAACGTTGCACGTTTAATACCTCAATCTTTCTATTACTTTTATGCTTACGCACAAGCGAGAATAACAAATAGTGAACCAATAATTATATCGGTACCATGTGGAAATTTAGGTAACATTACAAGCGGCTTGTTAGCAAAACATATGGGTCTCCCAATAAAAAAATATGTTTTGTCTTCAAATGTGAATGATGTTGTTCTTAAGTATTTAAAAACCGGAACATTCTCACCAGCCGCCTCTATAAAAACAATATCCAATGCAATGGATGTTGGTAATCCAAGTAACTTTGTAAGAATTCAGGCTCTTTGCAATAGTAGTGTTGAAAATTTACGCAAGGATGTTTCGGGATTTTCATTTAATGATTCACAAACAATTAATGCTATTCGGGATGTATATAAAAAGTATAATTATGTAATGGATCCACACGGTGCTGTAGGATATTTAGGATTACAAAATTATCTTCAGCAAATAAATGAAATGTCTAACGGAATATTTATTGAGACAGCCCACCCTGCAAAATTTCTTGATAGTGTTGAAGATGCCATCAGTACAGAAGTAGAGATGCCCGATAGATTAGAATCGGTATTGCATAAAGAGAAGAAGGTGGTAAAACTCTCAGCTTCACTTTCATCATTTAAGGAATTTCTTTTATCTATTTAATGATTGGTATAAAAAATAACATTTAGATAATGAGCAAGTACTTCTTATCAAAAATAAACATCTATCCCATAAAATCGCTTTCGGGTATTTCGCTTCAATCAGCCGGGGTTGAAGAAAGAGGATTAAAACATGATCGAAGACTTATGCTTGTTGATGAATCAAACCGGTTTATCACACAGAGGCCTTATCCACAAATGGCATTGATTAAAGTAGAAAGAAAGGATAATCTGTTAACCGTTTTGCACAAGCAAAATAAACTTTCTCCCTTAACCATTCAAGCTTTACCTTATGATGAAAAAGAGGTTAGTGTGCAAATATGGAAAGACAATGTACCGGCACTAAAATATAACAACGATGTAAATGATTGGTTCACCGAAGCGATCGGAATTAAATGCAGTTTAGTTTATATGCCCAATACTACTAAAAGAAATACTAATCCTGATTATGCTAAAAATAAAATTGTAAGTTTTGCAGATGGTTATCCTTTTCTAATCATCGGGCAATCATCACTTGATGATCTTAATTTAAGAATGGAAGTTCCCCTGCCCATGAATAGATTCCGGACAAACTTCGTATTTACCGGGGGAAAACCGTTTGAAGAAGATGAATGGAAAAAAATTAAAATCGGAGAAATTGTATTTGAGGTTTTAAAACCTTGCGCACGTTGCGTTATTACAACTACAAATCAGGAAACTGCTGAGCGGTTGCACGAACCATTGTTGACTCTCTCAAAGTACAGAAAGATAGATAATAAAGTTATGTTTGGTCAAAATATGGTATCCGATAGAAATGGTAAAGTTGCAATTGAGTCAAGAATAGAAGTTTTGGAGAGAAAATAAACCGCTTGACTTCCAAGACTCAAAAAAATATATTGCAACCGGAATTAAATAAACAATGAAAAACACTTTTTCTAAATATCACTTTTCAAATCTTTCCAACACACTCTCCTGGCGTGGCTGGCGCCGCTAAAATATTTCTACATACTTACGTTCATACGTCCGTAGACTTTGTCTCCGCGACAAGTAAATAATTTTATTTCATAAAACATATAAATCAATAATCTATTATTGAAAGGAGTAATACCATGAGTATTGCGAAGAAGATTCTTTTAACTGATTCCGAACTTCCGGATAAATATTACAACATCCAGGCTGATATGCCTAATCCAACTTTGCCTCCACTGCACCCGGGAACAAAGCAGCCAATCGGTCCTGAGGACCTCGCTGCACTTTTTCCAATGGAACTTATAAAGCAGGAAGTCTCGCAGGAAAGATATATTGAAATTCCCGATGAGGTAAGAAGCGTTTACAAACTTTACCGTCCCACCCCGATGTTTCGGGCAACTAATCTTGAAAAGTTATTGGACACACCTGCGAAAATTTATTATAAATATGAGGGTGTAAGTCCAACAGGTTCACATAAGCCGAATACAGCAATCGCTCAAGCATATTATAATAAGATGGAGGGAGTAAAAGCACTAATAACGGAAACAGGTGCCGGACAGTGGGGCAGCGCTTTAAGTTTTGCCTGCCAACAGTTTGGTCTGGGCTGCGAAGTTTATATGGTGAAGATAAGCTACGATCAAAAGCCATATAGAAAAGTTATGATGAATACTTTTGGTGCACAGGTCCATTCATCGCCAAGTGACAGAACAAATTCCGGCAGAAAAATTCTCAGCGAAGATCCAAACTCTCCCGGAAGTTTAGGCATAGCAATTTCCGAAGCAGTTGAGATGGCTGCCACAACTGAAGGAACAAATTACGCTCTTGGAAGCGTTCTCAATCATGTATTGATGCATCAAACCGTAATCGGGCAGGAAGCAATAAAGCAGTTAGAAATGACAGGTGATTTTCCTGATATTATAATTGCACCTTTTGGCGGCGGTTCAAACTTTGCCGGGATAGCTTTTCCGTTTCTCCGATACAATTTTCAGGAAGGAAAGAATATTAGGTGCATTGCTGTCGAACCAGCCAGTTGTCCTAAATTAACTAAAGGAGAATTCCGATATGATTTTGGTGACATGGTTGGCTTAACTCCATTAATTCCAATGTACACACTTGGGCATACATTTGTACCTGCGCCAATCCATGCAGGCGGTTTGCGTTACCACGGTGCTGGTGCAATCATAAGCCAATTATTGAAAGATAAAATAATTGAAGCGGTTGCTTTACAACAGATTGAATGTTTTGAAGCAGGAGTGACTTTTGCACGTGCAGAAGGAATAATCCCCGCACCCGAAGCAAACCATGGAATTGCTCAGGTAATACGCGAAGCAATTAAAGCAAAAGAAGAAGGTGTGAAGAAAACCATCCTGTTTAATCTTTGCGGACATGGATATTTCGATATGAGTGCTTATGAAGATTATTTTTCAGGCAAACTTGTGGATCACGAACTAACGGATGAGCAGCTTTACTCCGAACTCAGAAAACTCCAAACTCCGGAAGCAGCTTAGTTACCAAACATCCCATTGTAGAGACGCATTGCGATGCGTCTCTACCTATATTAAACTACATTTTCATTATTATTACCAAAGTGAAAAATCCCCATAATAAAATCAAATAGGGTTTAAACTATGAAAACATTTACATTACTAATTGCTGCTTCAGTTATAATTATTAACCTGAACTGTTTTCCTCAATCAATCACCAAAGAAAATATTGAAAATGCCGATAGGATAATCGGGCTTGAATTTACTGATGCGGAAAGAGATTCGATATTAAGTAGTCTCGATTCACAATTTGTAAATTACAAACATATAAGAGCAATCGATTTAAATAATAATGTTCCTCCGGCAATTCAGTTTAATCCCATTCCTGCTGGGTTCGAATTTCCAAAAGAACAAAAACCAATTACGTTCAGTAGTTACTCTTATGTAAAATTACCTGAAGATAGAAATGATCTTGCATTTTATTCCATAGGCGAACTTGCAGAACTAATCAGAACAAAACAAATTACATCAACCGAGTTGACAAACTTTTTTCTTGAAAGATTAAAAAAATATGATTCGACACTTCATTGTGTGATTTCGCTAACTGAAGAGAGAGCACTAAAACAAGCAAAGTTATTAGATGAAGAAATTAATCAGGGAAAATATCGTGGAATGCTTCATGGAATCCCTTTCGGTGCAAAGGATCTTCTGGCGGCAAAGGGTTACAAAACAACCTGGGGTGCAACTCCTTATAAAGACCAGATGATCGACGAAGATGCAAGTGTAATTATAAAACTTGAAGAAGCCGGAGCGGTTCTTTGTGCAAAGTTAACACTTGGTGCACTTGCCTGGGGAGATGTCTGGTTTGGAGGAATGACAAGAAATCCCTGGGATACAACTAAAGGTTCAAGCGGTTCTTCTGCTGGCTCAGCCTCATCAGTTTCTGCAGGACTTCTTCCTTTCGCCATTGGCACAGAAACCTGGGGATCAATTGTTTCGCCTTCAACGGTTTGTGGAACAACAGGTTTGCGACCGACTTACGGAAGAGTAAGCAGAACGGGTGCAATGGCTCTTAGCTGGAGTATGGATAAAATTGGAGCGATCTGTAGAGGTGCAGAAGAGCTTGCAATTGTCTTCAACATCATTAACGGACAAGATGGAATTGATCAAACATTATATAATGTCCCCTTTAATTACCATCCGGAAATAGATTTTAGCAAACTGAAGATTGGATATTTAAAATTTGACTTTGACAAACAGTATGATTTTCATTTGCAGGATTCGGTTACGCTCGCCAAACTTAAAGATCTGGGGGCAGAATTAATTCCAATAGAGTTACCGACACTTCCTGTTAATGATCTCGCAATAATTCTTTCTGCAGAAGCAGGTGCTGCATTTGATGAACTTACTCGTAGTAACAGAGATGATCTTTTGGTCAGACAAATAAAAGATGCGTGGCCAAATGTTTTCCGGGCTTCCAGATTTATTCCTGCAGTAGAATACATTAATGCAAACAGAATCAGGTTTCTGCTCATTCAGCAAATGGAAAAATTGATGAGCAAAATTGATCTTTATGTTGCACCTTCGTGGGAAGGAGATAATTTATTACTCACAAATTTAACTGGACATCCTTGCGTTGTTTTACCAAATGGTTTTTCAGATGATGGGACTCCAACCAGTATAACTTTTATTGGAAGATTGTTTGACGAGGGGAGATTGATTTCTTTTTCTAAGAAATATCAGGATGCTACTGATTTTCATAGACAACATCCGAAAATTTTTTAAACTCTCTCGAATTTAGTTAAGCCTCGGTTTCCCTCGGGGCTTTTTTATTTTGACAACGCCGACGTCAACTTTAGCAAATATTCTCTCATAACTGAAAATCTCACTTTATTTTAGTTGATATTTGGCAAAAAGGGGTGCGGTATAATAGTTGCTAAATGTTAATCAAAATAAATATAAGGAGAACATATGAAACCGATGCACTTACTTTTAACAACCATATTAACACTTTTTTTAACATTTTATTTACATTCAGAGCCTGGTTTTAATGGTTCAGCTCCGGGTTGTTCCGGCTCGGGTTGTCATTCATTTCAGGATAATATGATTAGTGTTGTTCCAATGAGCAATTTCCAGGTTCAGGTTACATTGACGGGTACAACAAGCAATGTGGGTGGAGAATTAGTTGATGAAAACGGTACTGTAGTAGCCGTAATAAATAGTACCTCGAGCAATCCTTTTATATTAACTGCTCCATCTGAAGGGCCTTATCTAGTCAATGCTGGATTTAAAAATCCTTCGCCACGAAGATGGGATTCAACTCATGTTGTGTTTCAGCCAAGCTTACCACCAGATCCACCCACTAACTTAGTTGCGCAGTTTATTCCAAGTCCCCTTTCCGTTGAGTTAACGTGGACAGACAACTCTAACAACGAATTCGGTTTTATTATCGAGAGGGAGAGTCAAGGTCCCGATGCATTTGTAGTCATAGATACGGTTTCTGCAAATACTAACTTATTTGTAGACAACACTGTTTCATATGCAACTTATAACTATAGAATTACAGCTTATAATGCATTCGGCCAATCAGCTTATAGTAATGTTGCACAGATTATAGTCCCGGTTGAGTTGACTTCATTTAACGCCTCGATAAAAGATGAAGGTGTTTTATTGGAATGGACCACGGCTACAGAGTTAAATAATAGCGGTTTTGAGATTCAGAGGAATCAGTCATCTAACTGGGAGACTATTGGATTCGTCGAAGGACGAGGAACTACTACAGAAATTACAAACTACCAGTTCTTTAATGATCTATCTGTGTTGAACCTTTCAGTAAAACTACAGTACAGGTTAAAGCAAGTGGACTTCGGCGGTACATTCTCTTATTCAAATATTATCGAAATAGATTTTATACCCGAGACTTATTCTCTCTCGCAGAATTACCCTAACCCCTTCAATCCATCTACGAGCATCAGCTTTACGTTAACAAAAATTACTTTTGTAACCCTGAAGATATATAATGTACTTGGAAATGAGATAACTACACTGGTGAATCAAAATATGCCCGGCGGTAAACACGAAATAAAATTCAATGCGAACCGGCTGCCTAGTGGTGTTTATCTTTACACAATTACCGCTGGTGATTTTGTTGACACAAAGAAAATGCTATTGATGAAATAATATATAATTATTTTCTATTTAACAAGGCGTCCCGTAAGGACGCCTTTTTTATTTTTCTTTATTAAGTTTGTAGTTGTAAAAATTATCTGGAGGAAAATTATGAGCAGAAAAGTTGAAGTTGCGGGAATAATGGGACCGGTCTGGTTTATCGGCTGGTTGTTTACAATAGGGTTCCTGAAACTTACATTCTTCAAGGGTTTGCTGGCCTTAATTATCTGGCCATATTACATAGGTGATTTCCTCTCCAGTCTTCCTGTTTAATAAAGAAAAATTTTTCTCTATTCAGGGTAAGCTTGTGAAAACAATTGGAATGATTGGCGGAACCGGTTGGCCTTCAACTCTTGAATACTACCGTATAATTAATCAGGAAATAAACCGCAGACTTGGCGGATTAAATTCATCTAAGATTGTACTTACCTCTTTTAACTATGCAGAAATAGATAAGCTTAACAAAGTTGAAGATCACGGTGGAGTTTATAAATTAGTCCTTGGCTCAGCTCAGAAATTAAGAGCTGCTTCTGTTGATTTTATAATCCTTTGTGCAAATACTTTGCACCAATATGCTGATGATTTGGAGAAAGAAACTGATTTAAAGATCGTTCATATTGCTGACGCAACAGCAAAAGAGATTAATGGAAAAGGATTATTAAAGATCGGTCTTCTTGGAACAAGATTCACAATGGAAATGGATTTCTATTCAAAACGACTAAAGGAGGCTGGGATTGAATCTCTTGTCCCACCAAAGCCTGAACGTAAATTCCTTCACGATGCAATTATGAATGAACTGCTCAAAGAAGAATTTAAAAAAGAGACTAAAGAAAAATTCCTGAAAATAATGAGTGACCTTGAGCAAAGAGGCGCACAGGGAATTGTTTTGGGATGTACCGAAATTCCTCTTTTAATTAAACAAAAAGATACTAGCCTCCCTGTTTTTAACACTCTTGAAATACATGCCAAAGCAGCAGTAGATTTTGCTTTAAGCTGAATGCAATTAAAAATTGAAAGCGCCTTTCCTGATTATTATCTGCTTTGAATTATCTGAATAAGTTACTTCGATAGTCGGTCTGTAGAACAAATAATCCCGATGAATTTTTGATTTGTTTTTACCACCACCCGGGAAATCCTCATTATTACCAAAAGCTATATGTGCTGTACCTAATGCTTTTTCATCCTCCAGCATATTTCCGGTTATAACAGCACCGGGATTTACACCAATTCCTAATTCACCTATTACCATCGAATCTTCATCAATATTTTGCAGTCGAGATATTTCGTTGATCAAATTATTATCTTCGCTGTCAAACTTTGTAATCCTACCTTTTTCCAGATAAACCTTTAGTGGGGTTTTGAGCAAACCTATATCGCCAATACTTGCATTAAACAGTACAACACCATCTGCTTCAGTTTCAAGTGGCGCACAATAAACTTCACCACAGGGAAGATTAATCAATTCTCCTTGTATCAACCCAACCTCTCCGGTAAATGGACGATCTTTCACACCGAGGATTAAATTTGTTCCTTCTTCTGTTGTAATATTAATTTTGACGGCTTTCTGCAATTTTGCAAGAAGTGAATCTGAGACTGCACTCATTTTATGATAGTCTACATTTACAGAACGATGCATCATATCTTCTGTAATGCCGGGCATATGCCCCATCTTTATTTTTTTAATCTCTTCGATTTTAAAAATCCAATTAATACGAAAAGGAATTTCTTCAGCATACGCTTTGATAATATTCAGAACAATGGTTTTACCCGTCAACATTTTCAACAGTTCTTCAGGAGGATTTTTTAGTGGACGGTTTTGTTCATCAATTTCATATATCCATGTTTCAGAATTAGTTCTATTGCAACCAATTCTAAAAGCATTCGCTATTGTTTTGCAATGAACATCAGTTAATATCAGAACTTTATCGTCTGAATCAATATCAAACAATTCTTTTAGAGCATGAACAGCAGCATCTGTCATTCTCTCGTCTGTTTTCATCTCTTGGCCTCAATTATATTATTTACTTCACGAACTTAGCCCGATATAGAAATAAATTCAACCATTTTTAAGAATACTTTCAGATAGTCTTTTGGTTATTTGAATCATTACAGAATAAATTAATAGTTAGGCAATAATATCTATTTTACTTAGTTTTGAACTTTCCGGTAATAGACCGGTTTTTATTAATCATTTTTTTGGAGTTCTAGTGAGTACTAAGTTATTTGTGGGTTCTCTCCCATGGTCGGTTAACGACGACAAATTAAAAGAAGCATTTGAAGAACACGGAAACGTTGTTTCTGCTAAAGTAGTTATGGATCGTACTACCGGCAGATCAAGAGGGTTCGGATTCGTTGAAATGGGAAGTGCCGACGATGCACAAAAAGCCATCAAGGCTTTGCATGATTCGGAATTAGGCGGAAGAAATATCGTAGTCAATGAAGCTAAAGCGCGTGATTAACAAGTTATTTCATAATTAAATTCTGAAAGGCGTCTGTTGGACGCCTTTTTTTGTTTCTGAACCCCATATCAATAAAAAACCCCCGTCTTAAACAGGGGTTTGTTAAAAAGGTTTTTATTGAAAGAAATACCTTATGCCAAGTTGTATTTGCCAGCGGGAATTTACACCAGGATCGTCAACATAAGTTTCTTTAAGATTTGTATTAAAATTTAAAAGTGGTTTCCCGTCGGCATCAAACTGTACTAAACCATTTGCATCAGGTACAGCTACGAGGGGAGATGTTGCAGTTGAGCTGGCAATTTTTCTTACTCCGCCTATACTAAGCAAGCTCGGAACATTCAATATATCCACACTAAGCTGAAAGGTATGCTTCATTCCACCCAATAAGAAAGCAAAATCCTGCATAAATCTGAAGTCAATATTCCACCACCACGGATTAACTGCACCAAACCTCTCAGCAATTTCACCGCGATGCTCTTTCAGGTAATCGTCCTGTTCGATAAAAGCATTGAGTGCGGCCCATTGTGCATCGGCTGTTACTGTTACTGTATTATTGTTTGCATCAATATAAGTATATGGTACCAAATTGATTTCACTTTGACTTGCAGGAATGTAAATAAGATCATTACCAGCCTGCCCATCTCCGTTAACATCTCCGGAATAAACAAATGAATACCTGTTACCACCAGCACCAGCAAATCTGTTTCCTTCAGCAACTTCAAAGAATAATCCAAAATGACTTTGAAAATTATCAGACCATACGTGTGTATAAGTTGCGTTACCGGTTATTCGATGACGAGTACCAAATTCTGAGTAACTTAATTCCGGTTTGTTGGGATCTCCTTTTACCGGATTCTCTGCGAATAGCACACTTGCAATTTCTGTTGATTTCAGAAGGTTTTTGGCTTCAAGATATGTATATGAAAGACCTGTGCGTAGTCCGAAGTCAAACAGTTTGCGTAGCTGGATTGTTCCACTATAGTGATAACCTTCGCTTGAATTAGCAATAACAT
>Ga0224512_10003518_pt1 | contig 13743 bp, 13 predicted proteins | sample SF_May12_sed_USG_4_FD_169103 | JGI IMG/M metagenome (GOLD analysis project Ga0224512, IMG submission 169103) | Sediment microbial communities from San Francisco Bay, California, United States - SF_May12_sed_USGS_13 | ecosystem: Environmental > Aquatic > Marine > Sediment | place: USA...
GAACGACCACGAGTACTCCTACGTGGTCGCCGGCTTCGGCGCGAGCGACTCCTGCATGGGAGCCGCCAGCGCCTGCGCGACCGTCGTCCCGGTCGCTTTCCTGGGCGTCGACGAGGCGGAGGTCAGCATCTGCGCCGGTGACGATGCCGTGTGGGCGATCACGGTCAACGAGCCGTTTGTGCCGCCGGTCGCGATGAGCCTCAGCGGCGAGCCCGCGGGGACGACGGCGACGTTCGATCCCAACCCGCTGCCCGGCCCCCTGCCCCAGATCACGGTCCTGACCGTCGGCAACACGAGCGCCGCGGTGGCGGGCAGCTATCTGATGACGGCGACCGCGGACGACACCGTCAACGTGTTCGACCTGTTCCTCACGCTGAACGTCTTCGACGACGCTCCCGGTGCCCCGGCCCTGCAGCTGCCGCCCGACGGCGCCACCAACCAGCCGCCGCGGCCCGACTTCGCGTGGGATGCCGCCAGCCAGGCGCAGACCTACACGATAGAGATCGCCACCGATCCCGGCTTCGTCGACATCGTCGACACCGCCAGCGGCTTGACCGCCACGACCTATACCCCGGCCGTCGATCTGGCGACCAATACCGTCCACTACTGGCGGGTGCGGGCCGACAACAGCTGCGCCGGCGGGGCGAACTCCGCCACGTTCAGCTTCGTCACCGAGCCCGTGCCCGGCGACTGCACCCTCGGGACCGATCCCAACCAGGTCTTCGTCGACGACCTAGAGGGCGGCGCTCCGGGGTGGACCCACAGCGGACCGGGCGATACCTGGGCGCTTTCGGATGCTCGCACCCACAGCGGCGTCAACGCCTTCTACGCCGTCGACGTGAGCACGGTCAGCGACCAGTACCTGGTCTCGCCGCCGGTAGCGCTGCCCGGCGCCGAGGAGGCACCGCTGAGCCTGCGCTTCTGGCACTGGCAGGCGATCGAGGACTCCGGCTCGGGCTGCTTCGACGGCGCGGTCGTCGAGGTCTCCACCAACGGTGGCGGCAGCTGGATCCGGCTCGAGGCCGAGCTCTTGACGGACCCCTACGACGGGACCGTCAGCTCCTGCTGCAGCAACCCGATCGCGGGCGACGAGGCGTGGTGCGCCGATCCCCAGGACTGGTTCGAGTCGATCGTCGATCTCGACGCCTTCGCGGGCCAGCTCGTCCAGCTCCGCTTCCGGCTGGCGACCGACTCGTCGGTCAGCCACGAGGGCTGGTACGTCGACGACGTCGAGATCCAGTCGTGCGGCAACGTCATCTTCGAGGACGGCTTCGAGAGCGGCGACACGTCAGCCTGGTCGAGCACCGTGCCCTAGCAGCCCGTGGCAGAAGTCTGCGGGGGGCCGGTCTCCGCGGTGTCGTCAGCGGTTCCGGCCCCCGGCCCCCGGCTCACGGCTCGATGAGCGCGAGGTGGCGTGCCTCGGCCCCGGCCACCGCCGAGCGGGAGATCTTGCGGTCGAAGGTGGCGAGGCGCCCGCCGCGGCGCAACGCGAGAGCCAGGAGATAGACGTTGGTGACTCGGGGCGCGCCGCCGATCCGCCCCGGGTCGACGAGCGCGGCGTCGCGCAGAGAGACCGAGTCCTCCCAGAAGACGTGGCCGCCGCTCTGGCTGAAGGCCCGCAGCCGGTCGATCGCGTCCGAGACGGTCGTGCGCCGCCCGGGGTAGGCGGCGCTCGAGATGACTCGCACGAAGCCGTTCTCCGTCAGCGGACAGGTCGCCCAGCCCGCGTCGCGGCGTCGCCCGAACCAGTAGTGAGCCGATTCGTGATGGATGTGCGCGCCGTCGAAGAGGGCGACGAGCACGTTGACGTCGAGCAGGGCGACCACGGGCGGTCAGAGCTCGTCGCGGAGCCGGTTGACCGTGGCCGCCGTCACCGGCCGCTCGTCCGGCCGGGCGGGGAGGAGCGGCACGCCGTGCCGCACCCGCGGCCCGGAAGCGGCCGGCCGCAGCCCCGCCCGCGCGAGCTCGGAGAGCACCTTGCCCGCCGTCGTTCTTCTCTGGGCGGCCAACTCCTTGGCGGCCTGCAGCACGTCCTCGTCGAGATCGAGCGTCGTTCTCACCGGGAGAACCTATCGCATCACACATCACGCATCAAGTGCTCCCCGACCTTCCCCGTCCCGGCGCGCCCGGGAGCCGTGAGGGCCAGCGCCCAGGACGACGCCCGCCTGCTGCCTCGGACGGGGAGGCCACTTGCGGCTCGCGGTGCTCTTGACAGGTATCCTGGGGTATGGCCATACTGTTGAAGATTATGGCCAGCACATCCATCAAGTCGACCTACTCCCTGGACGTGGAAACGGTTCGCCAGCTCGAGCGGATGGCAAGCCATCTGGGCGTGAGCAAGTCCGAGGCCCTGCGCCGGGCGATCCGGGCGGCCGCCCGCGAGAACGCGCTCGAGGAGCGTGACGCGGTCGCGGCGCTCGACGAGTTGCAGCGGGCGCTCGACCTGAGCGACGCCGCAGCCCGTGAGTGGGCCCGGCGTGCCGAGGACGAGCGCCGCGCCGGCTCCCGGCGCCGCGAGGCGACAAGCGGGTGATCCACCTCGACACCAGCTTCCTCATCCTGGGCCTGGTGCGCGACTCTCGGCAGAGCGGATTGCTGCGGCAGTGGCTCGAGGAGGGCGAGCCGCTGGGGATCAGCGCCATCGGATGGGCGGAGTTTCTGTGTGGGCCGGTCGGTGACTCGGAGGCTCGGATGGCCGCCCGTTTTCTCGGGGACCCTGTCGCGTTCGGGGCCGAGGACGCCGCTTCCTCCGCGGCGCTGTTCAACCGCTCGGGCCGCCGCCGGGGCAGTCTCGTCGACTGCATGATCGCGGCGATAGCCCTGCGCGACGGCGCCGTCCTCGCCACCGCGAACCCCACCGACTTCCGACGCCTCGAGCCTGAAGGGCTGTCGTTGCTGGTGGTCTGATCGGCCTCCTCGCTGCCCGAAGCCTGCTATCGTCGAGGCTTCCGAGCAGAGGCGCCGGGGTTCTTGCTCGACAGCGAGTCGACCGGGGAGTCAGACATGGCCAGGGAAAGAGACGCCGCGAGCCCGCCCAAGCAGGAGTTCTACCGGGCGTTTCGCCGCCTCGTGCTGACCTTCGGGTCCGACCAGCAGTTCACTCAGGCCACGCCGATCCTGCCCGACGTGTGGATGGCCTTCATCGGCGACACCTCGGTGACCGCCCGTCGCGACGGCCGCCGCCTGGATCTGATCGTCCTCCCCCATTACGACAGCGAGACGTCGGCGGTGGCGAATCACCTTCACCGGTGCCTCGGCGAGCGGCAGGGCTCGTCGGCCCAGGTCGCGGCCCTGCGCGCCGAGGTGGCGGCGTGGCTGACGTTCGAGGAGGTCCTGCGGGTGGTCCTGCCGATCACCGGCTGGTGGCGCGAGAGCCACGGGATTCCGGCCGCGGGCAAGGCGCTCCGGGACGCGGCCACGAAGATCGTCGTTGCCAGGAAGAACGAGTCCGGGGAGGAGAAGGGCGAGAGGGCGAACGAGCTCGCCCGACGCCTCTACGGGGACGACGACCAGGACTTCTGGCGCTTCATGGTCCTCGCGGTGCTGGTGCTGGCCCACTCCCGGCTGGAAGCCGGAGGGGGCACGAAGCCCGGATACACCGCCGAGGACCTCTCGCGAATCGCCAACGCCCTTCTCGAGGATGGCGACGCGGCGGGAGCCGGCGGGAAGGGGCTCGAGCGGCGGGTCGAGCCGTTCCTCGAGCATGGTGAGGAGCTCGTCAAGCCGCTTCTCGATCTCCTGGCCACGGCCTCCGAGCCCGAAGAGCCCGAGGGTCGGCGGCCGCCCCTGGTGTGGACCGTCAACCTCAATCGTCCGGTGGCTCTCACCCTCGACAAGTCGCGCAGAGCCATCAAGGCCGATGCCGCGGAATCGGTGTTTCACCAGCCGGCCGGCCACATCCGCTGGGCGATCGTCGACTCGGGCGTCGATGCCCGTCATCCCGGCTTTGCCCGCCGCGATCAGAGCGGGGCCATCAAGCCCGAGTGCTGGCGCCGAAGCAAGGACGGCAAGAGGATCCTCAGCAGGGAAGGGATCCTCCCCGCCGAGAGCCGCGTCGTGGGCACCTATGATTTCGGCCGTCTGCGCGGCCTGCTCGGCCGGCAGGAGGACCGCGACGAGTTTCTCGAGATCGCGGCGGCCAACAACTTCCCGGCGAGCCAGGCGAGGTCGTTCCTCGAGCAGCTGTCGCCCAGCGTGACCAGCGGCCGGAGCATCGATTGGGCACTGGCGGTTCCCTTCCTTCGGGTGCCGGACGACCCGGCGCGCTACGAGCCGCCTGCGCACTCGCACGGCACCCACGTGGCGGGCATCATCGGCTGCGATCTGCGCCAGTCGGATCTCGGAGCGCCGGCCAGCGCGAAGCGATCGAGAAGGAGGACGCCGAGCTGGGCCGCGTTCCTCGAGCGGCGAAAACGGGACGTCCAGGGCGTTTGCCGCGACATCTGCCTCTACGATCTGCGGGTCTTCGACGCCAAGGGCGAGAGCGACGAGTTCACCATTCTGGCCGCCCTGCAGTTCATCAGCCACCTCAACCGCGACCGCGACCTGATGCAGGTGCACGGGGTGAATCTCAGCCTCTCGCTGGTCCACAACGTCACGAACTTCGCGTGCGGGCAGACGCCGATCTGCAAGGAGTGCGATCGCCTCGTCGCCGAAGGCGTCGTGGTGGTGGCCGCAGCGGGCAACAACGGCTACGGCGAGTTTCGCACCAAGGCCTTCAGCGGCGGCCTCGACGACTACACCTACCGCAACGTGGCCGCCTACAACGCGATCAGCATCACCGATCCGGGAAATGCACAGGAGGTGATCACGGTCGGCTCGACCCACCGCTCGCGGCCTCACGCCTACGGCGTGTCCTATTTCTCGAGTCGCGGGCCGACCGGCGACGGCCGGCGCAAGCCCGACCTGCTGGCCCCGGGAGAGAGGATCGAGGCTCCGGTGGTCGACGGACGGTTCGACTCCATGGACGGCACCAGCATGGCGGCGCCCCACGTCAGCGGCGCGGCGGCGATGCTGATGGCGCGCCACGGAGAGCTCATCGGTCAGCCGCGGCGCGTCAAGGAGACCCTCTGCGCCACGGCCACCGACCTGGGCAGAGACCCCTACTTCCAGGGGGCCGGCCTGGTCGACATCCTCCGGGCTCTGCAATCGATATGACCGAGAGACTCGAGCTCGACGTCCTTCGCGCCGCCTACGGCGATTGCCTCATCGTTCGCTACCAGAACGGCGAGGTCCCGCGCCATATCCTCTTCGACGGCGGCCCCACGAGGTGTTGGGACGACGCCCTCGAGCCCCATCTCGAGAGCCTCTGGGCCGAGTTCAAGGACGAGGACGACCAACTGGTGTTCGAGCTCGGCATCTGCTCGCACATCGATCGGGATCACATCCGCGGGCTTCTCGAGTTGACCTTGCGGCTCCTCGACGAGGCCGACGGCGGCAGGCCGTTCGTCCGCTTCAACGAGTTCTGGCACAACAACCTGCGCAACATCGTCCAACGCGACGATCCCGCGGCGCATAGTGCGGCGCTCGCTTCGATCGTCGACGAGAACACGGCGGCGCTCGGCCTCGAGAACGAGATCTCGCGAGCGGTGCTGGCGTCCTACTCCGAGGGCAACAAACTGCGGCAATCGCTCTCCCGGCTGGCGGTGACGACACCGTTCGTGAGCGTCGAGGACGAGCCTCGAGAGCGCGCCGGCGGCCTGATCGTCAGGGTGCTCGCGCCGTCACGCAAGCGGATCGAGGCGCTGCAGAAGGCGTGGGAGGTCCGGGCCCCGGACGCGGAGCAGCTGGCCGCGGACCTCGACAGCTCGATCCCCAATCTGGCGAGCATCGTGACGCTTCTGGAGTTCGGAGCCGGGGCCGAGAAGAAGACCCTGCTGATGACCGGCGACGCCCTCTGGACCGACGTGATCGAAGGCCTGGAAGCCCATGGGTACCCGGTGGACGGCAGCGCCATGCTGGACGTTCTCAAGCTTCCGCACCACGGGAGCGGACGCAACGTCGGGGCGGAGTTCTTCGAGCGGGTGCCCGCCAGGATCTACGTGATCTCGGCCAACGGCCGCCACTCCAACCCGGACGCCAAGACGATCGACATGTTGCGCGAGGGCCGAGCCCGCTCGCGACCGGCGGACGAGCCTTTCACCCTCGTGATGGCCGATACCCTGACGAGCGGGAAGAAGGCCAGGCGAAAAGAGGTCCTGGCGAGACTCGAGGCTCTCGAGGCCGGCGGCTGCACGATCCTGCGACCGGACGGCGTCGCGCGGACCCTCAAGCTGGTCTGACCGCGCCCCTCGCTACTACCGCGACACCAGGACCTGATACTCGCCCGTCCTCCGCTCGTCGTAGTGTCGCACCTGCACGTAGTACGTTCCCGGCGACAGATCCGCCGCGATCAGAGCATTGCGCCCCGAGCCGCTGTCGTCGTCGTCGGCGATCTTCGCAGTCTGGCTGTCGGGACCGAACAGGGTCATGAAGACGTCGGTCGCTCCCAGGGTCTGGATGACGTGGCGACCGGCGCTGGCGGCCTCGAAGGAAAAGAGGTCGACCTCACCGGGATTGCCGATCGAGGCGGCCTGCGCCTCGGTCACGGCGAGCGCGACGGCTCCGCTCCCGCCGCCGTCGATCGGAGGGTAGAGCGCCTCGCTGGCGACGAAGGCCTTGTCGAGGGTCGAGAGCTTCTCGTTCTCGTGCGTCGAGACGCCGTTGACCGTCCAGGAGGCGGGGAAGGCATAGAGCATGATCGAGTTGCGATCGAACTCGGTGCCGTGGAGCTGGTCGGCCGAGTACTTGTGCAGGACGTTGCGGCGGGTGGTCTCCGGATCCCAGAAGTTGGGCGGACCGGCGAGATCCGCGATGACCTTCTGCTCGTTCCACTGGAGGCCGCCGTCGGGATTCTGATGCTCGTGGCTCAGGCCGATCATGTGACCGAACTCGTGCAGGATCACCCCCTCGTCCTGCCACCCCAGGTTCAGCGTGGCCGCGTGGAGAGGAATGTCGAGGTTGTCGATCCCGACGTAGGACCAGGCGCCGTCGTTGGCGTCGAAAGAGACGCGGATCTCGGCCGTGGGGTCCTCGGTGAACGCGAACTCGAGGTTGGCGTGCTGGGTCCACTGCGGAGCGACGTCGCGCACCAGGTCCTTCTGGCTGGCGCTGCCTCCGAGGAAGCGGACGCGGATGGTGCTGCCGTTGGGCCACTGCTTGCCGATGAGCGAGATGGCCCGCGACCGGCCGGCCGCACCCTCCCGCTGCAGCTGCATCCTCTTCAGATCGCGGGGCAGGAGCCGGTCGAAACACATCTTGGGCGCTTTAGCCATGACATTACCTCCCGTGCGGGGTCGTTGATGGACGGCCGGTGCGCGAGGCAGCGGCCTGTCTCTACTGGCGTCGTGGGGCGGCAGTTGTTACGGGCGCCGCGCCGCCGGGCCCGCGTTTCCCGGTTCGTTCGCTGAGCGCTCACTCACGGGGTTCGAATCCCTGTGGTGCTGCGGTCCCGAGAGGACCACGGAAGTCTGACGAGTTGGCTGGGAGGCAGGGATTCGAACCCCGATTCTGCGGGTCAGAGCCGCATGTCCTACCATTGAACGACCTCCCAACGGTGGGAGAGGCTACCAAGCGGTCTGGGGTCGGTCCGTGCCGGTGATTCTGCGAGCGTACCGTAGACTACTTCGGCCCGTGCGCTCCCTTCCGAAAAACCCTTCCATCCGCCGCTCGCTCGCCGCCGGTATCCTTGTCGCTTCCGGGGCGGCAGCGCAGAGCCCGCCGGCCGACGCCCACCGTGGCGAGTTCACCGCTCAGTTCCTGCTCGGCGGCGAGCTGGTGGCGGAGGACGCGGTGCCGTTGGTGGTACCCAACGCCAATATCTGGCCGGTGCAGGTGCGCTGGTTGGCGGAGGACGGGGCCGAGGTCCAGGCTGGCGACACGCTGGTCGAATTCGACAACTCGCAGCTCGCCAGCCAGCTCGAGCAGCTCGAGCGCGCGGCGGTGGAGGCGGCCAACCAGCTGGCAAGCCTGGAGGCCGAGACCCGTAGCCAGGTACTCGAAGCAGCCTTCGAGCTGGAGCAGAAGGAGGCGGCGCTGGAGAAGGCCAGGCTGGCGGCGGCGGTGCCGGCCGAGCTTCTGGCCCGGAAGGAGTACGAGAAGCGCCAGCTCGACCTCGAGCGCGCGGCGCTCGACGAGGCAGCGGCGCGTGAGGCGCTCGACCTACGGGAGACCTCCGGCAACGCCCGGGTGGCCAAGCAAGAGGTGGAGCTGCGCAAGGCGGAGGCGGCGGCGCAGCGAGCGCGCGACGGGATCGCCATCCTCACGCTGACGGCGCCGCGTGCCGGCATCCTGCTGGTGAGCGAGAACGAGGACGAGGGACGCACCTTCCAGACCGGCGACAACACCTGGCCGGGCACGACGATCGCGCGGCTGCCGGACCTCGCGTCGATGATTGTCGAGGCCTGGCTCTACGATGTCGACGACGGGCGCATCACCGCGGGCCAGAGGGTCACGGCAGTGGTCGACGCCTTTCCCTCCACCGCGCTCGAGGGCGAGGTGATCGATGTCGACAACATCGCCAAGGAGATCACCCGCGCGTCGCCGCGCCGCGCCTTCCGCACCCGCCTGCGGCTCGCCGGGCTCGACGTCGTGCGCATGCGGCCCGGGATGTCGGTCAAGGTGATGGCCGAGACGCGGATTGCCGACGCCCTGCTGCTGCCGCGCGCCGCTCTGCTCTGGCGCGAGGGGCCCGGCGGTCACGAGGCCGAGGCGCGCGGCGCCGACGGGGAGCCGCGGCCGGTGGCCTTGGGGCCGTGCAACGCCCTCGAATGCATTGTGCTCGAGGGCGATGCCGCGGGAACAGGGGCTGCGCAGTGAGCCGCAAGTGGCGCTTCGGAGTGCCGGCCGCGCTGGTAGCCGGAGGCGCCTTGATGGCCTGGGCGGCCAACCGCGACGGCGGCGAGATCTGGCTGCGCGCCGAGCGCCGCGATTTCGTGCTCGGCATCCCCACCGACGGGGAGCTGCGCGCGGTGGACAGCGTGCTCATCGGCCCGCCGGCCCTCGAAGGCGTGTGGAACTTCCAGATCGCCATGATGGCGCCGGAAGGGGCGCAGGTCGAGGCCGGCCAGCCGGTGCTGGGATTCGACACCACCGAGCTGGGGCAGAAGCTGCAGCAGGCCACAGCGCAGGCCGACTCCGCCGAGAAAGAGCTCGAGAAGGCGACGACCGATCTCGACGTAGCGCGGCGCCAGCTGGCGTTGCGGCTGGAGGAGGCCGAGGCGCGCCTGCGCCGCGCCGAGCTCGAGAGCGGCGTCAGCGAGGAGGCGGTGGCGGCCGTCGAGCTGGAGCAGGCGCGCATCGACAGACGGTTGGCGGCGTTCGAGATCGCGAACCTCCAGGCCGCGCTGGGGCAGCACGCCATCAAACAACGCCTCGACCTCGCCAGCCTCGAGAGCAAGCTGGCCTTCGCCCGCTCCGAGGTGGAGCGGCTGGCGGCGAGCATCGAGCGCATGACCGTGGCGGCGCCGCGGTCCGGAACGGTGAGCTACCGCGCCGACTGGCGCCGCAACAAGAAGAGCGTCGGCGACCAGGTGTGGCGGGCCGAGCAGGTGCTGGAGATCCCCGACCTGTCGGCGATGGAGGCGGTCGCCACGGTGGACGAGGCGGCCGCCGGGCGGCTGGAGCCCGGCCTCGGCGTCACGTTCCGCCTCGACGCCTACCCAGACCTCGAATACCGCGCCAAAGTAGTGCAGATCCGTCGCGCCGTGCAGCGCAAGTCCCGCGACAATCCGGCCAAGGTCGTCAAGCTGACGCTTTCTCTGCCGGAGACCGACACCGAGCGCATGCGGCCGGGGATGCGCTTTCGCGGCACGATCGTCACGGAGAGCTCGCCGGACACTCTCACCATCCCGGCCGACGCCGTATTCTACGGGCCGGAGGGACCGTTCCTGTTCGTGCGCACGGCTCTGGGCAAGCGGCGGGCTGAGCCAGAGCTCGGACGCCACAATCCCGACTGGGTCGAGGTGCTGGGCGGGCTCGAGGCCGGCGACCGGGTGCTGCGGCGCGAGCCGGAGGACGGGGTGTGAAGCGGCGCGTGGCGTGGCGCCTGGGCGGGGCGGTGGCCCTCGTCCTCGCCGCCTGCCGCTCCCCCGCCGCCGAGACGACCGTCTTCCAGGTGGCGCGCGGGCCGTTCGTCCACAAGGTCACGGCGGAGGGGAACCTGCGGGCCAAGGAGTCGACCAAGATCTCGGTGCCGCCGACGGTGCGGCGCCGGGTGCGCTTGGCGTGGATCGCCCGCGAGGGGGCGCTGCTCGAGGCCGGCGACCTCGTCGCCCGCTTCGACGCGAAGGACTTCGAGCAGAACCTCGAGGTGGCCGTGGCCGACCTCGCCGGCACGCGTCACGACATGACCCGCACCGAGGCCGAGAGCGGCGTCAAGGAGGGGCGGTACCAGCGCGACTTCGAGGTGGCGGACCTCGAGCTCGACTTCGCCGAGCGTTTCGAGCTCACCGACGACTCGATCTTCTCGCGCCACGAGATCGCCGAGGACGCTATCGACCAGGAGCTGACCGAGGCGCGCCGCACGCACGCCGCGGAGATGAGCGGCATCCAGCGTCAGCTGACCCAGACCGAGCTCGCCATCCTCGAGATCGAGCGGCGCAAGGCCAACCTCAAGATCGAGGAAGCGCGGGCCGGGCTCGGCAGCCTCGAAGTGCGCGCCCCGCACCGCGGCATTCTCACCCTCATCCGCAACTGGCGCGGCGACCCGCCGGCGGTGGGGAGCGAGATGTGGCGCGGCCAGGAGATCGGCGAGCTGCCGGCGCTCGACACGATGGAGGCCGAGGTCTTCGTGCTCGAGGCCGACGCCGCCGGCCTGGCCGAGGGCAAGGCCGCCACCGTCATCGTCGAGGCTCACCCGGAGACCGCGCGCCAGGCGACGGTCACCCGGGTGGACCCGATCGCCAAGCCGCGGTTCCCCGGCTCGCCCGTGCAGTACTTCGGCGCCACCCTGAGCTTCGAGGCCACCGACGCCGCGACGATGAAGCCCGGCCAGCGGGTGGTGGCAACGCTCTACATCGAGGAGCTCGAGGAGACCTTTGTCGTCCCGCGGCAGGCCGTGTTCCAAGAGGGGGACACGTTCTGGGTCTACCGCAAGAACGGGGGCGGGTACGACGACGTGCCGGTGACGATCGCCGCGTCTTCCGCCGCCCTGGTGGCGATCGCCAGCGGCCTCGAGCCTGGTGACGAGGTGGCCCTCGGCCGGCCCGCCGGTGCAGAGGATGCGCCCAGACCGCCGAACCCTGGGCAGAGCCAGGGCGCTACCTCCCCGGCAGGCTCCGACGCGCCATGACCGTCGAAGACTCACTGCGTACCGCCCTCGGCAACCTCGCGGCCCACAAGCTGCGGTCGGCGCTCACCATGCTGGGGATCATCTTCGGCGTCGGCGCGGTGATCGCCATGCTGTCCATCGGCGCCGGGGCCGAGCAGCAGGCGCTCGAGACCATCTCGCGGCTCGGCCTCGAGAACGTCCTGGTGCGGGCCAAGGAGCTGCGCGACGATGAGCTGCAGGAGGTACGCGCCAAGTCGCCGGGGGTGTCGCTACGCGACGTCGAGGCGATCCGCGACGCCGTCCCCGGGGTCGCCCTGGTGGCGCCCAAGGCGGAGATCGAGCCCTACAAGGTGCTCTCCGCCGACGGCAGCACCGAGGCCAAGGTCTACGGCGTGGCCGAGGCGCACGACCGTCTGGTCAACCTGGAGCTCGCCGAGGGGCGCTTCCTGGATCCGCTCGACGTGCGGCGCCACGCCCAAGTCGCGGTGATCGGCGACCGCGTGCGGCAGGACCTGTTCGGATTCGACCCGGCGCTCGGCCGCCACCTCAAGGTCAACGACGTGTGGCTCGAGGTCGTGGGCGTGCTCGCCGCCAGCCTGGGGGGCGAGAGCGACTCCTTCCAGGGCGTCCAGCTCGGCTCCGCCGCCTCGGCGATCTACGTGCCCGTGACGACGGCGCTGCGCAAGTTCGACCGCCCTCCGCTCGACTCGCCGCTGAGCGAGATCGTCGTCCAGCTCGAGGCGGCGGAGAGCGGCCGCTCCACGGCGCGGCTGATCGACGACCTGCTCGCCCATCTCCATGCATCGCAGGAGGACTACGAGCTCGTCGTCCCCGAGGCGCTGCTGGCGGAGAGTCGCCGCACCCAACGCCTGTTCAACATCGTCATGGGCTGCATCGCCGGCATCTCGCTCTTGGTCGGGGGCATCGGCATCATGAACATCATGCTCGCCAGCGTGCTCGAGCGCACCCGCGAGATCGGCGTCCGCCGAGCGGTGGGCGCCCGGCCGAAGGACGTGCTCTTCCAGTTCATGGTCGAGTCCTTCACCCTCTCCGCCATCGGCGGCGTCTCCGGCATCGTCATGGGCGTCGCCATCGCCAAGGCCGTCGCGGCCTCCGTCGGCTGGACGACGATCATCCAGCTGTGGTCGGTGGTGCTCGCCACCGGAGTCGCCGTGGCGGTCGGGCTCGTGTCCGGCATCTACCCGGCGATGCGCGCCGCGGCCCTCGACCCGATCGACGCCCTGCGCTACGAGTGACCGGTGCGGATCGCGTACCGCCCGGTGAGAATCGCCGCCCGGCTCGGGGTGCACTGCGCTTCGACATTGAAGTTCAGGAGGCGCATGCCCTCACCCTACGTCCTCGCTCTCTTCGGCGATGCGCATCCTGAGATATTGCGTATCCATCGCATCCGCCGGTCGCACCGTGTCCTTGAGCCGAATCAGAAGCTGCTTGGAGGCCAGGGGGATCTCGACTCCTTCGAGATCGAACGGCTCGAGTCCGCCGGAACGGACAGCTTCCTCGTAGGCGACACCACATGCCTTGGCCATCAGGTCCACCACGATCTCGTCGGCCACCCGGACCACCGCGTACCGTTCCATCTCGTCATCCTCTACTTCCGCCACGGCGTTGTCCGGCAGGTAGGAGAGGGCCCGACGCAGCTTGGCGACGTTCTGGGCCGAGGAATCCACCAACAGATCGATGTCCTTGGTACCCCGAGCGAAGCCGTGCAGAATGACCGCGAAGCCGCCTATCAGGACGTACTTGACGTCGGCTTCGTTCAGCCGCCGGCAGAGTTCGACGAGGTCCTCGAGCTCCGGCGCGCGTGAATAGTCGCCATCTGGTGGATCTGCCATCTCTCGGATTCCTCGTGACTCCCGAAGCGGAAGACGCCGCGCGGGGCGACGCCGACACCGCGGAGCCGGTTGATCGTCCGCTGCAGGATTGCGCTGTCAGCGATAGGGTCGCCGCCTGACGACCGCCGGGAGTGAATCCTGATGTCTCTTTGCGTCACTTGGGGCTCCAACCGCCGAATGCAGAGTATACCGAGCCGCGGAGGCGCAGACTCGGGTCTTTGCGGCGGGCCGCCTTGATCGCCTAAGGCCCGCGGGGCTCTTCCAGCCAACGGCGTGCACCAGATCGGAAAGGTGTACTCCGACGGCAACGAGAAGCCGTGGTACTTGTACCGAGCTCCCGCCACCCACTGGTCCACGTCGTACCGCCCCTCGAGGCCGGAACCGCGGCAAGTCTCAGCTGCTCAAGGAGTTGGACGGAGTAAGAGATATGGCTGGGAGGCAGGGATTCCCGCGTTTCCTGGTTCGTTCGCTGAGCGCTCACTCACGAGGGTTCGAATCCCTGTGGTGCTGCGGTCTGGGATGGACTTTGGAGTCTAGAGACTTGGCTGGGAGGCAGGGATTCGAACCCCGATTCTGCGGGTC
>Ga0224512_10003519_pt1 | contig 13740 bp, 11 predicted proteins | sample SF_May12_sed_USG_4_FD_169103 | JGI IMG/M metagenome (GOLD analysis project Ga0224512, IMG submission 169103) | Sediment microbial communities from San Francisco Bay, California, United States - SF_May12_sed_USGS_13 | ecosystem: Environmental > Aquatic > Marine > Sediment | place: USA...
AGGCACGCAGATGGGCGGCTGGTTCAACAAGGAAATCAATTCGGTTGACGACCTCAAAGGCCTCAAGATGCGTATTCCGGGTATTGGCGGCGAGGTTTTGCGTCGTGCCGGCGGCACACCGGTCACCCTGCCGGGCTCGGAGATTTTCACGGCGCTGCAAACGGGCGCAATCGACGCAACCGAGTGGATCGGACCCTACAACGATGTTGCTTTCGGACTGAATAAAGCGGCGAAGTATTACTATTATCCGGGCTGGCATGAGCCAGGGCCGACACTGGAGTGCATCGTGCATCGTCAGGCGTGGGAATCGCTGCCGGCGGACCTCAAGGCCATCGTCGAGCTGGCGTGTATGTCGACGAATGTCGAGATGCCTGCCGATTACGCCCACGGCAACGCGATCGCGCTCGAACAGCTCAAGGCGGATACCAGTGTCGAGCTCCGCAAGTTTCCTGACGACGTTATCGATCGCCTGCGCTCGATCACCCGGGACGTCGTGGCCGAACTGTCTGCACGGGATCCTGCAGCGGCCAGGATCGAGAAATCGTATTACGCGTTCCTTGACAAATCGGCAGCCAATCAGCGCATCAGCGAACAGGCATACCTCGAGGCGCGGTAATCCGGAACCGGGGACATTCTGCATGCAATGTGTTTACACACCCGATGCAGAATGTCCCCGATGTCTTAACCACCATAGATTTTCGCGGGCAGCCAGGTCACCAGCGCCGGGAAGATGGCCAGTAGCAGCAGGGTTCCGAGCTGAATAGCAACGAACGGGATGACACCGCGATAGATCTGCGCAGTCGTCACGCCTGCAGGCGCAACGCCGCGCAGATAGAAAAGCGCGAAGCCGAACGGCGGTGTCAGAAACGAGGTTTGCAGATTGATCGCGATCATGATGCCGAGCCAGGTTGGGTCGAGGCCCATTGCGAGCAGGACGGGGCCGACAATGGGCACGACAACAAACGTAATCTCGATGAAATCGAGCACGAAGCCAAGCAAAAACATGACGAGCATCACGACAGTCACCGCGCCGACAACGCCGCCTGGCAGTGACTGAAGGATTGCGTGGACGCCATCATCGCCACCGTAGCCGCGAAACACGAGGGAAAAAATCGATGCACCGATCAGTATCAGGAACACCATGCTGCTTATCCTGAGCGTGCTTCGCATGATTTCCTGTAAACGGACCAGATTCAGCTGACGCCGCACGATCGCAAGGATCAGGGCACCCATACCGCCGACACCCGCGGCTTCGGTCGGCGTGGCCACACCCCCGAGAATCGATCCAAGCACGGCGAATATCAGCAGCAGTGGCGGTAGAACAGCATTCAGAATCTGACCCGGGGACACCTGCTCGTCCGGGTCGCGCTCATGAGCCGGCATGACGTTTGGTCGAAAGAATGCGAGCCCCAAAATGTACGCAATGTAAAGGACGACGAGCAGCAGACCCGGGATTAAGGCGCCCGCGAAAAGGTCTCCGACCGACACCGTCTTCGGTGAGTAATTGCCGATCTCGAGCTGCGCCTGCTGGTACGCCGAGGACATCACGTCGCCGAGCATGACGAGGATGATCGACGGCGGAATGATCTGCCCGAGTGTGCCCGATGCGCAAATCGTGCCCGTTGCGATCTCCGCGGAATAACCGCGTTTCAGCATCGTCGGCAACGACAGCAAGCCCATCGTAACGACCGTGGCGCCGACAATTCCCGTGCTTGCTGCCAGCAGCATACCGACAAGCGTGACCGAAATACCCAGCCCGCCGCGCAAAGCGCCAAACAACGAACTCAGGGTCTCCAGGAGTTCCTCGGCAATTCGCGCCCGCTCCAGCGTCACACCCATAAACACGAACAGCGGTACGGCAACGAGCGTCTCGTTGGTCATGATGCCGAAAATCCGGTTCGGCAGCCCCGACAACAGCGCCTCGTTGAATTCGCCCGCGACGACGCCGATGGCCGCGAAAATAAGCGCGGTGCCGCCGAGCGTGAACGCAACCGGAAATCCCGCGAGCAGGATGCCGATGACGGTGATGAACAGCAGAAACGCTACCCACTCCACCGTTACGGCCTGCGCAACGCTGCGAGCGACTTCCGGATCAGAGAGACGCCCTGCAGGGCCAGCGTGATTGGCATAACGAGCAGCACGGTTTTCAGGAGCGGCACGAACGGATACGGCAGACCGCCGGATTCTCGTGAAGCTTCGTGAATCGACCACGATGCTGCGACAAAATCATAGGACTTGTAGCCGAGGAAGCCGCACATCGGCAACAGAAAAACGCCGACACCGATTAGATCAACCAGGGCCCGCCGACGCGAATTCATGTCGCGATAGAAAACATCGACTCGCACATGATCTTCGTGCTGCAGTGTGTATGCCGCGCCAAGCATGAATACGGCCGCATGCATCCATATGACCGATTCCTGCAGCCAGATCAGTCCGGCGTCAAAGGCATAGCGCATGACGACGATGATCGTAGTGACCAGGATCATGATCAGCGTCAGCCAGGAAGTGGCTTTGCCGGAAATCGTGCTGATGCGGTCGAAAAGATTCTCGGCAGAGCCCGTGGAAGAGGGGTTTTGCACCGCGGTTCTCAATGTCGCCAGAACGTCGGTGTGATCAGAACCAGAAGCGTGAAAATTTCGAGCCTGCCTAATAGCATACCCGCGACGGCGATCCATTTCGCCGTGTCGCTGAGCGTAACGAAGCCCGCCGATACGTCGCCCAGTCCGGGGCCCAGATTGTTGAGAGTCGCGGCCACGGCTGAAAAAGCCGTAATCTGATCGAGACCGGTCGACATCATTGCCAGCATCATGATGCTGAAGACTATGAGGTAGACCGAAAAGAACCCCCACACGGCATCGACGACGCGGTAAGGAACGGCTTTGTTTCCCAGCTTGACCGGAATCGCGGCGCTCGGATGCACGAGACGCACGATCTCCCGCATGCCCTGCTTGTAGATCAACAGGCAGCGAATGACCTTGATACCGCCAGCCGTCGACCCGGCCGAGCCACCGACAAAACTGGCAAAGATCAACAGTACGGGCAGTGCAGCCGGCCATACAGAAAAGTTCGCGGTTGTGAACCCCGTCGTCGTTGCGATCGACACGGCCTGAAACAGTCCATTGATAATGGTGTCGGCCGGTGTGGCAAAGCTACGATGCTGAAACAACACAAGGACGACCATGACGGCAATAGTTATGAGGAACCAGGTGTACGCCCGGAACTCCGGATCCTGCACGTAATGACGGACCGATACGTAACGCCAGGCGAAAAAATGCAGCGAAAAGTTGATGCCTGCCAGAAACATGAAGACGATCGCCACCAGATCAATCGCGGTGCTGTCGAAGTAGCCCACGCTGAGGTCGTGCGTCGAGAATCCCCCGATCGCGACGGTCGAAAATGCATGACATAGCGCATCGAACCATCCCATGCCGGCCACCATATAGCTCAATGTGCAGGCGATGGTGAACGCGAGGTACACATACCATAGCGCCTTGGCGGTCTCGGTTATCCGCGGCGTCAGCTTCGTGTCTTTGACCGGCCCCGGGGTTTCTGCTCGATAAAGCTGCATGCCGCCGACGCCGAGCATCGGCAGCACGGCGACGGCCAGTACGATGATGCCCATTCCTCCCAGCCACTGCAGTTGCTGGCGATAATAAAGAATCGATTTCGGTAAATTATCGAGACCCGAAAGTACTGTCGCGCCGGTCGTAGTGAGACCCGACATCGATTCGAACACGGCATCGGTAAACGACATCGAGATCACGTCGGCAAAATACAGCGGCGCGGCGCCGAACGTGCCGAGGACGCTCCAGAATGCGGCCACGACGACAAAGCCGTCGCGTAATCGAAGGTCTTTGCGTAAACGGCGCACGGGAAGCCAGCAGATAATTCCGGCGACGAGCGTCAGGGCGAATCCCTCGACAAACGGCAGCCACGACTGCTCCCCAAAAACCATGCTGATGACGATGGGCGGCAACATCGTCACGCTGAACATCATCAGCAGCAGCCCGAGAATTCGTTGTACTACAGTCCAGTTCATCGGCTAGAGTCAGGCGGACCAGGAATGCGATCAGACAAATGACACACCGACCTGGAACAGCTTCTCGAGATACTCGATTTTGCGGCGGTCGGTCAGGAACAGAATGACGTGATCGTCAGTTTCGATAACCGTGTCGTGATGCGCAATGATGACGCCGCCATCGCGAACGAGCGCAACGATACCGGCGCCTTTGGGCAAATCGATTTCCTCCAGCTTGCGGCCCACGACTTTCGATTCCGTCGGGGAGCCATGCGCAACCGCCTCGATTGCCTCGGCGGCGCCGTGGCGTAGTGAATGAACCTTGACGACATCGCCGCGGCGAACGTGAGCGAGCAATGACCCGATCGTTACCTGCTGCGGCGATATTGCGATGTCGATGCTCCCCGCCTCCATAAGTTCGACATACGACGGCCGATTGATAAGGGCCATCACCTTGTGCGCACCAAGTCGCTTTGCGAGCATAGAACTCAATATATTGGCTTCTTCGGAATTCGTAAGCGCACAGAACACGTCGACGTTGTCGATATTCTCCTCCAGCAAGAGCTCCTCGTTGGCAGCATCGCCAACGAGCACGATAGCCTTGTTCAACTGTTCCGAAATATAGCGAGCACGCAGCATGTCGCGCTCGATAATCTTTACCTGGTTGGTTTGTTCCAGCGCTTTGGCAAGCCGTGAACCGATGTTGCCGCCGCCGGCGATGACCACCCGGCGCACCGGGTCTTCGAGGCGGCGCATCTCGCTGATGAACACGCGGATATCCTTTCGATCGGCAATAAAAAACACTTCATCGCCTTCCTGGAGGATTGTGTCGCCGTCGGGCTGCATCGCCTTGCCCTCCCGATAGATAGCGGCGATACGACCTTCGGTGTTCGGAATATGCTCCTTCAGCGTTGCAAGATTCTGGCCGACCAGCAGTCCGTCGCGATCTGCCCTGACGCCGACGAGCCGCACGCGGCCGTCGGCGAAATCCAGTACCTGGGTTGCGCCCGGATACAGGATCAGCCTTTCGATGTAATCGCAAACGAGTTGCTCGGGGCTGATACGGACGTCGATCGGGATTGCATCCTGAGTGAACAGATTCTTGGCGTTCATGTAATCGGCGGATCGAATACGTGCGATCTTCGTCGGCGTATGAAACAGCGTATAGGCGACCTGGCAGGCGATCATGTTGGTTTCGTCGCTGTCGGTGAGGGCGACGACGATATCAGCGTCATTGGCGCCGGCGCGATTCAGCACCTCGGGGTAGGCGGCATGACCGATAACAGTGCGGATATCGAGCCGGTCCTGCAGTTCGCGCAGGACTTCGGAACTCATGTCCACGACTGTAACCTCGTTCGCCTCTTCGCGAGACAAGTGATAGGCCGCCGACGATCCAACCTGACCTGCGCCGAGAATAAGAATTTTCATTGTTGTTGCCGGGCCTCTGAGCGCAGTCGTGCACGCTGCTTCAGGGCAGGTAGTTTACATCAGATCGAGATTCGCGTAGCTCAGCACCAGCCACTTTGTGCCTGCGGTCTCGAAATTGACCTCGACCCGGGCGTGCGGACCCTGACCCTCGCAGTTGAGTATTACGCCATCGCCGAACTTGCCATGGCGGACTCGTTGGCCGAGACGTATTCCCAGCTCGGCACCCGGCGCCATCGATCTCGCGCTGTAAGAAGTGGACCGCAGCGGCCGTGACACCTGCACGCGTGGCCGCACCTCCTCGATGAATTCGTCGGGTATTTCGGCGATGAAACGTGACGGGCTCGGATTCGTATCCATGCCGTGCAAACGCCGCTGCTCCGCATAGGTGACATATAAGGACTGTTTTGCGCGGGTGATGCCGACATAGCAGAGTCGGCGCTCTTCCTCGAGCCCGGCCGGATCGGCGATCGAGCGCTGGTGTGGAAACAAGCCATCCTCCATGCCGCACAGGAACACGAGTGGGAACTCCAGGCCCTTTGCCGAGTGCATGGTCATGAGCTGCACACAATCTTCCCAGGCTTCGGCCTGCCCCTCGCCGGCTTCGAGCGCCGCATGCGACAGAAATTCATCCAGCGGCGACATTTCCTCCGCCGGATCGGGCTCGAAACTGCGCGCGGCGCTCACGAGTTCCTGCAGGTTCTCGACCCGCGTTTCGCCCCGTTCGCCCTTGTCCTTCTCGAAAAACGCGATAAGCCCACTGGCATGGATGACGTGATCGACCTGGTTTTGCAGATCCATCTTCGCCGTGTCGCGCGCGAGCTGTTCGATCAGGTGCAGAAAATTGCGCACCGCGTTGGCGGCACGAGCATTGAGATTATCACCGGCAAGGGCACCGGCGGCACGCCACATCGAGCAACTGTTCGCACGCGCGTAGCCACGCATCGTCTCGACCGTACGTGCCCCAATGCCGCGTGTCGGCCGATTGATGATTCGTTCGAACGAGGAATCGTCGTCACGGTTTGAAATCAAACGGAGGTAAGCCAATGCATCCTTGATTTCGGCGCGTTCGAAAAATCGCAGGCCACCGTAGACGCGGTACGGAATGCCCGCATTGATCAGGCCTTCCTCGAGTACGCGTGATTGGGCGTTCGAACGGTACAGTACCGCCGCGTCCGCGCGCAGGTTACCGTGATCAATCCACTCTCGCAGCCTGGCAATTACGAAATCAGATTCGTCGCGTTCGTTGTACGCGGCATACACGCGAATCGTTTCGCCCTCGACTCCGTTCGTCCAGAGATTCTTGCCCATTCGCGAATTGTTATTTGCAATAACGGCGTTCGCGGCATTGAGAATCGTGGCGGTCGAACGATAGTTTTGCTCGAGCTTGACGACGGCGGCGGACGGAAAATCTTTTTGAAACAGATGAATATGCTCCACGCGCGCGCCGCGCCAGCGATAGATCGACTGATCGTCGTCGCCGACGACAAAAGGCACACCGTTGTTGCCCGCGAGCAGCCGCAGCCAGGCGTATTGAATTGCATTGGTATCCTGAAACTCGTCGACGAGAAGGTGCTTGAAACGGCGCTGATAATGCGCGAGCAGGTCGGGATCGTCGCGCCACAGCTCGTGTGCCCGCAGCAGAAGCTCCGCAAAGTCGACGAGGCCGCCGCGGTTGCAGACCTCTTCGTAGGCCTTGTAGAGAGCGATCATCTGGCGGCGATTCGGATCCCGGTCGTCATCGATGTGTTGCGGACGCAGGCCTTCGTCTTTCTGAGCATTGATGAAATACTGGATTTCCCGAGGCACCCAGCGACTGTCGTCGATCTCCAGATTCTTGAGCAGCCGTTTGATGAGCCGCAGTTGATCGTCGGAATCGATTATCTGGAAATTCTGCGGCAGCCCGGCTTCGCGCCAGTGGCGGCGCAACAGACGATGGGCGAGCCCATGAAACGTGCCGATCCAGAGATGATTGACCGGCAGCCCCAGCAGCGCCTCGATGCGGCCACGCATTTCGGCAGCTGCCTTGTTCGTAAACGTTACGGCCAACAGGCTCTGCGGCGAGATTCCCTCGACATCGATCAACCACGCCGCGCGGTGCACGAGCACTCGGGTCTTGCCGCTGCCGGCCCCGGCAATCACCAGCAGCGGATCAGGCGGCGCCGTGACCGCCTTGCGCTGCGCGTCGTTGAGGGATTCGAGGATCGGAGTAACGTCCATGCGTGCAATGCAAAAATGGGGTCAGGAACCGGGGTCGAGCCGCGGTTTGCTTGAATGCGAAAATGCCGTCACTTTTCACAATGAAAACTGTGAAAATCGCGGTTGAACCCCAGTTTACACTACCTCTCCCAGCGCACGCCGATCGAGTACTGGTTGCGATCGTAGGCGATGCGGGAATCCGTCGAATCGGCGCCGCGAAAGTCGGCCTCGACAACGATGCTGAGACTCGGAGTCATCCGGTAGGAGCCGAGCAGGCGGCCGCGAGTCGTCTCAAGTGTCTTGCGACCGGCCACGGGATTGTTGAACGCAAAGGCGTTCGGAAAGTCATAGATTCGGTAGTAGCCGGAGACCTCGAGGTCGAACCGGGAACCGGGCGACCAGTGAAAATCGAGACCGTAGTCATCCCGACTGTAATCGTTGTAGCCGGCGTGCCGATCGGTGCGATCGGTGCGTTCATAGCTGACCCCGAACCACATGCTGTCGGCGATACGTTGGCGTGCGGTCAGGCTGGCCGCGAGGTAGTCATAGCGCACTGTCGGATTGGCGATTCGCTGTGCGCCATCGAGATCATAGGAGGGTCGATCACCGAAGCGACGACTGTACTTGCCGACGTTTACGCGCAGCAGCGAGGTCGAGGTGAAGCGATACTGGACGTTACCGCGCAACACGAAATATTCATGATCGAATTCCGGCACAATCATAGTCTCGTCGTAATTCCACAGCTGTCCCTTGAGACGCAAACCAAACGACAGGCGCGCAAACGATTCCCGGTAAGCAATCTCAGGTCCATAACGGAGGTAATTCATTCGATTTTCTATTGGCGCACCGTTGACGGCGCGCACTGAACCGTCGTCAGGGTCGTAATAGGTCTCATCGTGCTGGGCGATCGAAAATGCGCTGTAGACCTGACGTCGCCGCGTACCTTCACGCCTGTCATATTCGCTGCCGAAGCGAATTTCGTGGCTGAACTCGTTCCCGTTATCGAGATCCTTATCCTGGAAGTATTTTCCCGACAGGCTGTAAGCGCCGAAAAACGACTCGAAGATCAGGCTGTTGATCGAATACTTGGCCCTGAAGTCGACAGGGATGTAAGCACCGGAACTGACCGTGGGAGTAACCAGCGGCAGGTTCGGATTCGCAAAATCGATATAGGGCTCGGTCGGAGAACGATACGCGTTGTCGTCATTGCCGAAACCGACCCGCGCGTGCATTTCGAGATTCGCCAGATTCCTTGTCTGCCGCGCCAGCTGTTCGGGAACTACTGGCGCCACAGTGCGCACTTCCTCTGCCTCGAGGCGCGCAATGGCGCGGCTTGCGAGTTCTCGAATCTTGACGTTCTGTTGCTGATCCCGGGCCCGGCGAAACCAACGCAATGCTTCGTCGTTGTCACCTGCCGCGTAAGCATTGAGACCCAGGTTGTAATGCGCGAGGACCTCGAGCGGTGGTGATTCGGCAGCTCGCCGGAGGGATTCACGGGCTCGGATGTGTTGTCCCGCGCGATAGTGCGCAACACCGGTGTTGTAGTGCAGTAGAGGGCTGTCCATGCCGGCATCGGTGGCCTGCCGATACCGAAGCAATGCCGCCCAGTAAAGGTCGTCGCGGAAGAGACGATTACCGTCTGCGAACGCCTCTTCGGCCGTCATGGCGAGCGAAGGCCGGAGCGGCGTCAGCAAGAGAAATGCCAGCGCGATCCAGACCGCGCCCCTCGATCGTTGCCGTCCGATGGGATTTGCTATCGCGAAAATGGCCCAAGCTCCTGTCATTCGCGTTATGGTGAATCGCTAGATTACCGGTATTGGCATCGATAAAACTATGACGTGGCGCAAGAAAATCCCGTCGCCTGCTAAGCAGGCGACGGGATTTTCACGTTTCAGCTTTTCCGGTTACCCGATCGTAGCGTCTCGCCCCGATCACACGGGTTCGTCTTCCGGTTCGTCGGGCTCGTCGTCGTCCAGGCTGTCATCGTCGGGCTCGTCGTCGTCGATGTCTTCGCCTTCCTCGAAATCACCCTCTTCGGAAAGATCATCGTCCGAGAACTCGTCGTCTGCGGAAAAGTCATCCTGTTCCTCGTCCTCTGAGAATCCATCGTCTTCGCCGAAGTCCTCTTCTGGCTCCTCATCCTCGCTGAAGCCGTCATCGGCATCGGCATCGTCTTCGCCGAGCGCGTCTCGCGAGTCGTCCTCTGAACCGTCTGGCCCACGCATCGCCGATACCTCGAAATCGAGACCGGACGTATCGTCGAGAACCTCCATCGTTACCTCGAGATCATCGAGATCGTCGGCGCGCGCCATGTTCGGCGTCAACGCGAAACACGTCAGCACGAGAATGGCAGTAAATACGCAACGCTGTCTCATAGCATTACTCCCTTAATGTTGCCGAAGTCCGGTTTCGGCCATGAATCAAGTGACGTCGACGCGCAACCGGAACGTCCGGTTACGATCATTGTGTTCCAGGCGCGCCAGAACCTCGCCGCCTGCCGGCGTGAGGGCGACGAGTTTCAAGGGCAGCAAATTCTTACCCGCGTTCAGACTTGTTTCCCAGGTGATCTCGCTTTGCCCCGGAAAGCCCGCGAGCTCGATGCCTTCCGGCAGCAAGACGGTCAGCGACGCCGACTCCAGGGCCGTCGCCGAAGAAAACACGAGATTCACGGTCCTGGGCTCTGCGAGTGCTATCGTCACGCCCGGGATCACCGCGTCTGCACCCGGCATCTCGGGATCGCTCAGCAGCATCGCGCTGACCATCCAGATTGCGAGACCCGCTGCGACGGCTGAGCCGAAACCCGCCGCAAGCCAGCGATTACGCTGCCGGCGTAATGCCTCGTGCGTGGCTCGGAGCAGCGCCCGGTCGTAAAACTCTGCTGTGGCTTGCGGTGCCGGATAGTCCTGCAACAGCGCCTGGAGTTCCCGGTCCTGATCGTTGATGTCTGTGTTCTGCATAGTGTGTCCTGCCTGATCCTATACACGAATTCGCTCAGGAAAGTGTTCCGTCGGCCGTGAGAATTTCCCGCAGACGCGCCCGGGCCCGGTGCAGCCGGGATTTGACGGTACCCGCCGGAATTCCTGTAAGTTCTTGAATCTCGGTAATTTTATAGCCCTCTGTGTCATGCAACAAGACGACGAGCCGGTGCTCGTCGCTGAGCTGCCCGAGAGCGGCATCCAGGCGTTCGAGCTTTTCGATGCGCTGCAGGTCGGAAGCCGGGTCATCCGGGCCGGGCAGGCCGGCAAGACCGTCGCCGGCGAGCTGCCCCTCCTCGACGGTGAACACGCGGCGCCGCGAGAAACGGCGTCGTTCATCGATGAACAGGTTGTACATAACGCGCGCGAGCCAGGAACCCGGTTCGTCGAGTCGAACGAGATCGTCGAGTTTGCCGAAAGCCTTGATCAACAGCTCCTGAAACAGATCCTCGGCCTCGGCCTTGCGGCCGGTGAGCCGCCAGGCCAGACGGTACAGGCGATCGAAGTGCGGTCGCACGAGACGCTCGAAGGTCTGGCCGTTGGTCGATTCTCTCATGACGTCGCCGAGTGTATCTGCCGATGAACGGCAGGCAAGGACACGTTCGGCAGTTCGAGGTACGGTCGTCGCTGTGGCGATCGTACTGCTGCGGCGTACTGTAAGCAGTTAATCCGCCTATATGCCGATCCGAATCGGGAAATAGTGATCGATCAGGAGCGCCGAAAACAGCAATCCGAGATAGGAAATCGAGAACTTGAAAGATTTCATCGGTAGCTCGACGTCGTCCGGGTTTCGCCACATCTTGATGGAGTAATACAGGTACCAGGCATCGAGTACGAGCGCCGTCAGCAGGTAGATAAACCCGCTCATCCCGGTGAGGTAGGGGATGAGCGTTATCAATACCAGCAGGATCGTGTACAGAAGCACGGTTAGCCGGGTATAGGCGTCGCCGTGCGTAACGGGGAGCATGGGAATGCCGACCTTCGCGTATTCTTCTTTTCTCGCGATCGCGAGCGCCCAGAAATGCGGTGGGGTCCAGACAAAGATGATCAAAAACAGAGCTAATGCGCTGCTGTGAATTTCGCCCGTCGTGGCCGTCCAGCCGAGAATGGGCGGCGCTGCACCGGCTGCGCCGCCGATGACGATGTTTTGTGGCGTCGCGCGTTTCAGGAACACCGTGTAAACCACGGCGTAACCGATCAGTGAGACAAACGTCAGAATGGCGGTCAACGGATTGACGACAAACCACAGGATGATCATCGAGATGACACCGAGCACCGAAGCAAACGCCAGCGCAGATCGCTCGGTCAACTTGCCCTGCGGCAGCGGTCGCCCACGCGTGCGCATCATTTGAATGTCGATTCGAGCATCGAGCACGTGATTGAACACGGCGGCCGACGACGCTGCGAGGCCGATGCCGAGCGTGCCGAAAACCAGGGCAGTCGCTCCGGGCCAGCCCGGCACAGAGAGGAACATGCCGACGATCGCCGTGAAGACGATGAGCATGACGACCCGGGGTTTCGTCAACTCGTAGTAATCGCGCCAATCAGTAAAGGTTTCTACGCTCACATTCAATATCGTTACTCGGTCAACGATGGAGGAGAACGCCAACACCTGTGTTAACCCAGCGACCATATCCCCGGGCCTCGATATCCGGTCGGAAATACATGACGGGATTGCTGCGTGAGTCGATCGGGTAGTAGCCGCCTGCCGGGGGGGCTGCTGGTTTTTTTGTTGTCGAGTATGCCATCGAGCCGGCGTTCCGCGAGGGTAAGCAAGCCCTCGTGCTGCTCAGCCAGAAGCACTCTAGCTGGCGGTTTGTCCCCTTGCAAGAAAACACATCAAGAGCAACGGTCTCGACCGATTTTGCCAGCCGGCTCAGTCGTGGGGTAACGCGCGCCGCCGGTAGTGCCAAACGAGGAGGCCGGCAAGGACAGCCCCCATCGCGAACCACTGAAACGCATAGGCAAAGTGTCGATTCGGTCCCATTTCCTCGGGTACCCATTGGCGCAGGAATCCTTGTTGATCCTGCGGGTCCATTAGCAGCACGAATGGCTGTACTTCCTGGCCCAGCGCGGCTTCGAGATCCGTAAGCCTCGGGAAAACTGCGTGTTGAGGCCAGGTCGCGTCCGGTGAAAACGCATCGCGCATGCGATTGCCGGCTCCTGGCAACGATCCGGCGCGACCGCGCACCGCGACAGACGAAGTGTCAATGTGGATTTGTTCGGCATCGATGCCACCCGGGGTTTTCTCGAGCCAGCCGCGGTTGACGATCAATAGCGGTTCATTTTCGGCGACAACGAGCGGCGTCAGAACATAGTGGCCGTAACGGTTGTTGAGGATGATGTTATCGAGCAAGAATTGCCGGTCATTATCGAAATGCCCGCTGGCCATGAGGCGTTGATAGGGGTGAATCTGCATCCCGTCGGACCAGGCGACGAGCCCGCTTTCTACGCTGACAGCTTCCCTTGCGGTGCGTTTTTCGAGACCGCGGTTGATTTGCCAGATACCGAGTCCCGCAAACTGCACGACGAGCAAGGTGCCTACGAGAAACGGCAGCCATGCCGGCATCGTGGTTTGGGTGCTGACGTTCACCGGGTTCTGTTTTCCGCTCGCCGAAATCTGATTATTGTTATTATTTACAAATAGTTACATAAAGTCGATACGATACCGACGGGGTCCTGCGGCACGGCAACGTCAGCGCCGTCGCTGCCCGATCGTGGTCGCATCAACGTGAAACTCAGCGCCGGACGCGTGCAGCCCCGAACCCCAGCAGTGTGCGAACACGAGCTCGAGTTCGAGCGCTAGCCGGGAATCTGCGATCCCGTCTTCGAGCCTCGCCCGCATCATCTGAAAGCGCGCTCGGGACACGAGAGTCGGATTACGCTCGGCAAGGCTGTTGCGCGCGCCGGCGGCGGTCAAATCGTGAAATAGCCCTTCGATACTCGCGTACGTGAGGGCGAGCCGGTCGACATCGAGTACCGGATCCCGAAGGCCCGCAGCGATGAGCGCATCGCCGATATCGTGCATGTCGAGAAATCGATTGACGTGAGCATGGGTGTCGACGCTCTGCCACGCACGCCGTAACTCGATGAGGCTGTCGGGGCCGAGCGTCGAAAACAAAA
>Ga0224512_10003520_pt1 | contig 13738 bp, 13 predicted proteins | sample SF_May12_sed_USG_4_FD_169103 | JGI IMG/M metagenome (GOLD analysis project Ga0224512, IMG submission 169103) | Sediment microbial communities from San Francisco Bay, California, United States - SF_May12_sed_USGS_13 | ecosystem: Environmental > Aquatic > Marine > Sediment | place: USA...
CCCGTTCGACTGCGACTTCCATGATGTCCCACGAGCCGAGACGCTCGCCTGTCAAGGTCGTGAGACTGAGGGTGTCTTCCTCGAGTTCGAGCACGACTCGCAGGCCGTCCTCTGTGCGCGGGTCGGCGAGCAACTGGCCTCGATATCTCATGGGCTGTCCTCACTTCGTAGGGGTCCCAGCCCGCTGTCGATCATGACCACGATGTTTCGCAATTGGTCGGGGGCATGACCACCGAGTTCGACAACCCGGCACATGGCACTCACGAGTTCGGCGATCGCCGACGCCCGGGCCGGCTCGATCGTGCCGTCTCGCACATCGACGGCCACCCCGGCCAGGCGATCGAGCACCTCCTGGTAGCCCTGAGGCGGTTCGGTCGTCGAGACCGGGTACGCCGGAGTCGGTCGGAGTGTTTCGCTCGGTTGGTGGGGCGGCGAGGCGTCCGATGGCAGCGCGTCGACCGGTTCCGTCCAAGAGGCGCCCGCCGGCTCCTCGTGGAGGCTGTCCGCTGACGTGGCAGCCGGAGCCGTCCACACGGCCTCTGCGACCGGGGCGTCATCCCAGACCGGCCCGGGATGCTCGGGCTGCTCGCCGGCTTCAGGGAGGGCGTCCGGCGGGAGAGGCGGCGCCGCCCTACCTTCTTTGGTCGATTGGGAGGGGTCCGATACCTGCTCGAGGAGCTCGGGCTCGAGGAGCTCGGGCTCGAGGAGCTCGGGCCCGGGTTCCGTGGGCTGCCAGTTCGGGCTCTCGTCGGTGGCGTCCGCTCCGGCTGGCAGGGGCGGATCGACCGGCCCGTTTGCAGCAGTCTTCGGTCGCCAGCGCGACTTGAGTTTGTCCAGGACGGTGGATTCCTCGCCGGGGTTTGTGCCCATGATCGCCGGAAACCCCGTGTACTTGAATGCGGCGCTGTCCTCGGCGGCGAACAGGAGTTTTTCGTCTCCGACCCGGAGGTCGAAGAGACCGTCCTCGCGAACTTTCAGCCGCACCGATCGGGTGGGCCAGGTACCGAGCGCTTCATCGCCGGACGTGAGCGACATCACGTCGTCGTCGACGCGCAGGTCTACGGGTAGACGGGACTGAGGATCATGCGGTAGTTCGAGATGGCCACGGAATCGCACCGCTGTCCCCCTGACACATTGGGAAGCCAATTTCGCGCCCAAACGGGCATCTGTCAAGAGGATCAGCCGACAACGCGCAGGTGGGCGCTCCCGGGTGTCATGACTTCTGGCACGAGCCGCTGTTGTGTGTCGAGGAGGCGTTCGATGTCATCCGGTCCGATCGGAGGTGACAGATAGAAGCCCTGACCGGACGTACAACCGAGCTGACGGAGCCTGCGGAGTTGGTGCGCGGTCTCGATCCCTTCCACGATTGTGTCGATGCCGAGGGCGTCGCCGATCTGCAGTACGGTCCGCACCAGAGGTGACTCACCGTCGGGGCTCAGGCGGTCCACGAAGCTCTTGTCGATCTTCACGACGTCGATCGGGAGCCGGTCGAGATACGACAACGATGAATAGCCCGTTCCGAAGTCATCGATGGCGAGCTTCACGCCGAGTTCTCGCAGCTCATCAAGGGTTCTGATGGCAGTCTGCATGACCACGTTCTCGGTGATCTCGACGATGAGGGCGCTGGAGGGCAGCCCGTACTTGGCGAGAGCGGCAGATACCTGGGCCGGCACGTCGACCTCTGCAAGCTGGCGTGGCGAGAGGTTGATGGCCATCGTGATCGGTCGGTCCGGGTAGGCGTCACGCCACACCCGTGCCTGCCGGCAGGCCTCGTTGAGCACGAACTCACCGATGCGGACGATGAGACCGGTCTCCTCGGCGAATCCGATGAACTGTCCGGGCGGGACCAGACCCTTGGTCGGGTGGCTCCAGCGCACCAGAGCCTCCACCCCGGTGACCTCGCCGGTGGTGAGGTCGACAACAGGCTGATAGAGGAGGCCGAGTTCATTCCGCCGCAGTGCGTCGGCCAGATCCGCCTTGAGTTCGAGACGGCGGATCATCTCGGCATGCATCTCGTCTTCGAAGACCCGGTAGGTGCCTTTGCGTTTCTGCTTGGCGGCGTACATGGCAGCGTCGGCGTTACGCAGGAGCTGCTCCGGAGGTTCGTCCTGGCCTCCAAAAGCAATGCCGATGGAAGTTCGGACGTTCAGATCCTTGGTCTCGACCGTAAACGGAGTGCGCATGCCGCGCAGGATGCGCTCGGCCACGTCGGTTGCGTCGGAAGGACTGACGAGGTTCTCTAGGAGGATTGCGAACTCGTCGCCTCCGAGCCGGGCAACCAGGTCATCGGGGCGGGTGAAGGTACGCAGGCGCCCGGCCACCTGGACGAGCAGTTCGTCGCCGGCGGCATGGCCGAGCGAGTCGTTCACCGTCTTGAAGTCGTCGAGGTCGAGGAACATGACGGCCACGAAGCGATCCTCGCGCACGTTCTGCCTGATCGCGGTTTCGACACCATCGGCGAACAATGTGCGGTTGGCGAGCTTCGTGAGGGAGTCGTGCAGCGCTTGATGGCGCAGCTCCTCTTTCAGCTCGGTCAGTTGAGCGAGGGAGTCTTCGAGCCGGCCGTTCTCGAGCGACACGCTGACCTGACTGGCGAACGTCTCGAGGAGCCGAACGTCGCTGTCGTCGAAGTTGCTCACGTCGGCGAGTCGATTGGCCACGAGGATGACGCCCAGGACACCCTCGTCACTCGTCAGTGGCGCGGCGATCGCATCTTCGACGACGTACTCGACCCGAGGGAACTGCTGGGCGGGCCGCTCGATGAGCTTGGCTGTGCCGTGGTTGGCAATCGCTGCCCAGGCATCCTCCTCCTGGGCGAGATCGATCGGCACCATTGCCTCGTGGCGAGCACCAGGACCGATGGCAGTGAGATAGGCAGCTCCGTTGGTCTCGTCAGGCAGGAGGATGATCTCAACGAACTCGGCTTCGAACATGTTCTGGGCATACCTGGCGGCAGCGGACAGGGCGAACTCGATCTGTGGCGTCTTGTGGAGCACCCGTGTTGCTTCATAGAGCGATTCGAGGCGGGATCGCTCGAGGCGCTGGCTGATATAGGCCCGGTACGCAAGGAAGAGCACGACCGGTGGCACCAGAGCCAGCCAGGCCGTCTCGGAAGCACTCCAGAGGATGGTGACTCCGACGAGCGCCAATGCCGTATTCATTGCCGCCGCCAGCGCGGTCATACCGACTACTTCGAGCTGTTCTCTCCGGTCCAGCCGGCCGCCGGACAGGTGGATGGCGGCGTTGATCAGCACGTTGGCGAGGAGCACGCCGAGCTGCATGGCGAGGATGGCGCCGACCCAGCCGGCCGCTCCGAGCGGTGCGCCGAGCGAGATGACGGCGCGGAACACGGCAATCGCCAGGGCGGCTTCCAGTGCGAACATCGACAGGTTGAAAGCCAGCTTCAAGGGCGGTTGCCTGCGGTTGATCAGGAGGGCTGCTGCGTTGCCGATCAGGAGCGCAGCCAGCACCTCCCATGGCGCCGAACAGAACAGTCCGATGACCAGCGGAACCTCGCTCATCGAGAAGGAGTGGGCGTGCCGATGGAAACGGAGGTGGACCACCGTGATCTCGGCGAAGTACGCCATGATGGCGAGCGACCACCACGGGACGTGGTACACGCGGCCGTCGTCGAGCAGCCCGAGGTCGGCGAACTGACCGGCCACCCCTGCCGCGATGGCGGCCATGACAATCGCCAGCAACCAGACCCGCTGGGGTCCGGTGAGCAAACCTGCTCGGTTGGTGCTGGTCGTGTCCGGCACGGTTCTCCTCTGTTTCCTCTAGGTACTCATCGGCGCTCAACGATCGGTAGCGAAGCACTATTTCTGGCCTCGCCCGTGGCCGGTGATCAGCCTCCGACGGCCAACGTGACCCCCGACATGATCAGGGCGGCGAGCAAGGCGACGGCGCGACGTGCGATGCTGGCGTTCGAGAAGTCGATGAAGTCGAATCGAGCGAGCATGGCTCCTCCTTGGCGGCAGTCACCGTGTTATCGGCGTGGTGACCGGAAATCTCAACGTCACCGCACAGGGCCGTGATCTGACTAGTCAGTCGTGATGAAGCTGCGAGAAGGTGGCGAGCAGCTCTTCCCGAAGCCCGCGGCGGCGTCCGGTCTTGTGTGCGGGCGGTGGAGGAGACCCGGCCGGCGATTCCTCCCCGGGAGGATCTACGGCCCCGGCGACGCCGTCTCGGTCATCCGCCGACGACTCCTTCGCAACGGTTGCCGGGGCGGGCTCGGCCTCGACGGGCTCGGCCTCGACGGGTGCCACGAGCGGCGGTTCCACACTCTCGACGATCGGGTCTACCGCATCGACGGCTTCGGGTGCTCCCGGGGCACCCGCCGCGGACATCGATTCCTGGAGCGGAGCGGTGCCCGGGCGATGTTCCTCGAGCGGACCGGGTGGGTCGGGCAGGCGAGGCGGGGGCTGGAACGGGTCGGGATCGACGTCCACGGCCGGCGCCGTCGGTGGCGCGACAAGTGGCGCGACAAAGCGAGGAGCCTCATCGGCCTCCGGCTCCGGGCCGGGTACGGCGTCGTCCGCATCGTCCGCGAAGAGCGCGCCAAGCCAGCCGTAATCGTCGGCTTCTTCTTCGGTTGGGACCGGCTCGGCTTCCCGGGTCCGCTTCGTCAGACTCGGGAAATCGATCTCGATGGGTTCGTCCCCTTGCATCGAGCCTCCTTCTCAGTCGTCATCGTCACGGGGCGACGCCGACTTGAGTTCTCACCATCGCCGCGCCCGCCATTCCTCCAGGAAGGGCCTTTCGGTGCCAACCGTCGTCGATTCGCCGTGGCCGGGAAGGACGATGGTTGTGTCGTCCTCGACGAAGAGCCGCTCGTCCAGCGACGCCATGATGGTGTCGAAGTTCGAGTACGGAAACCGGGTTGCGCCCGGGCCGCCGGGGAACAGGGTGTCGCCGGTGAGCAGTAGACCGGGCACCGCGAACGTCACGGATCCCGGGGTGTGGCCGGGCGTGTGACGTACGGTGAGGCCGCCGGGGCCAACGATGAGCCCGTCGGTGAGCGGCTCCGGCGAGGTCATCCCGGCGAGGGCATCGTCCGCCTTGTGGAGGCGAAAAGGGATGCTCAGCCGGTCACAGACTTCGGCGACCGCCCCGACGTGGTCACGGTGCCCGTGGGTCGTCAGGACGGCAGTGACCTCGAATTCGGCGGCCGCATCGACGATCGTGTCGGCTTCGGCCGCCGCGTCGACGATCACTGCTGCGTTGCTGGACCGGTCGGCCACGATGTAGACGTTGTTGTCGAAGGATCCGACGACGAGTCTCATGACCCGAACCAGCGGCGTTTCGCAGATCCAGCGTTTTGGCATACGGCCGAGACTACCGGCTGGTTAACTTCCGTTAACATGATTCCTGCACGGCACCAGGAGCAGCACGCATGAACTTTGCCTTCAGCGAGGAGCAGGAATTCCTCCGGGAAACTGCTCGGCGCTTCCTCGATGACAAGGTCCCCTCGGTTCGAGTCAGGGACCTCATGGACACCGAGGAAGGCTATGACCCGGGCCTCTGGGCGGACCTGGCCGGAATGGGGTGGCAGGCCATGGCCATCCCCGAGAAGTACGGCGGGGCGGGCTTCACGTTTCTCGAGCTCGCCGTTTTGCTCGAGGAGATGGGGCGTTCCCTGCTGCCGGCCCCCTTCTTGTCCAGCGTCATTCTCGGCGCCAATACGGTGCTCCTGGGAGGGAATGAGCCTCAGAAGGAGTCGCTGCTGGGAGGGATCGCCTCGGGCGAGCTACTGCTGGCGTTGGCCGTCACCGAACCGAACGGGAAGTGGGACTCGAGCGGGGTCGAGATGCAGGCAGAGCAGTCCGGCGACGGATGGGTGCTGTCTGGATCCAAGAGCTTTGTGATCGATGGACATGTCGCCGACACCCTCATCGTGGCTGCCCGAACCGGCGGTACCGGTGAGGACGACGGCATCTCGCTCTTCGTCGTGGCGGGAGATGCCTCCGGAGTCGAACGGTCTGTCCTCGACACCATGGACCAGACTCGCAAGATGGCCACCATCTCTTTCACCGACGTATCGGTCGGCCCGGATGCCTTGCTGGGTGGAGAGGGAGTCGGGTGGCCGATCATCGCCAAGGTGCTCGAGATCGCCGCGGTGGCCCTGGCGGTCGAGCAGGTCGGCGGCGCCCAGAAGGTGCTCGACATGGCGGTCGACTACGCCAAGGTCCGGATGCAGTTCGGTCGGCCGATTGGTTCATTCCAGGCGATCAAGCACAAGTGTGCCGACATGCTCGTCGCGGTGGAATCGGCCAAGTCGGCTGCCTACTACGCAGCCTGGGCAGTCGCCGAGGACAATGACGAGCTACCAATCGTGTCGCATCTTGCCAAGTCCTACTGCTCCGAGGCCTTCTTCTCGGCCGCTTCGGAGAACATCCAGATCCACGGCGGCATCGGCTTCACATGGGAGCACGACGCCCACCTGTATTTCAAACGCGCCAAGAGTTCGGAACTGATGTTCGGCGACCCGGCGTATCATCGGGCGATCCTGGCCGACCGAATCGGCATCTGAGGCAGTGAGTCCGGCGAGCGCGCTCACCCTGGGAGGCTTGCTCGTAGCTTTCTTTCTCGTGCTCGTCGCCGTCATGCTGCTCCAGGAGATGAAGCGACGACCCGGCGACGACCCGGCGGTGTATGCGCTCGACGAGGCGGTCGTCTGGATTCGATCACACCTCGACCTGGCGGTCAGGCAGCGACTCGATGCCGGAGACGTCCTCCGCATTCTCGAATGGCAGGTGTACGTTCTCCAGCAGAGCGTCAAAGGCACCCGACGGGGTGAGGCAGAAGTTGTGGTCGGGGTATCGGGCGATGTCGTGGATCTGATCGTCGATCGTTGTGCCAGCCTTGGCGTACGATACGATCCCGCCGATGTGAGCGCCGTGCTCGAACTGCAAGGTGGCTATCTGAGTGCGGTCGGTGCCGTCGGAGACCCGGTAGGAGAGGAGAACACATGAGAGCCCGATGTGGTGCGTGCGGTACCGAAGTCGAGGTCATGGGTGGCCCGGCCGGAGGCGAGTTCCAGTGTCCTTCTTGTGGTCGGCTGAACCGTGTTGCCCCCGCCCCGGCCGGGGCGATGGGTGCTCCGCCACCTCTGCAGGCCGCTCCCGAGCCACAGGCCGCCCCGTCCCCCCGGCTCTCTTGCCCGACGTGTGGGTTTTCGTTCATCGTCGGAGATGTCGAAGCCGCCATTTGTCCGAACTGCCGGGCTGAGGTGGACGTTGCGCCGAGCACGGAGAAGATATGACGCACCGTGACGAGTGGGAGGCGGCCCGCCGCGCCGCCCCGGACGAACAAGACGAATACCTCTCGCTTTCGTTCGAGCCTGTGATACCGCTTGGCCTGCCGGCGGACGGGGAGGTCCCCGAGTCGATCGGCTATCCGGGGGCGTATCCGTATACGCGGGGCATCCATGCCAGCGGTTATCGCGGAAAACGCTGGACGATTCGCCAGTTCGCCGGCTTTGCCGACGTCGATGCCACCAATGCCAGGTTCCGTCACCTGCTGGCGCAGGGACAGCACGGTCTGTCGGTTGCCTTCGACATGCCGACGCTGATGGGCTACGACTCCGACGATCCGATTTCGCTCGGTGAGGTTGGCCACTGCGGGGTCGCTGTCGACTCGACCGACGACATGGTCCGCTTGTTTGCGGGCATCCCGCTCGACGACGTCACCGTCTCCATGACGATCAACGGCCCGGCTCAGGTTCTCTTCGCCCAATTGCTGGTGGCCGCCGAGGAGCAAGGCGTTGCATGGTCGGCGCTCGGAGGCACGCTTCAAAACGACATCCTCAAGGAATACATAGCGCAGAAGGAATGGATCTTCCCTCCGGAGCCGCACCTCAGGTTGATCACGGACATGATGGAGTTCTGCGCCGCCGAGGTTCCCCGGTGGAACACCATTTCGGTCTCCGGCTATCACATACGCGAAGCCGGTGCCACCGCCACACAGGAACTGGCATTCACGCTGGCGGATGGGTTCGCCTACGTCGAGGCCGCAGCCAGGCGAGGCCTCGATATCGACGTCATTGCCCCGAGGCTCTCGTTCTTCTTCGACAGCCATCTCGACTTCTTCGAGGAGATCGCCAAATTCAGGGCCGCCCGGCGGATCTGGGCGCGCTGGATGAAGGAGCGCTACGGGGCGCAGGACGACCGATCCTGGAAACTCCGTTTCCACACGCAGACCGCAGGCGTTTCACTGACTGCCCAGCAGCCGGAGAACAACATCGTCCGGACCGCCGTTCAGGCGCTGGCGGCGATCCTCGGGGGTACCCAGAGCCTTCATACCAATGCGCTCGACGAGGTCTATGCGCTTCCGACCCAGAAGGCGGCCGACATAGCGCTCCGCACCCAGCAGGTTCTCGCCATCGAGACCGGCGTCGCCGACACGATCGATCCGCTGGGCGGCTCGTGGTTCGTCGAGGCGACGACCGACGCTATGGAGGCCAGGGTCACAGGCATCCTCGAGTACGTCGATCGGCTGGGTGGTGGCTCGATGCTCGACGGTGTGCTGCGGGGCATCGAGGAGGGCTACTTCCAGTCCGCCATCGCCGACTCGGCCTACGAGTTCGAGAAGGCGCTCGAAACGGGAAGGCGGGCCGTGGTCGGGGTCACGACGCTCGTCGACGATGATGATCACCCCATCGACATCCTCCGGATCGGCACCGAGGTCGAGGAACGCCAGCGGGCAGCGGTCGGTGCGGTGCGGGCCGTCCGGGACGCCTCAGCGGTGGCGGAGGCGCTCGAGGCGATCAGGGTGGCCGCACGCGCAACAGACAATCTCATGCCGCTCCTGGTGACGGCATGCCGGGTCAGGGCGACTCAGGGAGAGATCGTTGCCGTTCTGAAAGACGTCTTCGGCATCTACCGTGAGCCGGCGCGAATCTGAGAGCGTGCGCGATCTGGCCGCCGCCTGGCTACTGGGTTTCGCCCTGGCGCTCATTCCCTCCGGTCCGGCGGGCCGCTCGAATATCGACCGACCTGCCATCGTCCTCCCGGTGGGGGAATCGATGCCGAGCCTCGCTTCCTGGCGCAATCGAAGTGTCCATCGACGAGGGACTAGCCTGAACCCGAGGAGGTAGGCAGTTGGGTCGGTTGCGTCGGTTCGAGCACTCACGTTTCGTGGGTACGCGTGACACCATGATCGTTTACGACTGCGACGACGAGAGCCAGTTCGAAGACCTCTCCGGCCGGGTCGCAGAGGATGACCTCGTGGGTCGCAATCTCGTCAGCTCGTTTGCCCCTGATCTGGTGGTCGAAGCCCTGAACCGGGGATTTCGCACCAGGTGACCCGATTCATCGATTTCCATGTGCATCCGCCCACCGAGGCCATGATGCACGGCTCGTTCGGCCCGTTCCTGGAAGGCCTCGAGGCCCAGTTCGGGCGATCGTTTCCGATCATGACGTCCGACCAACTCGCCGACTATTACCGGACCCAGGACGGAAGAGCTCTCCTCCTGGCGTGGGACGCCGAGACCGCCACCCGGCTTCCAGCGTTCACCTCGGCCGCAGTGGCCGCCCTGGTTGCAGAGCACCCCGATGTCTTCATCGGGTTCGGATCGGTCGACCCTCACAAAGGCGAAGCTGCGGTGCTGGGGGTCCATGAAGCCGCCAGGCTGGGGCTGAAGGGCCTCAAGTTTCATCCTTCTGCGCAGCGTTTCTCGCCGAACGACGGGCTGGCCTATCCGATGCTCGAGGTCGCCGAGGAGCTAGGCCTCATCACGCTGTTCCATACCGGGGTCACGGCGCTCGGGTCGGGCATGTCTGGTGGCGGCGGGATCCGGAACCGCCATGCTCATCCACTCCTGGTCGACGATGTCGCAAGCGATTTTCCGCGTTTGCAGATCGTGCTCGCCCACCCGTCGTGGCCCTGGCAAGCAGATGCCATCGCCGTAGCCAGGCACAAGCCGAACGTCTATCTCGAGCTCTCCGGGTGGTCGCCGAAGCTCTTCTCGCCAGAGCTCGTCGATGCCATCTGTGGCCCGCTCCGGTACCGGACGTTGTTCGGTACCGACTTCCCGTTTCTGACGCCTGACAAGTGGCTGCGGGATTGGGCGACGCTCGACATCGACGAGGACATCGCCGTCGACATTCTCGTTGGAAACGCCCGGAGGCTGCTGGACGTCTAATCGCGGACGCCGGCGGCAACCAGTTCGGCTACCCGCTCTTCGCGGAAGTAGAAGAAATGATCGGAGCCGGCCAGAACGTTGGTCGTTCCCCCACACTCTCTTGCGTAGTCCTCGACGTCTTCGACTGCAGCAAACTGGTCCCTGTCGCCGATGATGAAGCGCCGGGCCGCGTCGGGGAGCTCGTCGGGCGACGGTAGTGCCGGGGCGCGGGTGGAACGGACCGGTGGGGCGATTCCAACCCACGGCAGCGCTAGCTGCCGCCGGGCCAGCCACAAGAGGCTGGTGGCCGCTCCGAACGACCAGCCGGCCATCGCGACGTCGAGACCGAGTGTGAGCGCTTCCGCGTAAGCGGCATCGATGTCGGCGAGTTCGGCCTCGCCTGTGCCATGCGTTCCGGTGGACTTGCCGACACCCCTGAAGTTGAACCGCAAGACCGCCAGGTCCCTGGCCACAAGGCCATCGGCCACCTGGCGCATCAACGGAGCGTTCATGGTTCCGCCGAGCCGGGGATGCGGGTGGCAGAAGACCACGACCCGATCTGCTCCGGTCGGGAGGTCGAGGTGAGACTCGAGTTCGACGCCATCCATGGTCAGCAAGGTCATCGGCCAGTCCTCTCATAGTGGATCGTTCCCCGGTCGATGCCCCGTCGCAGTCGGCCCGTGTTGTCGAGATAATGGAGGTGGGCGAGCGTCTCTTGGAAGGCGAGGCGCTGTTGGAGGAAGTTGAGGTTCGGTCGAAAGGTCGATTCCATCACCCTCCAGGCGGTCGTGGGTCGCTCGTCGAGCAGTTCGAGCATGGACTCGAGGCGCCGCTCGTGATGCAGCCTGATCTGATGGGCCCGTTCCGATCCTCGTTCGATCTCGGGCCCATGAGCGGGATGAGTGAGTGTGTGACGTCCCCGTTCGATGCGGTCGATCGACGAGAGGTAGTCGTCCAGGTGGTCGGACTCCGGACCCGAATACGGAACAAACGGTGAGATGCGAGGTAAGACGTGATCGCCGGAGTACAGCACCCCGGTCCTCGAATCGATCAGGCATATGTGGTTGCGCTGATGTCCGGGTGTATACAGCACTTCGAGATACCGGTCCGGGCCGAGCGCTATCCGATCCCCGTCGCTCACCGGGTGAGTCGGATCGACGGCAGTCCCGTACCAGTCCGGCCGCTCGAAGCGGTTCCGAAGACCGGTGACGAAGTCGTCAGGTGCTCCGTTCTCTGCGGCCGCCGCAGCCAGTACTGCCGTTCGGATCGACCAATCGTTGTACGACGCGACATCGTCAGGCGTGCTGTCATGCATCACCCACCGTGCTCCGGTTTCGGCGACGAGGACCGCTGCCCCGCCGATGTGGTCGACGTGGAGGTGCGAACCGATCAGGGTCGAGAGCTGCCCGAGATCGTCCAGGGCGGAGCGCAGGATCGAGAGCCCGTCGTCGGATGCGACCCCGCAGTCCAGAAGGATCAAGCCGTCACCCGACTCGAAGGCATAACTGTTCACGGAGCGGGGACTCGCAAAGGGAAGTGGCACCGGCAGGCGCCACACGCCGTCTCCGACCGATTCAAACGAGGTCATCAGTCGTGGGTCGGCGATTCTTTGACTGCGAACGTGATGTCGAGTGTGACGTGGAACTCCGAAGGAACACCGGCCCGGTCCACCGCTCCATCGATGGACACGACTTCGAATCGCTCGATGTCTGCAATGGTCTCGGCGGCCCGTCCGAGTACCGTTCCGATGGCGTCCTCAATGCTGGTCGGTGAGCCACCCGACAGCGTGACGGTTTTCGTGATGTGGCCCATGAGGGGGTCTCCTGTGCGGCAGGGTCACCCTAGTGGACGGTCATGGCTCGCGATGGCGGAGCCACCGGGGGAGGAGAGCCACCCGGGGCGGCGGCACGGACTCCGGTACGAGCAACTCGCCATCTCTCCATTGCACCAACCCGTGTTGGACCAGTACGCCAAGCCGATGAGGGAGTGGCAACGACCGCTCCGCCCTTCCGGCCGCTGCGAGGCGGAGTAGATCGGCCACGGCGGACGGTCCGATCACCGCTGTCCAGTAGTACCGAACGAGCCGGTCCGTGACGGGCCACCAATCTGGCGTGTGCCCGGGATGTGTCCAGAGTCGGGGCCGCACCAGCGGTCGCCGGCTCATCGACGGACGCCCCACCGGTCCTGGAGGTGGCGTGGCGTGGCGTGCGACGGGAGGACGAGCTTTCCGTTGCATGCCCCCAGAACCGGAGGGGCGTCTCATGCACAGTTGATATCAATGAGCACGAGGTGACGTCAAGAACCTTGCCGCCAGAGCGCGAAAGAAACCGGCTAGCCGCCGCCTCCTCCGCCGGGATTCTTCACCTTGTCGCCGATCTGCACGATGATGAGGCTGTCATCCATGACCAGTGTGCCGGCGGGCGGGTTGGTTGCCACGACCTTCCCCACGTTGGCAGGGTTGTCGACATCAACGAACGTAAACGTAACGGTGACCACGACGTCGGTTTGCTCCTCGAAAAGGCGAAGCGCCTCGATCACCTGCGGCTGGGTCAGGCCAACGAGTACCGGAAGCGGGGCTTCAGGAGGCAGGCCGGTGGACACCTGGAGTAGAACGGTTGTGCCTTCGGCAACCGACGCGCCGGCTTCGGGGCTCTGACCGACGACGGCTCCGGCAGGTTCGAGTGAGGGCACCAGTTCGACGGAACCGTTGAGGTGGGCATTGAGGAGAGTCTTCATGGCTCCGCCTTCTGTCATCGCCACAACATCCGGAACCGTGGTGGTCGGTGTCACGAAGTAGGCCGACATGCCCTCCGGATCCGGTGGGAAGTCGATCGGCGAGACATCTGCGAGCAGGATCTGCATGAATTCTTTCCAGATGGGTGCGGGTACCGACCCGCCGAACACCCGGTCGTAGGGGGTGCCGTTGATGACGACGTTCCGGAGAGGAATCTGCTCTTCCGGGAAGCCCACCCAGACCGCGGTCGAATACTGGGGGACAAATCCGACGAACCAGGCTTCCATGAAGTTCTGGTGCGTTCCGGTCTTGCCGCCCTGGGGCCGCTGGATGTTGGCGCGGGGGGCGGTGCCGGAAACCGGAACGATCTCGAGTGGCTGGCGAGCTGCCGCCGCAATCGCAGGGTCGATCACCTGCTGACGCTGCACCTGGTGCTGATAGACCGCGCTGCCATCAGGAGCGATGATCGACTCGATGATGTACGTCTCCGCCCAGAGACCGTTCGTAGCGAAGTTGGTGTACGCCGACGCCATTTCGAGAGGGCTCACCGCGCCGGCTCCCAGAGCCAGGGAAGGAACTGGGGCGAGCTCGGACTGAATTCCCATGCGGTGGGCAGTGTCGACGATCCGTTCTGCGCCGATCTCGAGGGACAGGCCGGCATAGACGACGTTGACCGAGTTGTACGTGGCGTCGAACAGGCGCATGAGGCCACCACGTGAACCGCCGGCATTGCTGACGGTCCAGATGTTGCCCCGATCACTGCAGGTGAACCCGCAGTCGAACTCCTTGGGACTGGACGAGTCCCACCACGAATTGAGTGAGATGCCCGACTCGAGGGCGGCGACGAGGGCAAACGGCTTGAAGGACGAACCCGGGTTGCG
>Ga0224512_10003521_pt1 | contig 13726 bp, 11 predicted proteins | sample SF_May12_sed_USG_4_FD_169103 | JGI IMG/M metagenome (GOLD analysis project Ga0224512, IMG submission 169103) | Sediment microbial communities from San Francisco Bay, California, United States - SF_May12_sed_USGS_13 | ecosystem: Environmental > Aquatic > Marine > Sediment | place: USA...
TTGGAACCCTCGCCGTAGTAGGCCCGCAAGTTCACGTTCACGATCCCCCAGCCGAACGCGGTCGCCGCCTCGCGGCACAGCCGGTTGATCTCGTCGTACGTGCCGTGCACCCGCACGATGTTCGGGTGGTAGACCATCGTGCCGACGCTCTTGGCGCGCTCCAGCGTGTCCGGCACGAAGATCCAGGCGTCGAGGCCCGCGGCGGCGGCGTGGGCGGCGACCGCGTTGGCGAGGTTCCCGGTGCTCGGACAGCCGACCGTCTCGATCCCAAGCTCGAGCGCCTTGTTGAGTGCCACGGCGACGACCCGATCCTTGAACGAGAGGGACGGGAAGGAAACCCCGTCCACCTTGGCCCAGAGCCGCCCCACCCCGAGGAGCTCGGCCAGATGCGGCAGCTCCACCAGCGGCGTCCAGCCCACATGGAGGCTCGTGCGCGGCGGCTCGTCGAGCGGGAGCAGCTCGCGGTAGCGCCAAATGGTGCGCGGCCGGATCATGACGTCCTGCCGCGTGACCGCCGCGCCGATCGCCTCCCAATCGTAGACCGGGTCGAGGGGCGCGCCGCAGCGCGCACACCCGGGCTGGGCGATCTTCTCCGCCGGGGTGCCGCACCGGCGGCAGGCGAGCGCGCGGACGAAGGTCACGGGATCACAGTTGGAAGAGATAGCTCAGCTTGAGGAAGAAGCCGTCGCTCACACGGCGGAGATCCCGGAACGTGAACGCGTCGTCCTCGGTCAGGCTGGTGCCGTAGCCGGCGTACGCCACGGTGCCGGGCGTGGGACGGAACGAGAAGAGCCAGTCCATGCGCACGTCATTCTGCACTCCTGGCGTCGCCGCGCGGAAGGTGCCGCCGTTCTCGGCGATCAGGATCGGCTGGTCGGTGGCCGGATCGCGCAGGGCATCCCGTTCCTGCGCGGTGTACTGCCCGATGAAGCGCACGAAGACGGCGCGTGACAGTTGGTACTCGAACTTGAGCCGGGGGATGTGCGCCGTGGACAGCCGGGTGCCGTCGCGTTCCCGGTTCAGGCGGGAGTACACGTAGCGCGCCTCAACCCGCACCTTCTCGGTGGGTCGCCACGTAACGGTCGTGTTGTATGACGCCGTCCGAGCCGGCGCGGGTTCGAAGAAGGCCGGGACGGTGCCCAGGCTCGCCCCGACCGATGCGGCGATCGTGGGAAACTGCGGCGTGCTCACCGAGAGCCCGAGGCTCCACAGATCGGTGAGCCGGTCGGGCAACCCCAGCGGCACCGTGTCGGCGCCGGTATCCACGAAGTACTCGCCGTAGAATGCCGGATCGAAGCGGACGGTTTGCCAGTTGGGCCTCACCGTCGCGCCCCAGCCGCCGCGCACGGTGAAGAAGCTGGTGTGTCCGACGTCGCTTTCCAGAATGCTGCCACCGTCGAAGAACTCGCGGTAGTTCCAGACTCCCGTGAGGGCGAAGAAGCCCGTCCAGGTTTCGAGGAACGCCCCCGGCCGGCCGTAGGCCGACAGGCGATTGGCGATGAAGGGCTCCACGATCCCGCTGCGGGGAACGAAGCCCGCGTCGGCCCGGAAGTCCTCGTGGATGCCGCGAATGCGGTAATTGAATCCCCACGACCGGCCGGTGCGGTCGACGGTCACCTCCCACAACGGCGCCGTGGCGGTGACGCCCGCCTCCCGCGTCCGGCTGGCCGCGCCCTGGATCTCGAAGAAGTAGAGCCGGGCGAACACCAGACGTACGTCGGCGGAGGCCAGCCGGTTGTAGTCACTGCCCTCGATGCGGTCGGTGTAGGTCAAGCCGACCGTGGACTGCGCGCCGACATCGCGGCGGACGCGGAGCGCGTTGATCACGGGATGACGGTCGCCGGTGGCAGACGCGCCCCGCGCATCCACGGCGGAAAGCAGGGCGACGCTCGTGCCGGCGAGCTTGCCGGTGAGCTTCACGCCGCCGAGGGGTTCTCGAATACGGCGCGTGTAGATCAGCGAGTTGGGCGTATTGAACAACTCGATGCCCTCGAGGAAGAACGGCCGCTTCTCGGGGAAGAACAGCGCAAACCGCTCGTTCACCGTGATCTGGGCGACGTCCGCCTCGACCTGTGAGAAGTCGGGGTTGGCGGTGCCGTCGAGCGTGAGGTTGGTCGTGATGCCCCAGGACACGTTGACCCCGGCCTCCGGCGTGGCGTCGTAGGTCCAGTCGCCGAGGGAATCGGGGGCGCCGGCCAGGCGGCCGGTGGCGAACGGATTGACGCTCAGCACGAGTCCGCGACGCAGGCCCGAGAGGCCCTCCAGCGTTCCGGACTGCGCGAGGAAGGACGCGTTGGCGCGGACGGCGGGCGTCCAGGTGTCTTCGTACGCCGAATGCTGGGTCTTGCGGATGACGTTGATGGACCAGCGCTGAGGGTCGGCGCCCGGAAAGCGGATGCTCTTGAAGGGAATCCGGATCTCGACCTCGTAGCCCCACGGCGTGAGCCGTCCGTGCGACTCGAACGTGAAGTCGGGATTCATGTCCACGTTTTCGAACCGCCCGCCGGCGCCCGGCCCGCCCGCGGCACCACCGCTGCCCTCGGTGCGGATGCCGTCCGCCTGGACGCCGAGGGGATTCACGCTGAAGACATAGGCCCGCCGCCGGTCGTCGAACGTGTCGAGCAGGATCTGCACGTTGTCGTCGGTGTCGATCTTGTCGCGGTCGGCGAGCGTGGCGCGCACCTGGCCGTGCGGCTCGAACGCCCGGATCCCGAAGTGGATGGCATCGGGCGCGTACCACACCAGCACCTCGGTGGAGTCCTCGGCGGGGCGGCCGTCCACGGGCCGGTACTGCGAAAACCCGGTGAGGATGGCGGCGCGCTGCCACACGGGTTCGTCCAGGACGCCGTCTACGGTGACGGGCATGTCGAGGAGTCGAGGCGGCGCGGCCGCGAGGGTGCCGGCACGCCCATGGTAGGTGGTCTGCTGGGCCCCCAGCGCGCCGGCGGGGATCAGCAGGGTGAGGAGGAGTGCGAGACCGGTTCGCATGGCGAGCGAAAGATAGGGGCAAAACGGGCGGCTTGGCGGCTTGGCGGTTGGTCGGGTGCGCGGGGTACACGGCCACCGCCCGACCGCCCGACCGCCCAACCGCCAAGCCGCCGGAGTGGGGTGGCAGGGCCTGGGTTACTCGTACCGCAGCGCCACGATCGGGTCGAGCTTCGCGGCGCGCTGGGCGGGCCAGATGCCGAAGAACAGTCCCACCGCGAGGCTGAACGCGACGGCGAGCGCGATGGCCACGGGCGAAATCAGCGTATTCCAGTTGGCGAGCGACGAGAGCGCAAACGCGCCGCCCGTGCCAAGCAGGATTCCCACGATGCCGCCCATGAGGCAGAGGACGATTGCCTCGACCAGGAACTGGAGCATGATGCTCTTGCGCGTGGCGCCGAGCGCCTTGCGCACGCCGATCTCGCGGGTTCGTTCCGTCACCGACACCAACATGATGTTCATGATGCCGATGCCGCCCACGAGCAGGCTCACCGCCGCGATGCCCGCGAGCAGGAACGTGAACGTCCTGGTCGTTTCCTCGAAGGTCGCGAGGAAGTCGGCCCGGTTCCGGATCTGGAAGTCGTTTTCGCCCCCGGGACGGATGCCGTGCGCGCTCCGCAGCGCGCGCTCGATCTCCAGCATGCCGATGTTGATCGAATCCGCTGAGCCCACCTGCACCGTGATCGAGCGCAGCCGGTCGGTACCGAACACGCGGTACCGCGCGGTCTGCAGGGGAATGAGAATCTGCTCGTCGGGGTTGCCCCACCCGCCCGTCGTGCCCTTCTCCTCGAGCAGGCCGATCACCTCGAAGGGGATCCCGCGGATGAGCACGGTCTGGCCGAGCATGGCGAGCCCGTTCACGTTGAGCATGCCGGGCACGCCCCATCCGATGACGGCCACGCGTTTGCGTCCGTCATCGTCGCCCGCCGTGAACATCCGGCCGGCCGCCACGTTGTAGTTGTTGACCGGCACGAAGTTGGGGGTCGTACCGATGATGTTCACGTTGATGTTCTGGTTGTTCAGCTTCACCTGCTGGTTGCTGTTGAGCTCGGGCACGACTTCCGTGATCACCCGGGCCGCCTGGCGGATGGCGTCGGCGTCGTCCATGGTGAGATTGACGCGCTGATTGGACGCCACGCCCCGCATGAACGACTGGCCGGGGTAGATCGAGAGCAGGTTGGTGCCGAGCTGCTGGATCCGTTCCTGCACGGCTTTTTGGGCACCCGCGCCGAGGGCCACCATGGTGATGACGGCTGCCACGCCGATCACGATGCCGAGCATCGTGAGGGCGGAGCGGAGCTTGTTGGCCCGGATGGCCCCGAGGGCCACCATGAAGATCTCGCCGAACAGCATCAGCGGCTCCGGTTCGTCGAGGTCGTGGTCTTCTGCATCCCCGGCACCCCGCCGCCGCCGGTGACCCGGTTCATGCGCTCGCGCCACTCCTCGAGTGATTGCGCCAGGCTCGCGCTCGGGAGCACGAGCACGGTGTCGGAGGCCGTGAGCCCGCTGCGCACCTCGGAGTAGTCGAGGTCCGTGAGGCCGGTGCGGATCTCGACGGGTGTGGGGGCCCCATTTCGCAACGCGAACACGATGTAGCTGCCACCGGTGAGGGCGCCGCTCGTCTGGCTCCTGGCGTGGCTGGCGGGACGTGCCGCGCCGCCGCCGAACGACCCGCGGAGGCGCTGGAACAGTGCCCGTTCCGCGTCCGAGAGCGCCGCCGGCCCGCCGCCGCTCCGCATCTTGGCGAAGAGGGCGTCCACCTGCTGCGCGGTGATCCCGTCGGGCAGCTTGATCTCGCGACCGTCGGGCGTGCGGTAGACGGCGGCGTTGGCCGCCGTGGAGTCCGCGGCGGTGGTCCCGCCAAGGGACGTCTGGCCGGCGCCGTTCTGGGCCTGCCGGGCGTCGGCGAGCTGCTGCTGGACCTGGTCGGGATCGAGCCCGAGCACGATCGCTGCCGACGCCACGTCCCGCTGGGTGCGAAGCGCGGCGTTAGGAATCGCGAGGACGCGCTCGGCGTTGCCCACGTGCATCTCGACTTCGGTGTTCATGCCGGGCTTGAGCAGCCCCTGCCGGTTGCCGATCTGCACGAGCACCGGGAACATGGTCACGTTCTGCTGTGTCACCGCCTGCGGCTCGATCTTGAGCACCCGGCCCTCGAAGGGGCGGTTGGGATACGCGTCCACCGCGATCGTGACCGGCATCCCCGCGGTGATCTTCCCGATGTCCGTTTCGTCCACCAGCGCCCGCACCTGCACCGTGTCGAGGTTGGCCATCCGCAGCAGGACCGTCCCGCCACCGACGTTGCTGGTGGCGGATGAGATGACGGTTCCGACTTCCACGTTCCGCTCGATGATCACGCCGCTGCTCGGCGCCCGGACGTCCGTATCCTCGAACGCGATCGTGGCGTCGTCGAGTGAGCGGCGGGCCCGTATGAGCTGTGCGTTGGCGTTGGCCGCCTGGAGTCGCGCGTTCTCGTACTCCTGCTCCGTGATCGACTGCGTCTTGAACAGTTCCTCGGAGCGGCGGAGCTGCGCCTGCGCGTTGGCGAGACTGGCCTGCGCGACGTCGAGGTCGGCTTCCGCCTGGCGCAGCGCGTTCTCGGGAACGCGCGGGTCCACCCGCACGAGCCGCTGGCCGGGGCGCACCGAGTCGCCGGTCTCGACCGCCACCTGCATGATCTCGCCGGAGGCCTTGGATTTCACCTCGACGGTCATGATCGGCTCGATGGCGCCGGCCGCGCTCGCCGAGACCACGATATCGCGCGTCGCCACGGGCACGGCCTGATAGATGGGTGGTGGAGGCTCGTCCCCGCAGGCCGCGGCGAGCCCGGCGAGCGCCAGCGCCCCCGCCATGCGGAATGCAATCGTGTGCGTCATGCTGTCCTCGTGACCTCGTCGCGCGCGACCATGCCGTCCAGCAGGTGGACCGCCCGGTGGGCGTGCGCCGCGATATCGTGTTCGTGAGTGATGAGAATGATCGTCTGCCCGCCACGGTGCAGCTGGTCGAGCACCTGCATGATCTCGCCGCTGGTGGCGCTGTCGAGATTGCCGGTCGGTTCGTCCGCGAGCAGAATGCTCGGGCTGTTCACCAGGGCGCGCGCGATGGCCACGCGTTGCCGCTGGCCGCCCGACAGCTCGTTCGGCCGGTGGTGGGTACGATCCGCAAGTCCCACCTGGTCGAGCGCATACGCCGCGCGCTCCCGCCGCTGCCGTGCCGACATCCCGGCGTAGATCAGCGGCAGCTCGACGTTGTGGAGCGCCGTGGCACGCGGCAGGAGGTTGAACGTCTGGAACACGAACCCGATCTCCTTGTTGCGGATCCGTGCCAGCTCGTTGTCGTCCAGCTCGCTGACCTGCTGTCCGTTGAGCCAGTACTCCCCGTCCGTCGGCGTATCGAGACACCCGAGCAGGTTCATGAGGGTGGACTTGCCCGACCCCGAGGGTCCCATGATGGCCGTGAACTCGTTGCGCTTGATCTGCAGACTCACGCCGCGCAGCGCATGCACGGTCTCCGTGCCGACCTGATAGTCCCGTACGAGCTTGTGTGTCAGGATGATGATGTCCGGCTGCGGGACGTCGCCCGTCCGGAAGTCCATGTGCGCGAGCGCGGTCATAGTTCCCTCCCCAGCAGCGCCTCGAGTTGCGCACGGGCGACGAGGAAATCGAGCCGCGCCTGTACGATGTCGACCTCCGCCTGGTCGAGCGTGACCTGGGACGTGAGCACCTCGATGATCGTGGCAACGCCCAGCCGATACCGCTCCCGCACCACGCGGAGATCCTCTTCGGCCGCCGCAAGGCTGGCCTGGGCAATGCCGGTCTGTGCCTGCGCACTGCGCAGGGCCGACAGTTGCTGCGTGAGCTGCGCGGCCACCTGCCGGCGCGCGTCGGCGGCGCGCGCGGCCGCGGTCTCACGGCTCGTGGTGCTGCGGGTGAAGTTGGTCTCGCGCGTGAACCCGTTGAACAGTGGCCACGAGAGGGCGACCCGCGCCGACCACGAGTTGTTGAGGTCGTCCAGCGCGCTGCCCGCGTAGGTCTGTGAGTACGAGGCCGTGACGGTCGGGAAGTACTGCGCCCGGCTCACCGCCACTTGGGCGGCGGCGGTCTTCTCGTTGGCCTCGGCCACCTGCACTGACGGTGCCGACTGCAGCACCTCCGCCCGGAGGGCAAGCGTGTCCAGCTCGGCGAGGGCATAGAGGCTGGAATCGCCGACCGCGTGCACGGGTCCGTCGTAACCGATCAGCCGGGCAAGGTTCGCTTCCGCGGTCGCGAGTTGCGTCTCCGCGGTGAGTCGCTGGAGCCGCGCGTTCCCGACCTCGACCGTGCTGCGCAGCGTATCGGATCGGGTGGCGCTGCCCGCGGCCAGCTTCTCCTTGGCCGTCTTGAGCTGCTCCTCGGCCCGCCGGATGCGCGTGTCCGACACGCGCACCAGCTCGGCGGCTGCCAGGGCGTTGAAGAACGCCTGTTTCGTTTGCAGCACCACCTGGAATTCCTGATTCACGCGCTCCGCGTCGGCGCTCGTCACGTCGGCGCTGGCCGCGCGGTTTTCCGCGAGGCGGCTGAAGCCGTCGAACAGCACGAGCGAGGCCGACAGGCCAGCGGACATGCTGGTTCCCGCCCCGTCCACCACCCGCTGCGTCGCGGGATCGAACCGGCTCGTGGAGCTGCGGCTCCACGAACTGCTGCCGCTCAGCGACGGCAGCCAGTTGCCGATGGCCTCCCGCTGGCTGGCGCGCGCCACGCTGAGGTTGCCCCGGGCCTGGACGACGGCCGGCTGGGCGCGGAGCGCCAGTTCGATGGCCTCGTCCAACCCGACCGTGGCTTCGGGCATCGGTTCCTGTGCCGCCGCCTCGCTCGCCGCGAGGAGGAGGATCCCGGCGGCGAGACCCGCCCATCGCTTAACGTCGCCCACCGTGTCCCTCCCGTTCGCGTGCCCGCGCGCTGTCGCCCCGGGCGATGAGTGCGCGGAACCGCTCCTGCTGCGCGGAATCCAGCACGGCCAGGATCTCGGTCCGGATCGCGAGCCGCACCGAGTCCATGCGCGGCCGAACTTCCGTCCAGATGCTCTCCATGGCGCCCTGGTAGCCGATCACGATCCGTTCGACGGTGTCCCGTTGCGTGGGGGTGAGGGTGAGGTCCTGCTGGAGCCGTTCCGCATAGCTCGGGCGCGGCCCCTCGGGCCGGCGGGGTTCCCCCCGGGCCCGGTCGCCCCAGGCGGCTGAGACCGCACCACCCACGCCCGCCCCCGCGAGAAACGCGGCGGTGAGCAGTCCGGCGGCGAACAGCTTTGATCGATTGAGCATGACCGTCTCTCGCTCCCCCTTACGTCCCGTCAGTCGGATCCGTTGGCGGCCGTGAGGACCGCATTCACGTCGGGCGGCCGTGCCGCGGTGAACAACGCCGCCACGCCCACCCCCTCGGCGACCGCCTGGATCGGCTCGTCGAGCGCGACGCTCTGACTGCCCGTCCCGACGCTCCGTCCCAGCAGGAACCCCATGAGGGCCGCCAGCACGATGGCCGCGGCAATCCCCGGCCGCGCCCACGTGTCCAGCACTTCCCACCAACTCGTCGGCGCCGCCCCGACCCGCGCGAGCACCCGGCGGACGAAGGCGTCGTCGTCGGGAGCCGTCAGCACTTCGCGCAGCGCCTCGCCCATGTCGCGGTCCGGGCGATGATCGAACGGCGAATGTACGTCCATGCGTCCTACTCCTTCGTTGGCCGCCACGCCGCGAGCGGTGCTCGCAGCGCCCGACGCGCGTGAAACACGTCCGACCGGACCGTTCCTTCGGGCACGCCGACGACCTGGGCGATCTCGGCGTGCGAGTACCCCTCGACGTCGAACAACACCACCGCGATCCGTTGCCGCTCGGGCAACTCCTGCAACGCCGCCTCGAACGCCGCCCGGAAGGCGCGTCGGTCCGTCAGGTCCGCCGGCCCAGGGTCGGCCGAGGCGGCGAGCGGCGACAGGGCTTCGGTCTGTCGCACCCTGAGCCGCCGTCGCCGGTCTGCCGCCGCGTTCGCGACGATCCGCATGAGCCACGGCCCGAACGGCCGCGCGGGATCGTAGCGGCCGAGGTGGCGCAGCGCGGCGAGGAACCCGTCCTGGGCGGCGTCGTCCGCGTCCTCCGGGTCCCGCAAGACCGCCCGGGCGACACGCCGGGCCTGCGCGGCGTAGCGCGACGTCAGCGCTCCGAAGGCGTCACGATCCCCGGCGAGGGCTCGGGCGGCGAGTTCGGCGTCCTGCACTTCTTCCTTACGCATGCCGGGTGGCGGGCGTTGGGCTACTCGCCCAGATGGCGTCGCTCGAGGATGGCGTCGTTGCCGGGGATCTCGCGCAGTCCGGCCGCCCGATCGAGCGCCCGGCGGAGGGGATCATGGGCCGGTCCCGCCTCGCGATCCGCCCGGGCGCTCACGAGCCGCCAAGGCCGATGCGGGTTTCCTCGGGCCGCAGGGCCTCGATGACGAACCGGATATGCTCCTCGAGCGGCACGCCCAGCTCGTCGGCTCCCCGCTGGATGTCCTCGCGGCTCACGCCCCGGGCGAACGCCTTGTCCTTGAGCTTCTTCTTCACGCTCTTGACCTCGAGGTCCAACACGCTGCGCGACGGGCGCACCAACGCGCACGCCACCAGGAACCCGCACAGCTCGTCGACCGCGAAGAGCGTCTTGGCCAGCGGACTCTCGCGCGGGACGCCGGTGTAGGGCGCATGCCCGAGGATCGCCTGGCAGCCGGCCTCGTCGAGGCCGCGCTCGCGGAGCAGCCGCACGCCCCACGAAGGGTGCTCCTCCGTGGGGGAATGGGCGTCGTTGGGGAACCGCTCGTAGTCGAAGTCGTGTACCAGGCCGACGATGCCCCAGGCGTCTTCGTCGGCACCCGCCGCGCGCGCGTAGGCACGCATCGCGATTTCCACCGCGTACATATGCTTCCGCAAGGCGTCCGACGCGGTGTGCTCGTGCATCAACGCCAGAGCCTCGTCGCGAGTCATCCCCGAACCTCCAGATCCCAGTAGGTGAGCCACCAGTGCAGGGCCACGAGGGGCCACAGTGCCCGTCCGTGATCGGCGCGGCCGGTCCGGTGCTCGCGTACCATCCGCTCGAGCGCGGGCGCGCGGAGCAGTCCGGTACGGGCGAGCGGTCCGTCGCGCACGAGCCGTCCCGTGGCCTCGGCAAGGACACCGCGCAGCCAGCGGCCGGTGGGCACCGTCAAGCCGCGCTTGCGCTTGCGGAGAATAAACCCCGGGAGCCAGGGCCGTGCCACCTCGCGGAGCAGGTGTTTGCCACGGAGGCCGTGTACGTGCACGTGCCCCGGGGCGGCGAGCGCCTGCGTGATCAGCGTGGGGTCCAGGAACGGGGCACGGGCTTCGAGCGACACGCGCATCGTGGCGCGGTCGTTCTTGACCAGCAGCCGCTCCCGCAAGGACGTCATGTAATCGAATCGCATCGCCTGGCGCACCACGTCCCGGTCGGCGGCCTCCGGCGGGGCGAGCCCGGGGACGAGGCAGGACCCGTCCGGGAACGCGTCGCGCGGCAGCCCCGTGCCAAACCAGGCCACGTGGCGTTCGAGCCAGGGCCGATCGGCCTCGACGGCGAAGCGCTCCAGCAGGTACGCGAGCGGGAGCCGGCCTGCCCCGCGTGGCAGGGCGCGCGCGAGCCGGCGCGTGACGGCCCGGAGCGGTGACGGGAGCGCAGCGTAGCGTGTGGCGAGGGTGTGGCCGACGTACGTGGGGTAGCCGCCGAACAGCTCGTCCCCACCCTCGCCGCTGAGAACGACCGTGACGTGCGGCCGGGCGGCGGCGGCGAGCGCGAGGGTGGGGAGGGCGGCCGGATCGCCGATTGGCTCGCCGCAGGCGGCGAGCGCATCGAGTTGTCCCGGCACGTCGTCCTCCCGGATCTCGACCGCGAAATGCTCGGTGCCCAAGTGCGCCGCCAGGCGGGCGGCGTCGCGGCGCTCGTCGAACGCCCGCTCGGGGAAGCCCACCGCAAACGTGCGGACGCGGTCCGCGCCGAGGGTGTCCACGGCGATCGCGGCGAGCAGCGAGGAGTCGAGCCCCCCGCTCGTGAACACGCCGAGCGGCACGTCGGCCGTGAGTTGGCGGCGCACCGCGGCGACCAGCGTATCGCGGGTCGCCACCGCGTCCGCGCCGTCTGTCCCCTCACCGAAGGGCTGCCAGTAGGGGTCGATCGTCGGGTCGTGGCGTCCGGCCGTGAGGATGGTGCCGGCCGGGAGCTTGCGGATCGTCGCGAAGGGGGTGCGCGGCTCGCGCACGTACCCGAGCCGCACGAACTCGGCGAGGGCGGAGGAATCGAGGGCGCGCGACCACCCGGCGCGGAGCAGGGCGCCGATTTCCGAGGCGAACCACAGCGCTCCCTCGGCGAGTCCGTAGAAGAGCGGCTTCTCACCGGCCCGGTCGCGCGCGAGCACCAGGCGATCGTGGCGGGCGTCCCAGATGGCGAGCGCGAACATTCCCTCGAGTTCGCCGAGACCGGCGGGGCCGCGGTCGAGGTAGAGCGGCAGGATCGTCTCCACGTCCGACTGCGAGCGGAACGGATACGCGCGGTACCGCTGCCGGAGGTCGGCGGCGTTGTAGATCTCGCCGTTGCACGCGAGGGCCACGCGTCCGGACGGATCGGCGAACGGTTGGTCGGCTCTGGGGTGGGGATCGACGATGCGGAGGCGCGTCACGCCCAGGATCGCTCGGTCGTCGGCGTGCCGGCCGTGGCCGTCCGGACCCCGGTGGTGGAGCGCGGCCGCGAGCGCGTCGGCGGCCGGCGGCTGCAGCCGGCCGCGCTCGAGCGCCACCATGCCGTAGATCCCGCACATGCTAGGGGCTGTACGCGTACCCCGCCGCGCCGCACGGACCGTAGACTGCCACTTTGCGCGCGGTCGCCCGCAGGGGTACCGCTTCCTCCAGCCGGGCGCGCGCCGCCGCGGCCTCCACCGGGACGACGAACAGGCGCGGGCGGCCGCACAGGGCGAGGGCTTCCTCCCACCACTCGGCGGGACGCAGGGGCGAGCCCGGTACGCGGCGGAGTTCCGCCTGGTGGCGCGCGATGTAGTTGCTGGTCAGCTCGCGCGCGTCGGCGGTGGCCACGGTCAGTGGGCGCCGGAGGTAGAACGGCAGGGACAGCGGAAACGTGCCGACCGCGACGACTTCGGTGTGCGGTTCCAGCCACGGGGCGACGGCCTGGGCGAGCGCGCGACTGGAGCGGTCCGCGCCGATGGCGGACAGCAGCGACCCGCCTGCGATCGGGATCGCCGCCGCCGGCAGCGCAAGGGCGGCAAGCACCCACGCCTGCCGCGCGCACAGCGCCCAGGTGAAGGCCCCGGCTGCGACGGCCACCGCACCGAGCATGCGTGCGGCGCCGGGAGTCGCGGCCCGGACCTCGGCGCTCGCGCGGACCAGCTCGGGCAGGCGGGTGGCGCCGGCGACCAGCACGGCGCCCAGGAGCAGGAGCACCGCCGCCGCGGTGCGCGCGCCGGGCGTGCGCCGCGCCGCCCCCTGCCACAGGAGGGCCACGCTGAGAGCGAGGGGTGGCACGAGCGGCAGGATGTACTGCGGCCGTTTTGACTGCGAGAGCGAGAAGAACACGAGCGGGACGATCACCCACAGCCCAAGCCACACGGCCCGCGGATCGAACGCCAGCGGACGCCGGCGAAGGGCCCGAACGGTGCCGGCGAGGGCGACGACGCTCCACGGCAACGCGGCGCCCAACAGAATGGGCGCGAAATACCACCAGGCCTCGGTCCGTCCCAGCGCGTCGGTGGCGAGCCGTTGGGCGGTCTCGACCACGAGCACGTACTGCAGGAAACCCGGCACGGCACGGGAGACGGCGAAGGTCCACGGCAGCACGATGGCGAGCATCGCGAGCAGGCCGAGAGGCTCAAGCACCGCGCGCCAGCGACGGCGCCAGCCGGCGTAGGGGAGGGCGACGAGCAGCGGGAGCACCAGGGCGACAGGGCCCTTCGTCAGGAGACCGAGACCGATGGCGATCCAGGCGAGCACCGCCCAGCCCCACCCCCGGCCTCCGGCGGGTGGGCGGTTGGGCGGTTGGGCGGTTGCTGGCGCGACCTCGGCTTCCACGGCCTCGTAGAAGGCGATGATGGCCACGACCACCCACAACGTGAGGGCGCTGTCGAAGATCACCGTGCGGGCGTACGCGATGGTGAACGGCGCTGCCGCGCCGGCGATTCCCGCGATCCACGCGCCCTCGGGGCCGATCCGCCGACGGGCGAACCAGACCAGGACCACGAGGGTGAGGAGCGTGAACACCAGTGAGGGGAGTCGCGCGGCGAGCTCCGTGGGACCGAGCAGCTCCATCACGACCGCGCCCGCCGCGAAGTACAGGACGGGCTTGTCGATGTACGGGAGGCCGTTCAGGCGCGGGAGGACGTAGTCGTTGCCGGCGGCCATCTCGCGCGCGACTTCGGCGTTGCGCCCTTCGTCCGGCTCGAGCAGCGGATACCCCGTAAAGCCGTAGCCGAGCGCAGCGGCGGCGAGGAGCACGGCGAGCACGTGCGGCAGGTGCCGCGCCATGGCCGGATTCCCGCTCAGTGCACGGCCCGCGGCCCGGGGCTGGGCGGTTGGGGCGCCTGCGCGACGGTGATCGGGACGACCGTCTCGACCTGCCCGTCGATGCTGACCTCGAACTGGTACCGACCCGGTTTACGGAACGGCACGTCGAACGCGAGCACGGTGCCGGCCTCGATCTCGGTGACGCCGGCCGGGGGCTCGTTGAACGTCACCG
>Ga0224512_10003522_pt1 | contig 13724 bp, 11 predicted proteins | sample SF_May12_sed_USG_4_FD_169103 | JGI IMG/M metagenome (GOLD analysis project Ga0224512, IMG submission 169103) | Sediment microbial communities from San Francisco Bay, California, United States - SF_May12_sed_USGS_13 | ecosystem: Environmental > Aquatic > Marine > Sediment | place: USA...
CGAAAACAGCGAGGCGCGCGGATTTGCTGCGATATTGTCGGCATGCATGCGGCCGATCCGGCCGCAACCAAAGAGCGCAAATTTCACCGCCAGCTCTCCCCCTTATTGTTCCAATCTTGCACCGCAATTGTTTTCGGTTCAAAGCGACCAAACGCCGATGCCGCAAGGAATGTTGCGACGGCCCCGCCGTGTCAATAATGTTTGTGCAAAATCGTGGGTTCGCGCCATTGCGCGCGTGGGCGAGCGGGAGGAGTCGGTAATCATGACGACGATCCGTCTGACGATGGCGCAGGCCGCCGTGCGTTATCTGTGCAATCAATTCACCGAAATCGACGGTGAGCGGGTACCGCTTTTCGCTGGCGTTTTCGGCATATTCGGCCATGGTAATGTCACCTGTCTGGCTGAAGCACTGGAGGCAGTCCAGGATACGCTGCCGACCTGGCGCGGTCAGAACGAACAATCCATGGCGCTTGCGGCCATCGCCTTTGCCAAGGCGAAAAAGCGGCGCCAGTTCATGGTTGCAACTTCGTCTATCGGCCCCGGCGCGACGAATATGGTCACCGCCGCCGGCGTTGCCCATTCCAATCGGCTGCCGTTGCTGATCCTTTCTGGCGACGTTTTCGCCAATCGCCGACCCGATCCGGTGTTGCAGCAAGTCGAGCATTTCGGCAATCCTACCACCACCGTCAACGACGCCTTCAAGCCGGTGACCCGTTATTGGGACCGCATCACCCATCCTGAACAAATCGTCTCCTCGTTGCCGCAGGCTGTTGCCGTGCTGCTCGACCCGGCCGATTGCGGACCGGCCTTTATCGGCCTGTGCCAGGACATTCAGGAGATCGCTTTCGACTATCCGGAGGCATTCTTTGAACCGACAGTTCATCACATTCCACGGTCACGGCCCGATAAGGACCAGTTGGCGGCAGCAGCAGAGCTATTGAAGTCCGCCAAAAAACCGCTGATCATCGCCGGCGGCGGCGTGCGCTATTCCTGCGCCGAGGAGGCGCTGGCGCAATTCGCCAAGACCCATGGCCTGCCGGTCGTAGAAACCGTCGCCGGCCGCGGCGCGCTTACCCACGATGATCCGGTCAATGCCGGGCCGATCGGCGTCATCGGCTCGTCATCGGCCAATGCGCTTGCTGCAGAGGCCGACGTCATCCTGGCGATCGGCACGCGGTTGCAGGATTTTACCACCGGCTCATGGTCGGCCTTTGCCGGCGATGCCCGCTTCATCGCGCTCAATGCCGCCCGCTTCGACGCCAACAAGCACCGGGCGCTCGCCGTTGTCGGCGATGCCCGCGAAGGGGTCATCGAACTTGCCGATCTGCTTGCCGGCTGGCAGGCGGATGCTGGGTGGACGAACAGAGCTGCCGACGAATATGCCCGCTGGAACGACACCATCGCCGATGTCACTAGGCCTTCAAATACGCCGGTTCCTTCCTATGCCCAAGTCATCGGCGTCATCAACCGCGCCTGCGAGGCAACCGATCTTGTCCTGACCGCCGCCGGCGGCCTGCCGGGAGAGCTTGCCAAGGTCTGGCAGGTCAAGACGCCCGGCACCTTCGATTGCGAATTCGGCTTTTCCTGCATGGGCTACGAGATCGCCGGCGGCTGGGGAGCGGCGATGGCCGATCCGGATCGCGACGTCATCGCCTTCGCCGGCGACGGCTCCTATCTGATGATGAATTCCGACATCTATTCGACCGTGCTGACCGGCCACAAAATGATCGTCGTTGTCTGCGACAATGGTGGCTTCGGCGTCATCAACCGGCTGCAGAACTTCAAGGGTGGAGCCTCCTTCAATAACCTCATCAAGGACTGCCGGATCAAGAATCTAGTGGAGGTCGAATTCACAGCTCACGCCAGATCGATGGGCGCTGAGGCCCGGCATGTGGAAAGCCTAGCCGATTTGGAAGACGCCTTCAAATGGGCCAAGACCACGGATCGCACGACGGTGATTTCGATCAAGACCGATGCCTTTGTGTGGACACCGGGCGATGCTTGGTGGGATGTCGGCGTTCCGGAGGTCTCCGAACGTGCCGAAGTGCGTCAGGCCCGCAAGGATCACGCAGAAGGCCGCAAGACCCAGCGCATCGGCGTCTAGGCTTCAACGCGAATAGAAGGACGGCATTGATGAAAGTCCACCTTGGCGTTGCACCGATTGCCTGGTCGAATGATGACCTGCCGGAGCTCGGCGGCAATACCAGCCTGGAAACCTGCCTCGCCGAGAGCAAGCTCGCCGGTTTTTCCGGCGTTGAGACCGGCGGCAAGTTCCCGCCGACCAGCGCGGAACTGATGCCGATCCTTGATCACCACGGCCTGGTGCTCGCCTCCGGCTGGTTCTCCGGCACGCTTCTGACCAATGATGTCGACAATGAGATTGAGCGGATCACCCCGCAACTCACCCTGTTCCGCGAATGCGGCGCGCCAGTGATCTTTTACGGCGAGACATCCGGCACGGTTCAGAACGTCCGCGACGCGCCGCTGTCTTCACGACCGAAAATGCCCGACGAGGAATTCCCCGGCTATGGCCGACGGATGACTGCGCTCGCCGAACATTGCGCCGAAAACGGTGTCGCCTTGTCCTTCCACCACCATATGGGCACCGCCGTTGAAAACGAGCGCGAAGTTGATCTTTTGATGAACCATACCGGTGAAGCGCTCGGTCTGTTGTTCGATACCGGCCACATGCTGTTTGCCGGCGGCGATCCGATCCGCATGGCAAAAAATCATGGCCACCGCATCAACCACGTCCACGCCAAGGATGTCCGGGGCGACATTTTGGCCAGAATCGACAAGGATAATTGGTCATTCCTTGATTCAGTACTGGAAGGTGTCTTCACCGTCCCCGGCGATGGCATGATCGACTTTGACGCAGTCGCCCGAACGCTTGCCGAAATGGGCTATGAAGGCTGGGTTATCGTCGAAGCCGAACAGGATCCGGCTAAGGCCGATCCATTCGAATATTCGCGCATCGGCTTCAACACCATGACAGCGGCGCTGACCGCTGCCGGCTTCCAGATCACGGACTAGGGAGACAAAGCATGGCGGCGTCGATAGAGGGCAAGGTCGCCGTCATAACTGGCGGCACCCAGGGGCTCGGCGAGGCAACGGCGCGGCTGTTTGCCGAGCGCGGCGCCGGCGGTCTGGTGATCTGCGGTCGTAATGCCGAGCGCGGCGCGGCGGTCGCCGAGGATATATCCGCGAATGGCTGCAAGACGGTCTTCGTCAAGGCTGACCTTGGCGACCTCGGTCAGTGCCGGTCTGTTATCGCGACGGCCGACGACGCTTTTGGCCGGGTCGATATTCTGGTCAATGCCGCGGGGGTCACCGACCGTGGAACGATCCTCGACACCTCGCCGGAACTGTTCGACTTCATGTTCACGGTCAATGTCCGCGCGCCGTTCTTTCTGATGCAGGACGCGGTGAAGATCATGATCCGCGAGGCGATCAAGGGCACTATCGTCAATATCATTTCCATGTCCGGCCATGGCGGCCAGTCTTTCATAACCGCTTATTGCGCCTCCAAAGGCGCGCTGCAGACCCTGACCCGCAATGCCGGCTATGCGCTGATGCGCAACCAGATCCGCGTCAACGGTCTCAATATCGGCTGGATGGATACGCCCGGCGAGCACCGGGTCCAGATGCTTTATCACGGTGGCGACGAGGATTGGCTGGTCAAGGTGGAAGCCGGAGAGCCTTTCGGCCGGCTTCTAAAACCGACGGAAGTTGCCAGAACCATTGCTTTTCTGGCCAGCGAGGAATCCGGCATGATGACCGGTTCGCTGGTCGATATGGACCAGACGGTGCTCGGCTGTTCCGATGTCCAGCCGCAGCCGACCAAAGCCCTGCAAATCTAAGCGGTTCCGGCGCTCTGCAAAGGCGGAATCCGCCACGCACCAAAAATTCCGCTCGCCGCAACTGCGACGGATCTGTTGCATTTTTGCGGCGCGTGAACCACGCTATCCTGAGGACAGGCGCTCAATGTTGGCGCTGTCGGAATTTGGGAGGACACGATGAAAAAACAGATCATGACAATCGTCAGCGGTCTTGCCACGGCATGGCTTGCTGGTACGCCAGCCATGGCGGCGGAAAAGCTGACGCTTTATTGCAGCCCGCAGATCGAGTGGTGCAACCTGATGGTGGAGGCCTTTGAGAAGGAAACTGGCATCGATGTTGCCATGACCCGCAAGAGTTCCGGCGAGACCTTTGCCCAGATTAAGGCCGAGGCGCGCAATCCCAAGGGCGATATCTGGTGGGGAGGCACCGGCGATCCGCATCTGCAGGCGGCCGAGGAAGGCTTGACGGCCGAATATAGCTCACCGGTGTTCGACAAATTGCATCCTTGGGCCCAGAACCAGGCAAAATCGGCCGGCATGAAAACGGTCGGCATCTATGCCGGCGCGCTCGGTATCGGCTACAATAAGGAGCTTTTGGCGCAAAAGGGCCTGCCGGCGCCGGAATGCTGGGCCGATCTCGCCAAGCCGGAATACAAGGGCGAAGTGCAGATCGCCAACCCCAATTCATCGGGCACATCCTACACGACCCTTGCCACGCTTGTTCAGATCATGGGCGAGGAAAAGGCCTTTGAATTCTTGAAGTCAATGCACAAGAATATCAACCAGTACACCAAGTCCGGTTCGGCGCCGATCAAGGCGGCGGCCCGCGGTGAGACGACGATCGGCATAACTTTCATGCATGACATGGTGACCCAAGTGGTCAACGGCTTCCCGATCGAGATCGTCGCGCCCTGCGAGGGCACTGGCTACGAGATCGGCTCCATGAGCATCATCAAGAATGCCCGCAACATGGAGAGCGCCAAGAAGTTCTACGACTTCGCGCTGCAGGCCAATATCCAGACCCGTGCACGTGAGGCCAAGGCCTATCAGGTTCCGTCGAATTCCGGCGCCACGCCACCCGATGAAGCACCAGACCTGACCAAGCTGAAGCTGATCGACTACGACTTCGCCAAATATGGATCGTCGGCGGAGCGCAAGCGCCTATTGAAGCGCTGGGACGACGAAGTCGGCGCACTGCCGCGCTGAATCCTGGTGTGAAGTGACCGATGCGGCCGGCACGGACAGGCGGGCGATGAACAAATTCGTCTCCCTCTGGCTTGCTGTCGGCCTCATCGGGTTTTTTGTTCTGCCCTGGTACACAACCGACGACGCGTTCTGGTCGTTTACCTGGCTGTTCGACGGTTGGCCGTTCGACAGCGACTATGCTCCGGCGATCATCCAGATCTTCGCCCATGGCAAGATCTGGCTGGCGCCGCTGATGGTGTTTTTCGCAGCCGTCTTGCCGATGCTGGGCGGCAAGCCATCGGACCGGTTTTTTGCCGCTACGCTGACCCTCGCTGGTGCCGGCGGGCTTACCTATCTGTTGCTGCAAGGCTTCACGATCGGCATCGGTGGTTGGGAATATCAATCGCTGGAGACGTTGTTCGGTCCGGTCGACCGGCAGTTCGGCATGGGAGCCGGCGCGGTTCTGGTTGCCGCGGCGTTCCTGTTTCTTTTGACGCAAAGCTTTGCCGCCCGCGGTTATGTCGGCGGCGACCTGTTCGTCGCCGGTTCCATCGGGCTGATCATCGCGCTGATCACCGCCTTTGTCTTCTTTCCGGTCTCGCGCATCCTGATCAGCGCGTTCCAGGACAATGACGGCGTCTATGCCTTCTCGCTGTTTGCCGAAAAGATCACCGACAACAAGATATGGGGCCTGCGCTGCTTAGCTGAGAATGTTAGTTGCGGTGTCGCTTGGAACTCGCTCGCACTGGCCGTGTCGGTCGGCATCGGTTCGACCTTGCTCGGCTTGGCCTTTGCACTGGTGACGACGCGGGCAAGGCTGAAAATGGGCAAGGCATTCCGGGTGTTGACCGTGTTGCCGATCATCACGCCGCCTTTTGTCATCGGGCTCGCCATGATCCTGCTGTTCGGCCGGGCCGGGGTGGTGACCCAGTTCATGTCCTCAGCGTTCGATATTCCGCCGACGCGATGGATTTACGGCTTTACCGGCATCTGGTTGGCGCAGATGCTGGCCTTCACGCCGATCGCCTTTCTGGTGCTGATCGGCGTGGTGGAGGGTGTCAGCCCGTCGATGGAGGAGGCGGCGCAAACCCTGCGAGCCGATTCCTGGACGACCTTTTCCACTGTGTCCTTTCCGCTCATGCGGCCGGGCCTGGCCAACGCCTTCCTGCTCGGTTTCATCGAGAGCATGGCCGATTTCGGCAATCCGTTTGTGCTAGGCGGCAATTACGGCGTGCTGTCGACGGAAATCTTCTTTGCCATTGTCGGGGCACAAAACGATCAGGGCGGGGCGGCGGTGCTGGCTATCGTGCTTTTGGCCTTCACGCTGACGGCATTTTACGTTCAGCGGCGTTGGGTCGGAAAGAAGTCCTATGTCACCGTGACCGGCAAGGGCGATGCCGGCCTGCATGCCATTTTACCAAAACGGCTGACCTGGCTGATCTTCGCCATTGTCATTCCGTGGACCTTCATGATGCTGGTGATCTACTGCATGGTGATGTTCGGCGGTTTCGTGGAGACCTGGGGGCGCGATCATTCCTTCACTATGCGCCATTATGCCGACGCCTTTTCCATCACTACCGGCGAACACGGCCTGATCTGGAGCGGCGCGGCATGGAACTCGTTCTGGACAACGATTTCGATCTCCGCCATCGCCGCGCCGCTGACCGCCTGCCTTGGCCTGTTGACGGCCTATTTGCTGGTGCGGCAGCGCTTTGCCGGTCGCGAAAGCTTTGAATTCGGCACCATGCTCAGTTTCGCCATTCCCGGCACGGTGATCGGTATCAGCTACATTCTGGCGTTCAACATTCCGCCGCTAGAACTGACCGGCACGGGCATCATCCTCATCATCTGTTTCATGTTCCGCAATATGCCGGTCGGCCTGCGCGCCGGCGTCGCGGCAATGAGCCAGCTTGACAAAAATCTCGACGAGGCGTCGCTGACGCTCGGCGCCAACAGCTTCACGACCGTGCGCAAAGTCATTCTGCCGCTGCTGCGCCCGGCCATCGCCGCGGCGCTGGTGTTCAGCTTCGTGCGCGCCATCACCTCCGTCAGCGCCGTGATATTCCTTGTTTCGGCCGACTACCACATGGCGACCGCCTATATTATCGGCCGGGTGGAAAACGGCGATTACGGCCTGGCGATCGCCTATTCCTCGGTGCTGATTCTGGTCATGCTCGCCGCCGTCAGCCTGGTGCAGCTTGTAATCAGCCGGCGCAAGCTCGGCCGGCGGACGGCGGTGACCGGTGCACCACAAGCGGGGGCGGCGGCATGACGATAAAAAGCAATGCGGCATCGGTCCGCTTCGACGCGGTGAGCAAGGCTTTTGGCGATGTCGTCGCCGTCGATCAAATATCGCTGACGATCGAGCCGGGCAAGCTGGTGACGCTTCTCGGCCCCAGCGGTTGCGGCAAGACGACAACGCTCCGGTTGATCGCCGGGCTGGAAATGGCCACCGGCGGGCAGATTTTCATCGGTGACCGGGATGTCACCAGGCTGCCTGCAACCGACCGCGACGTCGCCATGGTGTTCCAGTCCTACGCGTTGTTCCCGCATATGACCGTCGGCCAAAACGTCGCCTATGGCCTGAAAGTCAGCGGCGTCAAGAAGCCCGAAGCGCGAGATCGCAGCCAGGATGCGCTCAATCTCGTCGGGCTTGCCGATCTTGGCTCCAGGATGCCGAGCGAATTATCAGGCGGCCAGCAACAGCGGGTGGCCGTTGCCCGGGCTCTAGTGCTGGAGCCACAGGTGCTGCTGTTTGACGAGCCGCTGTCCAATCTCGACGCCAAGCTGCGCCGCCGGGTGCGTGAGGAAATCCGCGATATCCAGCAAAATCTCGGCCTGACCGTCATTTATGTCACTCACGACCAGGAAGAGGCGCTGGCAGTGTCAGATTCAATTGTCGTCATGAAAAACGCCGTGATCGCCCAGATCGGCACGCCGCGCGAGCTTTACGAAGCGCCCATTGACGCCTTCGTTGCCGACTTCATCGGCGAGGCGAACATTCTGGATTGCGAGATCGAATCCGTTGCCGGCAATATGGCGCAGGTGCGTCTGGCCGACATCGTCCTGCAGTTGCCGGCCCTTAATCTTGGTCCCGGGCCGGCGCAACTGGCGATCCGGCCGCGGCGCGTCGATCTCCACCCCAAAGCCGTTGCGGGGACGCTTCCCGGCACGCTGGTTAAGGCAACCTATGTCGGCACCCATATGGAATACAGGATCGACACCGCCCACGGTGAAATCTTCGCCATATCCGGCGACGTCGATGAGCTGCACAGCGCCGGATCTGAAATCCGCATCGGCTTCAGGGACCCAGGACCGGTCCTGATACCGGCGGTTTAAAGATCGAGGAGCGTGATTTTGCCGGCCGCCTTCAGGCTGAAGCCAGCGCTTCTATGTCATCAAAAACGTCGGGCGAGGCGGCCAGCACCACGCCACCTTCGGCAAGCATGGTCTTGCCGTTAAAGGTCAGGATGCGACCGCCCGCTTCCTCGACCATCAACAGGCCGGCGATGCAGTCCCAGGAGTTCATATGCGGTTCGTAATAGCCGATTAGCCGGCCCGCCGCGACATAGGCTAGCATCGCTGCGCCCGAAGCATTGCGGAAAAAGACGCCGCCATCGGCGACCAGCGCAGTGATGAAACGCGTGATCTCTTCACCCGGCACGCGGTTGGAAAAACCGGCGCCAACGCTGCCGGTCTTGAGCGTGACGCCGCTGGCGACACGCATCGGCCGGCCATTCAGAAAGGCGCCGCCGCCGCGCGCTGCCGAAAACGTTTCGCCGACATTGGGATCGTGAATGACACCGGCAATTGTCAGGCCGTCTTCAACGCAGGCGATAACAATGGTCCAGGCCGGAATGCCGCTGACGAAATTGCCAGTGCCGTCGATCGGATCGATGACCCAGGTGAATCGCGATGACCCCGTGTTGTCGCCGAATTCCTCGCCCACAATTCCGTCGTCGGCAAAGCGCTCGCCGATCGCCTGGCGGATAAATTTTTCCACTTCGCGATCGGCGTCGGAAACCATGTCCTGATGGCCCTTTCTTTCGATCGACAGGCTGCCGATATCGCGGAAATAATCCATCGCCTTTGCCCCGGCGGCTTCGGCCAGATCGCGGGCGAAATCGAGCCGAGCGGCAAGCGTATCGATCATCATGAAAACCTCGGTGATGTTTTGATGGAAGCTGCCGGAAAGGCGCCGCGTTCTATCACGGTCCGGTGGCAGCTTCTATAGTGCCAAGATCCACGTAAAATTGGCCATGCCCCATGGTATTGGCTGGCCGAAGTCAGATCACTAATCTGGAAAAACCCGGCACGGCCGATAGAGTCGGCTGGTCCTATCCGGTTCCTTCACCGGTTTATTCCTCGCCTGGCAAGTTCCGCCCCTGTCATCGATGCGCCGCTACGGTGGCCTTTGTTGGCTTGGTTAGTGGACCGTTGTTTTTGCCAAAGATTCGATTCCATAGTTCCCAAAGTCCGTATCGTACTTGCTCAAGTCGGTGAGTTCGAGTGGGATTTGCATTCGCCTGATCATCAGGCAGTCTCGGATTGGTGAGACGTTTATCGGAGCGACGGCATATAGATGTTCACAGTCTAAGGGAGAAAAACAAGAGGAAGCTACATTTGGGTCTGGCAGGCGTATTGGCCCCGTCGGTGGGCGCCGCCAAGGCGCAGGACACCAGCATTATCGTGGTTAGCCATATTGCGTCTCTGGCGCGCTTTCTGATCGGCGACATTGCCCGCGTCAGCGCCCGTATCAAAATCGTCTTTCCGACCCGACTCGGTCCGGATGGCGCACCGGCCGCGATCACCGTCGACGATCAGTGCCACGCGCTGTTGGAGTTTGCCGGCAGCGCTTCCGGGGCCCTCCAGACCAATTGGCTGGCGGCCGGTCAAACCATGCAGCTTGCCTATGAGATCATCGGTACCAAATGGTCGATCATCTTCACCCAAGAGCGCTTTAACGAACTGCACCTTTACCAGGACGGTCCCGATGCCAGAACCTCCGGGTTCCGGACGATCACCGCCGGTCCGGCACATGAATCCTATGGCGCCTTCTTGCCGGCGCCCGGCCATCAGCTCGGCTTCAACGACCCAAAAAACCATCGAGATGCGCGATTTCCTGACTGCCATCGCCGGCGGCGGCAAGGCCTTTCCGGATTTCCGCGAGGCAGCGCGTATTCAGGCAGTGATCGATGCCATCCTGACCGCCGCCAGGGAGCGCGCTTGGGACGAGGTGCCGGCCTGAAAGGACATGGGGGAAACCGGGCGTTGATTTTATCGCCGGTTTCCGCCCATGGTCACGGCCTCGCAGCAAGACATGCGCCGGCAGGAGACAGCCATGGCCTACGACGCCAAGCACGGCACGATGGTGAGGCTCAGATCGCAGATCTGGTTCGATAATCCCGACGATCCCGACATGACGGCGCTGTATATCGAGCGCTATATGAACTGGGGCATATCGCGCCTGGAACTGCAGTCGGGCCGGCCGATAATCGGTATTGCGCAGACCGGTTCCGACCTGTCACCGTGCAATCGGCATCACCTCATTCTGGCCCAGCGCGTGCGCGAGGGCATTCGTGAGGCCGGCGGCATAGCCTTTGAGTTTCCGGTCCATCCAATCCAGGAAACCGGCAAGCGCCCGACCGCGGCGCTCGACCGCAATCTCGCCTATCTGGGGCTGGTGGAGACGCTGTTTGGCTATCCGATCGACGGCGTCGTGCTGACGACCGGTTGCGACAAGACGACGCCGGCCTGCCTGATGGCGGCGGCGACGATCAATATCCCGGCGATTGCGCTCTCCGTCGGACCGATGCTGAACGGCTGGTACAAGGGCCGGCGCACCGGTTCCGGCACGATCAAATGGGAAGCCAAGAAGCTGAAGGCGGCAGGCGAGATCGACTGGGAGCAATATGTCGAAATCGTCGCTTCCTCGGCGCCCTCGCCCGGCTTCTGCAACACCATGGGCACGGCGACGACGTTGAATTCCATGGCCGAAGCGCTCGGCATGATGCTGCCGGGCGGCGCCGCTATTCCGGCGCCGCACCGCGAGCGCGGCGAGATCGCCTATCTGACCGGCAAGCGTATCGTCGAAATGGTGCACGAGGATCTTAAGCCCTCCGACATCATGACGCGCCAAGCGTTTGAAAACGCAATTGTTGTCAATTCTGCCATCGGCGGCTCGACCAACGCGCCGATCCATCTCAACGCCATTGCCCGCCATCTCGGCGTGCATCTGAACAATGACGATTGGGAGGCAATCGGCTATGACGTGCCGCTTCTGGCCGACATGCAGCCCGCCGGCCGGTTTCTGGGCGAGGATTTCCATCGCGCCGGCGGCATTCCGGCAATCGTCGGCGAACTGATCGGCCATGCCCGCCTGCCGCATCCGGATGCGATCACCGTCAACGGCAAATCGATCGGCGCCAATTGCGACGGCAAAATCTCTGAAGATCGCGAAGTGATCCGCGCCTATGACGCGCCGATCCTGGCGCAAGCCGGCTTCCTCAACTTAAAGGGCAATCTGTTCGACAGCGCGATCATGAAAACCAGTGTCGTCTCCGATGCATTCCGCCGGCTTTACCTTTCCAACCCGGATGATCTGAACGCCTTTGAAGGGCGCGTCGTCGTCTTCGACGGGCGCGAGGATTATCACGCGCGGATCAATGAGCCAGATTTAGGGATCGATGAAAACACTCTGCTGGTTATCCGCGGCGCCGGGCCGATCGGCTATCCGGGCGGCGCCGAGGTGGTCAATATGAACCCGCCCGATGCGCTATTGAAAAAGGGCATCAAGGAACTGCCGTGCATCGGCGACGGCCGCCAGTCGGGCACATCCGGTTCGCCATCGATCCTCAACGCATCGCCGGAGGCCGCTATAGGCGGAGGGCTGGCGCTGCTCAGAACCGGTGACAAGGTGCGGATCGATTTGAACAAACGCCAGGCGAATATTCTTGTTTCCGATGAGGAATTGGAAAGCCGGCGTGCCGAGATTGCTGAGAAAATTGGCGATGGCGGCCTGGCTTATGTGCCGGAGAGCCAGACGCCGTGGCAGGAAATCCAGCGCGACATGGTCGATCAGTTCGATCAGGGCATGGTGCTCAAGCCGGCGGTGAAATATCGCGACGTTGCCCACAAGCACCGGCCGGCAGACAACCACTGATCCGAAAACGATCAATTGTGCTCATTCAAATTTCGGCAATTTGCTTTTCGCTTTGCCGGTCGAAAACATGCAGTCCGCCGTCCGCGATACGCAACGATAGGGTATTACCCTCCGCTATCACGGCGTTTCCCGGAAGCCGCGCTGCGAAGTCTGCATTTTGTGGTCGGTCCGCTCGGGCCCCGGTGATTGACCCATGCACCAAAGTATCCGCACCCAAAGTTTCGACTGCCGCAATGTGAAGCGTCAGGTCCTCTTGGTCCGGGCTCGCAAGTTCAAGGTGTTCCGGGCGAATTCCGATCGTCACGCCGCGTCCGGCATGCTTGGAAAGCGTCAGGCCATCGGCGCGAATGTTTGCGCCTGAATCCAGCGAAAGCGTTAACCCGTCGGCGCCGATATTTCCGGGCAGAAAATTCATTGAAGGCGAGCCGATAAATCCGGCAACGAAAATGCTGGCAGGGTGTTCGTAGACATGCATCGGTGTGTCGATCTGTTCCGCGTTCCCGGCATTCATGACGATCAGCCGATCGGCAAGCGTCATCGCCTCCACCTGATCATGCGTCACATACAGGGACGTTGTCCCGAGCGCGCGCTGCAACTGCTTGATCTCAAGTCGCATCTGGACGCGCAGTTTCGCATCCAGATTGGACAGCGGCTCGTCAAACAAAAACGCACTGGGTTCGCGAACGATGGCACGACCCATTGCGACCCGCTGACGCTGGCCGCCCGAGAGCTGCCTGGGCTTGCGGGAGAGAAAATCCTCAAGCTGCAGCATTCTTGCGGCGGTTTGAACGCGTTCTGCGATTTCCGCTTTCGGCATGCCCGCGATCTTCAGGCCGTAGGCCATGTTGTCGAAGACGGACATGTGCGGATAGAGCGCATAATTCTGGAACACCATGGCGATGTTGCGTTCCATCGGCTCCATGTCGTTCACCCGGTTCCCGCCGATGGCTATATCGCCGTCGGTTACCGTTTCAAGTCCCGCAACCATTCTGAGCAGCGTCGATTTTCCGCAACCGGACGGTCCGACAATGACGATGAATTCACCGTCGGCAACCTCAACGTCGATGCCATGGATGACTTCGGTCTTGCCGAAGGATTTGCGCACGGACTTCAGAGAGATCGTCGACATGGCGGTCTTCTATTTCTCGGTCTCAATCAGGCCCTTGATAAACAGCTTCTGCATGAAAATCACCACGGCGACCGGCGGCAGCATCGCCAGGATCGCGGTCGCCATGATCACCGGCCAGTTGGCAATGTCATCGCCGCTCGGGAACATCTGCTTGATGCCCATGACAATCGTGTTCATCTGCGGATCGGTCGTGATCAGCAGCGGCCACAAATACTGGTTCCAGCCATAGATGAAGAGGATGACAAACAGCGCCGCAATGTTCGTGCGCGACATCGGCAGCAGAATATCGATAAAAAAGCGCATCGGTCCGGCACCATCGACGCGAGCCGCCTCGGCCAGCTCGTCTGGCACAGTCAGGAAGAATTGCCGGAACAGGAAAGTCGCCGTCGCCGATGCGATCAGCGGCAGG
>Ga0224512_10003523_pt1 | contig 13717 bp, 8 predicted proteins | sample SF_May12_sed_USG_4_FD_169103 | JGI IMG/M metagenome (GOLD analysis project Ga0224512, IMG submission 169103) | Sediment microbial communities from San Francisco Bay, California, United States - SF_May12_sed_USGS_13 | ecosystem: Environmental > Aquatic > Marine > Sediment | place: USA: California...
ATGAGGCTGTTTCGGGGGAGGTGCTTGTGAGGTCCAGGTGGGTCCGGGCAGCAACTGCCCACCGCCCAGCCGCAACACCGGACGCCGACCATGATGAGCCTCACGAACCGAATACGGCAACCAGCTCATCGCCCCACCTGCTCGGTCCTCGAAAACACCCCGCCCCGATCATCGCGAAAGCCCAAGTGGGGGTGGGGGTATCAAATGGACGCGATCGGGCGGTTTCGAGGTTGTTATCCGAGCTGAGTAGGCGCGGAACGGAAGATCAGGTTGAACAACGCCACGCTGCGTAGCAACGGTCCTGTCCAGGGACCATCCTGGAGCCGATCCCGGGCACTCCCCGGAATGATCGTTATCACTCGATGTTGGTTTATCGGTGCGCTTTTCGTGTGGTGGTTGCTCGTTGGGTCGGCCGTTTGCTAGTGTGGCGGATTCCAGCCGAAATCCTTCCGGATGGCGCTGCCTAATGGGGCGAATCGGCGCAGCATGTCGCCGAATCCCCGGTTCCCGTTGGTGACGATGGCCGCGGCCAACCCCTGTCGGCGGTCGCAGAACGCCACGGTGCTGAACCCGCCGGCGTGTCCGACGCAGTCTCGGGTACCCCACCACCCGTAGAGACTCGGACCCATCCATCCGGGCATGAACCCTCGCCCCAGGATCATCGGGTTGCCGCTGGCTCGGTCGCGACCGGTGACCGTTGGTCGCAGGAAGGCATCGAGCGTGTCTCGACTGATCAGCCGGTCACCCGACCCAATGACGCCCTCATGAACGACCATTTCGTAGAACTCGGCGAGGTCGGAGGCGGTGGTAAGCATGGAGGCCCCAGCCACCAGGTTGGTCAACGTCTCCGCGGCGTTGTTGACCGCTTCGAATCGTGCCCCGATATCCTCGCCGGCCAGCCGATAGTGGGCTCGACCCTGCCAATAGGAGTAGGCCACCGCCGGTATCTCATGGGATACCACCATGAACCGCAGCCTCGCGCCAAGCCCAGGCAGCACTGCTTTCACAAATTCGGGCAGGGATTGACTGGAAACCCGTTGGACTACTTCGGCGAGGATCGAACCGAACTCCCACGGCTGATAACAGATCGTGCCACGCCGATGGCGGGGCCACGTCCTCCAGATCTCCTCCTGCACCTGATCCCAGTCTGTCCACAAACCGGGTTCACGCCACAGGCGAGGTACTTGCACCCCGGCCCGATGAGTGAGCACGTCGAGCACTGTGATCTCGCTCTTGCCTGCTTGGGCGAACTCCGGCACGTAGTAGGCCACCGGCTGTGACACATCGAGCAAACCGCGGTCCTCGAGCACCGCCACCGCAAACGCGATCACCGCCTTCGACGCCGACATCACCTGAAACAGGGTCGCCCCCGTTACCGGAACAGCCTTGTGGTCGTTCCCCGAAGGACGGCGGGCAACGCCGACCGCCAGGTTCAGGACCTCCTCGCCTCCAACCCGCACCACCAACTGGCCACCCGGAAAGGCGCCCCGATTCAGCTGCCTCAGAAACGTCGATTCAACCGTCACACTGAAGGCCTCCCGGACGGCCGGACGACCGACGCACCACATCGGCCCGAACCAGGTCTCCACGCCGGTGTCCGACGCTTGATACTCCCCCTTCGAACCCCACCCAACTGAGACGACGGCCACCGGACAAAGGTTGGCAGCCCGCCCACACCAACGCGGTTCGTCGAGGTCGTGCCAAGAACCACGTCACGCGCCAATTCACCCGCTGCCACAGTCGACACGACCACCGCAAGGACACACCGGCAAGGATCTCCCCTCTCATACAACATCGACGCTACATGAGCGAGGACAGCCACACCGCCCGTCTGACAGTCCCCGAGTCACGGAAAGTGCACGGTCCATTCGCGGCCTCATCGGCGCGGCTACGGGATGGGTGTGTATCGCTCATATCTGGCGATCTGTGCGGGCGTGTTTGGCTTGGGCGTATGGTTCGAGGGTGAATATTGACTATCCGGGCTTCGGCGCCATCGTGATCGATGGCCATCGCTTCGAACACGACATGGTGGTAGAAGCGGGTCGTGCGCGCCGCCGGAAGAAGGGACCATCCAAGCCGTACCGAGATCGGTATGGTCACACGCCGCTGTCTCCCGACGAGGACATCCCCTGGTCGACGCCACAGCTGGTGGTGGGAACCGGAGCAAGTGGAAAACTCCCGATCATGCCTGAGGTCTGGGAGGCGGCCAAAACTCGAGGGGTGGAGCTGATCGCCTTACCCACATCAGAGGCGTGCCAACTGCTTGGCTCCATCAACAAGAGCAAGGTTTACGCGATCCTGCACGTCACCTGTTGACCGACTCCGCCACACAACACGTGTTCAACATGTGCTGGTCCCGGATGGGCGAGTGACGCGGTTGTTATCGCCCATATCAGGTGATCGGCTCCGTTGCCCGTTTCCGCACTCTCTGACATTCTCTGCCGCCCCATGCCCCGGTGGGCTTCCCCGAACCGCCTCACCGATACTGCCCGATGTGCAGCCGACAGGTGCCGGACCCGGTGGTCCGGGTAGCCTCCCATTGTGGGATTCTCAGAGCTGATGGAGGGCATCGCCAGGGTCTTCGAGGCGGTGGGCGTCGCGATCATCGCCCTCGGTGGCCTGTACGCTCTGGTCCGCCCTTTTGCGGGAAGGGGAGAGGACCGCTCCTACTTCGAGGAGGCCCGACGCCGCTTGGCCCATCCCCTACTCCTCGGCCTCGAAGTTCTAGTAGCTGCCGACATCATCTTGACCATCACCGTCGACCCCGGCCTGGAGAGCGTGGCCACCTTGGGAATCCTGGTGCTGATCCGGGTGGTGCTCAGCTTCTCGCTTGACATCGAGATCGACGGGATGTTCCCCTGGCGGCGAGCGCAAAGCGAGGGCGGACCGTCGCCGCGAAGTCCGTCGAAGGACTGAGCCATACCCGGCAGTCCCGACCGGCTGGGACAACGCACGCAATCGTGCCGATCGGCGCCACCGGTAGAGCGGGCCGCTCTCACCCGGGATCCGGCAAACCCGAGCGCATGAGCTACGAGTCACACCGCGAAGTTCCTCGGGGCGGGCGTGTGAAGATCGGCACAGAAGCGGGTTTGGGTTAGGCGCCCGCCTCCGGCGGCTGGCAGAACGTTTCAAACCCAGACGGACGAGCGGATGCCGGGAGATCGACCTCCCGGCATCCGTAGTTGTCGATGCACATCATGTGCGGTCGAAACGGTCGTTCATCATCACCTTGTCCCATGCCGCGACGAAGTCGCGAACCAATTTCTCCTCACCATCGCTCGCTCCGTATACCTCGGCAAGGGCTCGCAGCTCGGAATTCGACCCGAAGACAAGGTCGACGCGGGAGCCGGTCCACCGTAGCTCGCCGGTGCCGCGCTCACGACCCTCGAACACGTCTTCGGCCTCCGAAACCGGCTTCCACTCGGTGCCGATGTCCAGGAGGTTGACGAAGAAGTCGTTGCTCAGCGTCTCGGGACGGTCGGTGAAGACCCCTTGCCCGGCCTGGCCGACGTTGGTGTTCAGGACACGCATCCCGCCGACCAGCGCGGTCATCTCGGGAGCGGACAGATTCAACATGAAAGCCTTGTCCAACAGCAGGTGCTCCGCTGCCATCGCAGCCCCCTTCTCGAGATAGTTCCTGAATCCGTCGGCAACCGGCTCCAGCACGGCGAACGACTCGACGTCGGTCTGCTCCTGGGTGGCGTCGGTGCGTCCCGGAACGAACGGGACGGCCACGTCGTACCCGGCCCGCTGGGCCGCCTCCTCGACCGCGGCGCACCCTCCCAAGACGATGAGGTCGGCCAGCGAGACCGACTTCGGACCGGTCTGCGAGTCATTGAACCGTTGCTGTATACCCTCGAGGTTGCTCACGACCTGTGACAGGCCCGCGGTCACGTTGACGTCCCACCCGGCCTGGGGAGCCAGGCGGATACGCGCTCCGTTGGCGCCGCCGCGCTTGTCCGTATCCCGGTAAGTCGAAGCCGATGCCCAGGCGGTCGAGACCAGCTGGGATATCGACAGCCCCGAACCGAGGATCTCGGCCTTGAGCGCCGTGATGTCGACGGCATCGATCAGCTCGTGATCGACGGTAGGGACGGGATCCTGCCAGATCAGCTCTTCGTCCGGCACCCACGGTCCGAGGTACCGGGTGACCGGCCCCATATCGCGGTGCAGCAACTTGAACCAGGCGCGGGCAAACACGTCGGCGAATTCGTCGGGGTTCTCGTAGAACCGCTGCGAGATCTCCTTGTAGACGGGGTCGAACTTCAGGGAGAGATCTGTTGTGGCCATCATGGGAAGTACCCGCTTCGACGGGTCATGGGCCGCCGGCGGCATGTCGTCGGGGGCGATGTCTTTCGGGTGCCACTGGTAGGCCCCGGCCGGGCTCTTGGTCAGCTCCCAGTCGTACTTGAAGAGCAGCTCGAAGTAGCCGTTGTCCCACCGGATCGGGTCCGGGGTCCAAGCGCCTTCCAACCCGCTGCTGATGGTGTCGTCACCCTTGCCGCTGCCGAAGTTGCTTGTCCAGCCGAGGCCCTGCTCGGCGAGGCCGGCACCCTCGGGCTCGCGACCTACGTACTCGTCGGGGTTGGCCGCACCATGGGTCTTTCCGAACGTATGACCACCTGCGATGAGCGCCACCGTCTCCTCGTCGTTCATGGCCATACGGCTGAAGGTCTCGCGAATGTCCACTGCAGCGGCGAGAGGATCCGGGTTGCCGTTGGGGCCTTCGGGGTTGACGTAGATGAGGCCCATCTGGACGGCGCCAAGCGGGCTCTCCAGCTGCCGGTCGCCGGTGTAGCGCTCGTCACCGAGCCAGGTAGTCTCAGGACCCCAGTAGACATCCTCCTCCGCTGCCCAGATGTCCTCACGGCCGCCGCCGAAACCGAAGGTCTTGAAGCCCATCGTCTCCATCGCCCGGTTGCCGGTGAAAATCAGCAGGTCGGCCCACGAGATCTTGCGGCCGTACTTCTGTTTGATGGGCCACAACAGCCGCCGCGCCTTGTCGAGATTGACGTTGTCCGGCCAGCTGTTGAGCGGGGCGAAGCGCTGGGCTCCGCTGCCGCCTCCACCCCGGCCGTCGAGGGTCCGGTACGTCCCGGCGGCATGCCAGGTCATCCTGATGAAAAACGGTCCGTAATGGCCGTAGTCGGCCGGCCACCATTCCTGGGAGTCGGTCATCAGCGCGTCGACGTCGCGCTCCAGGGCCTCGAAGTCGAGGGTCTTGAACTCTTCGGGGTAGTCGAAGTCTCCGTCCATCGGATCGGCCTGCGGGTTGTTCTGACGCAGAATCCTGACGTTCAGCTGGTTCGGCCACCAATGCTGGTTGGCCGTGCCGCCAACCCGCTGATGATCGGCGTGCATGACCGGGCACTTGCCTGCCGCCGGTTCGGTCATCGCGTGTGCTTCGTTGCTCATTGTTTCCTCCTCGTGTTGACGTCGCGGGCTTCGTCGGTGCCCTCAGGCGCCGCCGGCCCAATTCTGGAGTTGGTCACATGTTCGTCTCAGCCCACGGATCGAGAACGCGAAGAAAGTAAGGACGTAGGCCGCGAGCCCTTATGCTCCCCACCCTAGATGACGCGCACGCCCTTGCGACCCTACGGCTCCGACAGTCGTGTAACGAAACGGCACTTCGTAGGGGTGAGGTACTACACCCACTTCTTCCCTCCGACGTTGAGGAATTCGCCGGACGGCTGGAGCACGCCCGGGCTCGAACTTGCACGGCCCAGCCTTCACCCAGAGACCGGTCGGGCGGCATCGAGATCGGCGGGAGATGAGAGAAACCCCCCGCTCTCGCAGGGTTCTCGCTAGCACGCCCGGAGGGACTCGAACCAAACGACAGGCTCTCGATTCCGTCAGCATTCACTGCCGTCCACACCAGTCCACAACTAATGGCTATAAACTTGGCACCCGGCGAGGACGCGGAGCATCTTGGCCGGAGTTGGCTACTGTGGCGCCGGGCACCTCGAGGATCGTGGCGCGGGTCGCCTCGCCCCGACCCCCAAGTTGGTGCCGTCTCATGCCGCCATCGGCTCCGCTTCGAACGAACCAGGTAGTGCGTCGGGGTGCTCCTCCACCGAGACCTTCGGAATCCAGGCGAGCCAACTCCGGAACTACCGAGCGGGTGCCTCCGGTGCCTGTTTCTGGGTTTGTTGAGGTGATTCGGAGGTTGGTCGTCAACGTCTGTGGGAGGCCATGATTGGAGCCAGGTGGCCCTGGTCGGCGACCCGGGTTTCTGATCAGATGATCGCAGGAGCGTCGCCGCAGAGCGGGAGGTTGAGTATGAAGACCATCACGACCCAGAGGTCGCTTGATCGTAGGGGTAAGACCATCACCACCTTCGTGGTGTTCGACGCCGCCGCCGAGCTCCAGACGATGAACGAAGGCGAGGCGCTGGAGCTCGTCACTGACGACTTCGAACCGTTCAGGGCTGACATCTCCGCTTGGTGTCAGGCCACTGGACACCTGCTGGTTTCCTCGGAGAAGATCGCCACAGAGAATCGATTCGTGATCGAGAAAGGAAGCCCAAAGACCAAAGACACGAGGTTGGCCATGATCATCTCCGACCACGGACTCGAAGAGCTGCTTTCGCCACTCGGGTTCGCCCTAGGCGCTGCCCTAGAAGGCATCGATGTCCACCTTTACTTCCAGGGTCCGGCAGTTCGGGTGCTTACGAAAGGGTTCCGACCCAAGCTCAAGGGCTGGGCTCGGCCCTTCAGCCGGTTCGCAGCTGCTGGTATGACCAATGCGGGACATATCCCCGCTCAAGAGAAACTCCGCCAACTGCGCACCCTTGGCGCCCATCTCTACGTGTGCGGAGGTTCGCTGCAGCCTTTCAAGGTCAGCCGGGAGGACCTTGTCTTCGACGATCTCCCCATTGTTGAGTACCTGACCTTCATGTCGATCATGGAAGAGGCCGACATCCACCTCTACGTCTAGACCGGATACCAGCGAGGGAAGGTATCGAGGTTGACGGTGCTGAAATCGGTTGCATGTCGACATGCCCGGATTCCTTCGCGACCTCAGACGGCTCACTGGTATCCGGGCTCGAAGTCTCGCGGCCCAGCCTCGGCCCAGGGACCGGTCACGCGGCATGAAGGGCCTCGAACCCCCAACCTCCTGATCCGTAGATCTCCAAGAGGCGTCCACGTGTGTCCACAGCCGTCCACACAGCGCGAAACGAAAGGCGTTCAATTCCGCCGGTGTCCACAGCCGTCCACCGCCGTCCAGGGAGAATGGCCCCCATTTTGGCTCCCAACGAAGGAGGCTCGCTGGGTGACCCTCGGTGGAGACGGCTGCGTTTCTCCCGGAGGTTGCCACCAGCCCACACCCCAATCGCTGGCGCGAGTTGTGGGAGATTCCCGCCTGGGACTCTGGGTGGTCGCCACCGACGGGGATGCCGACCTGTAGGTGCGAGACACGAGGACTGGCGAAGCCCCCAACGTGGCCCACCGATCCAAGGCGCGAGGTTTCCAACCTGGTGAGAAGATCCTTTCTCGAACTCCAGAGCTCCGATCCGGGTTGACCAGTTGACCGCTATCTCCTTGACGACCGACCTGCTAATGGGATCTCCGGCGGATGGCCAACCCCGCCGCTCCGCCGGCGGAGGCAACCAGCGCCACCAACACAGCCACGATGGCGATTGAACTCCCTCCGGATTCCCCTGCCGGGGTCGCGGCTACCGTCGTCGTGGTCGTTGATGGCTCTGTGGGGTCGTCACTGCGATCAACCGGCAGGTCGTCGGCCGGTCCCACGTTTGTGGCTGCTTCCGGCGGAGGGGTGCCGGTCAGATCGAGCCGGAACATGCCCTCGCCTTCGGTGGCGGCGTACAGATGATCTCCGTCGGAGCTGATGGCGAGCGCCGCCACCGCCCGCGTGCGCAGTCCTTCGTTCAGGATCGCCCAGGTCTGTCCGTTGTCGGTGGAGCGGTAGACGCCACTCAGCATGTCGGCCCCGTAAACGGTTGTCGGATCGGTGGGATCGAAGACGATATCGGTGATCATGGCCTCGGGCGCCAACCCGGCAGGCTGGGGTGTCCAGATCTGCCCACCGTCGGTGCTGCGGTAGATGCCGCTTTCTTGGAAGCCCGCCAGGAGAACTTGCGGATCGGTCGGGTCGATAGCAATCGAGAGGGCGGCCCGCCCCGTTGGGAGGCCTCCAACGACCTCCCAACTGGACCCCCCGTTGTTGGTGCGGAGAATTCCATCCGTGGTGGATGCGGCGTACACAACCGAGGAGTCTGTTGGATGGATCGCGATCGTGGCGACCTGGGCGTCGTCGGTGAGAGCGTCGTTGGCCGTCTTCCATGTCGTTCCACCATCCGTGGAAACCCAAATTCCGGCCCCAGGGAGCTCTCCCGCGAAGGTACCCGCCGAGTGGAAGCCGCCGGTCCCGCCGTAGACAATTTCCGCGTTCGAGGGTGCAAACTGGACGCTGCGCCAGCCCAGCCTCTCGCCGAGGGTAGGAAAGACCACAGCCCAGGTGTCGCCGCCGTCATGGCTCTCGGCGAGTGCACCGTCCCAGTTGGTTCCGGCCAGCACGTGTGTGGCCTCCGTGGGGTCAACGGACACGGCGTTCCATTCGAGCATCGAGATTGGGGGCGAAATCAGGCCCACCCACTCGGTGCCGCCATCAGCTGAGGTGAACAGGCCGCTCCGCGCCGCTGCGAACACACGGCCGGCCTCGGCGAGGCTCACGGCAACATCACGCACCTGGGCGCCGGTGTATCCGGAGCTCGCCATCTGCCACGTGGTTCCCCCGTCGTCGCTGACGAAGTTGCCCCCGCCGTAGTTGTTGGCGAAAAGCCGGTCCGGGTTGGTGGGATCAACCTGGATGTCGATGGGGAATCCGGCTCGGATGCCGGGCGGCCCCCAGCCGGGACCCGCCACCGTCTCCCACGTCTCACCCCCGTCTTCGCTGCGGAACACGAACTCGGCGTTGGCTGCGTAGGCGATATCGGGGTCGGATATGGCGAACTCAACGGAGGTCGACCCCTGGGAGTGGGTTTGGATCCAGTTATCTCCTCCGTTGACGCTCCGAAAGACACCGGCTCCGTCGCCGTAGGTGTTGTTGCCGGTGCCGGCCAGCAAGATCTCAGGGTTCTCGGGGTGGATGAACAACGAGTTGACGTAGAGGTTTCCCAGGCCGTTGTTCATTTGTTCCCAGGTCGCTCCTCCGTCCGTGCTCTTGAGCACCCCGACGCCACCGGGCTTGCGCGAATTGGGCTCTGAATTGGCCGCCTCCCGATCGAAGATACCGGTTGAGACGTAAACGGTTGCGGTGTCGGTTGGGTCGAACCAGACATACCTGGCCAGATTGTCGCCGCGCCAGACCGCCTTCCAGTTGTCGCCGCCGTCCGTCGTTTTGTAGACGACGCCGCCGGTGAGGTCGAATTCGTTGCCCTTGCCCTCCTCGCCGGTGAGGAGCCATGAGGAGAGTTCGGCGGCGCCGTAGATGGTGTCCGAGTCACCGGGCTCTACACCAAAACCTCGGAAGGTAATGCCGTCGAACTCCTCCACGCCTGAGTCCCTTTCGACCCATGTCTTGCCCCCGTCGGTGGACCTGAAGATGCCCCGGGTGTTCTGGGTTCCGGCCCACAGGATGTCGGCGTCATTGGGGTCGATGCTGAGGCTGAACACCGGAATGGCATCGCCCGATGGCCCGGCACGGGTCGTGATGCCCTCGTTGGATGGATACCAGTTCTGCCCTCCGTCGTCGGAGACGAATACCCCTGCGTAGGCGTCGGTTACGTACATGCGGTCCGCGTTGGTGGGGTCCATCCGAACGTCGTAGCCGAGACCGCCGAGGGGTCCGCCTGTGCGGATCCAGCTGAGGCCGGAGGGTGGAGCAGGGGCGGCAGAGTCGGTGGCAGCGATGGTCAGTTCGTCGAACTCCACCACCCCCTCACCTTCGACTCGGAATCCGATCTCGCCGGAAGGGTACGGGTCCGGGTCGGCGGCCTCGAACGTGACTCCGGCAACTGTGATCGTGTGGCTGGATCCGTTGACTACGACCGATACGTCGACCCATTCACCTGGGTGGATTGGTGCATCCGCGCCGGCGAGGACGGTCGGTTGGGTTGCCTCGCGGACCAGCTCGGCCCAGTCGGGTGTGAGAAAGACTGAATACCGACCCTGTTCGCTGGCGCGATACATGATGGCCGCCACGGAGGTGTCATCGATACGCACTCTCACGGAGAACTCGAAATCGGCCAGGGTCCCAGCCCGGTGGGCTGAACCACCCTGAGGGACCCTGAGGACACCATCAACAACCTCAGTACCGGACGCCAACTCCCAACCAGTCGGTGGAGAATCGAAGTTCTCCACCTTTTGATCCTGGGCGGAGACACCCTGAGACAGGAGGAGCACCACCGCCACGGTGACTGCGGCATACCTCGCAGCCTTCATTTCGATCCTCCCGATCGGGGTAACCCGCCTCGTGCAGTGTCGCGCCACCGTGCCGGTATATGCCAGGGCATATCGCCTCCATTTGTTCGATGTGGGAACCCAGGGACCTTGTGCCCTGGACCCGTCGCCGCAAGACAGCGATGATCGAGTGAGAGAGGACAGTGCGTGAAGCTTCGGACACTGATCGGCTTGCTGGCGGCGGTTGTTGTGGCCGTCACCGCCGCATCCCTAATGACGCGGCCCGATGCTACGTCCATCGCCGGGACGGTCGTGGATGCCGAAGGGCGCGGGATTGCCGGTGCCATCGTGCGGGTGCAGGCGACATTGATCACTTCGCATGCGGATGCCGCAGGTCGCTTCGAGTTGGAAGTGCCGGACGGCCCGGTTGGCGTCAGTGCTTGGGCGCCGGGGTATTTCATTGGTGGCGGGAGCGAGCACGCGGCGGGCGATGAGGTCCAGTTCACCCTCGTGGCGCTGCCGGATGGGGACTTCTCCGATTACGACTGGGTGTCGGTGGACGCAACCGGCGGCAAAGAATCCGGCGCGTGCGCGGCCTGCCACAGCAGCGTAGGTACCGACCTCGGACTTTCGCTCCCAGCCGATCAGTGGCGGCTGGATGCTCATGGCGTATCTGCCAGGAACCTTCGGTTCCTGACGATGTACGAGGGCGCCGACGTCCATGGCAACCAAAGCCCCCCAACCCGCTACGTGACCACCCGGGACTACGGCCGGGTGCCGTTGTCTCCTGATTCCAGTCTCGACTACTACGGACCCGGCTATGTCCTCGACTTTCCAGAGACGGCGGGCAACTGCGGGGCGTGTCACACCCCCATGGCATCGGCCGATGATGCCTACGGCGTCGATCCCCGAACGCTCGAGGGTGCTGCCGCCGAAGGTGTTGGGTGTGATTTCTGCCACAAGGTGAGCGACGTAGTTGTGGCCGAAGACGGATTGCCGTGGCCGGGCCGCCCCGGCGTGTTGTCTATTGAGCTAGCCCGGCCGCCGGAGGGTCATCAGTTCTTTGCCGGCCCCTTCGATGATGTTGCGCCGGGGGAGGACACGTATTCGGCGCTGCAGTTGGAAAGCCGGTTCTGTGCCGCGTGTCACCACGCCGTTTTCTGGGACACGGTGATCTATGACTCGTATGGGGAGTGGTTGCGCAGCGACTACAGCTCCCCCGAGACCGGACAAACGTGTCAGGACTGTCACATGCCGCCTACCGGAGCAACAGTTTTCGCGTTACCCAAGGAAGGGGGGCGGGAGCGAGATCCAGCGACGATCGCATCACATCTGATGCCGGGGGCGGCGGATGAAGAGCTGTTGCAGTCGGCGTTGACCATGGAGGTGGGCGTCGAACGTACGAGTGATGTTATCGACGTGGAAGTCACCCTTCGAAACGACAATACCGGCCATCACGTACCCACAGACTCTCCGCTGCGTCAGGTGATTCTGCTGGTGGAGGTGATCGATGCAGCCGGGCAAAGCCTCGACTTGGCGTCCGGCCCGACGTTGCCCGAGTGGTGCGGAGTCGGCGATCCGAGCGACGGCTACTACGCGGGACTCCCTGGCGCTGCGTATGCCAAGGTGCTCGAGGAGCTGTGGACCGAGGTATCACCGACCGGGGCCTACTGGAACCCGACCCGTGTGGTCTCTGACAATCGCATCGCCGCCCACAGCGCGGAAACGACCACCTACTCTTTTGCGGCTCCCGGTGAAGGTGCAGTCGAGGTCCGGGTGAAGTTGCTGTTCCGCCGAGCGTTCATCGAACTAGCCGACCTGAAGGGATGGACTCTGGAGGACATCGCGATGGCCGAGGCGACACTGAGACCATAGAGCTGATCCGGTCTACCAGGAACGGAAGGCGACGGCTCCCCGGCCGCCGCGACCTCACCCGACGCTCGGGCTTTCCAGGCCCAGTCGAGACGCTACCGCGGAAGCACAGGATGGCTCCCAACTTTCAGACGGTTGAATCGTCTGTCTCACATCAGAAACCCCCGCTGTCACGGGGGTTTCGGAAGCACGCCCGGAGGGACTCGAACCCCCAACCTTCTGATCCGTAGTCAGAATCAGGGGGTTTCCGTCACCGCTGGGATCCCTCCCGAGGTCACGCTAGGTGACCACCCCCAACACCAGGAGGGCACCCCAAGTAATACATGGGGTTTTACTGTTCAACGTCTATGGTTGATTTGCAGCGTTTTTGATCCTCTCGCGGACCAAATGCGGACCAGACCACACCGCTCGTCGGCCGCTCGGCTGCGGCCTGAACTCAATCGGCTTCATAGCGAGGTGGGTGATACGCGACGCCAGCACGCCTCACATCGAAGACACCGATCTCGTGACGTGATAATCCCCTGACCAGCTCATCGATGTGAACCTCGAGCAATTCGACGGCTTCAAGCTGATGGCACCTGAGGAACACATGTTGGCCGAACGTGAACTTGCGGCGCCGGCGCGTCGCTTCCGTATCGTGGGTAATCAGAACGGCGTTACGGTTGTCGGCGTAGGTGGCAACCGCATCGTCGTCTGCTCCACCAAGGCCCGCTTCGACCACACTCCAGCATTCATGTCCACGCTGCCGGAGGAACGAACCGACCGCCTGGGCGTCAACGTCTTCATCCAGCACGAAGCGCATCTACGCGACCGACGACGAACTCGCTCCCGCCGCCTTGATGTCCTCCTCAGTCAAGCTTGGAAAGGCGTCCAGGATCTCCTTGGTTGTCTTCCCAGCCTCCAGGTAGCGCCTCACTGCCTCGACAGGTACCCGCGTTCCGCGGAAGACCGGCTTGGATGCCTGGACCTTGCGGCGCTTCTCGACAACACCAACGTGCGCGCCGCTTCGCTGCAGTCGTCCCTGAACTCGGGACCGAATCGCTTGGAGATCGATCACCTGCCACATCACTCCTTGGAAGGGGCGACGCGAGTCCTCCCACGTTCCGTCTCCATGTTGGAATAGCACCTGGTCCCCTGACAGAGCGAAACGTACTTCTCGCAGAGGGGACTCGTAGCCCTGTCGCCGCAGGTGGCTGATGATCCGTCGAATATGCTGCAGCGACACTCCCTGGTGCCTCAACTCCGATGCGGCAACCAGTTCAACAAGACGCGACAGGGAATACAGGCGAACAACGTTGCGCGAACTGATCTCCCGTTCGATATCGGGTTTGATGAGATCGGTCTTCTCCCAGTAGCGGAGCCGCTGAGGACTGATCCCTGCTATCTCGCCTGCCCGCTTATCCGGCACCATCATGTCATCGTCGGAGTGACTCATCTCGGCTCCATTCGCGCCAACTATTCCAGCGTAATGCCGGTCTGTGATA
>Ga0224512_10003525_pt1 | contig 13711 bp, 11 predicted proteins | sample SF_May12_sed_USG_4_FD_169103 | JGI IMG/M metagenome (GOLD analysis project Ga0224512, IMG submission 169103) | Sediment microbial communities from San Francisco Bay, California, United States - SF_May12_sed_USGS_13 | ecosystem: Environmental > Aquatic > Marine > Sediment | place: USA...
GCAGGCTCCGCCGTGCTGCCGCTCAAGGACGAAGCGAAGGCACTGCTTCAGACGACGCCCGGGCTTCAGCTGCCGAACGACCTGCTCCTCTACGCCAGGACGCTCTCGTACGTCTTCGCCATCGGCGTCGAGCTCGACCCCGAAGTCGACCTCATGAAGCTCGCGCTGCCGCAGCTGCTGCGCTTCCTGGCCCAGAAGGAGTAGCCGCCCGGCGCGAGCGATCAGCGAGCGCGAGGCCCGGCTAGGGCCGGGCTAGGGCTTGCGCAGTCGCAGGCCCTGGAGGTGAATGAAGCCCGTGGCGTCCCGCGGGTCGTAGGTGGCTTCGGATGCCCCGTCTTCGAAGGTCACGAGGTCGGAATCGTAGAGTGAATGGGGAGAGCGCCGTCCCGTCACGACCGCGCTCCCCTTGTAGAGCTTCACGCGCACCTCGCCGGTCACGTTGGCCTGCGCCGCGTCGACGGCCGCGCGCACGAAGTCCATCTCCGGCGAGAACCAGAAGCCGTTGTAGATGAGCTCGGCGAAGCGCGGCGAGAGGCGATCGCGTTCGTGCATGACGTCCCGGTCCATCGTGATGGACTCGAGGGCCCGGTGTGCGGCGTGCAGGACGGTCCCGCCGGGCGTTTCGTAGACCCCGCGCGACTTGAGGCCCACGAAGCGGTTCTCGACCATATCGACCCGCCCGACCCCGTGCTCTCCGGCGATGCGGTTGAGCTTCGTGAGGAGCGCCGCGGGCGACAGGCCCTCCCCGTCGATGGAAACGGGATTCCCCCGCGCGAATCCGATGACGAGCTCCGCGGGGCGGTCCGGCCCCGCTTCCGGCGATCGGGACAGGATGAACATGTCCTCGTCCGGTGCGCGCCACGGGTCCTCGAGCACGCCGCCCTCGAAGGACACGTGCATCAGGTTGCGGTCGATCGAGTAGGGCTTCTTCAGGGTGGCGGTGACGGGAATCCCGTGCTTCTCACAGTATGCGATGCAGTCGGTTCGGGAGCGAAGATCCCACTCTCGCCACGGCGCGATGACGGCGAGCTCCGGAGCGAGGGCGCGGAAGGCGAGCTCGAAGCGAACCTGGTCGTTGCCCTTGCCGGTGGCGCCGTGGGCGACGGCGTCGCAGCCGGTCTCGCGCGCCACCTCCGCCTGGTCCTTCGCGATCAGCGGCCGGGAGAGCGCGGTCCCCAGCAGGTAGGTCCCCTCGTAGACGGCGGCACCCCGCAGCGCCGGGAACACGAAGTCCCGGACAAACTCCTCGCGAAGGTCCCGGACCACGCAGTCGATCGCGCCGGTGGCGCGGGCCTTCTCCGGAAGCCCGGCGAGCTCCTCCTGCTGGCCCACGTCGGCCGTGTAGGCCACGACCTCGCACCCGTACTGCTGGATCAACCAGTGCAGGATCACGGAGGTGTCCAGACCACCGCTGTAGGCCAGGCAGACCCGCTTGACTGCGCTTCGGCCAGACACCGCGCACCTCCGTGGCGCGGATTCTAGCCCAGATCACCGGTCGCGGCGGGAGGTCTCAGACGACGGACAGTCGAATCGCGGTGGTGCGCCCACCCCTGGGAGCCGCGGTCGTCCGGACCTCGGCGCCGATCTCGCTCAGCAGCTCCGGAACGATGCGGGGCTCGGGCGCGCCCGCTGCGTCCGCCGCGGCGGCGGGATCGCAGCCCTCGTCGCCGGCGTCGACGATGGAGATGACGACCGACTCTACGGTGCCGCGTCCTGCGGTCCGTGCGGCCATCGTGATCGTCGAGGACTTCGCGGCGCGCGCCAGGCGGTCCCGCAGGAGGTGCGTGAGCGCGAGCTCGAGACGCCCGGCGTCGCCGTGCACGGCGGGAAGCTGCGCGGGGACGAGAAGCTCGAACGCGACGCCCTTGTTGGCGAACTCGGACTTCACGCGGGCCGCCGTGTCGCGCAGGACCGGGACGGGATCGACGCGCCCGGCGATGGCTTCCGAAGCGACCGTTCCGGAGTACAGGCGGCGAAGCTCCTCCGTCCACTTGCGAATCCGCGTCAGGGCCCGAATCCCCTCCTCGATCAGGCTCCGGTAGCGCTCGGACCGGCGCCCACCGGTCTGCTCGAGCATCTCGTCGAGCAGCTGGGCGAGACCGCCGAGCGGCTCGGAGATCTCGCGGTAGAGCGCGAGGAAGCGCTCGTCGGTAGCGGCCGACTCGACGAGCAGCAGCACCACCCCGACGCGCGAATCCTCGGCGACGATCGGCGATGCGATCGCACCGAAGCCCTTCCCGCCCTGCCGGATCCGGAAGCGCACCGTCTTGCCCTGGTCGCAGGCCTCCGCCACCGAGCTCAGCACGGACTCGCGCGCTCCACCCTCGAAGAGCGTCGCCAGCGTCTGGCCGACGACGCTTTCCAGGCCCACGGAGAAGCTCGACTCGAAGGCGGGGTTCACGTACGCTGCGCGGCCGTCGCGGTCGCCGACCACCACGGGCGCGTCGATGTAGGTCAGGAGCGAGCGGGAGGCGCCGATCACGATTCGAGCCCCGCGATGCCGGCGTCGACCAGATCGTTGAGAATCCGCAGCGCATCGAAGGCGTCCATGCCGGACAGCGCGATCAATTCATCGATTGTCGTCTCGCCGTCCACCAGCGAGAGCACGAAGCCGGCGTCCGCGGGCAGCTGGAAGCGCGTGATCGCGGACGGCTGGATCAGCAGCTTGGGGATCGCGCCGCGCTCGCCTACCCGCTTCCGGTAGCGCTGCAGCAGCTGGCTGCGCAGCATGTCGATGTATCCCTCCACCTCGATCTCTACGGACTCCAGGTCGGCGGCGGCGCGGAAGAGATCCAGGGCCCCTTCGAGATCCTCGCCGTCGAGCCGCGCCCGGGCTTCCTCCACCAGGCGCGCCGCCGACGTTTCCGGATGCACCTCGGTGGAAGCGCTCGCGACCGCTTCGGCCAGGCCGGGCTCGGGACCCTCGGAGCGCGCGTCCCCGCCGCCTCCCGCCGCCTGTAGGTAGTCCAGCGCCTCCGCGTGGTCCGGGTCGATGCGCAGCACCGCCTCCCAGCAGCGGACGGCATTCGCGACGTCGCCCAGGCCAAAGTGGTCCAGCCCAGCGCGAACCAGCCGTTCCAGCTTTGCCGTCTCCGATTCGCCCATCGCGAGCCGCTACTTCTCCTTCGGAAGCTCGTGATCCGCGTTCTCGCGGATGATCCGCTCGACCTCCTCCTCGGAGAGCGTGCCGGTGGCGTTCACCGTGATCGACTGCTCCCCGTCGGTCGCGAGGTCTCGGGCCGAGACGCTCACGATGCCGTTGGCGTCGATTTCGAACGCGACGTCGATCTCGGGCTCGCCCTTCGGGGCGCACCGGATGTCCGTGAGGACGAACTCGCCGAGCAGGTGGTTGCCGTCGGCGCGGTCGCTGTCGCCCTGCAGAACGCGGATCTTCACCGCCGTCTGCTCGTCCCGGGTCGTCGTGAAGAAGTGGGATTTCCGCACGGGGACGGTCGTGTTTCTCGCGATCAACGTCGCGAAGTGGCCATCAAAGGTCGCGATCCCCAGCGACATCGGAGTCACGTCGAGCAGCAGCAGGTCCCGATCCTTTTCGGTGAGCACGTTCCCCTGAATCGCGGCGCCGACGGCGACCACTTCGTCCGGGTTCACGCCTTTGTGCGGGCGTTTCCCGAAGAAGTCGGTGACCCGGGACTGGACGAGCGGCATGCGCGTCTGACCGCCGACGAGGAGCACGTGATCGATCTGGTCCGCCGACAGGCCGGCGTCGGCCACGCACTGCGCGACGCTGTCGAGGGTGGCGTCCACGATGTCGCCGACCAGCTCCTCGAGCGTCTCCCGGCTGAGTTCCATGTTGAGGTGCCGGGCGCCGTTGGCGTCGTTGGCGATGAAGGGCAGGTTGACCTCGGCGGTGTTGAGGGACGACAGATCGCACTTCGCCTTCTCCGCCGCGTCCTTCAGGCGCTGGAGGGCCATGCGATCGTCCCGGAGGTCGAGGCCCTCATCCTGCTCGAACTGCTTGAGGATGTGGTCGACCAGCCGCCGATCGAGGTCCTCCCCTCCCAGGAAGGTATTCCCCGCGGTTGCCAGGACCTCGACCACGCCGTCGCCGAGCTCGAGGATCGAGATGTCGAAGGTCCCGCCGCCCAGGTCGTAGACCGCGATCTTCTCCTCGACCTGCTTCCGCGACAGGCCGTAGGCCAGGGCGGCGGCGGTGGGCTCGTTGATGATGCGCAGGACCTCGAGGCCCGCGATCTTCCCGGCGTCCTTGGTGGACTGGCGCTGGGTGTCGTTGAAGTACGCCGGAACCGTGATGACGGCTTCGACCACGGGCTCGCCGAGGTACTCCTCGGCGACGCGCTTCATCTCGCGCAGGATGATTCCGGAAATTTCCGGGCAGGAGAAGGTCTTCCCGGTGATCATGATGCGCGCTTCATCGTTGGCGCCGCGAACGATCTCGTAGGGGCACAGCTCGAGGGCACGGGCCACCTCCGGCGAATCGAAGCGCCGTCCGATCAGCCGCTTGCACGCGTAGACGGTGTCGCGCGAGTTCGTGATGGCCTGTCGCTTCGCCAGGTGACCCACCAGCCGCTTTCCGTCCTGCGAGATGGCAAACATCGACGGGCTCGTCTTGTAGCCTCCCGCGTTGGGAACCACCACGGGCTTCCCTCCGTCGACCACCGCCACACACGAGTTGGTCGTCCCGAGATCGATTCCGATGACACGGCTCATTTCTTGCCTCCAGTTCTCTGCCGTCGAAGTCCTCGGCGACGCAGAGATTCAAGCTCTTCGCTGGCCTGTGAGTCCTGCGGATCGAGGCGGAGCGCCTCCTTCAGCACTCCCCTCGCCTTCTCGACCAGCCCCTGCCCCCGGAACACGCGGGCCAGGGTGACGCGGTAGCGCGCGACGTCGGGCTCCACCTCGCAGGCCGTCTCGGCGTATTCGCGGGCGCGATCGAGTTCGACCATCTCGATCGCCAGCTGCGCCGCTCGATCGTTCACCTCGGGATCGCTGGGCCGGTAGTGGAGCGCCTCCTCGTACAGCTGCATGGCGTCGTGCCGAGCGCGGTCGTCCCAGGCGCCCTTGGCCTTCTCGAGCAGCTCCGCCGCGCGCACCTGGTGGACGCGCGCCTGGACCTCGCCGAAGGCCTGCCGGTACTCGTCGCACCACGGATCGAAGGCAATCGCGAGGCGCATGCTGGCGGCCGCCTCGACCCAGCGCTGCTTGTGGCGCGAGACGATCGCCGCGTCGAAGAACTGACGGGCCTTGAAGCGCCGCTCGGCGAAGACCTCGTCGGGAATGCGGAACTGGCGCCGCAGTCGCTCGAGCCGTTCGCGTCGGGCCGATCGCCGGGGCTTGGGCGAACGCGAAGCGTCGGCGACGGCCGCCGACGGGTCCGGCGTCGGCGGGGAATGCAGCATCGAGCACTCGATCTCGGCCCGGGTGGCGGGGTCCGAGAGCAGCTCGTAGGCCTCGACGATCTTCTTGAAGATGCGATCGAGGCGGAGCGCGTAGTCCCCGATATTGCGCCGAAAGTAGCGGTCCGGGTGGAACTGCTTCGAGAGCTCGAAGTACGCGCGCTTGATGGCGCGCGTGTCGGCGTCGCGATCCACGCCGAGCAGCGCGTGATACGGTTGGTCCAGGGCCGCGTCGAACTCGCAGATGCGGCGTTGCAGGTCGACGGCCAGGTCGAGATCGGCGTCGATCGCATACTCCACCGCGACCCGGACCGCCTCCGGCGTCCCGGCCTCCTCCGCCGGGTCCGGACTCGGCCCGTCCCCGGCCCGCTCGACGGCCTCGGTCAATACGAGGATCCCCTCCTCCGTCCACCGCTTCAGGCGTTCCTCGATCTCCTCCGGCGCGAGCCCGCCGATCTCGAGGAGCACGGCCCAGGGCGTGCGACCGTCGATGCGGGAGAGGAGGAAGCCCTCCGCCGGGCTGAGTGAGAGCCCGGAGGGATCCCAGCCCGGCGCGAGCCGCGGGATTCGCTGTTCCTGATCGCCTGCTTCCGCCGCCGACTGCATGGGGCTCCCCGCCGGAGCCCGAGGGCTCCTGCGCCCTCGCCTCATCGGCGGGCTGTGCGGAAAAGCTGAGGCGGGAGCGGGCCGAACGCCCGGTTGTGCGAGGGGACGGACCGGGTCCCCCAGGGGCTAGGTCAGGAGCCGCTCCAGGACCGCCTTCTGGGCGTGGAGGCGGTTTTCGGCCTGGTCGAGAGCCAGGCTGCGCTCACCGTCGAGGATCTCGTCGGTGATCTCCTCGCCGCGATGGGCCGGCAGACAGTGCATGACCCAGGCCTCCGGCGCGTGCTCGAGCAGCGCCGCATTCACCTGGTACTCCGCGAAGAGGCGGCGGCGCGCCTCGCGCTCCGACTCCTGGCCCATGCTGGTCCAGGTATCGGTGTAGACGAAGGTCGCCCCGCGCACCGCCTCGCGGGGGTCCTCGCACCAGGAGAGGCGCGCACCGCTCGCCGCCGCCAGCTCCTCGGCGCAGCGCCGGATGCGGACCGCCGGGCGATGGCTCGCCGGCGTCCCCAGCCGCAGCGTGAGGCCGAGCACCCCCGCCCCGAGCATCAGCGAGTTGGCCATGTTGTTTCCGTCGCCGACGTAGGCGATCACCGCGTCCTTGAGCTCGACGTGCTCGGCGATGGTCTGGAAGTCGGCCATCACCTGACACGGATGCAGGAGGTCCGTGAGGCCGTTGATCACGGGGATCGTCGCGACGCGCGCCAGCTCCTCGATCAGCTCGTGGCTGAAGGTCCGGGCGACGATGCCGTCGACCCACCGCGAGAGGTTGCGGGCCACGTCGCCCGGGGCCTCCCGCGTGCCGATCCCGACCTGCTCGGGTCGGAGCAGGATGGCGTGTCCGCCGAGCTGCGCCATCCCGGCCTCGAAGGTGACGTGCGTCCGCAGCGAGGGCTTCTCGAAGAACATGGCCAGGGCCCGCCCCTCCAGGCTCTGGGGTCGCTGGCCGCGATTCAGCAGCTGCTTGAGCTCGCGCGCCCGGTCGAGCAGGCGGAACAGGTCCTCGGCGGACCAGTCGGCGAGCGTCAGGAAGTCCTTCGGCATGGCTCAGCAGGACAGGAGCGTCCCGACGCCCCCGTCGGTGAAGACCTCCAGCAGGATCGAGTGCAGGATCCGGCCGTCGATGATGTGGGCGCTCCCGACTCCGCTCTCCAGCGCCGCGATGCAGCACTCGACCTTGGGAATCATGCCGTCGCGGATGGTCCCCTCGTCGATGAGCTTGTGCGCCTCCTCCGCGCTGAGCCGCGGAACGAGCCGGCGACCGCGGTCCTTCACGCCCTCGACGTCGGTGATCAGGATGAGCTTCTCGGCGCGCAGGGCGCGGGCGATCGCGCCCGCCGCCTCGTCCGCGTTCACGTTGTGGGTGACGCCGGCGTCGTCGACCCCGATGGGGGCGATCACGGGCACGAAGCCCCCCTCGGTCACCGCGATGATCGGAGACGGGTCCACCGCGACGATGCGGCCGACGCGCCCGAGATCGCGATCGGCGACGAGTCGCTGCGTCACCCGGATCATGCCCCCGTCGCAGCCCGTCAGCCCCACCGCGCGACCGTCCCGCTGTTGGATCAAATCCACGATCTCGCGGTTGACCTTGCCGCCGAGGACCATTTCGACCACTTCCATCGTCTCGTCGTCCGTGACCCGCAGTCCGTCGACGAAGGTCGAGCTCTTGCCGAGCCGCTCGAGGGTGGCGCCGATCTGCGGGCCGCCCCCGTGGACGATCACCGGGCGAAGTCCGATGGATTTGAGCAGCACGACGTCCAGGGCGAACGAGGCCCGCAGCGTCGCGTCGCTCATGGCGCTGCCGCCGTACTTGATGACGACGGTCTTGCCCGTGAAGCGCCGGATGTAGGGCAGCGCTTCGATCAGGATCTCGGCCTTGTCGATCAGGTCCTTCATCGTCCCCGGCTCGCTCCCCGCGCTTCGCGTCGGGCCTCGGCCACGTCATCGATGGACTCGAGCAGACTACGGTACAGGAGGACGTTTCGTACCGCCGCCGAGAGCACGGCGGAGAGCAGCTCGCCGGTGGCCGCCGAGACGCCGGAATCGACGCTCGCGAACGCGCGCGCCACGCCCACGACCTTGCCGCGCAGGCGAATCGGCACGCAGAGCAGAGGGGCAACGACGCCATCCGCCCGGGCGTCGACCTCCGCATCGAAGCGGGGGTCCGACCCGGGCTGATCCGACGCGACCAGGCGACCGGTCTGCAGCACCGTTCCCGTGAGACCGCGGTTTGCCGGCAGCTGCGGAGGGTCGCCCGGGCCGCCGCCCTCGCACTGCCCCTGGAGCTCGAGAACGCCGTTCTCGACGAGATAGAGCGAGATCGGAGCCGCCGGCAGCGCGCGCGCGACCGGGCGCAGTGCGGCCTCGATGATGCGATCGGGCTCGACCTCTTCGGCCAGCACGTCGCAGATGGCCCGCGCGAGCTCGGCATCGCCGCTTTCGGAGCCGCGCTCGCCGGGCCCAGCGAGCTCGGCTCCCGCTCCGCCCGCCGCGCGGCCTTCGGTCGCATTGGCTCGCTGCGCGCGGGCTTCGCCCGCTTTCGCGAGGTGCTGGCCCACCGCGAGCGCGAGGATCCGGAGCAGCGCGAGGTCGTCCTCGCCGAAGGGGGCTCCGTCGTCGCGATCGGTGGCGCACAGCACGCCCAGCGGAGCGCCCGCTCCGAGACAGGTCGCGAGGGCGAAGGAGGACGACGCGTAGCGCTCGCTCGGCGCGCGCCCCGCAAAGCGGGCGTCGGCCGCCACGTCCGCCACCGCGATCGCGGCGGCGTCCGCCAGGACCACCCCCGCCGCACCCTCCCCCGCCTTGACGGCGTCCATCTCGGCGGCGGCCAGCGCGCGTCCCGTGATCGCCGCCGCCCGCAGCTCCTCGCCGCGCTCGTCGAGCAACAGAAGCGACGTCTTCGTCGCGCCCAGCACGACGGCGACCGCTTCCGCCGCCCGGCCGGCGAGCGCCTCGACGCCGCTTGCCCCCTCGCGCTCCGGAGAGGGCTCCGCGAGGAGCGCCAGCTGCGCCTCCAGCCGGCCGAGCCGCTCACGCAGGTTCGCTCCGCCGGTCTCGACCTGGTAGCTCCGGAGCGCTCGTTGCACCGTCAGCACCAGCTCTTCCTCGTGAAGGGGCTTGGCGAGGTAGTCGCACGCGTGCAGACGCAGCGCCTCGAGGACGAGATCCTGATCGGTGGCCGTCGAAAGGGCGATCACACGCAGGGCGGGGCGGCGAGCGCTCAGGCGCTCGAGCACCTCGAGGCCGCGCGGATCCGACAGCTGGAGGTCGAGGACGACGACGCCGACGGCCGGGTCGTCGGCCGCGGCCAGCGCCTCCTCGCCTCCGGCGGCGGTCCGACACTCGATCCCCGCATCCGCCAGGGAATCGCGGATCGCCTCCCGGAAGAAGCGCTCGTCGTCGACGACGAGGACACCGGGCTTCGGCTCGGTCATGCTCTCCTCTCCCGCCGCTCCGGCCCCGGGGGATGACGCGGGCTCAGAGAATGAATCGCGACAGGTCCTCGTCCTGCACGAGGTCCTCGAGGCGCTCGCGTACGAACGCTTCGTCCACCACGTGTCGCGTCCCCCCGAGGTCAGGCGCGTTGAAGCTCATCTCCTCGAGCAGCTTCTCCATCACCGTGTGCAGGCGGCGCGCTCCGATGTCCTCGGAGCGCTCGTTGACGCGTGCGGCGTACTCGGCGATCGCCCGGATGCCGTCGTCCTTGAATTCGATCTCCACGTCCTCGGTGCGCAGCAACTCGGTGTACTGGCGCACCAGCGAGTTGCGGGGCTCGGTGAGGATGCGGTTGAAGTCGTCCCGCGACAGGCTCGACAGCTCGACGCGGATCGGGAACCGCCCCTGGAGCTCGGGGATCAGGTCCGACGGCTTCGCGGCGTGGAAAGCGCCCGCCGCGATGAACAGGATGTGGTCGGTGCGGACCGGGCCGTGCTTGGTCTGGACCGTCGAACCCTCGACGATGGGGAGCAGGTCCCGCTGGACGCCTTCCCGCGAAACGTCGGGGCCGCTGCGGAGGCTCGACCCCACCGCCACCTTGTCGAGCTCGTCGATGAACACGATCCCCGACTGCTCGACCCGCGACACCGCGAGCTCCCGCACGTGATCCATGTCCACCAGGCGCGTCGCCTCTTCGGCCGCCAGCGCCTCCAGCGCCGCCCTCACCCGCATGCGGCGCCGTCGCGTCCGCTTGGGGATCAGGCCGCCGAGCAGATCCTTGAACTGCATGCCCATCTCTTCGACGCCTTGGGGCGTGAAGATCGACATCATGGTGCCGGCGCCGCCGCCGTCTTCGAACTCGAGCTCGACCTCCCGATCGTCGAGCCCGCCCTTCCGGAGCATCCCGCGCAGCTTCTCGCGCGTTTCGCTCGCCGCAGCCCCGTCGGGCCCGGCGGGCCTCTCGCCCGCGGCCGCCTGCGAGGGCCCGAGGCGGATCACCGTGCCCGCCGCGCCCGCCGGCGGGGCCGGCGGCGGCAGCAGGACATCGAGCAGGCGCTCCTCGGCCCGCTCTTCGGCCTTGGTGCGAACCGCGCGCTTCTCCTCCTCGAGCACGAGGGCGAGGCCGAGATCCGCGAGGTCGCGAATGATCGACTCGACGTCGCGCCCGACGTAGCCCACCTCGGTGAACTTCGAGGCCTCCACCTTGATGAACGGGGCCTGGGCCATCCGGGACAACCGCCGGGCCACTTCCGTCTTTCCCACTCCCGTCGGGCCGATCATGATGATGTTCTTCGGCGCGATCTCGTCGCGGAGCTCCTCGGGAACCTGCTGGCGGCGCCAGCGATTGCGCAGCGCGATGGCGACAGCCCGCTTCGCCTCGGGCTGGCCGACGATGTAGCGGTCCAGCTCCGAGACGACCTCGCGCGGTGTGAAGGTCTGCTCTTCGCTCACGGAAGCGTCACCACGTTCACGTTGTCGTTCGTATAGATGCAGATCTCGGCGGTGATGCGCAGCGCCTCGCGGGCGATCTCCTCGACGCCGAGCTCCGTGTGACGAGCCAGCGCCCGGGCGGCCGCCAGCGCGTACGAGCCGCCCGAGCCGACGGCGGCGATCCCGTCGTCGGGCTCGATCACGTCGCCGTTGCCGGAGACCACCAGCACGTGCTCGCGGTCACCCACCACCAGCAGGGCGTCGAGGCGGCGCAACGCCCGATCCGTGCGCCAGTCCTTGGCGAGCTCGACGGCGGCGCGCCGCACGTTGCTGGGATAGGCCTCGAGCTTTGCCTCGAGGCGCTCGGTGAGCGCCATCGCGTCCGCGGCGCCTCCCGCGAAACCGATCAGCGCGACGCCGTTCGCCACCCGGCGCGCCTTCTGCGCCGCCTGCTTCACTACCGTATTGCCCACCGTGACCTGCCCGTCCGAGGCTATCGCGATCTGCCCGTTGCGCACGATCGCAAGCACGGTGGTGGAGTGCACGGTCTGGGTCCGGTTCATTCGCGTTCCTGCTTACTGACCTTCGCTCGCCTTCGACTCGCTGCGTGCCGGCTGCGCCGGCTTGCGCTACTGACCTTCGCTCGCCTTCGACTCGCTGCGTGCCGGCTGCGCCGGCTTGCGCTACCGACCTTCGCTCGCCCGCTTTTTCGATTTCTGCTTGCCGTCGGCGCCACTCCGGGCTCTGGGGTGCGCGCGATCGTACACTTCCATGATTCGGTCGGCCGACACCGCCGTGTACTTCTCGGTCGTGGACAGGCTCGCGTGCCCGAGAAGCTCTTGAATCTCGCGCAGGTCGGCGCCCATGTCGAGCAGGTGGGTCGCGTAGCTGTGCCGCAGGCGGTGCGGATGGACCCGGTCGACCACGCCGGCGCCCCGCGCACGGGACGCGACGATGCGCCGGACGTCGCGCACCCCCAGCCGGCGCGGGCCCTCCGCGTGGGGTCGCAGGCTCGTGAAGAGCGGCTCCGCCAGCAGCCCCGGCCGTCTCCGGGCCTCGAGATAGGCTTCCAGGGCCCGGCGTGTCGCGGCCGGCAACGGCACGACCCGCTCCTTGCCGCCCTTGCCCACGACGCGCACGTCTCCGCGGTGGAGATCCATGTCTCGCACGTCCAGGGCGGCGAGCTCACCGACGCGCAATCCCGCGCCGTAGAGCAGCTCCGCGAGAGCGCGGTCGCGAAGCGCCCCCTGGACCGAGCGGTGCTCGCGCGCCGCCGAACGCCCGCGCGGTCGCCGCCGGCGCCGATCGCGCTCGACGAGCGCGACGCAATCGTCCACCGGGAGGGGATTCGGAAGGCGCTTCGGTGTGCGCGGACAGGGGATCCCATCGGTGGGATCGAGGTCGCAAGCGCCCTCGCACCGGAGCCAGCGGAAGAACGAGCGCAGCGCAGCCAGCTTGCGACCCAGCGTCGCGGGATGCCGGCGTGCGTGAAGACCCGCGAGAAAGCCGCGCACCTGGGTCGCCGTCACCTGAGCCGGTTCCACGCGCCCCCCCAGGAACGCGGCGAGCTGTCGCACGTCGGTCAGGTAACCGCGCCGCGTGTGCGGCGAGAGGTTGCGTTCGGCTCGCATGTGGATCTCGAACGAGCGGATCGCGTCGGAGAAGGTCATGCCAGCAGGTCCGCGGCGTGTTGCTCGAACGGGGCGAGGGCTTCGAGGGCCCGCGCGGCGAGCCGCTCGTTCCTGTCCCGTCTGCGCAGCCGGCGCGAGACGCCCGAGAGCGGCGGGAAGAGGCCGTAGTTCACGTTCATGGGCTGGAAGTTCCGCGGATCGGCCCCGACCACGTAGCGCACCAGCGCGCCGTGAGCGGTGGCGGGATCGGGAAGCAGCGCGGGTCGGCCCCGCGCCCCGGCAGCGGCGTTCAGTCCGGCGAGCAGGCCCAGCGCAGCGGACTCCACGTAGCCCTCGACCCCGGCCATCTGACCGGCGATGTAGAGGCCCGGACGCGAGCCGAGCTCGAGGGTCGGCCGCAGGTGCTTCGGCGCGTTGATGTACGTGTTGCGGTGGACGGAGCCGTAGCGTGCAAAGACCGCTCCGGCGAAGCCCGGAAGCGCCCGCAACACGCGCTTCTGCTCGCCGATGCGGAGCTTCGTCTGAAACCCGACGAGGTTGTAGAGGATGCCGCGCTTGTCCTCCTGCCGGAGCTGGATCACCGCGTGGGGACGCCGGCCGCTCCGCGGATCGACGAGGCCGACCGGCTTCATCGGACCGTAGGCCAGCGTCTTTGGCCCGCGCCGCGCGATCTCCTCGATGGGCAGGCACCCCTCGAAGTACAGGGCCGCCTCGAACTCGTGCAGCGGGACGGTCTCGGCGGAGACGAGCGCATCGACGAACGCGTGATACTCCGCCTCGGACAACGGCAGGTTGAGGTAGTCCCCCTCTCCGTCGGCGTAGCGCGAGGCCCGGAACGCCACTTCGTGGTCGATCGAGTCGGCGTACACGATGGGCGAGAGGGCGTCGTAGAAGTACAGGGTCTCTTCGCCGAGGAGACTCCGGAGGTCGCTCGCGAGCTCCGAAGCGGTCAAGGGACCGGTGGCGAGGATCACCCGCTCGTCGCCGGGAATGCGCGTCACCACCTCGCGCCGCAGCCGGATGCGCGGATGGCACTCGATCGCCTCGGTGATGCGCCGCGCGAACGCGACCCGATCGACCGCCAGCGCCTTGCCGGCCGGAACCGCGACTTCGTCCGCCGCCGCGAGGATGAGGGAGCCCAGACGCCGCATCTCCTCCTTGAGCAGACCGACGGCATGCGTCCGAGCGTTGGAACGGAGCGAGTTGCTGCACACCAGCTCCGCGAGGTCGGGC